>RCUM01000030.1_pt1 | contig 166088 bp, 152 predicted proteins | sample 2166141 | NCBI WGS metagenome assembly RCUM01 (sample SAMN09932756, study PRJNA488358) | compost metagenome | isolation source: compost soil in crotonic acid-enriched | place: Germany: Experimental Botanical Garden | reverse complement strand
GGGTCGTTAGCTCAGCTGGTAGAGCAGCGGACTTTTAATCCGTTGGTCCCGCGTTCGAATCGCGGACGACCCACCATTTATTCTTAAGTTTTCTTTCTGTTATCCTCATCAGAAACGAAACCTGAAAATCTCCCCAATACAATATACCCTGCTATTCTGACCGCTTCAGCTTTGTCAAAATTTTGCTTCAGCTTGTACTTTATTTAAAAGCATGGTTTAAATAGGTTCAGGGTTGTTAGCTCAGTGGGTAGAGCAGTAGACTCTTAATCTATTGGTCGAGGGTTCAAGCCCCTCACAACCCACCAAATTTAATCAGAATCAGTGCACATTAATCTCTATGCCATAAAAAATCTCCGCATTTGGAGATTTTTTTATTATTTTAATTTAATCATAGGCTTGGTCTAACTTGCTCTTTCACTAAACGATATACCTGTTTAGGAAAAGCATTCCCCTGCGCAAAATATTGTCTATTCCGCTGAGTCTGATTGGAAATTTTAGCTAAATCCATCACCAAGCTTTGATCTGGATCAATGTGATAAAAAAACTCTACCCCATTGCCACGATGCAAAATAATTTGATGATGCTCTGAATCATAAGACCAATGATCTTGATGATATTGAACATTCGAAGCAAAGGTCATTTTTCCCAAATGGACAATCGTACGATACGCTGTACCATCGGCCAATAAATTCACAATAAAATCGGCTGTCCCCTTATCACACGCCACAAAGGGGTCATCACAACTAATCACCGCCTGATAACGTCCCACATAAGGCTCAGCATTTTGAGGAATCATATGCGGGGTATCTGCTATGGCTTTGGCTACAGGTAATGTCGCCTGCCCCGCCACCTCAGTTAGTTTTTTACCTTGAATATTGCTCACGGCCAGATCAGTCGCTTCAGTTTCTGATTGTATTTGTTCAGCGACAGAATCTTCTAATGACTTATTACAGCCGACAAGACCTGTAAACATTGCAACAAGAACACAGCAACCATATTTAGCATTTCGAAACACGCATCCCTCCTGTCTCAGCACGTCCATTTGTTTATTCTTGGCAAATATTCAATGACTTACGATAGACACCAAAAGTAAGTATTGGCTTTATGAGCATAAAACACTGATATTTAATTGATTATCACTAACAATAATCCATCTTATTTTCAAGTCAATCCATTTTATGTGCTCACCTAATAAGAATAAGTGTTCAGTTACATAACTTAACTATTTTTCTAGTCAAGAACCCTTTAAAAACTGATTTACATCACCATTTTATTTGTATGAGTAAATTGTTTTAACTCATCTATTTTTACTTTTAAGGAGACTTCGATGGCCAATGTTGGCTTGTATCGCTCTAACCGCCAAAATATGATCGCAGGTGTAATGGGCGGTATTGCTGAACGATTTGGTTGGAATGCAAATTTGCTTCGCATTATATTTGTCATTGTTTCTCTAATGAGCGCTGCATTCCCAGGAATTTTAGTCTATTTGGTTTTATGGCTCATTATGCCGAAAAAACAGTTTCAAATAGCTCCTGCTCCAGGCTATCAAAATCCCGTTCGTACGGTCAATCAAGATTCTAATGATCCATACCGTTAAGCATTTTTAGTTTTCGGCTACGACTTTTCCCCAAGAGTCGTAGCTTTTTTTTGCCTGTATTTCGCTATGCATTGATCTGATTCAGCTGTTGATTCAATGCAGCAATCATGTCTGCACGACTAATCATTCCGACTATTTTTTGATGTTCGACCACAGGAATATAGTTAAATGAGCGTTCGACAAAATAAGGCACCAAATCCTGTATCGGTTGTTCTGGTTTTACCGTGACCACTTGACGCACCATAATATGTTTCACTTGATGCTCCCATGTCGTTCTCATATCATTTGCACGTTTAAACCATTCCACTACTTCATATAAAGCCAATGTTCCCACCAATTGCTGCTCAGCATTGGACACAGGTAAACTCATTAAATTCATTTGTTTAAATTTATCTAGTGCCGAATGAATATCATCCTGCTCATTTAAACTCACGACATGTTTACTCATAATATCCTGACACTTAAACTGACTCACACCCCTCGCATTGGCTTTTTCCTGTGCCGCTAAAATAATTTTCTGTAAGTCATATTCACTAATATCTAAAAGCTCAGTTTGTTGGTCCAAAGTGGCTTGAATATCTTGCGGTTGAATGGTGACTTTTTGGGTGGGCGTTGGGTCTTTAGAGCGTTGATTGATTTGCGCAACTTGCGGATATTGTTTTCCCAGCATGCGATTAAAGACAATTGCAATCACTAACAATAAAATAGAATTCAATAAAACGGGATAAAAAATAAAGTGATACCCCAGTTGATGTACAGCTTCCCCACCCAATACAGCGGTAATCGCTATTGCACCACTGGGTGGATGCAGCGAATCTGTCGTCATCATTAATACAATAGACAGTCCAACAGCGACACTAAAGGCTTCTGTTAAATTGGGAATATACATGGCGCAAGTCACGCCAATAATTCCAGCAATGGTATTACCAACCACCATATTCCACGGCTGCGCCAATGGACTGGCAGGTACTGCAAATAACAAGACCGATGATGCCCCCATAGGCGCGATATACCATGCGTTAATGTCACCCAACACCAACCAACTGATTAGCGATGAAAGTAGTAGCCCTAACAATGCACCTATGCCACACAATAAGCGCTCTTTTAACGGAAGAACTTTAAAATTGGGTTTTAAGATATTGAGCCATCTAAGTTGTGAATGAAACACAGCACGCCTTTGGTTATGTTGGAGTTGATTGACGAATTATAGAATGATGCAACGATAAGGTGTATTTATTTTATATCTTGTATTTATTCATTGATTGACCCTTTTCGACCTAAAAAATCAACCGACGCTTTGGAGTCGTCATAATAAATACCCTTTGTGATTCATTCTCTACCGTGCTTTAAAGCAGATAGCGAACACAGTGAACGCTATATATTCTTTAAAGTCATTGTACTTCGCAACACTTTTACTGCTTTTTTATGCTGACTAATCATCCAGCTTATCCGTAATGATGGGTTCAATTTTTAGCATCTCGATCTCGCCATAGAAGGTAGAAAATGCAACATCTCCAGCATCTATTCCTGTCCCAATTCGAACTAAATTTTCCACAGGTGCTAATCGGGTCGGATCAAACAACACCCATCCTCCCTCCAAATAGGCTTCAAAAATGGCATGAAAATCGGGTAGAAATTTTTCAATTTCGACATAACCCACCACCATACGTGCCGGAATCCCCAAAGCACGACAGAGCGAAATCCCTAAATGAGCAAAGTCACGACACACCCCAGCCCGATGGATGAGTACATCGGTCGCCGTTGTAAATTGGTTAGAGCTACCAGAAACATAAAAAATGTTGTGATAAATCCACTGTTCAATGGCTTTGACTCGTGTATACCCTTGCTGCATCCATCCAAATGATCGGTTCGCCATGTCCACGAAAAGGTCTGAATTACAATATCGACTGGCCAATAAATAAGGTAACACCTCATCGGGTAAATCTGGAATCGCAACTTCATTAAGCTTGTGCTGAACATCGGCATTAATCACAGGATGACGTTCAACCGTAGCACTATAGTTCACTTCAAAAGTGTCACAAGCTTCAACATGCAATCTGACATAACGGTTTTGCTGGCTTGGGTCGTGAAATTCACGCCATGTTACAGGTGGATAAAAACTAAGTTGCTCTGCAATGATTTTTTGATCGGGATGATCAGCAACATGAATCAGAAAAACAAATTCTGTGGCTTGGACAATCTTGTATTTTAAATGGCACTGAATTTTACAAGTTGTCATGATCGTCCTTATTTTTAAGCAGTATTTCACTGTATGCAGATTAAACCAATTTCACACAAATAAACGGATAAGATTGGTTTATCTTTATCACAATTTTATTTAAATAATGACATCCATCTGATTTATTCTTGCTTTTCAATTCAGCTTGAAGCACTCATAAAACAGTAAAGTGCACGGCTGAAATAGATGCCTGATCTCTTTTAAAGTGATTTTGATTTTTTTCAAAAAAGTATCGATGCATTAACCCTTTGCCACTCTCCCTGAAACTCCTTATAATTGAGCACAATTTTTCTCTAATTTTAAGTGGATGACCATGAGTCGCGCCATATCGCATATTGATACCTTCCAAGGCTTAATTCTTGCCTTACAAAATTACTGGGCTGAACAAGGTTGTGTCATTTTACAACCTTACGATATGGAAATGGGCGCAGGCACATTCCACACAGCAACCTTCCTTCGAGCACTTGGCCCTGAAACATGGAACGCTGCATATGTTCAGCCGTCACGCCGTCCAAAAGATGGTCGTTATGGTGAAAACCCGAACCGTTTGCAGCACTACTACCAATTTCAGGTGGTCTTGAAGCCAAACCCAGACAACATCCAACAGCTTTATTTAGATTCTTTAAAAGCCATTGGTATTGATACCCTCGTTCACGACATTCGTTTTGTTGAAGACAACTGGGAATCGCCAACACTGGGCGCTTGGGGCTTGGGTTGGGAAGTTTGGCTCAACGGTATGGAAGTGACTCAGTTCACTTACTTCCAACAAGTGGGTGGTGTTGAATGCTACCCAGTGACAGGCGAAATCACCTACGGTCTTGAACGTCTTGCCATGTACTTGCAAGGTGTCGATTCTGTTTACGATTTGGTTTGGACTAAAGGTCAATTCGGTACAGTAACGTATGGCGATGTATTCCATCAAAATGAAGTTGAGCAATCGACCTATAACTTTGAATATGCCAACGTCGAAAAAATGTTTGAACTGTTCGACTTCTACGAAGCTGAAGCGACGCGCTTGATTGAAGCTGAACTTCCACTGCCTGCCTATGAGCAAGTGATTAAAGCATCGCATAGCTTTAACTTGCTTGATGCGCGTGGTGCGATTTCAGTGACTGAACGTCAACGCTATATTTTACGTGTGCGTACTTTGGCCCGTTCAATTGCACAAAGTTATGTGGCGGCACGTGCCAAGCTTGGCTTCCCGATGGCAGAACCTGAATTACGTGATGAAGTTTTGGCGCAGTTAAAAGCACAAGTTGAAGCAGAAGCGAAAGAAGCAAACAAGGAGAGCAAATAATGTCTAAACATACAGTATTGTTCGAATTGGGCTGTGAAGAACTTCCACCTAAAAGCCTCAAAAAATTACGTGATGCACTGCATGCTGAAACAGTAAAAGGCTTAAAAGATGCAGGCTTAGCATTCGACTCAATCGAAGCTTATGCAGCACCACGTCGTTTGGCTTTAAAAATTGTGAATGTCGATGCTGCACAAGCTGATACGCAAAAGCGTTTTGATGGCCCTGCGCTACAAGCGGCTTATGATGCGGAAGGCAAACCAAGCAAAGCATTAGAAGGCTTTATGCGTGGTCAAGGCATCACTGCGGACCAAGTCACCACTTTCCAAGCGGGTAAAGTTGAAAAAGTTTGCTATTTAAAAGATGTCAAAGGTCAAAGCCTTGAGGTTTTACTGCCACAAATTTTACAAGCAGCTTTGGATAACCTTCCAATTGCTAAACGTATGCGTTCTGCGGCAAGCCGTACCGAATTTGTCCGTCCTGTAAAATGGGTGGTGTTGCTCAAAGACAATGATGTGATTGAAGCCACTATTCAGGATCACAAAGCAGGCAATGTGACTTATGGTCATCGTTTCCATGCCCCTGAAGCGATTACTTTGGCTCACGCAGATGAATATCTTGCCAAGTTAAAAGCGGCTTATGTGGTTGCTGACTTTGCAGAACGCCAAGCCATCATTGATCAGCAAGTCAAAGCTTTGGCTGATGAAGTCAATGCCATTGCAATTGTACCAAGCGACCTTCGTGATGAAGTGACCGCATTGGTGGAATGGCCTGTTGCACTGCGTGCAAGTTTTGAAGAGCGTTTCCTTGCTGTACCGCAAGAAGCGTTGATCACGACGATGCAAGACAACCAAAAATACTTCTGTTTGGTGAATAGCGATAACAAGCTACAGCCTTATTTCATTACTGTTTCAAATATTGAGTCTAAAGATCCGATTCAAATTATTGAAGGTAATGAAAAAGTAGTTCGTCCACGTTTGTCTGATGCTGAATTCTTCTTCTTGCAAGATCAAAAGCAACCGCTGGCATCACGTAAAGAGAAATTGGCAAACATGGTGTTCCAAGCACAATTGGGTACGCTGTGGGATAAATCACAACGTATTGCAAAATTGGCTGTGGCTTTATCGAACATCACGGGTGCAACGGCGACTGATGCTGAAAAAGCAGCATTGCTGGCAAAATGTGACTTAACCTCTGAATTGGTGGGTGAATTCCCTGAACTTCAAGGCATTGCGGGAACCTATTACGCACGCATTGAAGGTGAAAACCATGAAGTGGCTGAAGCTTTAGGTGAACAATATTTACCTAAATTTGCAGGCGATGTTTTACCGCAAACCAAAACAGGCACAACCATTGCCCTTGCCGACCGTTTAGACACGCTCACGGGTATTTTCGGTATTGGTCAAGCGCCTACAGGTTCTAAAGACCCGTTTGCACTACGTCGTTCTGCGATTGGTATTTTACGTTTGGTGACTGAGAACAATCTTGATGTGTCTATTGAAGATTTAATCCAGCTGGCATTAAATGCTTATGGCGATGTTGTAGCGGATCACGCGAAGACTTTAGCGGATGCAGTTGCATTCCTTGAAGGTCGTTACCGTGCCAAATATGAAGACCAAGGCGTTGCAGTTGATGTGATTCAAGCAGTTCAAGCGTTGTCGCCAAAATCACCTTTAGATTTTGACAAGCGTGTGACTGCGGTGAATCACTTCCGTGCATTGCCTGAAGCTGCTGCACTGGCTGCTGCAAATAAGCGTGTTGCCAATATTCTTGCCAAAGAAGCTGAACCAACTGGTGCAGTGGTTGAAGCAAACTTAGTTGAAGAGGCGGAAAAAGCATTATTCGCTGTACTTGCTAAAATTACACCTGAAGTTGAACCATTATTTGCTGCCAAAGATTACACCACTGCATTGTCTAAGCTTGCTGCTTTACGTGCGCCTGTGGATGCATTCTTTGAAGGCGTCATGGTCATGGCAGATGATGCAGAATTGAAAGCCAACCGTTTACGTTTATTGGCTCAATTACGTGGCTTGTTTACCAGTGTGGCGGATATTTCTGTACTTCAACATTAAGCTATAATTGCTTGAAGTTTAAACAAAACCCCGCTATAAATTAGTGGGGTTTTTTAATGAAATTAATAATATGTCTTCTAACACTATAGCTAAGATAACTTTATATAAAGTCAAAGAGTGCGGTCTTTATGAAAGGGGAAATGATGAAAAAGCAATTTTTGGTAATCTTGAAATTTTTTTAGACGATTTAAAAGAATGGGTTACTCAAAATGGTAAAGAATTAAAAGAAACATGTACTTATGCTCCTTTCGATGATAAAGAGGTAAAAAAAACCTTTTGCTATGATATTAAAAAAATAAAAAATGATTTTTTACTAGTTACATGGAATGAGTCAGCGACTACTACTAATAAAGTACCGTCTATTTCAGGATCTTCTAAAGTTGGTGAAGCTAATATTAATTTCAACAATATATCTGATGACGAAATTCCCGGATTTCCAACATATTTTTACTTTATGATTAAGGAAGGGAAAGTTGCAACTATTAGCTTTGATTACACACAAAATGGTAGATTAAATTTGGAAAAATATCTTAAGGAGTTTTTTTCTAAATTAAGTAGTCATGTGGTAAGTAGATTACAAAGGAATACAGATGACTCTTTTGAGCACATTATTACAGGGTGGAGTGATGATGAAGGAAATTTATATAAAAATTTAGTAGGAAGACTTCATCTACAACTGATTAGAAATAAAGGAAAAATTGATTTCCTTATAAAAAATCACTCTCAAATTAGAAAAATTCATCAGCACAATAAGATTTCAACTATAGATTTTTTAAAAATTAGTGGTTGGCAAAGTTTTACAAATAGAATCTTACGTAAAAAAGATCAAGTTAATGAAAAAACGATTAAGTTTTCATTAGAAACGGACTATCAACCTTCAAATAAAGAAGAACTAGTTAAAATACTTGAAGAGTGGGAAGCTCAGTCATCTCTTAATAGTAAATGGGATGACCTAGGTTTTTCCTTATTAGGAAATTCATCCAAAGTTTATTGGCTTAGTAAAAGCATAGCTAATGACGAATTTGAACTAGACATTGAAAGAAATGAAAATAATATTTTTGATACAGATAAATTATTAAATTGGCTTAATAACCGTAAAAAAGACATCCTTCTTTTGGAAAAAGACAAAGATGAATAAACGTGAATTAATCTTATTCATTGTCTTATTTACGCTAGTAGCTTTCCTTTTTGGTAAGTGGATTCCATTTGAAGATCAAAAAAATATTTTCGAAAATATAACTAGCACCACTTCCATTATTTTTGCAATTTTAGGAATTTGGCTAGCCTTATTCTACCCTGATACTATTTCCAAAATTTTTAATGAAAAAGAAACATCTGGTCTAAAAAAAATCTATGAAGATGATCAAAATGAAATTTTTAAAAGATTGAGTTTAAGTCTTGTTATTACTACTTTCATATTAATACTCTGTATTTTGACAAATTTTGTCATTTTTACTGTCAAAAATATAAGTATTTTTGTGCCTATAAAGTATTGGCTTAGAAGCTTATTCTTTGCATATTTATTTTTATTAAGTATTTTTCAAATTTTCGCATTGCTATGTACTTTATTACCAAATAGCTTCCTAGAAATATCATTGAAGAAAAATAAAGAGAATGAAGATTTCGCTAAAAGAAATGGACCTGTTTCTCAGAAGAAATAATATGATTAATTCAGGTTGCGATAATTTATGTGTCTTAAATATATTCATTAAACTCTAAATTTCAAATCTACAAAAATTATAGTCAATCCACCTCCTATTCCCTATACTCAAACTAACAATACTCAACAAGAAAGAATATTATGAAACTTAAAACTCTTATTTTGACTGGTCTTGCTAGCGTTGCCCTTACTGCATGTACATCTGCACCCAAAATCCCACAACTTGAAACTGGCGTACTACAAGAAGTAAAAAACTTAGATGTTTACCCAGACACCACCAATAACAAAGCCAAATTGACTAAATTCAGTGACAAATGCGTGATTGAATTTACTGGCAACCTTAAAGCAGGCAAAGCCGTAGAACAATGGTCATTTAAAAGTTTAACCCTTATTTCAGGCGGTTCTGCCAGCTTTGCAAAAGATGGTACAAGTACCGCAACCAATTTCGACCTACACGATGCAACGGTACAAAAGAACTTCCTTACACTACGCAACTACTTTGCCAAAGAAGCGCTCGCACAATGTGAATAATCGGTTTCTGATGCAGCACTAAAAGCCCTCTTTTTTATAGAAAATGGGGGCTTTTTTTATTACGCCATTCACACTTCAAGAGTAAATGTATAAGCATGTTGTAAGGCTGTATCAATTTCAGCATATTTTTGTTTAGCCGCTTCATTCACGATTACAATAAATTCAGAATGTATATGATTGCGACAATGAAAAGGAATAAATACCGATATGAAACTGATGAAAACAGCGCTATTGAGCAGTGTAATTTTAACCTCCACTTGCCTTTTTATCCAAAGCACATCGGCAGCAGAAACAGCGCCAGTCACCAAAACAACACCAACTTATGGCGACAATCCCAATATTTTTGAAGTGTTGGGACATAAGGCACAACAAGCTGCACAAAATACGGCGAATAAAGTCGATCATGCAGCGCAAAAAGGCATCGCCAAAGTAAAACCTAAAGTTGACAATGCGTGGGAGGAAAGCAAAGCACTAGCAACTGAAACATCCGTGCTTGCAAAAGAAAAATCTCAGCAAGCGGCAGCAACCGTCAACAAAAAAATAAATGAAACCAAGGATGGCATCATCGGCAGTCCAAATGCACAGCCTGCACCCATTGTTTCACACCCTTTAAGCCAGTCATCTAGCAATGTTGAGCCTGTACCTGCTCCAATACCGACAACAGAAGCACCACAGACCCCAATCAAAGGCAGCATAAATTTATAATACATACCCTCTCTTTTATTTTGAGGGAGCAATACGCAGAGCGTCGGTTAATTCACTTGTCGAATGGGCTGACCTGCTTTAAAAGCCTCAGCATTTTCTACCATCTGCTGCACAATACGCTGACGTGCATCCACACTGCCCCATGCACTATGCGGAGTAATAATTAAGTTGGGAAGATGAGAATCTAACAAGACATTGCCCTCTTTCGGGGGTTCAACCGTCAATACATCAGTCGCTGCACCTGCAATTTTGCCCTGAATTAAGGCATCTGCAAGGGCTGCTTCATTGACAATTCCGCCACGTGCACAGTTAATTAAAAATGCACTCGGTTTCATTACATCAAAGGCCTTGGCATCAATCAAATCACGGGTATCTTCGGTTAATGGACAATGCAGACTGAGGAAATCAACTTGTGGCAATAATGCTGAAAAAGGAATACGGCTGCTATCGCTCGGACGGTTTGGCAAAGATCCCACTAAAACTTTCATACCAAAGGCTTCAGCTAATTTAGCCACCGCTTGCCCCAATTCACCATAACCCAAAATCCCTAAAGTTTTGCCTTCCAGTTCAACAATAGGGAAATCTAACAAACAAAAAATGGGCGATTTATTCCATTGCCCTTGCTGCACCGCACGATCATATTGAAGCAATGAGGTGGCTAAAGCCAACATTAAAGTTAAGGTATGCTGAGCCACAGCAGAAGTGCCATAGCCCTGACAATTGCACACCACAATGCCCTGCGCACGTGCTTGAATCAGGTCAATATTATTGGTGCCTGTTGCAGAAATTAAAATCAGTTTCAAATTCGGACATTGTTGAATGATTGCTGCATCGACTATGACTTTATTGCTAATGATGACATCCGCATGTTGCACACGCTCTAACAACTGCACTTGGCTGGTACTTGGATATAAACTTAACGTGTCAAAACTGGCCTCTAGTGCGCTCAAGTCCAAATCATGTTGATCCAGTGATTCATAATCTAAAAATACGGCTTTCATCAAGCATTCCTTGGCTAATTTTAAGAGAAATCTACAAATTCATTTTAGAGATTCAAAGCCAACTTTGTCATATTTTTCAACTCAATTTAAAAACTTGTTATGAATAAACCCACTATTTAGTTAACGCCAGTCAGTTATGAGAGTAATTTAACGATTACTTATTGATAAATTTCCCCTAACCCCTCTTTAAAAAAGAGGGGAACAATATAGTATTCAATATCTTATTAAATTTCAGATACTCCCTCCTTTTTAAAGGATGAGAAACACTGTTTCGCAAGGGAGGATTAAAAATACTTAACTGATCAGCATTACACTATTTAGTGGGTTTATTCATATGCACTTGAATAGACTTGCGTATTTGACTAAACACATACATTGCTAAGGCGAAAACCAAAAGCAATCCGCTGCCCATAATGATATACGTGCTATTTGGAATCTGGGCAAATGCATAGGAAGGTAGCAATAGAGCGAGTATGGCTAAAAGCACAGTCGGTATAAAATCATGTTTCATCCTTAAGCACCCTTTATTGTTTATTCTTCGATATTTAGCAAATTGAACTTGCCTTATATTTTCTATCTTAGACCGATTAAAATATAAAGCAAGTGGTCAAAAATCAGACTAAAGTCGAGTTTATTTTAAACAATAATAAGCTACTCAATCGTGCCTAAGGATGGAGTGGCTGAGTCACGAATTGAGCTGTTTCAGGGGTCTCTTCAATAAAATCATGACTGCCATATTCATTATTATTTAAGTTTAAATGCTTATAACTGAGCACATAAAAATCAGTATATTTTTTCAGCACAATGGGGTGCATGCCTGCGGTTAAAGGCTCGTGTTCTTTAAATAATTTCATGATATGTCGATCATTCATCGCCACAACATAGCGTTCATCATTTAAAGTAATCTGTACCAGAGCACTCCCTTTGGCAAAAATTGGAATCAAAAATTTATGATTTAAAGCAATCGCGCTGGCTGCATAACTTTCAATTTTTTGGCTAATTACATTAAACACCAAGCCATGACCAAAAGAGTCCAGTAACTGGCTGCTATTTTCCTGCGGTAAATTAACCTGTATACCCAGTTTCAGTAAATCTTGCTGACTGACTTGCTTATTACTCAACAATTCTCTTAATAACTGTTGTTTCAACTTTGCGTCAAAAAACTGGTTATCAAGCTGTAAATCATTGTTAATTAAAATCGAACCCAAGGCATTTTTATGGCGTGGCAATAAGTTTTCAATCACTTTACGGTAATAAAACTTACTGTTCTTTTTGACCTGACGGATCTTCTTATAAAAGTAAGTGGCATCAAAATCATGCAACAAGAAGTCATGCAATAATTCTGAACTGGCCAATACCGCAATGGCATCATGCCCAGTAAAAGGTAAATTCAAGGTATGAATGTGCGGTAACACTTGTTCAAGCTTTACATATTGCGCACGATCTTCTGGGCAATAAGGATCATAAACCACAATATATTCACGCTCAGCAGAAACATCTTGCGGCTGGATTTGCATGTTGGCATTCAGTTCTGCATGAAAGAACATGTTATAACGTGGGTCTTCAACATCCTCAGGATTAATTGAATACTGTGGCACCAAGGCAACCACACGTTTTAAATCAAGCAAATTGGAATATTTAATCGCGGCATAACCGCCCATTGAACCGCCATAGCCAATGCGGGTTTTAAAGGGTGCAATCAGGTCTTCAATCTCGGCAAACATCTGACGCATTGAGTTTTCAGGAAACCACGATTTCTGCTTCGGCATAATGCCAATGACATTGAAATCATGTTTGAGCAGTGACTTTTCAGCATTAATCGACAACCCTTTGGCACGCGTAATTAAATCGCCAAAAGAGAAAATCAACTCATCTGATGAGCCTCTTAAAAAAATTGCCCGAATTTGTTCGTCTTCAAAAATAATGTGTTTTTCCATTTCCACACCGAAGCAAATCGGCCCTTGTTTTTAGAGTCAATAAAACAAATAGACAGTGTGCCTATTTACCAAAAGCCAATATGTTATTTTATAGATGCTCAGAAGATTAAAAAGCGCAAAATATGACACAATCACTACATCCAGCCGCTCAAAAAGGCTTCAGTTCAGCAGCAGAACTCTATCAACAGGTTCGCCCCAGTTATCCACCAGACATCGTACATTGGCTGCAAGATCAGCTCAAACTTGACGAAAAATCACAGGTGATTGATCTCGGTTCAGGTACTGGCAAATTCTTACCTTACTTACAACACATCACAAAACACATTACCGCAATTGAACCGATTCAGGAGATGTTGGCACAATTACAAAGTGCCTATCCAGACGTTCAGACGCTGCAAGCATCGAGCGATCAGCTACCCTTAAACAGACATAGCCTTGATGCTGTCATCTGTGCGCAATCGTTTCACTGGTTTGCTAATATTGAAACATTACAGCAAATTCATCATGTGCTCAAACCCACCGGACATTTGGCCTTAATTTGGAATCAACGTGATATTCAGGTCGATTGGGTCAAAGCCCTTGCAGATGTTATTGCACCTTTGGAGGGTAACACACCTCGTTATCATAGTGGTCAATGGAAAAAGGTCTTTGAGCAGCAAACATTGTTTCAACTGGATCATGTACAGACCTTTCAACAAGCACATATTGGTACTGTGGAAAATGTCGTTTCTAAACGCTTACTCTCCACCAGTTTTATTGCCGCAATGCCAGAACATGAACAGCAACAGTTAAAAGCCCAATTTGAGCAGATTGTTTTCAAGTACACTGGAAAACAGCCTCAAGATGAAATTGCTTTTCCCTATTTAACCTATGCTTATGACTTTAAAAAAACTGATTCGCAATAAAGGAATGATCATGAAAAAACTTCAAATGAAACAACTGGGTTTTCCTTTTTTACTCTGCTCAAGCCTGCTGATCAGTGCTTGTGATAACAGTAAAAATAGCATGGCCGAAAATGATAAAATTCAACCTGAAGATAAAGTCATGCAGGAGTTGATTACTGAACCAGTGAAAGCTTTTGAAAAAACGCCAAATGATCAACATGATATTGCTTTACTGACCGACTTTGATCAGCGTTTTACGCAAATGAGCGATGACATGGAAGATGAACTAAGCAAAATGCGAGAAGCAGGTTCGCTCACCAATGAATTTGCACATCAGCGTAAACGTGACAATATTCAGTCGGCACTCAACATGTTGAAAGAGCTGGATTTAAAAACGGCGCAAGGTCGCTATATTCAAGGCTTGATTGCAGAATATTGGCAAATACAAGCCAAGCTTTATCATGAGAACAAAGAACCCAAAGCAGCAGAGACCAAAAAATCAGAGGATCAAGACAAAGGCTTAGGTGAGTTTTTACATGCCCAAGAACAGCTTGAACATTGGCAATCTCAATATCCTGAAATGACGCAATCTGAATCAACAAAATCAGCCCCATAAAAAAGGGATCTCTTGATTAATGCCAGTCAGTTAAGAAATTGCCTATTTTTTTATTTTAAATTCATGATGTTATTCTATACGCGGAAACGTCATCCGCAACTGTTCGAGGCAAAACTATTTTAAAAAAGTAAGGTTTCTGCGATTAATTGATCAATAAAAAATATTTGACGAGTTTTGCGGATGACAAATGCCTTTGATTACTTTGGGCTTATCCAAAGTAATATAGGAGCTCCAAGTTTTGGATTTTAAAATATAAGACTCCGTCATGAACAACTAAAAACTAAGGATTTTATTTCTAAAACCCTTAACTGATTGGCATTAGATCTCTTGATCCCTTTTGGCGGCTAATAGCGAAACATTATGCTCGTTCAGCATATTGCGGTAAAATATCGCAAATGGTGTCCCATTCTGCTTTAGAGGCCACAAAAATATGTTGTGTTGGCGTTTGGGTCAGTACTGTATCCAATGTACCGATACGTAAACGGTAGACATCAGGTGTTTCCGCTTTAATACTGATAATCGGTGAGCCGCAATCGGCACAGAAACAACGCTGTGTGGTTGCTGTCGATTGAAACTTTTTCAGTAAATGCTCACCTTGTACAATTTTAAAATCTGCTTTTTGAATGGGTGCATTGGTTGCAAAAGCACTACCGTTGGCTTTGCGGCATTTTCGGCAATGACATTGCACAATATCACCAATTTCACCTTGAATTTCATAGCGCAGACCGCCACACAAACAACTTCCTGTATATCGATTTTCTTCAGCCATAAACGACTTCATTTTTATCATGAGGGAGTTTTTAAGCTAGCATATTTCTAATCATGCTTCAAAAAATCAACACCTATTCTTGCGCAGAAAGATAATTTTGCACGCCTTCAGCTGCGGCACGACCGGTAGCAAAACAAGCCGTCAGCAAATAGCCACCCGTTGGTGCATCCCAATCCAACATTTCCCCGCAACAAAAGACCTGTGGATTGGAACGTAATTGCAGCTGTTCGGTCAGAACCTCGCGTTTTATGCCGCCAGCACAGCTAATTGCTTCTTCTATCGGGCGAAACCCGTCTAGGAAAATAGCTAAGTTTTTAATCTGCTTGGCTAAAGCCAAAGGGTCATGCCATAGATTTTTATTCACCAATTCACGGACTAAACTGGCTTTGGCTGCATCCAAGCCAGCCTTACGCCAGACATTGCTGAGCGATTGTTTTTTACTGGGTTGTAATTTTTGGGCTAATTGCGCAATGGTTTGATCGGGTAGCAAGTCCAAATATAACTGCATTGTCTGACCATTTTTCACTTGTTCACGCAAGGCACGACCTTGCTTATAGATCAAACCACTTTCTAAACCATAATGGCTAATCACAATATCCCCCATGGTTTTGGCTTGATCATCCACCCATGCTTCAACACGCTTTAACGGCTGACCGAAGACAGGTTGCATAAACGTAGACCACTGACGCTCAACACCTGCATTGCTGGCCTGAAAGGCTTCAATTTCATCTTTTGCCAACCATTGCTGCCATGCACCATCACTGCCTAGTTTTGACCAAGACACCGCACCACAGGCCAGCACGATTGCATCGAAATACTGTACTGTAACCTGTTCACTCACTAAATCTTTGACCGTCAGCGTTGCTGCATTTAAGTCTAAACACTGATGCCGATAATGAAACTGGACATCCTGTTGCTGCAAACGTTTAAGCCATGCACGCAATAATGGAGCGGCTTTCATTTCAATGGGGAAAACCCGCCCAGATGAGCCAATATAGGATTCAATGCCCAAATCTTTCATCCAGCGTTGAATCCAAACGGCATCCCACTGCCTTACCCACGGTTCAAGCCATTCCGCTTGATCATAGCGCCCAATAAATTGCGCCACAGGTTCAGCATGGGAAATATTTAGGCCTGTTTTACCGGCCATTAAAAACTTACGCGCAGCCGAAGGTTTCTGTTCATATACATGCACCTCATAATCGGACTGGCTTAAAACTTCTGCAGCCATAAGACCCGCAGGGCCAGCACCTATAATTGCAACACGCTTTTTCATGACTTACTCATTCAGCTTTTGGAGCAGCAGCTAAATCTGTTTGCTGAGCTGCATTTTGCCCCTGTAAAGGCATAAAATCATCAAAACGGGTGCGATAGCCTTCTGGCTTGGTGATGATCAATTGCTGACACAACTCACCGCGCTCCAAATACTTAATTTCAAAATGTGTGCGCGCTGAGGTTTCAGCAATCACTTCTTTAACAAACGGGAGTTTCCACACTTCAATCAACTGCTGCTCTGCTTCGGCAATATATTCAGCAATATTACTGGCTAAAGTGACTGTTCCACCAACCTGTAAACGTGACAATAAAAATTCAAAAAAGGGCATATTTAACCAGCGCTGCGCTGGATTATGTGGCTCAGGATTGGGATATAAAATAAAAAATTGCTGTACTTGAGCAGGATTCAATGCATTAACAATCCACGGCATTGCATCGGCATGAATCGGCTGTAAATTCGCTTGTCCTTCTAGAACATGCTGCTTGTGCATAGCCAGACATTTTTCACGGGTGCGTTCAATCGCCACTAATTTTTTTTCAGGATTTTGTCCCGAAAACAACAAGGCATGTTTGCCCTTACCCGCGCCAATTTCCACACAAATGGGATCTGGGCTGATCATTTGAAAATCACGAGGCGCATGCATACGCTGTGCTTGAAATTGACGAATTGGCATAATCAGATCAAACTAACAAAAATCGGCTCAAGTCTAGCAAGAGCGACTGTATTTGCCTAATCGAATCATCATTTTTATCTGGAGCACAACATGCCTCATACTTTTCCTTGTCCACGCTGTGGTGACGTTTCAACTTGGGAAGGCAATGAATTCCGTCCTTTTTGTTCTGAACGCTGCAAAATGATTGACTTAGGTGCTTGGGCCAATGATGAATATAAACTTCCAACTCAAGATGCACCGCAAGCTGATGGTGGTCGTGAAGAAGATCAGTTTTAAAGTTGCTTTTTTAAATTGCCTTTGCAAAAACCAAGGCATCGGTTGATGAGTGATGCTCATCAACCATTTACCACATAAATTCAAATCCAGCTTTTTATATTTTAAAAATAAGAAGTATACCCATTGCAATCATCGACAGGGCTAAACGGTAATAACCAAAGCTGTATCATGCCATGACGCTAAACATAAAGAACATGGCGCTAAGCGTTCATCGATGAAAAAGATTACACCGCATCTTATTGAGAACAATTAAAAATTATTTTGTTTGCTGATAAACAGAATAGCTGATAAAAGAATAATCATGACTCATTTTTTAAACTATAATGATGTGATAAATATAAGAAAAGGAAATAAAAATGGAACTATCCTACTTAAAAATTCTATTTTTTCTATTTGCCTTACTGAGTATGGCTAGTTTGGGTTTTGGAATTTATCACCATGATGTCATTATTATGGCAATTGGCATCTTATTTTGTTTTGCCGCAATAATCATTGTCTTAGAATTAAAGAAGCACAATAGCAGCCCATTTCGTCGAGATTGATGAAATGGATTCATCAATCGACGAAAAAAGAAAGCTTAACCAGCCTTACCTGCAACAAACGGATTATGCTGTTTTTCAAAACCAATGGTACTTAAAGGCCCATGTCCTGAAATAAATTGCGTCGCGTCTGGCAAACTAAAACATTCACGCTTAATCGAATCAATCAGTTGTTGATGATTACCACGCGGGAAATCTGTACGGCCAATTGAACCATTAAACAGCACATCACCCGTCCAAAGCAGACCATAATTTTTGTTATAGAACATCACATGACCAGGGGTATGCCCCGGCGCAAAGCGAACTTCAAACGCTTCATCACCCAGTTTTAAAACTTCACCGCCTTCTAACCACTGATTCACCTGCACTTTTTCTGGAATAGGAAAACCATACTTTGCAGATACCTCTTGAATCATATCGAGCCAAAAAGCATCTTCTTTATGCGGCCCAATCACAGGTACATCCCAGACTTTACTTAATGCACCCACTGCTCCGGCATGATCTAAATGTCCATGCGTTAACCATAAGGCTTTCACTGTTAACCCCAAAGCATCGACTTCGGCTTGTAACTTTTCAGGTTCACCACCAGCATCAATCAAAATCGCTTCTTTCGTTTCAGAATCCCAGACAATTGAACAGTTTTGTTGAAATGCCGTAACAGGAACAATTTTGACTTGCAACATAATGGCGAAACCTCGATGAAATTAGTGAGCTAATGTTTGCGTTAAGGCATCAAGATTAGCTTGAAGCAAAGTTGTGAGCAATGCCAAATGATCTGCATCGGCATTTAAAGCGGGAATATAAGCGTAGTCTTGTCCCCCTGCTGACTTAAATAAGTCTGCATTTTGAATCGCCAATTCTTCCAGCGTTTCCAAACAATCTGCTGAAAAAGCAGGACTCATAATCTGTACCGACTTTACGCCTTGCTCTGCCCATTGCTGCAATATGGCATCGGTATAAGGTTTGACCCATTCTTGCTTACCAAAACGTGACTGGAAGCTGATCGCCCACTGATCCTCTGCTAAATTCAAAGCCTGCGCTAATAATTGCGCTGTAATACGGCAACGATCGGCATAGGGATCACCCTTATCGGCATAGGGCTGTGGAATACCGTGAAATGACATCAATAATTTTTCGGCACTGCCATGCTTGGCGCGATAGTTACGCACACTTTGCGCTAAAGCCTGAATATATAAAGGATGCTGATAATAATCACGAATCATCGATAAGCCCGGCAAATTACGCTGAGTCAAGATCCACTTGGCAATGGCATCATAAAGTGGCGCGGTAGACGTGGCCGAATATTGAGGGAACAAAGGCAATAGAATAATGTGATCTTGCACATTTGCACTTAAGTTTTGTAGTAAATCTTGAATCCCCGGATTGCCATAACTCATGGCAGGCACCACATTTAATTCAAATTGCGGATAGTCTTGAATCAATTGCTGTTGCACCGCTTGCACTTGTTGCAAGACAATTTCACGCATCGGTGAATCTTGCCCCCAGACCATGGCATAAGCATGTGCAACGCGTTTTGGGCGAAAAGGTAAAACAAAGAGTCTTAAAATGATTTGCCAAATCGGCTTGGGAATTTCGATCACACGCTGATCGGATAAAAACTGCTTTAGAAAACGGCGAACTGCAACAACAGTGGGTTCGTCTGGCGTACCCAAATTGGCCAAAATAATGGTGACTTTCGCTTTAGGTGCAGAAAACATCAAACCCTTTTCCAAGATGAATAAACTGGGTTTACTTTAACAGTTTTCTACACCTTCTCCATATCAATTAATAGGATGAGTTAAATTGAAAAACACGATTATTATCCAGCAAATTACTTTCCAGCAATTTCTGTCCCTTCGGCGTTAACTGCCATAACATACGTTGACGGTCATCTCGTCCAGATTGAATAATCCAGTCATTTTGACGCATTTGCATTTTAATGCTGTGCAATGCCCGAATATTGATTTGTGAACGTGCAACCGCATGCGCACGAGGCATTTCGAGTCGTGCATCCGCCAAACCATTATCATTTAAATATTCATTCATACATTTAGAAAAATATTCTTCTGGTGTCGGATGAAGAAACATGGTGCCTAAAATACTCAGTAACTGTGCCCAAGTCAGTTTCTTTTGAATTTTCAGTTCTTTAAAGTTACCGTCCTGATAGGCATGCATGCGATATTCAAAAGCAAAGACTTCATGCATGGAAACTTTTGGCAAAGTTAAGAACGGATCGACCTCGCGCTTACCCACTTCAGTTTCAAGTTGCTCAATTTTGACTTTCAGTTGATCAATTTCATCATGCAATAATTGGGTGTTTTGTGGTCTTACCCAGCCTGAAACAGGATAGCGTTCTAACATTTGCGGCATATTAAAACGTACAGCCATTTCCAAATCACGCATGCTGCGATAGGTAAAAATTTGATCCGCTTCTTGTTGTAATAATTTACGGAATTCTAAAAACTTCTCGCGTAATTCTGGCTTTTGATCCTGCAAAGACAAATCCCGAGATAATGGGTCTTCATGCATAAATACAATAATGGGTTTCTGTTTGGTGACGGCATAGATATATTCTAAATGCATATAGCCTACACCGGACACCGATTGCTCACCGTATTGACTGCCCAAAAGAATCACCACATAATCACAATCATCAATTTGGCGACGGGCAAATGCAGTACTTAAAGGTGTCCTTTGCTCCAATCCCCACGAAAAGAATCCCATACCCACCAAAGTTTGAGCCAAAACGATACGCTCTGGCTGCATTTCACTGCCAGACATAGAAATAAAAACCTGATAACGCTTATCGAGCATTGGTTATCCTCTTCCAATTGCACATTACACCCCCAACTGTCGCCATGCTGAGCAGTTGTGTTGTAATCCGATGACCTAATCTAAAATTTATTTTTTGTACTATATTTCAAAAGACTATTCGCGTTTGATTGCTTATTCAACAGCAATATTACGAATATTCCAAGTTAAATCATCTTGAATCAGGTATTGCAACACAGTTTTTAAGTTTTCTGCGTTATTGCCACTCACATGACATTCAATCCGCACACCGTCATTTTGATCTTGCTCAAATAATAACTCATTTTTAATTAAAATTCGGGCTGTTTGTCGCGCAACTGGTACACCAGAGTCAATTAATGTCAGTTTCTGACCAAAAATAGACTCAATTGCAGGTTTTAGAAAGGGATAATGAGTACAACCTAAGACTAAATAATCAGCACCTTGATCTACTACAGGTTGTAATATTGCTTTTAAAGTGGCTAAACATGCTGTACTCATTTGCGCACCACTTTCAACAAAGGGCACCAAATCTAAACAAGTCACAGGAATGACATTGACCTGAGCAGGAAGTGCAAAACGCTGCATGACATCTTGAATCAGTTTGCCGCGAAAAGTCGCTGGCGTGGCCAGTACAGCCACCGTTTTTGATTTTGTTTGTAAGACCGCAGGTTTTAAGGCGGGCACCAAGCCAATAATGGGGAAATCTTCACCATAATAATCACGTAAATAATCAAGGCTAAAGGCAGATGCCGTATTGCATGCCACCACCGCGACTTTACAACCTTGTCGATATAGCCATTCAATCGCTTGAGCCGTCAATTCACGAATATTCTGATCGTCACGTGGCCCATAGGGCACATGTGCAGTATCGGCATAATAAAGAATGCGCTCTTTGGGTAAATATCGAGCAATGTCCTGTGCCACCGACAACCCACCTATTCCAGAGTCAAAAATTCCGATCGGCGCATGAGATTGCGCCTTAGGCATTGGATCTATTAAAGGATAAATAGGATAGATGGCTGTCATAGCTTCACTTTCAGCAGTGCAAAAAGGGGAAGAACAAAGCTTAAACCTCAGGTGCCTAATTGCAAGTAAAAATCACCGCTTTGTAGGCTTAAGATGGTATCACCTTGCTCATTTTCAAGCAGTTGCCCCATTTCAATTAAATGAAAAAAAGCGGCACGTTGAATTAAAGCATTAATACCAAAACGCACATGAACATAAGGACGCTGTTCGACCTGTCCATCACCGGCAACATAGTCGCGCATAAAAATAGAATGTTCAGCATCCACAATGACTATATCTTGCGTGGTGGTGGTCAGCTGGAGGTAATTTTTCCCATCAATTTCCACTCGACCGACCTGATTCACCCATAAAGGTTCATCCTCCACCTCAATTTCAATTTGTTCGACTGGCGTTCTTAAATAGAACTTACCCTGTTCTTTCCAAAGTACGCTGGAGAACAAATCAATGAGGGCCTGACGTTTGATCAATTGACCTTCGTGCCACCATTCTCCGTTGGCTTTAACCTTTAAATCCATTGCGCCACAATGCTTTGGGTTAAATTGCTCCAAGGGGGGTATTGACCTTTTGTGACCGGCCTGTGCATCTTTTAAGTATTGTGCAATACCCATTAAATTTTTATCATCAGCAATAGCTACTTCTTTCGTCGGATTTGGTGAAATATTTTGGTTAATCATAAATGAAGACCCTGCTGACGGAAAAATAATATGATTCAGCCAATTGGCTAGATCAATGTTTAAAACTATACTAGCCCACAATATAAAAGGCACGATAATAAAATTGTGTCTGGGCATTAAGAACACTCATGGCAGCACCGAGTGAAATCACTACGGTTGCCACCTTCAAATACTATGAGGAGTCCTACATGGAGCACATCGAACGTGAATCGATGGAGTTTGACGTAGTCATCGTTGGTGCAGGACCTGCTGGTCTTTCTGCGGCAATCAAAATTCGTCAACTTGCAATTGAAAACAACCTTCCAGATTTATCCGTTTGTGTCGTGGAAAAGGGCTCTGAAGTTGGTGCGCACATTTTATCTGGCGCGGTTCTTGAACCGCGTGCCATGAATGAGTTGTTCCCGAACTGGAAAGAAGAAGGTGCGCCTTTAAATGTTCCAGTGACTGAAGACAGAACATATTTCTTATTGTCTGATGAAAAATCACAAGAAGCACCACATTGGATGGTGCCGAAAACCATGCACAATGATGGTAACTATGTCATCTCTTTAGGCAACGTGGTTCGCTGGTTAGGCACCAAAGCGGAAGAACTTGAAGTATCTATCTTCCCGGGCTTTGCTGCTGCTGAAATCCTTTACCATGCCGATGGTACAGTTAAAGGTATTCAAACGGGCGACATGGGCATTGGTAAAGATGGTGAACCGACACATAACTTTACACCGGGTTATGAACTACACGCGAAATACACAATTTTTGCTGAAGGTTGCCGTGGTCACTTAGGCAAACGCTTAATCGCTAAGTTTGATTTGGATAAAGATGCCGATCCGCAGCACTACGGTATCGGGATTAAAGAATTGTGGGAAATCGACCCTGCGAAACACAAACCGGGCTTGGTGATGCATGGTGCAGGTTGGCCGTTAAATGAAACCGGTTCTTCAGGCGGTTGGTGGTTATACCACGCTGAAAACAACCAAGTGACTTTAGGCTTGATTGTTGATTTGTCATACACCAATCCAAACATGTATCCATTTGCAGAAATGCAACGCTGGAAAACCCATCCACTGATCAAGCAATATCTTGAAGGTGGAAAACGTATTTCTTACGGCGCACGTGCCATTACCAAAGGCGGAATTAATGCCTTACCGAAGTTCACCTTCCCGGGTGGCTCGCTCATTGGTGATGATGCTGGTTTCTTGAACTTTGCTAAAATCAAAGGTTCTCACACTGCAATGAAATCTGGCATGCTTTGCGCGGAAGCGGTGTTTGAAGCGATTGCTGCCGGTGTAGAAAAAGGTGGTGATCTTGCCATTGCCCGTGTTACTGAAGGCGAAGACTTCTTTGCTAAAGAGTTAACGGCTTATACCGACAAGTTCAATAACAGCTGGCTGAAAGAAGAGTTACATAACTCACGTAACTTTGGCCCTGCAATGCACAAGTTTGGTCAATGGATTGGTGGTGCATTTAACTTTATCGATCAAAACATCTTTAAAGTGCCATTTACATTGCATGACTTAGTCCCTGACTTCAGCGCATTGAAAACTGTAGATGCATCTACATTCAAACCGAACTATCCAAAACCTGATAACAAACTGACTTTTGACCGTTTGTCTTCTGTATTTGTATCCAATACCGTACATGAAGAAAATCAGCCTGCGCATTTGAAACTGACCGATGCTTCTATTCCAGTTAACGTCAACTTGCCAAAATGGGATGAGCCTGCTCAGCGTTACTGCCCTGCTGGTGTATATGAAATTATGGAAGAAAATGACGGTTCGAAGCGTTTCCAAATTAACGCTGCCAACTGTGTGCACTGTAAGACTTGTGATATTAAAGATCCATCGCAAAACATCACTTGGGTCACGCCTGAGGGTGGCGGTGGTCCTAATTACCCTAATATGTAGGGTAATCCTTGCGAGGCAATGCCTCTCATACCCGAATATGTAATATTCAATAAAAAAATCCCCTTTCAAGGGGATTTTTTTATGTCATCTGAAAATGAAGAACACAATATTCTAAATTAGCCTTTCTTGACCAAATAATGAAACTCTTTATTGCCTGCTTCATCCAGCACTTCTTCTTGTAATAATAATTCATGGCCTAAATGCATACAGAATTTTGGAATATCCCATGAAGTTGAATTATCGGTCGCAAACACCTCAACTACATCACCCGATTTGGATTTACGAATCGCTTGATGCAACATCATTACCGGTTCAGGACAACGCAGTCCTCGTGTATTTAGCTGAATAGTTGGCGTAACAAGCGGTTCAGACATCGGTAAACTCAGTATTAAAAAATCCTCGCTATTTTAACATAAACTTAAATGCCGTCATTTGCTTAAAAATACAGTTCAAAACAAGCAGGCAGAATGACCTATACATTCATGCAATACAGCAATTTTAGAGATAGACATCTAGATTTTCTCGGGTATGATAAAATTCGTTTTTTTAGATATTAAGAGTCTTTAGGAAAGATCATGCACGAGGAATCAGGCCCGTCGTGGGGCATGCGTGGCTTACGCAAATGGCTAAGCACTGCACCCGAAACTCGCGACGAACTGCTAAAATTAGTACAAGATTCACGTCGTTTTTTAGAACCCGATACTGTTGCAATGCTTGAAGGCGTACTTGACCTTCCTGCAACAAAAATTCGTGAGGTCATGACCCCACGAACTGCAATGATCAGCTTACAAGAAGATGATCAGCTACTGGATATCTTACATACCCTTATCGAGTCAGCACATTCTCGTTTTCCAGTATTTTCATCCGACCAACCCGACAACGTGGTGGGTATTTTATTGGCAAAGGACTTACTGCCTTATTTGACTGAACCAAGCAATAAAGTCGATATTCGTGCCTTGATGCGCCAACCGATTTTTGTGCCTGAAAGTGCGCGATCCGACCAAGTGCTGCGGATGTTAAAAAATACCCAGACCCATATTGCTGTAGTGATTGATGAATATGGCACAACGTCTGGATTGGTCACCTTAGAAGACATTTTAGAAGAAATTGTCGGTGAAATTGAAGATGAACACGATATGGTTGATGAAGAAGCACAATTCATCATTCCTGACAATGATCCTCAAACGGCAAATACGTGGTTAGTTCAAGCACTTACACCAATTGAACACTTTAACAATGTTTTAGATGCTGATTTTTCCGATGATGAAGTAGAAACTGTTGGCGGTTTATTGCTTCAAGAAATGGGTTTAGTCAGCGATTTACAAGGTCAAATCATTGAGCTTGAGAATTGGCAATTTACCATTATAGAAGCAGATGCCCGCACTATTCATCTGATTCGAGCTGTCCGTAAATGAGAACTTACTTTAATAAGCTGTTCAATTCATCCCAACAACAAAAACAGCTCCCGTTTATTTACCCCTTTTTAATTTCATTATTTTCAGGTGCCATGTTCAGTTTTGCACTGGCACCTTATTATTACTGGTGGCTGGCACTACTGTCCCCCGCTTTACTCTATGCTTCGCTACGTAAACGCTCTGCTCGACAAGCCTTTGGCATTGGTTGGGCTTATGGCTTTGGTTTATGGTTTGTCGGTGCCTTTTGGCTCTATAGCTCTATCCATGTTTATGGCGATACCAGTGCTTTTTTAAGTGTCCTGATGATTGCCTTCATGGCCTTGCTGATGGGCTTATTTACTGCCTTACAGACATGGCTATACCGTCGCTTCTTTCCTGAAACGCCGCTGACCTTTGCACCGCTTTGGGTGTTTTTTGAGTGGGCGAAAACTTGGGTATTTACCGGTTTCCCATGGTTATTTGTCGGTTATGCCTTCACTGAACGCTTTTTAGATCACTATGCACCGTTGTTCGGGATTTTTGGTGTCTCGTTTGTGGTGATTATTTTAGCCTGTGCCTTGGTTGAAATTCTCAATAAACGGCTGTTTTGGATCATTCCTTCAGCCCTATTACTTTTGGGTGCTTGGGGCGCTTCCTATCTGAGTTTTGTTCAGCCTAAAAAGGCCAAACCACTTACTGTCTCTTTAATTCAAGGCAATATTCCTCAAGATTTAAAATGGCTGACCGAATATCAAGTGAAAACCTTGATCATCTATGCCAATTTAAGCCGAACTGAATGGGGACGTGATCTCATTGTTTGGCCTGAATCCTCCATTCCGCTGTTCCAAACCGATATTGAACCCTTCCTTGATGCGATGAAAATTCAAGCAGAAAAATCCGGCACAGCTTGGGTGACGGGTATTCCTTATTGGGATCTAAAAGAATCTCAAATTGAGCAACATCCGATGTATTACAACAGCATCATGGCTTTAGGTGATGAATCTACAGGTTTGTATAAAAAGCAGCGTTTAGTGCCCTTTGGTGAATATATTCCTTTATCTGGTTGGCTTAGTTGGGTGTTGCCTGCATTGCAAAATGACCCATCGATGAGCGGTTTTTCGCGTGGTGCGCGTGAGCAAAAGCCATTGGAGGTCAAAAATCATCATTTAGGTGCGGCTATTTGTTATGAAGTGGCCTATCCAAGCCTGACGCGTCGTAATGCCCGTCAAAGTGATTTCTTGGTGACTGTCTCCAATGATGCTTGGTTTACTGGTACAGCGGGACCTTGGCAACATTTACAAATGGTGCAAATGCGCGCCAAAGAAAATGGCCGTTGGTTTATTCGCGCCACCAATACTGGTGTGACTGCCTTTATCGATCATAACGGGCATATTGTGAAGCAAGCACCTACAGATCAAACAGCGGTTCTGCGCGGTGAACTACCAGCCATGCAAGGTGAAACCTTATATATGCGCCTCAGTGATTGGCCAATTCTGGCTTTTTCATTGTTATTGTTGATTTTAGGCTGGATTTATCGTCCACGTCAGGTGGATGTTTCGTTTAAATCACGGCGTTAAAATTCCTTTCTCTCTCCATTCTTAAAGGGAGAAAAAGACCCTCTTTGGAAAAGGGGGATTTAGGGGGATTAAATATTTGCCACAATCCAATAATAGGATACTAATCCCTCCCAACCTCCCTTTTAAAAGGGAGGGGCTTTTAAAATGAAACAAAAAAACCGAGGTCAATGCCTCGGTTTTTTATGCAATTTATTTTATAACTGGGTCACTAAATAAGACATCATGGCTGCTAAAAACAGCATCGGGATATAACAATAAATTTTGACCACACGGTGTTCTAAAGCTGAAATCTTTTCTTGTTTTAAGCTTAATACAGTCGCTTTTAATGCAGACCAAAAGCACAGTACCAATAATGCGCTGAATACACTGATTGCAAAAAAGCCAACCATAATTTGGCTACTTCCTTCTGTCGCATGCCATAAGGTTAAAATGCCTTGACTCATAGGAAGTAAACTCAAAATCAAAAGAACAGACTTGAGCATTGCCCAATGAAATTGACCAATTTCATCCGCTATCATTAATGCTTTCATTCTATCCTCCATAGGCAAAATCGTTGCCATTTCAAACATTATGCAAGCTTTTTAATAAATAAAAAGGCTATTTATCTACACATTTAATCATTATTGTAACCATCAAATATGGAAATAATTCTTATTATAACTCTCAAACACACACCATTATATTATTTTAATAAAATTCAATAGTTTAATATATATTTACGGATTAGGATTTATTATCACTTCACTGAGTATTGAATGTTTAGATCAAGTGAAGTGATATATTCCATAAACTCAAAAAAATAATGATTCTCAGTTAAGGCTGATAATAAATATCGCTATCTGTGCCTTCACCACCTTCTTTACCATCTGCACCAAAAGAGTACAAATCAAAGGCACGACCTTCAGCACCCGGAATCACATATTGAATATCATTATCCCAACTGTCTTTTGGATAGCCGCCTTTCACATAACCACCTTGCATCCAGTTTTTTGCAGAAGCAGGTTGATTCACTAAAGCATCCAAACCGCCATCTTGCATTGAAGGATACTTACCATTATCAAGCTTATATTGGTCTAAAGCACCTGCAACACCTTTTAAAGTAATTGCAGAGGTATCCACTTTGGCTTTCTCACCACGTCCCATCACATTTGGTACGATCAGCGCAGCCAACACCCCTAAAATCACAATCACTACCATCACCTCAATGAGGGTAAAGCCCGATTGCTTCGCTTGATATTTTTTAGCTTGCATATAACTCTCTCGCAAAAATCTTTATCTTTATAAAATGGGTTAAATCATATTATTCATATTCACAATCGGCAACATCACCGCGATTACAATCACCAAAACAATACTCGCCATCAGCACCAACATTAAAGGTTCAAGCAATGCCAGTAAAGTTGAAATTAAGGTGGTGACTTCACGATCTTGCATGGTTGATGCACGCTCGAGCATACGATCCAGTTCACCCGAGGCTTCACCACTTTTGATCATTTGTACCATCATCGGTGGGAAATAACCACTGCGCTCCAGTTGCGTGGCAAGGTTGCCGCCTTCCGTTACTTTCTCTGCCGCTAAATTGACAGAATCGCGAATCACCCAGTTATTACTGACTGCTGCGCCAATTTTAAGCGCGTCCACCAACGGTACGCCAGACTTGGTCAAAATCGATAAGGTGCTGGCAAAACGTGCAGCATTTATACCACGTGATAATTTACCAAATAATGGCAACTTGAGTGTTAAACGATCAAAAGCATAATGCCCAGCCGAAGTTCTTAAAAATCGAACTAACCCAATAAAACCCATCACACCTACGACAAGCAAAAAGGGCCATGCCACCCGAATAAAATCACTGGCTTTCATTAAAGCAACCGTAATCCAAGGCAGTGCACCTTTACTTTGATCAAAGGTTTTGACAATGTCTGGCACCACATAGGTCATCAGCCCCATCACAATGGCAAAGGACATCAGCATCAGAATAATTGGATAAATCATCGCACCCTGCACTTTCTTTTGCATGGCAAAACGGTTTTCGGTGTAATCTGATAATTGGTCTAAAATTAAATCGAGATGTCCTGAACGCTCACCCGCAGCAATGGTGGCAATATACAAATCGGGTAAACGCCCTGCTTGCTGCAAAGCATTGGCCAGTGAATGCCCTTCCATGACTTTTGAGCGTACCGACATCAACAAGTTTTGCACATGTGCTTTTTCACTTTGTTTACCCACGGCACGCAGTGCTTCTTCTAAAGGAATTGCGGCAGCAACCAAAACGGAAAGTTGACGGGTAAATAAGGCCAAATCATAAGCGGTGACTTTTTTTTGCAACCATCGTTCTGAGCGATGCTTATCTTTTTGCTCCACAGGATCGACCGTGACAGGAATGAGTGCTTTGTCTCTTAACTGTTGACGAATTTGACGCGCGGAATCGCCTTCTAACACGCCTTTTTGCTGCTTCCCTGAAGCATCAATGGCAGTAAATTGATATGCAGGCATTGTAATGCTCTAATTTTCCAAAATTTGCTTCAGCGCTGTTGCGTCTGACCACCAAAATCATTCATATTCTGAGACATAAATGATTTGCTCACTCTAACATAACTCGATCTTGAGCACGACGAAATTTGATTAGGACGATTTGACCCTTATTTATGCCAAATACAACATCGACTCCATCCAATATTTATCGCATTCGTGTTGCTGTATCTGTACATGTATATGACTGCTTTGATTACAGCTTAACTGCTGAACAGTACCAACAAGCCCAAGTGGGCTCGCGTGTTGCAGTGTCATTTGGACGGCAAAGTCTGATCGGGATTATTGTGGAAAAATTAACTCCTGACACCCCGATTGACTCACGGTTTAAACTCAAAGCCATTACCGAACTGCTTGATGAGCAGGCGATTTTAGATCAGAAAATTTTAAGTTTACTGAAATGGTCAGCGCAATATTACCAATTCCCGATTGGGGAGGTGTTTCAAAGTGCCTTACCGACTTTTTTACGCCAAGGCAAACCGTATAATTTATTGGCACGCATGTGGAATGTTTTAGACCTGCATGCCGAAGCAAAAGTCACCCGTTCGGAAAAACAACAAGATGCTTATAAGATACTCAAATTACACCCAACCGGAACCACAGAAAATATTTTAAATTTGGCCGGCATTGAAACAGCCACATTAAAAGCTTTAGAAAAAAAAGCCATTGTGGAATGTGTGTTAGAACAGCAAGATTTTTCTCCTCACCCCGTTACCCTAGCGCAAATGCCGTTAACCGCCAATGACGAGCAAAAGAAAGCCATTCAACACGTGCTCAAGGCACAGAAGAAATATCAAGCCTTTTTACTCGATGGCTTAACTGGTAGTGGCAAAACTGAAGTGTATTTGCAGATCATGCAAGAGGTACTGAAACAAGGCAAACAAGTCTTGGTATTGGTGCCTGAAATTGGTCTAACACCACAAACCATTAGCCGCTTTCAATCGCGTTTTCACAGCAATATCGTGTTACTGCATTCAGGGCTGAATGACACCAAACGCTTACAAGCATGGCAAGCTGCGCAAACAGGCAAAGCCTCGATTATTTTGGGCACCCGTTCCGCCATTTACACACCGCTGCCCAATTTAGGTTTAATCATTTTAGATGAAGAACATGATCTGTCCTTTAAACAACAAGAAGGCTTTCGCTATCACGCACGTGATGTCGCAATGTATCGTGCACATTTAGAAAGCTGTCCGATTATTTTAGGTTCAGCCACCCCTAGCATCGACAGTTATGCACTGGTTGATGCAGGCAAAATGACCCGTTTAGAACTGAGTCAGCGTGCAGGTGTGGCACTCATGCCTAAAATTCATCTGATTGATCTGAAAATTGCCCAAAAGCAAAATGGGATTAGCCAAAGCCTGCTTGATGAAATACAAAAACGCCTCGATAAAAAAGAACAGGTCTTGGTATTTCTAAACCGACGCGGTTATGCGCCCGTATTAATTTGTGAAAGTTGTGCATGGCAAGCGAAATGCCCACATTGCGATGCCAATTTCACTGTACACCGTCAACCGTATCAGCATTTACATTGTCACCATTGCGGTACGATTCACCGCATGCCAGATCATTGCCCACAGTGTCAGCATACCGAACTCAAATCGATTGGTCTGGGAACAGCAAAAGTTGAAGAACATTTACAACAACTGTTCCCGAAATTTGATGTGATTCGTGTAGATCGTGATTCCACCAGTCGCGTGGGGAGCTGGCAAAAAATTTATGACAAAATTCAAAAAAGTGAACCGATTATTTTGCTGGGCACACAAATGTTGGCGAAAGGACACCACTTTCCTTATGTAACCTTAGTCGCCATTTTAGATATTGATTCGGGCTTATTCAGTGTCGATTTTCGCGCCACAGAGCGTACCGCGCAACTGATTGTTCAAGTGGCAGGTCGTGCAGGTCGCGGCGAACGCAAAGGTGACGTGTATTTACAAACGCTCAGACCCGATCATCCTTTACTCACGACATTAATCCAAGAGGATTATTATCATTTTGCCAAACAGACCTTAAAAGAACGTCGAGCGGCTTTATTACCCCCATTTCGCTATGCTGTACTGATTCGTTGTGAATCGAAAAGTCAGGAACAAAACCAAGAGTTCCTACAACAACATGCCCAAGCCTTAAGACAGGTTTCAGAAAACCTAATTGATATTTGGGGACCCATTCCAGCCCCCATGGAACGCAAAGCCGGACGTTATCAAGCGCATATGGTGCTGCTATCCCAAGATCGGGCGAGATTACATTTTTATATTCGTGCTTGGTGGCAAAATATGTTGCATCAAAAGCCCTCAACCATGAAACTTACCTTAGATATAGACCCTCAGGAATTAAGCTAAGTTAAAGTTCAGCTTTGGCTTAAATTTTTTGGCACTCAAATAAATTCTAGGACAGGCTGATGTCGCTACTGTTACAAATTACGATTTTCCTTGGTGCGTCCTTACTTTTGGTGCCTTTAGCCAAACGCTTCGGAATTGCCACCGTACTCGGTTATTTGTTTACAGGCATTTTGCTGGGTCCCAGTGTATTCAATATTGCCAGTGACCCTGAAGCCATCCAAGAGTTGGCTGAATTTGGCGTGATTCTGTTAATGTTCATTATTGGGCTAGAACTGCGACCACAACGGCTTTGGGAAATGCGTAAATCCATCTTTTTGATGGGTAGCTTACAAGTCGGTATGACTGGCATTATTCTTGCCATCGTTATCTTTTTTACCTTATCACAAGGCCTTGCTGCAAGTTTTGTCATTGGGGCTGCACTCGCGCTGTCATCGACGGCTTTTGTTTTGCAACTGCTGGCCGAAAAACAACAACTCAATACCACCTTCGGACAACAATCTTTTTCTGTGCTGCTGTTTCAGGATATTGCTGCCATTCCCCTGCTGGCGATTATTCCATTATTGGCAGGCAGTGAATCGACCCATCATGGTATTGCCTATTTCGCCGCAATTATTGCCACCTTTAGCGGTTTATTTTTATTTAGCCGTTATATGATGCGTCCCTTTTTTCGCTTTGTCGCTAAAAGCGGTGCCCATGAATTAATTACGGCTGTGGGGCTATTTATTGTCTTAGGCGTTGTCGTGCTGATGGATGTACTCGGCATTAGCACCACTTTGGGCGCATTCTTAACGGGAGTGTTACTGGCAGACTCGGAATTCCGACATGAATTGGAAGCCAGCATTGCGCCCTTTAAAGGGCTTTTACTCGGTCTCTTCTTTATGACCGTCGGTATGACCACACAATTGTCACTTTTGGTCGATATGCCGTGGCTGATTATTGGTGGGGCATTTATTTTAATCCTAGTGAAAAGCATCACGCTCACGGCCATTGCCCGTTATTTAAAATATTCATGGCGTAACAGTTTGCTACTTGCGACCTGCTTATCTCAGGGGGGTGAATTTGCCTTTGTGGTGCTGAAAGTTGCCAGTAGTGAGAAAGTCATCACCCAAGTCATTTTGGAACCTTTGACTCTTATTGTTACGCTATCCATGGTGCTCACGCCAATGCTGTACTGGCTGATCAGCACATGGATTATTCCGCTGATTGATAAAGAAAAAGCCCCTGTTTATGACGAAATTCCAGATATCCATAACCCGATGATCATTGCCGGATTTGGCCGTTTTGGACAAATCATTGCCCGTATTGCCCACTTACAACATCAATCCTTTACCGCGATTGACAGCAATTTAGAAAAAGTTGATTTCGTGCGTCAGTATGGTGGTACGTTATACTATGGGGATGCTACGCAACCCGATATTTTACGCTCGGCAGGTATTCAACATGCTAAAGTTTTTGTTTTGGCGATTGATGATATTGAAGACTCCATGAATGTGGCCCGACATATTCGGTTAAATTATCCGAATCTGAAGCTGTTGGTCCGTGCACGTGATCGTCATCATGTCCATTTACTGCGTGATTTAGGCGTGGAACAGATCTGGCGTGAAACCTATTTATCATCGCTTGGTATGGCCTATCGTGCCTTGCGTGAATTGGATATCAGTGAAGAAGATGCGTATAAAAGTATTGAATTGTTCCGTGATTACGATGAAAAGTTATTAATTCAGCAACAACGTATCTATACCGATGAACAAAAGATTTATGAAACCCATCGTAATGCTTTAGCAGAGCTAGAACACTTATTTGAAAGTGATGCTCAAATTCGTCAAGAACCCACTGGCGTCAATTTACAACGCGGCTTAGCGCATCCGCGTATTGATGTCACACGAGATGATAGTAACTAGCTTGTGTTTTACAATGTAGACACCATTAACACGGGCTATTGGAGAAATTTATGTCTGAATTACGTCAACGCTTTTATATTGAAAATTGCCCAGTTCGCGGTGAAGTAGTCCATCTGGAAAAAGTGTTACAAACGATTCTTGCTCAACGTGATTATCCTCAAGCCATTCAAGTCCTTTTGGGCGAAATGCTGAGTGCCACCGCATTGCTTGCCAGTACCCTTAAAATTAAAGGTCGTATTAGCCTTCAAATTCAAGCTGCTGGCACATTCAAATGGGCGATGGCGGAATGCAACCATTTAGGTGAATTACGTGCATCAGCAGATTATGAGGAAGATTCGCGCTTCGCTCAGGCAGAAAACAGCAGCACCGTCTTCAAAGCACTGGTCAATCCTGTCCTTTTTATTAACATTGAACCTGAATTTGGTGAACGCTATCAAGGCATCATTGCGCTTGAACACGACACCTTAGCCGCTTGTTTAATGCAGTATTACGATTTATCTGCACAAATTCCAACCAAAATCATGTTAGCCAGTACGGCTGAATGCTCAGGCGGTTTACTCATTCAACTGTTACCGCGAAATAGTGAAGAAGAACAGCAACGTGTCGATGAAGACCTTTGGCCTCGCCTGACCATGTTGACTGAAACCTTAAAACCTGAAGAACTGACCAATCTTGATGCCACAGAAATTCTCTATCGTTTGTACAATGAAGAAGATGTGCGTTTACCTGAGGTTGAGGAATTAAAGTTTGGTTGTACCTGTTCTAAAGATCGCTGTGCCAATGCCCTGATCCACATCGGCGTTGAAGCAGTACGTGAAACCCTCGAATTTCAAAATCCAATCACCATGGACTGCCAATTCTGTAGCACCCGCTATAGCTTTACTGCTGAAGAAGCGTTTGGCTTATTTGGCAAACACCTCAGCTAATATAAGTTCAGCCAGTCAAAAAAGAGTGGCTATACAGCTACTCTTTTTTTATGTCAAAATTAAACCCAACCCCTGTTTAAGTGAGACTGGCTTAAACCATCAGCCTGAGCTAAAAGAATCCGCATATAAAAATTTCAGCAGCATGAACAACAATTATTTCTAAGATTTTTTTAATCTTCCAGCTTTCAAAAGCCACTCAATTAAACATAATTCCTTGTTTTTGTCAGATATTTTTGCTTTTTCTAGTTTGATTTCTGAAAGGTTTGTCGCTATAAATTAGGCGCTTTACTCTAAAACTATAAAATATTTCATTTAAATGGGGAAATTAATGAAAAATTTATATCAAGGTATTTTTACAAGTATCCTATTCGCAACACTTTCTTCATTTAGTTTTGCTGAAAGCATCAATGATCCTTTAGTGGGTAAGTGGAAAACCGTTGATGACCGTACCGGTTACTCTCGGGCTGATGTCGAAATTAGTAAAAAACCAGATGGCACTTATGAAGGTATTATTGTGGCAACGCGCAGTGTGCCGGGTACAGAAAAAATGGTGCTTTGTACCAACTGTCCCGGTAACTTAAAAGGCAAACCATTTTTAGGTTTACCTTTTATTTGGGGGTTTAAACAAAATCCGGATAATCCACGTGAATTTAATCATGGTCGAGTGCTTGACCCGATTGGAGGCAAAATCTATCAAGGAAAAGCCCGTATCAGCGCAAGTGGCAAACATTTAAATCTACGGGGTTATGTGGGCGTTTCAGTGATTGGACGTAGTGTAACGTGGATTAAATACTGATCTTATTGATGATTCTAAAAGGCTCCGATTTAAGGAGTCTTTTTTTGTCATAATTTGAAACAATAAGGTACAGATCTACACTATTTCAATTTTATGAAAAGCATAATAATGATTAAAACATAACCAATTTTAGCTTCCCATTTTATGACTAAAAATTATTATGAAATTCTTGGTATTACGCGTAATGCCAGCCCAGATCAAATTAAGAAAGCTTATCGAAAATTAGCTCGAAAATACCATCCCGATATCAGCAAAGAAGCGAATGCCGAGGAGAACATGCAAGCCATTAATGTGGCTTATGACACTTTAAGTAATGAGCAAAAAAAAACTGAATACGATTTTCAGTTGGATCATCCAGAAGCCTTTTATCAATCTGGTCAACAGACAGGAACGGATGGTTTTGACCATACACAATTTTATCGTCAAGGATCTAATCAACAGCAGCATTCAAATTTTAGTGGTTTTGAAGATCTTTTTGGACGTTTCGGTTCAGGCTTTGGTGGAGGAAATCATCACTATCAAAATCAACAAAGGCAGCAACAACGTAGCTATAAAGGTGAAGACCAACATGCCAATATAGAGGTCGATGTTGACATTGCTTTTCATGGCTCAACCCAAAATATTACCTTACAAATTCCAACGTTGAATGCTTATGGAGAACCCGAAGTTCAACGTAAAACATTAAAGGTCAAAATTCCTAAGGGAATGAAGGAAGGTCAACAAATCCGTTTGGCAGGACAAGGACAAAGTGGGATCAATGGCGGTAAAAATGGTGACCTTTATATTGAGATTCACTATAAAGACACCGAGCAAATTCGGGTCGAAGGCGCTGATATTTATTACACCATTAATGTTGCACCTTGGGAGGCGGCATTAGGCCAAAGTATTGAAGTCTTAACCCCTGAAGCAAGTAAAGTTCAAGTAAATTTACCTAAAAATGCAAAAACAGGTCAACAGTTACGGTTAAAAGACAAAGGAATACCAAGTAAAACACCCGGTCATCTATTTTTGGTTTTAAATATTGTGTATCCAACTGCGCAAACTGAACATGAACAGCAGGCTTATCAAGCTTTCGCGGAAGCCTTTTCAACATTTAAGCCTCGTAATGCTTAAGGAGAGAATCATGACCACTATTCATTATCGTGAAATTATATGTGATGGATTCAATCATGCCGAAGTCATTGATGAGCATCATAGTTTTGATTTAAAGCATTTTGCTGATGCCTGCGGACAGAGTCCTGAATGGGTTTTACAACTTCTAGAATACGATATTTTAGATACGCGTCCAGAAGAGAGAATTCATCAGTTTTTTGGTGATGATATTTCTCGTGCACGTCGAGCTTACCGTTTACAACGTGACTTTGATGCCAGTTTTTCTGCGGTCGCCATGATGCTCGACTTAATTGATGAAGTACAACAATTGCGCCAGCAAGTGAAACACATGGATATCAAAGACTCTTAACTGAGGCTTTAAAACCGAATCGTATTGCCCTATATCGACCAATATGCGGTTGATATTTCTATCATAAATTAACTCTGAGAGAATAATCTAGGCTTATGAAAACGAAAGAATGCAATAAAAAGATTAAACGAATGTTTCCTGAACATCAGGATTTGATCCATAAACTCCGTCATGATGACCCTCATTTTGCAAAAATATTTGAGAGTCATCAAGAATTGGATAAAGAAATCATCCAGCTTGAACTCAATCCGGTCAATTTAATTAATGACGATATTGAGTCAATGAAGCGTAAAAAACTAAAAATGAAAGATGAAATCTATAAAATACTGACGAAAAATGCCCAAGCAGGTGATTTTTCTTAAAGTTTAAGCATAGATCAGCATATTTTACTTTCAGTTTAAGTCGACGTTGTATTGTTGTGCTTAAAAATAAGGTTCCTTTAATACAAAGAGAACTGCTATTTAAGCTTGGTCAGCTTTTCGACTTCCTTGATCATTTCCTTAACGGGTTGCTTAATCGGTCCGTAATCTAAAAACCACAATAAATTAATATGCTGATCTTTATGCTGTTGAGCCAACATATCAATCACGCTCTTTTCCCCACGCCCAACTAAATGTCTACGATAGAAATAATAGACTAACAATACTGTGGTGATGAGCATGACCAGTAACATACTCAAAAACCCGATGGGTGACTTTAAGCCGGGAATAAATTCAAAGTTCATTCCATAGATGCCCGTCAGTAAAGTCAGTGGTGCAAACACGGCAGTAATAATGGCCAAAATGCGCATATTTTCATTGGTTTGATTGGCAATGGCTGAAAAATGCAAGTCCATTGCTGCTTGAACAGCAGCGCGAAGACGAACAGTATGTTTTTGAATTCGCTCAATATGACTGACCAAATCATCCATACGAATCAACATCACATCCTGTCGTTCAGGCTTTTTCTTGCCTTTCAAATGTGGGTAGTTATCTACAATTTCATCGCGTAATTCTTGTAAAGCATCAATTTGCTCTTCACAGAGATTTTCGACTTGTTGAAATGCCATGTTTTCTTGTAAGAGCTGATTCCATTTGCTAAAGCGACGGTGACCTTGCAATAATTCTTGCTGCCAAAATTCAACCCGACGGGTCAGTGGCACACGTAAATCTAAATAACCATCCACCATACTATTCAATAAGCGCAGTGCTAAATCGAGCGGTGTCACTGCCAGTTTTCGCGGTTTATTCTGCTCTGGAAGTGGACGAGTGAGTATGGTTTCCATGCGTGAAATATAATTTTCAATCGCCTTGTTGCCCTGTTCGCGTACAGTAATCAGGACTTGCGGTGTAATCATGAAACTAATCGGTGTGGTGGCTAAACCAAAGAATTTTTCATGCTGCTCAAGTGCTTGCTCACCAGCTTTAATCGCATCGTCTGGCGTAATGAGTTTACGAAAAATAAGTAAGTCATAATCATCCATCGTATCAAACACACAAGGATGCTCTAAATTCAGAATATCTTTGACATGGAATTCATTGAGTGCAATATCGGTATGCGCATAAATTTCTTTTTGCCATGCATCTGCACGATTCACCACATCATCTCGTGTGCAATCGACCCATAAGAATTCAAGCTCTGCTTGGTTATTCGGCTCTTTTTGTACAAAAATATGATGTTCTGTTGGATGCTGGTAAAAATAATAAACTTGCATTAAAACAATTCTCTATTGTGTTTTTTGTTGTTTACTCGATAGAAATTGAGCTAAAACTTACAATCGACCCGTTGTAAAATTATGTGCTGAGCAGAAAACTTAAGCAATAAGATAAAGCGTTGTTGCTACATTCTGGCTTCATTACAATTTAAAAAAGCCCGCATGAGGCGGGCTTTTTTAAACAAGGAACAATTATACTTGTTCGATGTCTTTCATTGTTAACTTGATACGACCACGGTTATCAACGTCAGCAACTTGTACTTTCACTTCTTGACCTTCTTTCAATACGTCTGCAACATTGGCAATACGTTCGTTAGAAATTTGCGAAATGTGAAGTAGACCGTCTGTACCTGGCATGATATTAACAAACGCACCAAATTCAACGATACGAATCACTTTACCTACGTAAATTGTACCTGGTTCAATTTCAGCAGTCAGTGCTTGGATTTTTGCAACCGCAGCCGCAGCCGCAGCTTTAGTTTCACCAAATACGCGAACTGTACCGTTATCTTCAATGTCGATAGCTGCTTTAGTTTCTTCAGTGATTGCACGGATGGTTGCACCACCTTTACCAATCACATCACGAATCTTATCAGGGTTGATGTTGATCACTTGGAATGTCGGTGCATGCATTGAAATTTCAGGACGCGCACGTGAAATCACTTGGTTCATTTCATTGAGGATGTGCATACGACCTGCATACGCTTGGTTCAATGCCGCTTCCATGATTTCTTCAGTGATACCTTCAATCTTGATATCCATTTGAAGCGCAGTAATACCGTTTGCAGAACCGGCTACTTTAAAGTCCATGTCACCTAAGTGATCTTCGTCACCTAAGATGTCAGAAAGAACTGCGAAACGCTCGCCTTCTTTCACTAGACCCATTGCGATACCGGCAACTGGTGCTTTCAATGGAACACCCGCATCCATAAGTGATAATGAAGCACCACATACAGAAGCCATTGAAGATGAACCGTTTGATTCAGTGATGTCAGATACGATCCGAATCACGTACGGGAAGCGGTCAGCCGCAGGAAGAACTGCTTGAACACCACGACGTGCCAAACGACCGTGACCAATTTCACGACGCTTAGGACCAGATTCACGACCCGTTTCACCTACAGAGTATGCAGGGAAGTTGTAATGCAACATGAAGTTGTCAGTTTTTGTACCAGCAAGGGTATCAACCATCAACGCATCACGTGTGTTACCCAAAGTTGTTGTTACCAACGCCTGAGTTTCACCACGTGTGAATAATGCAGAACCGTGTGCACGACCTAATACGCCCACTTGAACATCAATGGCACGAACAGTTTTCGTGTCACGACCATCAATACGTGGTTTACCAGACAAGATGTTGTCACGTACGGTACGGTATTTAAGATCTTCGAACAGTTCGTTCACTTCGTCAGCAATGCCTGTTTCGTCATTTTCTGGAACGAATTGTGCAACTGCTTCAGCATAAAGTGCATCAAGTGCCGCATAACGGTCTTGTTTCACTGCAATGGTATACGCTTCAGAAATTTTCGCTTCGAATGCATCTTTCAATTGAGCTAAAAGTGCTTCGTTTTTGCTTGGAGCAACCCAAGTCGATTCAACCGCACCCGCAGCAGCAGCAAATTCTTTAATCGCTTGAATTGCGATTTGCATTTCGTCATGACCGAAAAGCACAGCACCCAACATTTGGTCTTCTGAAAGCTCTTTCGCTTCAGATTCCACCATCAATACTGCAGCTTCAGTACCCGCAACCACAAGATCAAGATCACTCTCTTTCAATTGTTCGTTGTTTGGGTTAAGGATGTATTCACCGTTGATTAAACCAACACGCGCACCAGCGATTGGACCACGGAATGGAACGCCCGCAATTGACATTGCAGCTGAAGCACCCAACATTGCAGCAATGTCAGCATCCATCGTCTTGTCAGAAGAAACAACCGTTGCTGTCACTTGGATTTCGTTATAGAAACCTTCTGGGAACAACGGACGAATTGGACGGTCAATAAGGCGAGAAATTAAAGTTTCAGCTTCAGACTGACGACCTTCACGCTTGCCATAACCACCTGGGATACGACCCGCAGCATATTGTTTTTCTTGGTAGTTAACAGTCAACGGGAAGAAATCTTGACCTGCTTTTGCTTTTGGTTGAGCAACAATAGCAACAAGTACTGTTACACCGCCCATCGTAATCACAACAGTATTTGCTTGACGTGCAACACGACCTGTTTCTAAAACAACAGTGTGTTGACCATATTGGAATTCTTTACGAATAATATTAAACATCGACATGTATTTTTATTTCCCAGTTCTTTTGAACAGTTATTCTAGTGGAGACCCCTAAGGTTTGGCATTCACATTACCGTGTGTAACTATAAATGACAAAGCTTAGAAGCCGACCTCACTAGAGAATAAACACCAATTTAAGACACAAAGAAGGAGCGAAACATTCGCCCCTTCCCAATACCTAGCCGAAGCTAGGTAGACTTTCTTTTTCAGCCTTACAGCATTCAAAATGCAATAGTCCGAAAAATAAGTTTAATCGAATTAACGACGTAAACCTAAAGCAGCGATCAATGCGCTGTAACGAGTAGCATCTTTACCTTTAAGGTAATCAAGAAGCTTACGACGTTGGTTAACCATACGGATCAAACCGCGACGGCTATGATGGTCGTGTTTGTGATCTTTAAAGTGACCTTGCAAATCATTGATTTGAGCAGTCAATAAAGCCACTTGAACTTCAGGTGAACCAGTGTCGTTTTCAGCGCGAGCAAATTTAGCAACGATCTCTGCGCGATCTGCGTTTGTTAAAGCCATTCGATTTCTCCGAGATGCTTAAAAAATTACATATGATAGAAATCAATTGATTACTCAATTGACTGCCGTGCATCACTACAGCAAGCCATCTATTTTAAGTGATCTATCGCTATATTGCAAAAATGTTTTAACTTCGCCGGCAATTCGGCAACTGACAGCATGGAATAAAATAGGCAAACTAACATTGGTCTGTTTTCAATCTATAACAAAGACCAAAGAAAATAAAAAATATTGCGAGGGAATGTGAAAATTTTATCAACAAATACCTGTTATGTGCCAAAAGACCTGAATCAAGTGATTCGCTCTAAAGATGAAGTTCCAGCGGAATTGGGTGGAATGACTGAAAGACAAATTCAAAAAATCTGGCACAGTGCCGAGGCTCTTTATCAAACAGGAAATTACCCTTTAGCCACTTTATGTTTACGTCGTCAGGGGAAAATTCTTTTAAATCGTAGTATTGGTTATGCGCAAGGCAACTCACCAGATGGCTTAGCAGCTGATGCCAAGATCGGTACACCGGATACACCTGTCTGTTTATTTTCAGCGTCTAAAATGATTACTGCAATGTTAATCCACATGCTGGATGAACGCGGCGATCTGAATCTACTCGATCCGATTAGCTACTATATTCCTGAATATGGTGTGAATGGTAAACGTCGTGCCACCATTTTTCATTTACTCTCCCATCGCGGTGGTATTCCTCGCATTGACAGCGAAGTCACCCCAGAGCTGCTTTTTGACCAAGAAAGAATTTTAAAACTTCTTTATGCGGCTAAACCTGTTTCGCCCTCTGGTAATCACCTTGCTTACCATGCTGTCACCGCAGGCTATATTTTGGGTGAAATTGTTCAGCGCGTCACAGGACAAAGTGTTCGACAATTTTTGCATGAACAGATTGAAAAACCGATGGGCTTAGATTATTTCAACTATGGTTTAAAACCTGAATATCGTGCAGATGTGGCTTTAAATTATGCCACAGGCATGCATCCAAGTTTAGGTACAGACCATTATCTCCATCGTGTACTGGGTGGTGGTTTACAGCTTGCCGTAGATGTCACCAATGATCCCCGTTTTATGGACACCATTTGCCCTGCTGGAAATATTTATACCAGTGCTGAGCAAGTGGGGCGTTTCTTTGAAATGCTTTTGAGTGGGGGGGAATACCAAGGCAAACAAATTATGAGTGCCCAAACGGTATTCCGCTCGACCTTACCCACCTCAGGTATCAGCTTAGATCGAACATTATTAGCACCCATGCGTTATGCCTTAGGTCCAATGCTCGGCAGCAATCCGATCGGTTTATTTGGACCAATGACGGGACAAGCTTTTGGACATATCGGTTTTTCCAATATTTTATGTTGGGCTGATCCAGAACGTGACATTAGTGTATCGCTATTAACGACCGGAAAATCTGTGGTGGGTACACATTTACCTGTGCTCGCAAAAATGCTCTATCAAATTTCAACAAACTGTCCGAAAATCCCGAAAAACCAACGTCGTTCATTATTTGCAACAGATCGTACAGAAACCGATTTAGTTTAAATACTTAAACCAGGCTTATAAAAAAAGCCCAAGCTAGGCTTGGGCTTTTTTGCGCTGTAGGTTCTTATATTTTAGTTGTTGTTGTTTTATTTATAGTCATCATATTCGCTATTCCGCGTTTTTTATAATAAACAATCCATGTGCCAACTTGTTACATCCTTATGTGATAAATTTTGCCACAAAGCCTTCTGTAAAGAAGTCGACTTTTTCGTATCTCCGTGTAAGCTTTTACGTACATTGGTTAATTTTTTTTTAACAATGTAAAGCTGGCAATCGCTTACTGTGATTTACATACAAGGGTGAAGTTCGACATCAATATTGATTGGCTACAAAAGAACGTGCTAATCCAATCTATCGCTGCGTTCTAAAGTACTTGGATGGAATGTGGCAGATTAAGCAAGTCTTTGGATAACAAAAATATTTTTCAGATATAAAAAAGCCTTGTAGTCTCTCCCAAAACTACAAGGCTTAGCGGCTGTAAGTTTCCTCTTTATCTTACTTCACTGTAAGTTCGCTGTCTGAAGACATTATTATTATGTTATGGCGATTATACCCAACTATCCGTGTTGAGCTTTTTATGTGAAGCCATCATCTCAAAAACCCTGATAAAGCTCTATGCGCTAATTTCTCGAATCACTGTAAGCAATTTCGTACAAAATCAAATATTATTTATTTTTAATTAACAATTTAGCAAATTATTAATTTTATCTAATAGACCACTCTTTCTTAAGGTTCGAAGCGTCAAAGATTGCAGTAAAGCATCTGCATCTGCGAGTAAACTGACCACCTTTTTTGCCCGTGTAATGGCGGTATAAAGCAATTCTTTACTCAATAAATTTTTCGCAGCCTCATCTAACACCACAGCAACATGCGTAAACTCGGAACCTTGTGATTTATGAATCGTCAGTGCAAATGCCGTTTCAATACTTTTTGGTAGGCGTGTCGCAGGCACCCATTTTTCTAAACTGGGAAAATACACTTCGAATTGTGACTGACCATCTCGACTGCGTTTAAAGCAAATCCCAATATCACCATTCGACAAACCAAGTTGGTAATCATTATAGGTCATCATCACAGGGCGTCCGACATACCAATCGCCTTGCTTGCTCATATACAATGATAAAGCTTCAAGTAAGCGTTGTTCGATCTGGATATTGAGCTGTGACAGCCCTAAAGCGCCATGCCGAATCGCGGTCAAAATTCGATAATCATCAAAAAGCTTAACCACTTCTGCTATACAATGCTCTGGTTCATCGGCGGTTAAATAGCTTTTTAACCCCTCAATATAGTGCTGATAACCCAGTATCAATTTGTCGTAATACTGAGTTCGATCCCATTGCTTAGACATATTAATGGGCAAATATTCCAGTTGAATCTGATCTTCCATTTCCGCTGTCAGTGCTATGGCTTTTATTTCACTTGGACGAACCACTTGCTCAGCAAATTTTTCAAGCAATACAGCACCGTTTTGATTCGGCTGTTGCACCTGAATAAATTGCGCCATTTTCCCAATTAAGGCATCTTGCTTAAAGCGACGACTATTGCGCAAATGCACGCGATTTTCTGCTAAAGTAGGAACTTGTTGTAGGTCGGCAAGCACTGAGCCAACATCGACCGCTGCCAATTGATCTGCATCGCCCAATAAAATGACACGGGCATGATCAGGCACGGCAGACAACAGCATATTGGCCAAGCTTAAATCCAACATCGAAGCTTCATCAATCACAATCACATCATAAGGCAACGGTTGTTGGGCATGAAAACGTGGCTGAGCATTGCTGCCTAAACCCAATAAACGGTGAATGGTAATCGGATTCAGTTGTTTTAATTCATCCGTCACCAAATCCTGAAGTTTTTCATCATTCAAAGAGTTTTGCAGCGCTTCTTTCATCCGCTGTGCCGCTTTACCAGTCGGTGCTGCCATCGCAATACGAATATTGGGCATCGCTTGATTCAGTACCGCAATAATCCGCGCCAAAGTATAGGTTTTTCCTGTCCCCGGCCCACCGGTAATAATATTCAGCCCCTGCTTGGCGACCATGCTTAAGGCTTGAATTTGATGTTCATCGGTCAATAAATCAGGATAAGCCGAGATATCAACCGCTGCTATTTTTTGCTGTTTTAAGCGTGCCACCTGCTGCGCCAAAGACTGTTCTAAGGCCCAATAACGATACAGATACAAGCGCTGCTCATCAAAAACAAACGGTGCAATCTGTTGCTCAATATCGGCAGCTGAAACCACCAAATCATTTAAAGTCTCGACTTGTTCTGAACTTGCAGAAATACAACTGTCACCCTGTTGAATGGCCTCAAGCACTTGCTCAATAATGTCGTTGCCAGTTTCGTGCTGTGATGCATGACTCAAGGGCTTCTGGCGAATAAACCGACTCCAAGTGCTGATCCATTCAGCGCTTTGACCCTCTTTAGATTGTTTATTTTCCACACAGTTATCCTCAAAGTTATCCACAGCTTAATTTATTGTTTAAACACTCTTAATTCATATCCACTAGACAATTTTGCTGGTTTTATCTTCCGTAAAATAGCCCAAAATAGCATCAAGACGCAGCACAAATTCAGCATCTGGTTTCCAGTGGTAGCATCCTTGTTCCGCTTGTCCATTCATGCCGCGCAAATACAAATAACTCGCGCCGCCCAAATGCTGCTCAATGTCATAGTCCTGCATTTGAACCGCTAAATAACGGTGCAATGCCACCAGATATAAGCCGGCCTGCAACCAATAACTGGCTTGCGACATACTTTGCTGAATGGCCGTGGCACAATAATGGATTTGATCTGTACCCAGAAAATTACTTTTATAATCGGCAATGTGATATTGCTGACCATCAAAATAAACCAAGTCAATCGATCCTGTTAAATAGCGCGCAGAGTTTGCCGAGTTAAAATCCAGCATTTCAATGCCATATTCTGCATACAACTGATGAATTCGCTGGATCGCTAGAACATGATCTGACAATGAGAGATAAAAAGGAAATTCGGCTAAATGTTCATGTTCGGTCAGCTGATCCAATTTAAAGGTTTGATGCAACGGCGTGGCTAAAACTTGCTGTAGCCATTCGCTCATCCAAGCAATCAGTTGCTCTTCATCTGCTTGCTGAAACTCTTGCGCATATTTTGCCAAAAGTTCTGCCCATAAGCTTGGATAATCATTTTTAAAACGGCGACGAATCTCTAAAGCCCAATCCTGTTGGTCTTTAAAATCAATATGTTCAAAAATTTCATGCAGAAACGTTCCCGCGACCGTTCCCATGGGAAACTGACGTTTAATCCATGACAAGGGTTGTATTGCGGTTGTTACAATGGCATCCGTCAGATGAATTTCATCTGCTGCACTCGACATTTTTTCCGTCTGCACAGCAAAAACGTCCATGACTTGTTTACGCGTTAAATGTTGTGCCAAGGCACTAAAACTGGTTTTAGAACGTGGATAAAAACGCTGCTTTGGGAATTCTAAGGCTTGCAACGGCAAGAGTTGTTGTTGCTGCTTAATGTGTAATTGAATGGGTTTTTCATGCAGTAAAGCTTCATCGGCACTGGCCGGATGAACAAAAGTTTGTCCACGCCAAAATGCCAAGCCATTGACTGACTTGCCCTCTTGATCCTGCAACATGGCATAGACACGGTGGCTGGCTCGGGTGAGTGCCACATACCAAAGTCGGTGCTGCTCTGCGACAGCGCGGGCATTGTGCTGATCAATCGCATTTTGATCCAACAAATTTTTATCATTCACTGCAACCACACGTTGCAGTTCTACTTGACCCGTCACGGGATGGACATGCTCTACGGTGGAAAAGTTCAAGGTTTTATTCATTTCCCTGAAATCTTTATCTGCCCCAAGTAGAAAAACGATTTTAAATTCTAGCCCTTTAGACTGATGAATGGTCATCAGTTGAATGCCTGCCTCATTCGACAGTTTGCGCTCCAGTTCCCACTCACGCTCTGCTGGAGATTGCAGTTGTTTTAAATACCAGTGATAGAGCTTTTGCGCACCTTGATATTGTTCGCTGTGCTGACTGAGTAATTCAGTCAGATGGCGTAAATTCACCACGCTACGTTCATTATCTCGGCTTTGGGTTGCCACCACATTTTTCCAAACGTGGAATAAATTCAAAGCGTATTGCCACGCGGTTAAAAAGCCTTTTTGCAGCCACATTTCACGGATGCAGTCAAAGTCATAAATAAACTGACTTAAGCCATCGGCTTGCGCTTCAAGTTGCATTAACTGCTGTAAATTAAAACCCAACAATCGACTCAATAAAGCACGTTTGATTTTAGCTTCATTATAAGGATGCATAATCGCGCTGAGCAAAGCCCCGACATCTTTGGCAACTTGATGATCAAATACACTGCGTTTTGAAGGGCGATTGACCCGAATGCCTAAACGTTCCAATTCATATTGGGCTTTATCTAAACCATCGTGGTTTTTCGATAAAATGGCGATGTCATTTTCAATCAAATATCGAGGACTGCTCTGCTCCGCCAGATAAAGTTGTTCTTCGATGCCCTGATTCAATAAGTCACGAATTTTCCATGCCACCTGAATCGGTTCATCTTTTTTATCATTCAATAATAACCAACGTAGCGGTTGGTGATTTTCACCGTGCGCATCGACCAGTGCTGGATGTGGACGAACACCGGCTGCAACGGGACTGTAAATCACCTCTTCGCCAAAATCCATTTGCCGTTGAAACAGTGCATCGACCGCTTCCACCAAGACGTTGACCGAACGATGGTTATGTCTAAGGCTGTATTCCTGACCTTGCTTACTTAAAACATCGGCACGGGCTTTGTTATAGGTCAGCATGTCGCCACCGCGGAAACCATAAATCGCTTGTTTTGGATCACCAACCATAATCATGCAACTTTGGCTATAACGCTTGGCATCACGCCAGACTCGCGCCAATATATCATCCTGATCTTGGTTGGTATCTTGAAATTCATCCACCAAAATCAGTGGATAATGCGCCTGTACAAACTTGGCGAAACGCAAACCTTGTTCGCCTTGCAACGCTTCTGACAAGGTGCGAATTTGCTGTGCAAACGTGGTTTCACTTTTTTGTTGCAGCACTTGCGGTAAGCGTTTTTTCACTTCGCGGCTTAAATAAAACTTTAAATACGCATCCAGTACATCCAAATCCACACTGAGTTTGGACAGCGCTTCACAAAAGCGGCGTAAGCTTTGCAGCAGCACATGCTGATCAAACTGATTCAGCACATCTTCAGCACATTTATTTAAGACTTTTTTAGTCGCCAGATCGGTCAGATTTTTCAGTGTTTTTTCGAAATGCGGCGCAAATAAAGCATAGCTGCCTTGCTCAGCCAAAGCCTGAATAAAAGCGGGCAAATCCTCACACAGCGTTCGTTGCATTAAGCCATCAGTCCGCCATTTCTTAGCAATCACGGCATGATATTGCCCTTCTGGCTGATAATATTCACTCAAGGTTTGAATCAAACTTAAATCGAGCTGAATAAAATCATCGACCAACTGTTCAAACTGAGTTAAATCCAGCTCTGGAGGTGTGACTTCCTGAAACTGTGCCGAAGCAAAATTCAGCGTATTTTCCACCACAGGGATATAAGCTTCTTGTGATTTTAGTTTTTGATTGAGCAGCAAATAATCGACAACATTTTGCGGTTGCAGTTGAATCCATTCCCGCAATACATCGTGAATTAATTGCTGAGTATAACTTTTGGCATCATCGGTAATATCGGCACGTTCAATTTTGCCGCTTTCAAAGGAAAACTCACGCAATAACTTTTGACTAAAACTGTCCAATGTTCCGACAAATAGCTCATCTAACTGATCAATCACCAGTTTTAAACGTTCGCGCGCATAATCCACACGCGTGGCATATTCCTGCAAAACCTTTTGCAATAGAGGATCTGTTTCGCTTGTAATTTTGGCTTGAATTTCAGCTTCAGTGAGTGATTGACAGCCTTCGAAATAGCGTAAGGTTTCAAGCAAACGGAGCCGAATACGGTTTTTGAGCTCTGCGGCAGCTTTACGGGTAAAAGTGGTCGCAATCACCTGATTCGGCAAATAAGCGCCGAGAAAAATCCGCACCATCAAACTGGATAAGGTAAAGGTTTTGCCTGTGCCTGCCGACGCTTCAATCCAGTGCAATCCTTTAAATTGCATATCGACAATCGGGTTGAAGGATATTTTTGTTAATGTTTGAGGATGATTCATGCTGTTTTATTCCTCAATCACAGACTGATGCCAAAAGACTGGCTGATACAGCTGATAGGAAAATTGTGTGCAAGCCTGTTCAAGCAAAGCGGTGGCATCTTGTTCCTGTAAAATAAATTGCCAGTCACGATGCATTTTGGTCGCTTCATTATCGGCAACTGAAAAACCGCTAAATTTGCCATCTTCATGCCAATCTTTATAAATGGCATCCATATCTTCGATACACATCTGATTTTGCTCATTGGCTTGCCAGTCATGCGCTTTGTCTTTTTCAGCAACTTTTAGCAGCAAAGCCGCAGGTAAAACCAAAGGCTGAGTTTGCCCATATTTCCATGCCGCTAACCAGTGCTCAATCCATTTCCGAGCCTGATTGGAACTCACCCCCTGACATAAAATAGTTCGGTCACTAAACACCACGATCTTGGTTAGTTTTTCACCGCCCTCGCCCATATTGAGGTAAGCTAGCCAAAGTAAATATTCCAACCACACTTTGGCACGCCGTTTGGCACGCGCACTTGAAGCCTCCAGACTAACCCATTGTTCGGCACTATTTTTAGGGAGGCTAAGGTTCATATAAATCTGATCATTGACCTTCCAGACCTGCTGCGTCGTCGGTGTGGTTTCAGCGGCATATTTTAATAAGCGATCTTTTAGCCGCTGTTGTTCCAACACACTGACTTGCCAACTGCTGTGTTGCAATTTTCCAATCGGTAGCTGATCCAGCAATAACTCAGGCTTTGCCTCACCTTCATGCTGCTGTAAAAAATGACGCACAGCATAACGCCCTAAGCCATCCAGCAATAACGGTTCTTGCACTGCGGGTAAATCTTCAGGGCGTAAATTTGCCACGCCCAAGGTTTTTAAATATAAGCGTGCAGGGAAAGTTACATCCTGAATCCATAGATGGCTATCCAACACCTGCACATCTTGTTGCAGATGTTGATATGGCGTATTCACCCAAGCCGAACGCTGCCCTGTGGCGTGACGAATTTGCCCAGCCACACTGAACCATTGATCCTGATAACGCACAGGCTTTACGGATTCAAAACCAATGGGATCAAACGGCAATAAAGGATGCACGTGATAAAGCGATTGCAGTTGTTCTGGTACTTCGACCCCATGAATATTCACGGTTTGATTGATCGCAGCATCAGGTTGTTTCGACTGCACAATAAATGCCAAATGTTGAATCAATTCCTGCAACACCGTTGACGGATCACGCACTTCACCATCGTTAATATCAAAACCGTTATAAAACAGCCACAAACTTTCCTGTGCCAAAAGCAGGTTATCTAAAAATGCCCCTTGGTCATCTTCTAGACGTGAACGATCACCCAATTGCGGTTTCAGCAAATCCATTAAATCAAAGGGTAAATGTTGGCTGCGATTTGGAAATTTACCACTGTCCAGTCCGAGCATCACAATCAGTTTATACGGCACAGGACGAATCTGACCAATTTGACTAAAGGTAATTTGCCCCGTCGGTTCGGCATGTTCCAGTTGTGTTTCTAAAGTACTGTTAATTTCCGCCAATAAATACGGTAATGGCAAACTCAACGCGCGTAAGGCATGATGATCGTGCTCATCATAAAAACTGGCGAGCGTTAGCATGCGTTCTTGTTTTTTAATAATTTTATAGACAGTGCTTAACGATTCGACCCCAGCATCTTCAAATTCAGCAATGTCTTGCATCAGCCGTTTCAGCCATGTTTCAACCGGCACACGTTCGCCTTGCTCATGCGCTGTCATCCAGTCACGGCGTGCATCAAAATCTTGATAAATCTGGATCAATTTGGCAATCAATTCAAAATCACTCGGCAGAACTTTGGCAAAACTGAGCGTGCCTTGAAATAAAGTATGTTCAGGAATGGCTATGCCCAAAGCCAGACGATCGAGCGCAAATTTAAAACTAAAGCGATAATCGTCATCGCCTGCGGACAGACTACGCTGTAAATGCTGTGCATCTAAGCCACGTTTAAAACCGGCATCAATCAACAATTCCGTCATACGCTCAATCGAATTGATTTCTAAGCCATATAATTGTTGGGTTGCATTCAGACTCAGCCAATCGGCAAAATCTTCAATGCTAAAACGCCCTTGAATTAACTCAATACGTCCCAGAACGGCTTTCCAAGCATTCAGAGCATCCAGCTGCGTGACCCCTGCAATTTGAATCGGCAAATAAATACTGTCTTTGGACAATTGATGACTACTGCCTGTTTTTTGCTGAATCAGATCGCGTTCACTGGGTGGTGGCGCAAAAACGCTACGAATTAAAGGTTCAAGTTCACTCAAACTTGGGCTTAAAACCAAGATATCACTCGGTCTGCGCGGTGCATCTTTACTGCCTTGTGCCAACCAGTGAATCAGTTGTTCTTTTAAAACTTCAAGTTGGCGTAGACTGGAATGACAGACATGAATCTGAATCGAATCATCCTGCTCATCTAACACATATTGCTGCTGTTCGGGTTCGACCAAATACAGTACATCAGACTGAACTTTCCCGAGTAGATGGTTTGCATAATCATCAACAAAGGCATCTGCCCAAATGCCATCCTCACCTGAAGACAAATTGGATAACAAGGAAAAATGATCTCGTGCTTGTTTACCAAAACGTGTCAGTAGCGGATGGCGCGACTCACGCTGCTCCGCATTAAAATTTAAGGTAAATTCCTGAAAGAATTTTGTAATGTCCGCATCACTGGCTTTGGGATTTTTAGCAATAAAACGTTCTTTCACCCCAACGTCGTAACGGGCTTTCCAATTTGGATCGACACTGTCCGCCCAATACTCTTGCGAAGGGTTGTAATGCAGAATATAAATATCAATGTATTGCCCCAAACGACGTAAAAATGCCAGTTGCATGGGCGGCAAATCCAGCAAAGTAAAAATCACCAACTGAGACGGTAATTTTTTTAAGGCCGCTTGCCGTGTCTCAGGATCATCTAAAATTTCCCAAAACATGGCATCAATACTTTGCATCTGCTCAAAGTCTTGGTGAAAGACTTCCTGCCATAACCAACGCTGCCATATTTCTAATTCATGAGCCTGATTTAAGGTAAATTCAGAGATTTCAGTATTGGTTTTAAAAAACATCTGTTCAATGGGCAGTGGTTTATTTTGTCCCCACGCCTGCAACCAATTGCTTGGACAGTTACACAGATTGGCTGGGCAATTTTTCTGACAATGGCCACGATATTCCATGTAATGACTAAATAAACGCGAGACTTGTTCCGACACCCAATACAACATGCCTTGCTTTTTCAGCTGCTTTTCCACCCCTTGTTCCAAACGGTTAGCACTGTCATAAATGCGCTGCACAATCGAATATAAAGGATGCTCTGTAGTTAAAGGATTGTGTTCTGCTTGAATAAAAGTTTTTAAGGCTTGAAAGATGCGCCACTTAATAATAATCCGTGGAATATTGGCTTTACGGACTTGTTCTTTTTGTTCGACCAACACCCATTGATAAGCTGACCATTGAAAACCACGAATACGATGATGAAATTGGGTGTTGGCACTAATGCCTTTTTGTTCGGCTAATTTTTGCGTTAACCATGCTTCAACTGCATGTGACGGCACAATAAAATGTTGGGTTTTAAGCACCTGAAAAGGTGTTGCAGCAGGCTTATTCACGGTCGTCAACATGGCATGAACCAGTACATCAATACGCTGACTTTGAATCACATGAATTGCCATGAATTACCTACTCCACTCTTTTTTAAAATACAATGCCTACAAAAGCATAAAAATTATTTACTATACATCTGCATCTGTCTATGTCACTTTGAGCTTTCGGTTCGATTCAAAAATGCTTTGAAATTCGTACCTTAATAGGGTCTTTTGACATTTCAGCCCCTAATCATTAAATAGAAAAACCAACACGAAGTTTAAGGTATTTAGATTATGAAAATAGATAAAATTCCAGACTCCATAGATCCAGCATTAGATTTAGAAATCATTCGTGCAGAATGCTTAGAACTGGTGCAAAAACGCGCTTACATTTCTGCGGGTGCTGCGGTCGTGCCTGTACCATTTCTGGATGTTGTCATCGATGTCGGAATTTTGTCACAACTCATTCCAGAAGTGAATGCGCGCTTTGGTTTAGCACCCGAACAAATTAGTGTCTATGACCCCGAAACCAAACAAGTGCATTGGCATGAGCTGCGCAAACGCGGTGTCGAATTCTCAGGACTGGTGATTGCGCGTACTGCGGTTAAGAAATCCATCAACAATGTTGCCGCCAAAGTCATTACCAAACAAGTGACTAAATTCATTCCCCTAGGGGGGCAAATTATTGCCGCAAGTTTAGGCTATATGGTCATGAAAAAAGTCGCGGCAGCGCATGTAGAAGAATGTTACAGCCTTGCCAAAGACATTCAGAAAAAACAAAATGCTCAGCTTGTGGGTTAAGCAAACCGTTATAAGTCGCTGATCATCAGGATAGACTGATCTCGCTACTGAGAGCTTAATCCGCTCTCAGCTGTTTTAAAATGGTTCGCAGTACTTCTAAGCGCGCCATATATTTATCATTGGTGGCAATAATATGCCACGGTGCATGCACGGTACTGGTTCGCTCAAACATATCTGCGGCAGCGTCTAAGTAACCGTCCCATTTTTCACGATTACGCCAATCATCGGCAGTAATTTTAAAGCGTTTATGCGGTGTTTCTTCTCGTGCTTTAAAACGTACTTCCTGCTCATCTTTACTAATGGCGAGCCAAAATTTAATCACCACCGTTTGGCTGTTGACCAAATCTTTTTCAAAGCGATTAATTTCTTCATAAGCCCGTTGCCATTCGACCTCATTGGCAAAACCTTCAACCCGCTCGACCAATACCCGACCATACCAAGAACGGTCAAAAATGGTAATATCTTCATCGGTCTGTAATTTGGTCCAAAAACGCCATAAATAGGGATGACGTAATTCATATTTCTCAGGTGCCGCAATGGTGTGAATATCATATTCACGTGGATCAAGATTTTTCACAATGCGCTTGATCGCACCGCCTTTCCCCGCCGCATCCATCCCTTCAAAAACAATAATCGCTTTACGATCATCGAAGCGCAGGACTTCAGCCACTTTAAGTGACAGTTTTTTAAATTCTGCTTTGTAGTTGTCTTGATTGACCGCCTTATTTGCTGGCGCTAATAAAGGCTCAGGAACGGTCGCCTGTTTCCACTTGGTTTTGTTTTGGCTTAAATGTTCTGGGCAATGCTCTAAAGCACGTAAAATATGCTGGGCAAATTGTTGATCACGTCGCTTCTCATCTTCACAGTCAATCACGATCCAATCATCGGTAAAACGCTGACGCAGTTTTTGTACATTGTCATATTGCTTTTTATTGCGCCAATCTAAACCATGTAATTTATGCCAATGCACTTCACTCGGCTTCATATTATCCAGTCGTTTCTGCAAAGACTTCCATGACAAGTCAAACCAGACTTTCACCACATCAACATGGTTGTTTTTTAGGTCCTGTTCAAAGGTTCGCATGTCCTCGACATAGGCATCAAACAGGGTTTCATCTAATGGTTTGGACACATGCAAAGCCGTTATTAACAGGTCGCTATACCAATTGCCAAACATCACCATAATTTGCCCTTCAGCGGGAATAAAGGGTGCATACGGTTGCCAAAAAGTTTGATTTTGCTTAAATATATTCGGTGCATCGGCTTTGACGCGTAAATAACGCGGATCGACCCATTCACGTAGCTGCTTAACAGATTCGCCCTTACCGGCCAATTCAATGCCATTGACTAAAATCACCAGACTTTTGGCATTTTTTTGGTCGCGGCTATTTTTTAGAAAATATTGTGCTTCAATCAAATTCAAGGCCAACTCAGCTTCATCCACCAGCTGATTTTCAGTTTTTGCTGTTTTTTCTGTAGACATATGGCTTCCAAATCTTTGTATTTATTTCAGTATATCCAAGCATAGAACAACGCTGAATCATAAAATATGCATTTTATGTTGCGTGAAATTGCTTCTTTCTACATTAAACTGACTTCTTTTTAGTCATTTTTATCACAGATTGTCATAGCGAGTTTGCCAATCTCGCTCTAAGATTTAACCATCTAAAAAATAATAGAGATGCTTGATGTCAAAACTGGCTGCATTGGATGACTTATTAGAGTTATATTATCAACTGAATTACCATCAAAATCCTGACATTTTTCAGCGTTTACAAGACGTGCAAGCGTGGCAAAAAACGCGCATGCAAAGCACGCATTTACGACAGTTTGCTGAAAAGCACAATATTTTAATGTCTGAGTATTTTCTTAATCGCTTATATGGCGGTTCAGATTTTGACGCTTTGGCGGGGCAAATTGCGCGTTTAATGAAATATGCCCATAAAGCAGAAAAACTGATTCCTGAAAATGCCATCAAAACAGGTACATCGGGCGTTTCTTTGGCTATTTTAGCCGTACAGCTGGATGAACAAGTCGCGATGCAATTGCTCAAAGACTACCATCCGCATGAAAAGTTAACCGATGAAATGATGCGTTTGACCTACCTTAAACTGGATCAAGGGCAACAACGCCTTCAACAGCTGGATTTACTCGATCAGCTGGGCTTGAGTTTAGATAAATATATGCGCTCATTTATGGTCTATACCGCATTTAAAATGTGTAAAGGTGCAGCCAGCAAATACAACTTTCAAGTGATGTATGAATTTATGCAGGATGGCTTTTTAGCGATGAAACCTTTAAAGTCGGCAGAGAAATTTGTCAAAGATTTTACCGCAGTTGAACGCCAAATTATCCATCAAGTTCATGCAGCCGATCCAAATCCATTTCAGTATCAATGATGCTGTTCTGGAAATCACAAATCGAGCCATGAATAAAAATAAAGAATAGATTTCTGTATATTATTCATAACAATTGCATGCTGATTGCTGTACAACGTCTTAGAATCTGTCATCATGCATGCACTGCAACATTAACCCTATTTTTATGTTAGGAGTGACTCTATGTCTAATGAAAATCAAACGCCTACCTCTACCCCTGAGTCGGCACCAAATACAGACAAAGTAAGTCCTTTCTTAACCGAACCGCTTCCACAAGGTACTGCTCAAGGTCAGCAACAATCCTTACAACAACAGCTGACGAATACCCCTGTTACAGGTTCAGTACCTAAATATAATCTGCCACGTGGTGCCAATACAGGCAACGTCGGTGCAACCACACACTTCGGTTATCAAACCGTGAGCAGTGATGATAAAGCACAGAAAGTGGCTGAAGTGTTCCATTCTGTTGCCAGCAAATATGACATCATGAATGACTTGATGTCGTTCGGTATTCACCGTTTATGGAAACGCTTTGCCATTAATATGTCTGGCGTACGTCGTGGTCAGCATGTACTGGATATTGCAGGTGGCACAGGTGACTTAGCCAAAGTTTTTAGCCGTGAAGTCGGCCCTACAGGTCACGTGGTGTTATCTGACATCAATGAATCAATGCTTAATGTGGGTCGCGACCGTTTAATCGATGCCGGTTGTACCAATGTCGATTTCGTTTTAGCCAATGCTGAAACTTTAGAGCCATTTGCAGACAACAGTTTTGACTTGCTGACCATCAGCTTTGGTTTACGTAACGTGACCGATAAAGATGCCGCGCTTGCTGCCATGTACCGTGTGCTTAAGCCGGGCGGTCGTTTACTGATTTTAGAATTCTCTAAACCTGTATTTGAACCGTTCTCTAAGCTTTATGATTTGTATTCATTTACGGCATTGCCAATCATGGGCAAAATTATTGCCAATGACTCAGAAAGCTACAAATACTTAGCAGAATCGATCCGTATGCACCCCGACCAACGTACCCTAAAAGGCATGATGGAACAGGCAGGCTTCCAAAACTGTGACTATCACAACTTAACCGGTGGTATTGTTGCGGTTCACCGCGGCTTTAAACTGTAAGGGTTTACGCTATGTGGTCGATTCTGGCACTGGGTGCAGTTGAACGATTCATTCATCATGTCATTGATTTGGATGCGCTTACTCGTATCCAACTGAATGCACTGCAAGGCAAAATGTTGCGTGTGGTCATTGATGCCCCGCAACTGTCTGTCGATGTATTTTTTGATGAAAATAAAGTTCGCCTTGAACCTACTGTTACAGGGCAAAGTGAAAAAGCATCGATATTTGAACAACGTCCATTTGATCAAAATCAACAGCTTTCTGAAGCGACGGCCACATTGCACGTTAAAAATGTGGTTGAACTTTTAAAGTTATTGTTTGCAGATGATGTCGGTAATATCCCCCTGCAAGGTGACTATCACTTGTTGCAAGATATTCAACGGATCATGCAACAAGCCGAACCTGATTTAGCATCGCATTTAAGCCCTTGGATTGGCCCAAGCCTTGCACATGAACTGGGTAAAATTCAACGTGTACCGCAACATTTAAAACGCTCACTGCAAAGTCATTTGTTCTTTGCTGAAGATGCCTTAAAAGAAGATTTAGCCGTATTTGCCCCACGCTGGCAGATGGATGACTTAAATCAAGATACGCGTATTCTCAATCAAAATTTAGATCGTGCTGAAGCCAAAATTCAACAGCTTCAAGCACAAATTGATGCAGCTGCAACTTCTGCTTCACCTCAAGATTAGGTAATAACATATATGATTCCGCACGTTTCACGTTTACTCGAACTTTGGCGCATCGCCGCGCACTATAGACTCGACACGTTGTTTCCTGCGGAAGAATTACCTGAAAAAGCCCGTCATGCGTTAAGCCTGATTCGCATGCACCCTGCGGCATGGTCCAGTCGTGAACGTAAAAATCCACTCAAGCTGAAACTCGCTTTAGAGGAAATGGGTCCACTTGCGATTAAGCTTGGCCAGTTGCTCTCTACCCGCCGTGATTTGATTGCACCTGAAGTTTTACAGCAATTGGTGTTATTGCAAGATCGCGTCAAACCGTTTGACAACCATGTTGCCAAAATGCGCATTCAGGAATCCTTAAAAGCCGATGTAAATACCCTGTTTGCTCGTTTTGATGAGCAACCGCTTGCCGCCGCTTCAATCGCGCAAGTACATACCGCAGCATTGCATGATGGCCGTGAAGTGGTGGTGAAAGTCACTCGCCCCAATATTCGTCAGCAAATTTTACACGATTTTGAAATTCTAGATTGGCTCGGTGCAGCTTTAGAAAAACGTCTAGAAGCGGCACGAGCACTACATTTATCTGAAATTATTCAGAACTATCGTCAAATTATTCTCAATGAACTGGATTTGACTTTAGAAGCCGACAATACCCGTCGTATGCGCCACTACTTCACCGGCTCAAGCATGATGTATGTGCCTGAAGTGTATATGGACAGCAAAGATGTCATGGTGGCGGAACGGATCACTGGTGTACCGATTTCCGATATCGCGACCTTTGATAAAATGGGCATGAATCGTGCGGAACTGGCAGAAAAAGGCCTAACCATCTTTTTCACCCAAGTGTTTCGTGACAACTTTTTCCATGCCGACATGCATCCGGGCAACGTCTTTGTCGAAACGATTAACCCAAGCAATCCACGCTTTATTGCGCTGGATTGCGCGATTATGGGTGAATTGTCTAAACACGACCAAATGACCGTGGCACGCATGTTACTTGCGGTCATGAACAGCAACTTCATGCAACTGATTTTGGTGGTGCATCAAGCGGGCTGGATTCCACCGGGCACTGATCAAGATGCTTTAGCACGTGAAATGCGTCGTACGGTTGGGCCAATGGTCTCGAAACCGATGCATGAACTGGATTTTGCTGGCATTTTGATTCAAGTGATGGATATTGCACGCCGTTTCCATTTGGAAATTCCACCACAATTGATGCTATTGTTAAAAACCTTGGTGCATGTGGAAGGTTTAGGCACAGATCTGTACCCAGAACTGGATATCTGGAAACTGGCGAAACCAATTTTGACCGATTGGATTAAGGCCAATATGAGTCCAGTCAAAAATATGAAAGAACTGGGTCAGCAAATTCCAGATTTGCTACTCGGTGCACAAGACCTACCTAGCCTGATGATTGACAGCCTCAATGGTTTAAAAAACCAATCCGCTTGGCACTCCAAACAACTCAATGAACTCCAAAGCATGCGTTTGCAAATGGAACATCAGCAAAAACGCAGTTGGATGTTCGGTAGCATTATGGCGATTTTGTTATCCATTGCGATTATTGCACCGTGGTATGTGTCAATCTTACTGATCATATTCTCAAGCATCCTTGCCATTTGGCGCATCGCAAAATAACCCAATTATTTATACCCGTTTAGAACCTTCAGCAGCCTGATGATGAAAATGATCAGACTGTTTTCCATCGAATGACTGATCAGTCAACAAGTGATGAATATCGCCATTGTCGCTGAAGCCTAGCAGCTTAAAATAACAACACACTTGTATATTTATTCTAGACCATGATGCAAATTCTGCAAAAACACCGCCCTTCTCTGACGATTCGTGCAGGTCATCTTGCACGCCAACTGATTGAAAAAGAAGGTTTACATGCACAGCAAGTTGACATTGTTCCCGGTGCGGCAGGTGGTCCAAAAGGCATTGGCATTCAAGGTTTAGACCAAGCCATTTTTGGTGATTTTTTTGCCCAAGCCCCACAGCGCAGAACTGTGATTGGTTCATCCATTGGCAGTTGGCGTTTTGCCAGTATTTTGGCTTGGGGTGCAAAAGAAGGTACTGAACGCTTATCTAATTTATATACCAATCTCTCTTTTCATAAAAAAATGTCACGTCAGGAAGTCGCTCATATTTGCCAAGGCATGTTGATTGACCTGATTCAAGGTCAAGAGCAACAACTGATTGATCATCCTGACTATCACCTTGCAGTTATTTCAATTAAAGCCCAACACATTTTCCAAAGTGATCTGGCCCTCCCTTTACTTGCCTCTGTGGCAGGTATTATTGGCAGTAATACATTGGGTCGTAAGCACAATCGTCTGTTTATGCAGCGGGTAATTAGCCAACCGTCGTCCGGTCAGCAATTTAAAGTAGAGGATGACTTTGTCACCCATTATCAAAGCTTAAACCGTGACAATGCCATCCCTTGGTTAATGGCATCAGCTTCTATTCCCGGTGTCATGGCGGCTATTCGTAATATTCCAGATGCACCTAAAGGCAGTTACCGTGATGGCGGTTTAATTGACTATCACATTGACCTGCCCTTTGAGAGTCAAGGCATTGTGCTGTATCCGCACTTTAGCGACAGCATTACCCCCGGTTGGTTCGACAAAATGTTGAAAAAGCGTAAAGCCAATCCTGAAAATCAGGCAAGAACCTTATTGCTTTCGCCTTCGCAAGACTATTTGCAATCCTTACCTCTTGGACGTTTACCCGATCGTAAAGATTTCACCTTAAAAGGTTTAGATCAAAAACAACGCATTCAGATGTGGAACCAATCTGTGGCTGAAAGTCAGCGTTTGGGTGATGAATTTTTAGAGCTGGTGGAAAAGCAGCATTTCCCTCAGGTGATGCAGGATTTATAAAATAGCCGAACTGAAATCTATCTAGCCATAGGCTTTAGTTCGAGCTTCATTCCAGTTATGTTTAACTGATTTTGCGCTATAAAAATAAAAGATCTGCCTTTAACCATTTTTACCACTATTTCTGTAAAAAAGTGGTAATTACCGTTTCAGATTTAAGCTCAGGAATGTTCAATCAGATAGAATACAAACCTGTTTCTAAAAAAACTAAAAATGAGAAACTTAATGTTCAATCATAATTTTTGGTCCATCAAAGGCTCCGATACAAAAATAGATATTTTCTTCTTTGTAATATTTTTTTTATTTCTCCTATTTTACATTACCGATTATTTTTATTTTCAAATTCATCATCAGCACTTTTTTCCACTTAGAAGCACGTCTATCACCCGTACAGTTGAATCTCCATATTTTTGGGGCATTATGTTTTTTGAGTTTCTTCCATTTCTATTCACTTTTATAAACCGTGAATTTCTAAATAAAATTATTCTTTTTCTCTTAATATTCTATATTGTTTATGAGCTTTACTATGTTTGGAATTTTGGAACCAGTTTCAGTTTGCTGTTGATTCTATGGATAAGAAAAGGTTTAAAAGAAAATTCTCCCTAAATACATCTGGAATCAATTAGACTATATAAGTGGTGAAAATCCGTCTTTATATTTTCAATAAACAATTTTTGGTGAAATTATCATGAACAATTTGCAATGGCTCGATGAAGTAAAATTTAACGAACAAGGTCTCATTCCTGCCATTGCACAGCATCATCAAACCGGTCGCATACTGATGGTTGCATGGATGAACCGTGAGGCTTTGGCTTTAACTGCTGAAAAAAATCAAGCGGTTTACTTTTCCCGTTCACGCCAAAAATTATGGCATAAAGGTGAGGAATCGGGGCATTTCCAAACCGTACATGAAATCCGTTTGGACTGCGATGCCGATGTCATTGTGTTGCAAATTGAACAACACGGTGGCATTGCCTGTCATACTGGTCGTGAATCGTGCTTCTACCGTAAATTGACTGCAAATGGCTGGGAAATAGTCGATGCACAATTGAAAGATCCAAGCCAAATTTACGCGGAAAAATCGGCGAATCCACATACGCTGGCGATGAATGCTTCAACGGCTCAATCTGAACAAGTTGAAATTTTAGATTATTTAGGTCAGATGATGGCGGAACGCAAAAAAGCCAATCCAGACTCATCTTATGTCGCTAAGCTGTATCATAAAGGCTTAAATAAAATCTTAGAAAAAGTCGGCGAAGAAAGTATTGAAAGCATTATTGCCGCAAAAGATTTTAAATCTGAGCCTAAAGAAGACAATAAAAACGATTTAATTTATGAAGTGGCTGACCTGTGGTTTCACACCATTGTGATGCTCGGTTATTTCGACATTGAACCACAAATAATTTTAAACGAACTCGCGCGTCGCCAAGGCTTATCAGGCTTGGTTGAAAAAGCCAATCGTCAACACTAAGCTGATGACTGTGTCTGATCCCAAAAAACCAAGCGCCACCTATGAGCAAGCCATTGCTATCGACAACGCGCGTTTAGGCAAATCCTTTAAAGTGATTGCCTATGCAGGCACAGGTAAAACTACAACTTTGCAAATGATCAGTGATGCCATGCCTGAACGGCGTGGTATGTATCTGGCATTTAACAAAGCCATTGCAAGTGAGGCACAAAGTAAATTTCATCGCAATGTCGACTGTCGTACTTTTCACTCGCTGGCATTTCGTAGCGTGCCACGTGGTGTGACCGATAAACTGCGTCTCCCCCGTTTAAGCCCAAGTTTCATCGCCAAAGAATATCGACTCCAGCCCATTACCTTACGCCGGATGATGGGTGGACGTTACGAAAAATATGTGATGATGCCGAGCCGCTTGGCAAGCTTAGTTGCTAATGCAGTGAGTTATTTTTGTTCCACCAGTTCGCAATATCCTGCACCACGCCATCTACAAGCACCGAGTTGGTTGCATCCCGATGATATTACTGAACTACAAACGCATCTTTATCCCGCCATTGAACGACGTTGGTTAGAATCGATTGATCCAAATCACCAAGCAGGGATTGGTCACGATATTTATCTGAAACTTTGGGCATTGTCCGAACCCAACATTCCAAGCGATTATGTATTGTTTGATGAAGCACAAGATGCCGACCCACTGATGTTGGGTATTTTGCTGCGTCAAAGAAATACTCAAGTGATTTATGTCGGTGATGCCCATCAACAAATTTATGCTTGGCGTGGTGCAGTCAATGCCATGCAACAGCTCCCTTTGCCTGAATCTCGTTTGACCACATCATTTCGTTTTGGTGAAGAAATTGCGTTGAATGCCAATGCCATTTTGGGTGCTTTAAATGAAACGGTTCCCTTATTGGGCAATCCGCATCTGCATTCCAAAGTGGTCAATAAACCGCATACCAAACAACGTGACGCCATTTTATGCCGCACCAATGCACGGGCGATGGAGTTATTGCTCGCCGGTTTAGTGCATGGCGACAAAGTCAGCTTACAGGCCGATCATGTCAAACTGAACCGTTTTGTCGATGCTGCAAGTATGCTCAAACAAGGCAAACGAGTGACAGATGTGCCTGAACTTGCTTGGTTTAATTCATGGCATGATGTGCATGAGTATTGTGAAACCAATGACGGCAGCGACATTAAACCCTTGGTGAAATTGGTAGATGATCACGGTACAGATCCGTTAAAACGTGCCTTAGCCAAAATCAGTCCGATTGAGCATGCCGACTATATTATTTCGACTGCTCACAAAGCCAAAGGCTTGGAATGGGATCGTGTACATATCGAAGATGACTATCAATTTAAGGTCAATGAAAAAGACCATAAAATTAGTGATGAAGAGCTAAGATTACTTTACGTGGCTTGCACACGTGCTAAAGTAAGTTTAAATATTCACCACATTTACGATTTGCTGCAACAACTCAAAAAGCAAATGCCCTTATCGTTGCGTAAAGCTGTGGGAGAATAATTTCAGCTCATTGTGCAATGTAGGTGTTTTATGAAAATCGATACTATTCAACTCAAACATACCCTTCATTTTGCCGATCTCAAGCTGAAATTTAATGATCAACCCATCACCTTAATTATGGGTGATCAAGGCACTGGCAAAACCACCATTTTAAAATTTACCTATCAAGCCCTGACGTGGTTTGCAGCACGTTATAAAGACTTACGTGCAGCGGGCATCGTCATGCTTGATCAAGATATTATGTTGACTCGCTTACAATCCAAAATTGATATTCGGGTACATATTCCCAATGATATTGGTCGCTTAACGGAATCCAATGAAGCACAAGACCAAGCGCCTTGTTATTGTGATTGGCAACTGTATAAAACCTTAAATAGTCATGGCATTGGCAGCAGCAAAGCAGAAACCCAACACTTAGAAAACGTAGTCGAACTATATCAAAATGCCATCAAACATGATCAGCTACAAGGCTTACCCTTAATTGCTTATTATCCCGCAGAACGCTTTGTCAATGAAATGAATATTCTGAGTAAGAACAATCCGCTCATTTTTCAAAGCGCACATGCTTATGAAATTTCAGCGATTCCCTTTACCACTTTTAGCCGTTTTTTTGAGTGGTTACGTGAAGTGAGTGATATTGAAAATGCCCAGATCGCACAATTATTTCAACAACTGCTCTCCAATCCATCGCTTCAGAAAAATAAAGAACCTGACTTTCTACAGCACTTATTTCATGCACAAAAGCAGATGCATAGCCCCCATTTAGATGCATTAAAACAAGCCTTAACGACGGTCATTCCTGCTTTAGAGGATCTTTTTGTACAGTACCAACCGAAATTACAATTGATGGTCCGTTATCAAGGCAAAAGCATGCTCTATCAACAACTGTCGAATAGCGTGAAAAATTGGATTGCCTTGGTCGGCGATATAGTCCGGCGTTTATGCTTACTCAATCCGAACAGTTTATATCCCTGCCTTGAAGGCGACGGCATTTTACTGATCGATGCGATTGATCATCAACTGGATCAAAATACTGCTCAAGTGATTTTACCGCGCTTACATCAGGCTTTTCCGCGACTACAAATTATTGCCACAGGTAATCGCAGTGAATTACTGGAACATGCAGCCGAATACCAATGCTTAAAAATTGAAAATAAACAAATTTTTGATATGCAGCTGCAACCTTTACAGGACACATTTGATCGTATTTATGAAAACTTGGCGTTTAATGATGAAGTGATAGAAACCGATCGTTTGCTTGAACCCGTATTAGACAGCGTCACACCGCAAAGCCTATGGCAACACATTCAACAGCATTTAAGCCCAGAGCAACAAAATGAATTATTCGGTTTAATGAATGCGCAAGATGACACCTCTTCAGAGCAATCTTTGCCATAACACAAACCTAACCACTTAAATTGCATTCAAAAAAAGTTCAATTTGTAAAAATGCGGAGTAGTTCATTTTCATCTGCTTAAACAGGCTACGCCGCGATTGTAGAGATGGGCATATAATATGTTACGTATGCGCAAAAATAATTGATGTTGTTTTATTCATGTAATAAGATCGAGGATATGTGAAGTTTTATAGTAAAATCCGATTTTACTATTACTTTTTACAAGTTGCGCAACACAGCTTGTTTTTCAATATTTTTAACTCCGATTGGCTTTCAAGATTTAAAAGTTTGGATTGCTCTTTGCGATCCTGTAGTCCTTGAAAGATAACATTCACCCTTAGGTTTTTGATAAACCTAATTCACGACAATGGATATGAGTGTGCTACCGATTATTATATTGTTACCGTTAGTACTTGGCACTACCCTTGTCTCGTGGCTGAAAAATTTTTCGCGCGGGGTAACAGCCTTAGGGGCAATTGGGGTCAGTCTAAGCAGCCTCATCTTATTACTGACTCAAGCAAAAGATGTTTTTAATGGTGCAACGATCACGCAAAGTTGGTCATGGTTACCTCAGTTAGGCATCGAATTAAGTTTCCGTTTGGATGCTTTAGGTTTATTATTTTGTTTGCTGATTAGCGGTATCGGCACACTCATTTATATCTACGCTTATTATTATTTAAGTCCTAAGAATTCACTGAGCAAGCTGTATATATTGCTCATGTTATTCATGGCATCCATGCTTGGCATCTCGCTCTCCAATAATTTAATTTTGCTCCTCATTTTTTGGGAGCTGACCAGTATTTCTTCTTTTCTACTGGTGGGTTATTGGAGTAATTATGAAGCCGCACAGCGCGGCTCACGTATGGCACTGACCATTACGGGCATGGGAGGTTTAGCCATGCTGGGTGGATTCATTTTGTTAGGTCAAATCACCGGGACTTACCAAATTGACCAAATTCTCACCATGACTGAGCAAATTCAAAGTCATTCGTTATTTGTGCCGACCTTATTGCTTATTTTAATGGGTGCATTTACCAAAAGTGCGCAGTTCCCGTTCCATTTTTGGCTACCCAATGCCATGGCAGCGCCAACGCCTGTATCGGCCTACCTACATTCTGCAACGATGGTCAAAGCCGGTATTTTCCTGCTTGCAAGACTCTCCCCTATTTTTGTCGGTGCTGCGCTGTATCACAATATTGTGACCTTCGTGGGCTTATTTACGCTCTGTATGGCAGCCTTTTTTGCCATTTTTAAAGAAGATTTAAAAGGCTTATTGGCCTATTCAACCATCAGTCATTTAGGTTTAATTGTCTGCTTATTGGGGATTGGATCTCCTCTCGCCATTGCAGCAGCCATCTTCCATATTATTAACCATGCGACGTTTAAAGCCGCCCTATTCATGATTGCCGGCATTATTGATCATGAAACAGGGACACGTGATTTACGTAAACTCAGTGGTGTTTGGCAGCTACTTCCGTTCACTGCCACTTTAACCATGATCACTGCTGCCTCAATGGCGGGTGTGCCTCTGACCAATGGTTTTTTATCCAAAGAAATGTTCTTTACCGAACTCTTGGCTAATCTTTCTGGACCAGTGCTGATTGGTTCTGCAATTGTGGCAACCTTAGCAGGAATCTTTGCGGTTACCTATTCAGTACGACTGGTTCATGGCGTATTCTTTGATGGGCCTTTAGGCAAAGCCGTGCCCAATAAAGACGCACATGAGCCTGCTTTTGGCATGCGTGCACCGGCTACTTTTCTGGCGATTTTATGTATTTTAGTTGGGCTTCTGCCTGCCCTTTTGGTTGAAAATATTGTTAATTCAACCACACGTGCCAGTACACAATTACCGAATTTTGCAGGTACTCATCTTGCCCTTTGGCATGGTTTTAATCTGCCATTACTGATGAGTGCAATCGCACTTTTAGGCGGATTGTGCTTCTACTTTGCTTTGGCCAAAGGCGGAACCATTCGTGAGATTAATCTTGATCCGATGCTGGGTAAATTCCAAGGTCGCGTGTTATTCGATTTATTTTTAAAACATTTACTGCTGAAATCACGACAATTTAAACGTAAAACCGAAAATGGTTCACTGCAAAGTTATTTAATCTGGATTGTGGCCTTTAGCATTGCATTGGTTGCCATGCCATTAATCAACCAAGGTTTAACCACCGGTACGCGTGAACTGACCCATGCCCCAGCCATTGCAATTGTGCTGTGGTTACTCTTGTTCTCTGCTTGCTGGATGATGTTGTGGTTCCACCATGAACGAATTAAAGCCGTGCTGATTAGTGGTGCTATAGGCTTAGTGGTGACCATGGTGTTCGTGACGTTGTCTGCACCAGATCTTGCTTTAACGCAAATTACCGTCGATGTCGTCACCACCGTTTTACTGTTGATGAGTTTGTCTTTATTGCCACAACTCACCCCTTATGAATCGAGTGGATCACGTCGTTGGCGGGATGCCCTCATTGCGATTGGCGGTGGCCTCGGTATTGGTTGGATTGCTTGGCTGATTTTAACCCGTGACCACAATTCAATTTCATGGTTCTTCGTACAGCAATCCATTCCTTTGGGTGGCGGTAGCAATGTGGTCAATGTCATTTTAGTCGACTTCCGTGGTTTCGATACCTTTGGAGAGATTACCGTACTGGGTATTGCTGCGATTGGTGCCCTATGCTTAATGGATGGCATGCGTGCACACGGCACCACCATTACCCAAGGTTTAACCTACCGTTTTAATCCATCACCCTTGATGTTCCGTATCACCGCTTCATGGATTTTACCTTTAGCACTGGTGGTGAGTTTGTATATCTTCCTGCGTGGACATAACTTACCGGGCGGTGGATTTATTGCCGGTTTAATTACCTCATTGGCTTTGGTCATTCAATACATTGCACTGGGTCAAGATCAAGCTGAGCAAATGTTAAAAGCCAAATCAGGACGTTTATATGAAATCTGGATTGGTTTAGGTTTGGTGATTGCTGGACTCACAGGCTTAGGTGCTTGGTTCTGGGAACGTCCGTTCCTGACCAGTGCGCATATTTATGTCTCTGCACCTCTTTTAGGTGAAATGCATCTTCCCTCCGCTGCGCTCTTTGATCTTGGAGTTTATATCACGGTCGTTGGTGCAACCATGCTGTTGATTTCAGTGTTAGGTGATTCGCGTCACTCCAGCATGACTGGTCCAATTGTACCGAAGGGGGAATAAAATGATCAGCTTAGAGTTTTTACTTGCCTCTGCCATTGGGCTACTTACAGCAACGGGAATTTATTTAATTCTACGAGCACGTACTTTTCCCGTGGTACTCGGTCTGGCAATGATTGGCTATGCCGTCAACTTATTTCTTTTTGCGATGGGTCGGCTGCAAATCAATGCACCAGCAGTACTTACGGAAACCAGCAAGGTCACAGATCCCCTACCACAAGCTTTAGTGCTCACTGCAATTGTGATTGGTTTTGCAACTACTGCTTTTATTGTGCAACTTGCGCTACGCAGTCGTTATGAAACAGGGACCGATCACGTCGACTCTAAAGAAGATATTATTCCTATTGACCCACGTGAGGATGAGCCTTAATGAATGCTGTCATCCAATTCTGGACTGAACATACCCCAATTTTTAGCATTTTAATTCCAGCGTTTACTGCTTTTTTATTGGTGTTACTTGGTAATCCAGGCGCGGGCTCATTAGCACACGATTGGCGCCAACCTTGGCGTCGTGGGATTAGCTACATTTCTTCAATTTTAGGTTTAGCCACGGCTATTCTTTATTTAATCTCCGCCAGTAGTGGGCAAATCAGTGTTTACAATTTAGGTGAATGGGCTGCACCATTTGGAATTGTTTTGGTACTAGACCAACTTTCTGCACTCATGATTGTCCTCACTTATGCCCTAGCCACCCCAATTTTATGGTTTGCAAGTCATGAGTGGGATGCACGTGGTCGTTATTTTCATGCCATGTTCCATTTTTTATTGATGGGTTTATGCGGCGCATTTCTCACAGGTGACTTATTTAACTTATTTGTGTTCTTTGAAATCCTGTTGATGGCATCCTATGTCCTACTTTTACACGGACAAGGCAAAGCACGTTTTCAACTGGGCATTCATTACGTCACCATTAACTTACTGGCCTCTGCGCTCTTTTTGATTGGTCTCGGCATCATTTACGGCAGTGTCGGCAGTTTAAATATGGCCGATGTGGCACGCTTAATTCCGCTTTTAGAACCCGATCAACATAAGCTTGCTGTTGCTGGTGGCTTATTACTCTTTGTGGTTTTTGGTATTAAAGCCGCGATGCTACCTGTGGGTTTCTGGCTACCTAAAACCTATGCCGTTGCCACAACACCCGTCGCTGCGATTTTCACCATTATGACCAAAGTGGGTATCTATGCCATTTTACGGATTAATGGCACGGTATTTGACGATCATTTAAGTCAAAGCATTTTGGTGTCTTGGCTATTGCCGATCGGCCTCATTACTTCAGTCTATGGTGTGATTGGCGCAATTGGAGCAGAACGACTACGCCGCTTCGTCGGATTTATGATTCTGTCGTCTATCGGCACCATCTTAATCGCCATTTCGCTGTTTAATACCTTGGCATGGGCCGCTGCACTTTACTATTTAGTACATAGCACCCTGATTGCTGCTGCATTTTATTTGCTCTCTGGTTGGATTACCTCACAACGCGGGACATTTAAAGACCATTTCAAAGTTGCACCACACATGAAACAACAGAAAGTTGTTTCATTAACCTTCTTTGTCATTGCTTTAATGATGGCAGGTTTACCTCCATTTAGTGGCTTCTTAGGTAAAGTCTTTATCTTACAAGCCACGTCGCATTCACCTTATCAATTACTGATTATTATTGTGGTGTTAATTGTCAGTTTACTCAGTATTATTGCCTTTACCCGCATCGGGTTTGTACTGTTCTGGCGTGCCACACAACCCGAAGACAATCCAAATTCAGCAGAATATAAAGCCTATCAAGCCTTGCCAGATCAAGCACCAGCTCGAAATGACAAGACCATCTATTTACTGCTTTCAGGTTTAATTGTGTATATGGTCTGTGCCAGTCCAATTCAGCAATATATGTTTAAAACGGCTGAACAAATACAAAATAATGCCTTATATGAAAGCAGAATTTTGAAAACGGATCATCTGAATCAGGTTATTAGCGTACAACCGTATGATCCAGAAAATTTACCTGAAACCAAATATGGCGGTGAAACGGTTGATCCAAATGCACACCTCATTCCTTATGTTATTTCTGAAAATACTTTAAACGGTGAACACATTTCAGAATATAAACAACGCCAAATCAATCAACAAATCGTACAAGAACCGGCCCATCCAGATGATGCCAAACTGAAACCTATGGAGCCTTAACTATGCAAAAAACATCGTTTTGGGAAAACTGGCTGCCACATCCATTTGTTTCCGTCATTGTGGCTTTAAGCTGGATCATGCTTTCGCATAGTCTTGACCCAACCACATTACTGATGGCCTTGCTGCTCGGAATTTTTATTCCACGCCTAGTCAATCCCTTTACTACCCGTACACCGAATATCAACTGGCTGTTGGCATTCAAATTATTTTTTGTGGTGCTCTGGGACATCATTATTTGTAATATTAAAGTGGCTAAATTAGTTCTTGGCCCTACGCATAAACTGCACCCCAAATGGTTTCGAGTCCCGTTAGAATCCCAACATGAACAAGTCAATGTTTTGCTTGCTCTAATTATTACCACAACACCCGGTACAGTCACTGCGGGGATTGACCAAGATCGTGGCGATATTTTAGTTCATGCATTAAGCAGTGATAATACTGAAATCGACATTCAAGATATTAAAAATCGTTATGAAAAAGCACTGATGATGATTTTTAACGTGCAATCAGGAGACGATACATGAGCATTTTGCCTTATACGCTGGGCATATGTATGGTTGCCATCACCATTTCAATGTTCCTTTGTCTGATTCGTTTAGTCGTCGGCCCCTCTATTGTTGACCGGCTTTTGGCTCTGGATACTCTTTTTCTCAATGCCACCTGTTTAATTGTCATTCTGGGTATTTATTGGGCAAGCACCTCATTTTTTGAAGGGGCACTCTTGGTTGCCATGCTTGGTTTTGTCTCAACGGCAGCCCTCGCCCGCTACTTTACCACCGGTCATGTCGTGGATTAGGAGTAAAAATAATGCAACTTGTTATGGAAATTCTGGTTTCAATTTTTTTATTGATTGGTGCTTTTTTTACTCTGGTGGGTGGAATTGGCATGGTGCGCCTGCCCGATTTATTTATGCGGCTACATGCACCAACCAAATCAAGCACTTTAGGTCTGGGCAGTTTTTTAATTGCTGCCATTATTTTTGCTGCCTTTAATGGACGTTTTGGTTTCGCTGAAATACTGATTACCTTATTTGCCTTTATTACTGCGCCAGTATCGGCCAATCTGATGGCGCAAGCAGCCCTGCATTTACGTTTACGTTCCACCAGTGGCGAAGTCCCTGAAAGTTTAGATCGCCCCCTCCCTTGGCAACGTTCTCGAGTTCGCCGCCACTATCAGAAAAAATAGTCTTCATCCTTTAGGAGCTTCGGCTCCTTTTTTACAATTCAAATCAATGCCTTTCTCATGCTTCTGCGCAAGTACATACGTTTAGCTTTAGAACGTATCCACCTTTATTTAGGACGGGACACACCCATAAAAAAAGCCACCCGAAGGTGGCTTTTTTACATATAGCTTGCGCTATATTCATTATTCATCATCTTTTTTTGCTTCTTCAGGAGGTAAATCCTTCACTGCTTCAGCAATCAAACCAAACATATAGTTACCGTATGCATTGGTTTTGTCATAATGAAAACGCAATCTTGGCGTAATACGTGTCTTGATACGACGACCCAATTCGTGACGCAAGAAACCAGAAGCGCCATTTAACACGGCTAAAGTTTCTTTATTTGCTGCTTCACTTTGATCATCGCCCAGTTCACGTCCCATAACGGTGACGTAAACTTCTGCATAGCCTAAATCTGCGCTGACTTTCACCGCAGAGATGGTCACTAGACCACCTAAGCGTGGATCTTTCAGTTCTTGACGGATCAGTTCTGACAACTCACGTTGTACCGTATCCGCCATTCGCTTAAGACGTTGACTACCCGCCATTAAAGACTCCGTTTAATCAATTGAACATCATAGACTTCGATTTTATCGAGTGCTTTGATGTCTTTATAACCTTTCACGGCAAGACCACATTCCATACCGGCACGAACTTCTTCAACCACTTCTTTATAGCGACGAAGAGATTCAAGCTCACCTTGGAATACCACCACGTCATCACGTAATACGCGAATCGGTTTATTACGGTGTAACATGCCTTCAAGTACCATACAGCCTGCAGCCGCACCAAACTTACTTGAGTGGAACACTTCACGTACTTGAGCTACACCCAGAATCGTTTCGCGATGCTCAGGCGCAAGCTTACCGCTCATTGCTGCTTTCACATCATCAATCAATTCATAAATGATGCTGTAGTAACGAATGTCGATGCCATCTGCATCGGCTTTTTGACGCGCAGTATTATCAGCACGTACGTTAAAGCCTAGAAGTACAGCTTCAGACGATTCAGCAAGGGTAACGTCAGACTCGGTAATTGCACCAACACCTGAACCAATGACACGAACACGCACTTCATCAGTTGCCAATGCTTGCAAAGCAACAGTCAATGCTTCTAACGTACCACGTACATCAGTTTTAAGCACCACATTGACATAAGGCACATCTTTCTTGCCCATAGACGCCATGATGTTTTCAAGACGCATTGCACTTTGACGCTCAAGACGTTTTTCACGTTCACGAGACATACGTGCATCAGCAACTTCACGTGCTTTCTTCTCATCGTTCACCACAAGAACTTCGTCACCCGCCATTGGCGCTTCAGGAAGACCAAGGATTTCGACAGGAATCGAAGGACCTGCTGATTTAATACGTTTACCGTTTTCATCTACCATCGCACGAACACGACCGTAAGATGCACCAGCAAGGACTAAATCACCCACTTTCAATGTACCGTTTTGTACAAGAATAGAAGCAACTGCACCACGGTCTTTATCAACACGTGCTTCAATTACAACACCTTGTGCAGCACCTTCTTCAGACGCTTTCAATTCAAGAAGTTCAGATTGAATTAAAATAAGGTCGAGAAGTTCATCAATACCTTGACCTGAATGCGCTGAAACCATTGCAACTGGTACGTCACCGCCCCATTGTTCAGGCACGATTTCTTTAACCGTCAATTCATTTAATACACGATCTGGATCAGCAGATTCTTTGTCCATTTTGTTGATGGCAACAATAATTGGCGTACCCGCAGCACGTGCATGATCAATTGCTTCAGCTGTTTGTGGCATTACACCATCATCAGCGGCAACAACAAGTACCACGATATCAGTCGCTTTCGCACCACGTGAACGCATTGAAGTAAACGCCGCATGTCCCGGTGTATCTAGGAAAGTAATAATGCCTTTCTCAGTTTCAACGTGATAAGCACCGATATGCTGCGTAATACCACCAGCCTCGCCCGCTGCTACTTTAGTGCGACGGATACGGTCTAGAAGCGATGTCTTACCATGGTCAACGTGACCCATAATTGTAACCACTGGCGCACGAGTCGTTTGAACACCACGCGCTTCTTCAGCGGCTTCAAGTAAGTTGTCTTCAGCTTGGGTATCAGATACAAGAACTGGGTTATGACCCATTTCTTCAACCACGAGCGCTGCAATTTCTTGCTCAATCGCTTGGTTCTGCGTAACCAGCTCACCCATTTTCATCAGTGATTTGATAACTTCACGAACCTTGATAGCCATTTTCGCTGCAAGATCAGCAACAACAATAGTCTCACCAATTTCAACATCATAAACTTGTTTTTTAACCGGTTTTTCAAAGCCATGTTTATTTGACTGACTGGTTTTCAAACCACGTTTATGTTGGTTATGGTTGAAAGATTGCTCTTCCTGACCACGACGTCCACCTTTCTTCGGTGCACGTGTGCTGGTGGTATTACCACCACGTTTAATTTCACGATCTTCTTTCGCAAATGAATCTTCATATGCTTGACCAACAAGACCAGCAGCAAGTGGAGAATCATCAATAACACGAATCGTTGCAGTCGTATCTTCTGAAGTATATTTAGACGCCATTTGACGCATTTGTTCAAGCGTACGTTGTTGCGCTTCTTCAGCCGATTTACGACGTGCTGCTTCTTCAGTCGCTTTTAACTGCGCTGATTGAGCTTCACGTGCTTTCTTCTGCTCTGCGGTTTCGGTCACTTTAACCACTTGCTTAACAATTGGTTTGTTCGTCGATTTACGCTTCACTACAACAGCAGCTTTTGGTACTTCTTGCTTCGCCGTTTCTTGCTTCGCCGCAGCACGCATTGCTTCTAAAGCTTGTTTCGCTTTAGAGGCACCTTGAGTATTCGCGCTAGAATCAGAACGCGTATTTTGTTGCGCTTGATCACGACCTTGAGGTTCAGTCTGTGATTGTTGTTCTGCTTTCGCTAAAGCTTCTGCTTTAATTTGTTCTGGATTCGGCTTAACAAAGGTATGCTTTTTACGCACTTCAACGTTAATTGTCTTCGCCTTACCTGAGGTACTTGCCACTTTAGCCGTACTGGTTGTTTTACGTTTCAACGTGATTTTTCCTGCATGCCCATCGTCTTGACCATGAACTTTCTTCAAATGGTTAACGAGGGTATCTTGTTGTTCAGTGGAAATAATATCTTCAGCTTTACGTTGCGGTAAACCTGCGTCACGAACCTGCTCTAGGAGCTTCTCAACTGGACGTGATACGCTGAGAGCTAACTCTTTAATCGACTTGTCCGTCATATATTTCCTCCTAGTTAAACCATGATTCGCGCGCTTTCATAATGAGTTGGCCTGCTTTTTCAGCACCTAAACCTTCAATATCTTCAATATCGTCAGTCGCTTGGTCTGCCAAATCATCTACTGTTACCACACCGCGAGCCGCAAGTGCGTACGCGATTTCCTGTGTCATCCCATCCATTGCAACAAGTTCTGCACTTGGATCTTGGATGTTTTCTTGTTGTTTTAATGCATCGGCCAATGTAATTTCTTTTGCACGGCTTTGCAATAATTCAACAATTTCAGCATCTAATTCAATTTCATCAAATGTTTCAGCTGGAACATAAGCAATTTCTTCTAAAGAAGTAAAGCCCATTTCAACCAAAGCCATTGCCAAATCTTCTTCAATATCTAAACGCGTTACAAACATGTCTAAATATTGTTGAGCTTCATTTTGTTGACGCGCATAAAATTCTTCTTCGAGCATCATATCCAGTTTATAGCCTGTTAATTCAGATGCTAAACGGACATTTTGACCTTGTGAACCAATAGCACGAGCCAATTGATCAGTGGCTGCAAAAATGATATCTGCACTATGTGCATCTTCATCAATCACAATACTCGATACATCAGCAGGCTCTAGAGCACTGGCAATATACTGTGCTGGATCGTCAGACCACACCACCACATCAATACGCTCACCATTTAACTCTGATTGCACCGCTTGGATACGTGTACCACGCATACCAATACAAGCACCGACAGGATCAATACGATGATCGTTTGTTTTCACAGCAATTTTAGCACGAACACCCGGTTGACGGGCAGCGGCTTTAATTTCAATGATTTCTTCAGAAATTTCAGGAATCTCTTTCTTCATCAATGCCATTAGCATTTCAGGACGCGCACGTGACAACAATAATTGTGCACCACGACCTTCACGGTTCACGCTATATAGAATAGCGTTCATACGTTGTTTAGGACGAAGAATTTCTTTCGGGATCATTTCTTCACGTGAAAGATATGCTTCAGCATTATCACCTAAGTCAATGATAAAGCCATCTTTGGTTTGTTTTTTCACTTCACCGTAGATGAGTTCACCGACTTTAGATTCATATGCATCCGCAACTAAAGCACGCTCAGCTTCACGAATTTTTTGCACAATCACTTGTTTGGCAATTTGTGCAGCAATTCGACCAAAATCAATCGATTCAACTTCAAGTTCACGAATATCACCGATAGACCATTGTTCAGGATCTAAATCAGAGATTGCATCCTGACATGCAGGCATTTCATGATCTTCATCAGCAACCACTTCCCATTGACGAAAAGTACGGTAATCACCCGTTTTACGATCAATTTCTACACGTAAACGTGCTTCTTCTGCGTGTGTGCCTTCGTAAAATTTCTTTTTAGTCGCAGCAACTAAAGCTTGTTCAAGTGCTTCAAAAATTGCATCACGACTTACACCTTTTTCGTTACTAACCGTTTCTACTACGGTAAGAATTTCACGAGCCATAAGTCACCTATTCGTTCAGATTCTTATTTATTGAATGAATTAATCTTGGTAGATCAAATTTGATTTGTCGATATTATGACTGTCTATTTCAAGTACGTGTTGATTTTCAACTTCAACTTGAATGATCTCATTCTCAAGATCAACAGCAATCAGTTTTGCTTGAAATTTACGACGGTTTTCTACGGCACTAATCAGACGTAAAGCAATTTGCTTTCCAATATAAGCTGGCATCTGATGAAGTTGAAAAAATGGACGATCCCAACCCGGCGAAGACACTTCAAGTGAGTATTCACCAGAAATTGGATCATGCACGTCAAGCATTGCACCTACTTGCTGGGTTACACGAACACAGTCTTGTACGCCAATGCCCTGACCTTGTTCAAGCTCACCATCTTCATTCATGACAGGTTGCGTGTTATTTTCGTTCGCTTTATCAATATAGATACGCAATAAAGAACGTTTACCTTGAGGAATAAATTCGATTCCCCAAAGATCTACATTACAAGCTTGCACTGCAGGAGTTATTAGGTCTTGAAGTGCTTGAGTTTTATTTGATAGCTTCATTTACTCTCGTCATTGTTGTGCGATTCAATAGTCGCTGTGACCGGTTCAGACTAACTCAACTATATTAGTAGTGAAACATGACAATTTGACCAATGGATGTCGACACTACACGATAGCCAATAAAAAAGGGCGTAATCGCCCCTGTGTACACAGAAAAACCAAAGTCCACTGTGCAAAAAGGCCCACCATTTTTGTGAGCCTTTTAGAAACTTGGTAGCGGGAGCTGGATTTGAACCAACGACCTTCGGGTTATGAGCCCGACGAGCTACCAGACTGCTCCATCCCGCAACAACGTGCAAAAATTATATACAATTCACTGAACATTTTCAATCAAAAAATCTTCAATGGTTGCTTGATTAAGTTGCACCTTAATCAAAAATGGTAGCGGGAGCTGGATTTGAACCAACGACCTTCGGGTTATGAGCCCGACGAGCTACCAGACTGCTCCATCCCGCATCAACAGATTTGCTGCACACACCAACTTATGTTCTGGATTACAAGTTGGTGCGGAAGGGGGGACTTGAACCCCCACGCCCGAAAGCACTACCACCTCAAGGTAGCGTGTCTACCAATTCCACCACCACCGCAGCTGTGTCGCATTCTAGTCGGATCATCTCCAAAAAGAAAGAACTAAATCAGGTTATTCGCCTGTTTTCGGTGCAACTGGCGAAGTTTCATTCGAATTTACAGGTGCAGTCGTGGTTGTTTGTACCGATTTTAAACTATAAGCATCGGTGGTTTGCTTTTTGGCAAATACAGCTAGCGTTAAACTGGTGACAAAAAATAGCGCGGTTAAAACTGCAGTCAAACGCGTTAAAAAGTTACCTGAACCGGATGCACCAAATACAGTTGCAGCACCGCCGCCACCAAATGATGCGCCAGCATCTGCACCCTTACCATGTTGTACCAGAATCAATACAATCATTAAAATGGCTAAGATAATATGTACTACCAGCACAAAAGTTTGCATGCTGAACTCCTAATTATTTTGTATTTGCAAAAGCTTGAGCAATTTCATAAAAAGACGCTGCATTTAGAGATGCTCCACCCACCAGCGCACCATTAATATCTGGACAGGTCGCCAACTCTACTGCATTTTCGGCTTTAACACTACCGCCATACAGAATAGCCATGCTTGCACCAAACGGCGTGATTTGAGTTAAACCTTCGCGAATTTTAGCATGCATCGCTTGAGCATCTTCAGGTGATGCTGTTTTGCCCGTACCGATTGCCCAAATAGGTTCATATGCAATCACAATCTTTTGCCATTGTTCGGCTTGAACCACCGCAGTAATATCACAGATTTGTTGCAATACCACCTGCTCTGCTTGGCCATTTTCACGCTGTTCTAGGCTTTCACCCACACAATAAATAATGGTTAATCCAGCAGTTAAAGCATTTTTAACTTTTTCATTTAGTATTTGCGCTGTTTCATTAAAGATTTCACGACGTTCAGAATGACCAATCAGTACAAAATCAATATGGTGATCTTTCAACAGTTCAGCACTCACTTCACCCGTGTAAGCGCCCAATCCCGCTATACGAGAAACATTCTGAGCAACGGTGTAAATTGGACGCACTGAACTTGCCAATTCCGCTTGAACCTGGGTCAAAGCAAGCATGCTAGGCGCAATACCGATATGACAATTTTCTTCTTTAATTTCATTATTTTGCAATAATTTTTTAAAACCACTTAACAGCTCTTTGACATCTGCGTGCATTGGGTTCATTTTCCAATTGCCGACAACCCAAGGAGTAATAGCCGAACCCGACATACAGTAACCTATTAAAAACAATTCATTAAACCGCGCACATTCTACACGGAATTCAATCTTTTTTAGATAATTTTCGCACGGCTTTTTATACCAAACTTATTTTTCAAAATACATCACGGCATTCTGAAAAAAAACTTCATCTTGTAAATACGACTGGTTCAAAGTTTTATGTGATATTAAGTAGATGACAACATTTTAAGATATGGTATTTTTATATAACAAAAGTATAATTTAAAAATACCAATTATAAACAAATTGATTTCGTAGGCATATTAAAGCATGACAGCATTAAAAGGTTCACCTAGATTTACCGGTTTCAATCGACGTTTAGTTGAAGAAGGTTTCATTTCTGCTGAAAATATGCAGAATGCGATCTTAAATGCCAAAAAAGCCAATCAAGATATTGTTCCTTTTTTAATTGATCAATTAAAAATTTCATCCTTAGATATTGCTGAAAAAATCTCTCAAGAATTTGGCGAACCGCTTTTTGACCTCAGCACCTATGATTCTGCACAAATTATCCGTGAAGGCATTGACGAAAAACTGATTACCAAACATCGTATTTTACCGATTTTTAAACGCGGCAACTTACTCTACGTCGCCACCAGCAATCCAACCAATATCGATGCCATGGATGCGATACGCTTCAATAGTAAAATGAATATTGAAGCGATTATTGTTGAGCATCCAAAACTAGAAAAACTAATTGAACAAAATTTTGCCGAAGCGGATAGTTTCCAATTCTCTGATGATGATATCGATTTAAATCTAGAACAAGAAGATCTTAGCAATAAAGATGATGATGACGACAACGAGCAACAACAAGATGAGGCTCCAATTGTCAAATACATCAATAAGCTGCTGATTGATGCAATTCGTATGGGTGCTTCGGACTTACATTTTGAACCTTATGAGAAAATGTATCGCGTGCGTTATCGTGTTGATGGCGTACTACGTCAAATTGCGACCCCGCCCTTACAACTTGCCACACGTTTAGCCTCGCGTTTGAAAGTCATGTCTCAGATGGATATTTCTGAAAAACGTTTACCTCAAGATGGACGAATTAAACTTAAACTTTCAAAAAGTAAAGCCATCGACTTCCGTGTCAACTCATTGCCCACCCTATTTGGTGAAAAACTGGTACTGCGTATTTTAGATCCATCCAGTGCGATGTTGGGGATTGATGCACTCGGTTATGAACCTGCACAAAAAGAATTGTTTATGCAAGCTTTGGACAAACCTCAAGGCATGCTACTGATTACAGGTCCCACAGGTTCGGGTAAAACGGTTTCTTTATATACTGGCCTAAATATTCTCAATCGTGAAGATACCAATATTTCAACTGCCGAAGATCCCGTCGAAATTAACCTAGAGGGGATTAATCAGGTCAATGTCAATGCTAAAGTGGGCTTAACCTTCTCTGCCGCCCTCAAATCATTTTTACGCCAAGATCCAGATATTGTGATGGTCGGTGAGATTCGAGATTTAGAAACCGCAGAAATTGCCATTAAAGCCGCACAGACGGGACATATGGTAATGTCCACACTACATACCAACAGTGCGCCTGAAACACTCACACGCTTAAGAAATATGGGTGTACCTTCCTTTAATATCGCAACCTCTGTAAACTTAGTCATTGCACAGCGTTTAGCTCGACGTTTATGCTCACAATGTAAAATCCCTTCAGATATTCCGGAACCGAGTTTATTGGAAATGGGCTTTCAAGAAGAAGATCTAAGACATCCAGATTTTCACGTTTATCAACCTGTAGGCTGTTCAGAATGTCGTGATGGTTATAAAGGCCGGGTTGGTATTTATGAAGTAATGAAAGTAACGCCTGAAATTTCGAAAATTATTATGGAAGATGGCAATGCACTTGAAATTGCAGCGGCATCGGCAAAATCGGGGTTTAATAATTTACGTCGTTCAGGATTAATGAAAGTCATGCAGGGGGTAACTTCTCTTCAAGAAGTTAATCGTGTGACTAGCGAATAGATAAAGTATTTAAAAATAAGGATAAATTCATGGCTGTCAAAAAAGCACAGATGATGCCAACCTTCAGTTATGAAGGAATTGATCGCAAAGGAGTAAAACTTAAGGGCGAATTACCGGCACGTAACATGGCACTGGCTAAAGTGACTTTACGTAAGCAAGGAATTACCATTAAGACCATTCGGGAAAAACGGAAAAATATTCTCGAAGGTTTAATGAAAAAAAAGGTATCCACTCTCGATATCACCATCTTTACTCGTCAGCTCGCAACAATGATGAAAGCCGGTGTACCTTTAGTCCAAAGTTTTGAAATTGTGGCTGAAGGTCTTGAAAACCCCTCTATGCGTGAAGTGGTCTTAGGCATTAAAGGGGAAGTTGAAGGCGGGAATACCTTTGCTGGTGCGTTGCGTAAATATCCGCAATATTTTGATAATTTATTTTGTTCCTTGGTTGAATCGGGTGAGCAGTCTGGTGCTTTAGAGACCATGCTTGACCGTGTCGCTATTTACAAAGAAAAAAGCGAATTACTGAAACAAAAAATTAAAAAAGCCATGAAATACCCTATCGCTGTTATTGTGGTTGCACTTGTGGTGACCATTATCCTCATGGTCAAAGTTGTTCCCGTATTCCAAGAATTATTTAGTTCATTTGGTGCAGATCTTCCAGCCTTTACCAAAATGGTGGTGAATATGTCGGAGTGGATGCAGAAATACTGGTTTATTTTAATTATTGCGATTGGGGCGATCATTTCAAGCTTTCTGGAAGCCAAAAAACGCAGTAAAAAATTCCGTGATTTTCTCGATAAAGCAGCACTGAAAGCCCCTATTTTTGGTGACTTAGTCTATAAGGCAATTATTGCCCGTTATAGTCGTACCTTGGCCACTACGTTTGCTGCCGGTGTTCCACTGATTGATGCCTTGGAATCGACTGCCGGTGCGACCAACAATTGCGTCTATGAAGAAGCCGTGCTTAAGATCCGTGATGATGTTGCAACAGGCCAACAACTTCAATTTGCCATGCGCGTCACCAATAAGTTTCCATCCATGGCAGTACAAATGGTGGCGATTGGTGAAGAGTCAGGTGCACTCGACTCGATGCTCGACAAAGTTGCCACCCATTTTGAAAATGAAGTTGACAATGCTGTTGACGGTTTAACCTCGATGATGGAACCACTGATTATGGCCGTACTTGGTGTACTGGTTGGTGGTCTGGTTATCGCAATGTATCTACCAATCTTCCAAATGGGTTCTGTGGTTTAATGCAAGAATTGATCGCTTATTTTATAGAAAACCCAACGGCACTGTATATTGCCGCTGGGCTTTTTAGCTTATGTATTGGTAGTTTTCTCAATGTCGTCATCTATCGCACCCCAAAAATGATGGAGCAGGAATGGCGACAAGATTGCCAAATGTTTCTTCATCCTGACCAAGCGATTATTGACGAATCCAAACTGACATTAAGTAAACCTGCTTCAACTTGTCCCAAATGCCGCACTGAAATTCGTTGGTATCAAAATATTCCCGTAATCAGTTGGTTAGTGTTACGTGGCAAATGTGGTTCTTGCCAAAATCCAATCAGCATACGCTACCCATTAATTGAACTGCTGACTGCACTCGCTTCATTGGTGATTGTCAGTGTATTTGGGCCAACGCTACAAATGCTTTTTGGTTTGCTGTTAACGTGGATACTGATCGCACTGACCTTTATCGATTTTGATACCCAGCTCCTGCCTGACCGTTACACCCTAACCTTAGCAGCACTGGGTTTAGGCATTAATAGCTATGCCATCTATATCTCCCCCACTTCTGCAATCTGGGGCTATATTATTGGTTTTTTATGCCTTTGGATTGTGTATTACCTATTTAAAATCGTCACAGGTAAAGAAGGCATGGGCTATGGCGATTTCAAGCTACTGGCTGCTTTAGGCGCTTGGATGGGACCTTTAATGCTCCCATTGATTGTGCTGCTTTCATCCTTAGTCGGTGCAATTATTGGTATTGTTTTACTTAAAATACGTAAAGAAAATCAACCTTTTGCTTTCGGCCCTTATATTGCTATTGCTGGTTGGATTGCATTTATTTGGGGTGAACAAATTATGAAAGCATATTTAGGACAATAATTTTAGGCAGGTCTATGACATTTATCTTGGGTTTAACAGGTGGCATTGGCAGTGGAAAATCTGCTGCAAGTACATGGTTTGAAACCCAAGGTATCACTGTTGTTGATGCAGATATCGTGGCGCGTGAAGTGGTTGAAAAAGGCCAACCCGCCTTACAACACATTCATGCCGCTTTTGGTGATTGGGTTTTACTTGAAAATGGCGAACTGAATCGCCGAGCTTTACGCGAGCACATCTTTAAAGACCCAAATGCACGTCAAACGCTAGAGCACATTACTCACCCTGCAATTCGTCAGTCCATTATTCATCAACTGCAAAGTGCGACAACGCCCTATGTCATTTTGGTTTCACCCCTGCTTTTTGAAACCAATCAACATGAATTAACCGATCATACCTTATTAATTGATGCGACAGAGGAATTACAAATTCAACGTGCCAGCCAACGTGATGGTCAATCCATTGAGCAAATTCATAAGATTATTCAGGCACAAATGCCACGCCAACAAAAACAACATTTGGCCGATGATATTGTGCTCAATGATGGTCATCTTGAGCACCTATACCGTCATTTAAAAGTACTGCATCAACGTTATTTAAAACGCTAAAACAAAAAAAACAGTCGATTAAGACTGTTTTTTTTGTTGATCCAGTTGCTGTTGCAAACTGTCTTTATGCATGATCCAACGCCACGGCTGTAAAGCACCTATTGCCATACCGATCAAACCGCACATAACTGCCCGACTTAAAGGCTCACCCAAAAGGGGTACAGCAAGAATTGCCGCCATAAACGGTGCCAGCGTAACAATACTCCCCGTCTTAAATGCACCGAGTCGTTTAATGGCCTCTACATACGTTATTGTTGCGACAATCACTACAAACACACCATGAAAAATCGTCTGCATCAACAAATGGATAGGCTCAGGACCAGTCAAATTTTTCGGAAGAAAAATCAAATAAATGGGGATATAAATAACCGCAGACCAAATCGCAACACCCGCCATAGAATGCCATGCAGACAGTTTCCATTGCCGCAATAAGACGGTGAAAACACCCCACCAAAGTGCACTGAAGAAAAACAACATATCGCCAAAACCAAAGGCCACATCTGTTTCTCGGTACATTAAAAAGCTCATTGCACTAATGGCGCTTAGCATAATGACTAAACTAAGCCATGTATGCTTATCGAAGGGCTCTTTAAACAGCAAAAATGCAGCCACTGCTGTGCACAGCGGAATACAACCATTTAAAAAAATGGCTGCATGTGCTGCGGGTACATAATGAAAAGCACTATAAGATGTCAGGCAATAACCCACACCACCAATCATGGCCAAAAGAAAAGGCTGTTTTTTCCATAGAAAAGCGGTGTCTTTTTTATAGATCAGAATCGGCATTAAAATACAAAATGCCAAAGCAAAACGTAATGCGGTAATATCCCACGCACTAATTCCCCACTGTGCACTTAAGCGAGAGCTAATCGTAAACCCTCCCCAAATACACATAGTAATCAGGACGAAGACATAACCTTGAGACCGAGGAGACATCACCAACAACTTTTAAATTTTAAATCAAAAAGGATTACACATTACGTTGACGGCATGCTTCATACAAAGCCATACCTGTTGCAACACTAACATTCAAACTCTGTAAATTACCCGCCATTGGGATATAAACCGTTTGGTCACACTGTGACTGTGTAATTGGACGTAAGCCTGTATCTTCAGCACCCATCACCAAACAAATACCTGTTCCAGTAAAATCAAATTCATTTACCGGTAAGGCTTTTTCATCCAGCATCGTACCCACCACGCGAACATTAAATTCTTCTTTAATGTTGCCTAAAGTACGTGCCAAATTCGTCACTTGAATAAACTTCACTTTTTCTGCACCACCAGCAGCAATTTTACGTGCTGTTGGGGTTAAGCTTGCCGAACGATCACGTGCCACAATCACCGCTTCGACACCCATAGCTGCTGCTGTACGAATACATGCGCCTAAGTTATGTGGATCTGTCACTTGGTCTAAAGCAAGCAATAAGGCTTGAGGATTCTGCTTCAGCAATTCATCCAGATCTTGTTCATTCAGTGTTGGATGCGGACGAACTGCGGCAACCACGCCCTGATGAAAAGGCTGACCCGCCAATTTTTCCAATTTTTCACGACTGGCTTGTTGTACACTAATCCCAAAAGGATCTGCCAAAGCCAAAACGTTTTTCAAACGTTGATCGTCACGACCTTTGAGTGTAAATAATGTCAGTACACGCTCTGGCTCAAGCTCAAGTAATGACTCCACTGAGTGAACGCCATAAAAATATTCGGTTTTTGCCATGAACGGCCTCTAAAATAGATGTATACAATGCAAAAAAGAAAAATCCTGCAAAGCTGGCTTTACAGGATTGATGCTTAAATCTAGTTTAACTGATTCAGGCTAAAATTTCTTTGCCTTAATAAATACGACTTGTACTTAGCCTTCTAAATGGCAGACATAATCGAGCACTTCGTCTGTCTCAATTTTAAAACGGCTATTGCCTGGTACATAAAAAGACTGTCCAGCACGAAATAATTCACTTTCAGTGCGATCTGCGATTTGTACACGACATTCACCTGAAATAATTTCCATACGTTCAGGGACATGAGTTTCAAAAGTCAGTGCTTGTTCCGTTGGTAAAATGACCCCTAAAGTCTTTTTTGTACCATCTTCAAATTGAACCGTATGACTAATACATAGCCCACCGAAATAAACATTCGATTTTTTGATAACAGACACGTGATCAAACTGATTTGACATGCGTATTCTCCAGATAATGCGCATTTATAATTTTTGATGGATGTAGTTTAAAGCTGAGCATTAAACTAATCAATCGATGTTCATAAAGCTAAATTAATATTTTCCAAATAGATACTTTTCTATATCCATATTTAGAAGCTTTTCCATTTGTTAGCGAGAGTCTAAAACAAGCGCAGCAGAAGCACAAATAAGTTTTTATACTTCCTCGACTAAAGGTCAATGAGCCTTCCCCAAGCGAGAATATTGAACCCCAATCATGGCTACAAACCTTTGCTACAGAGCGACATTACAATATCATTGCTCTTGCTCTGACAGCATCTCTAAAATATGGATTGATCAATAAATTGATGCATTTTCACTCTATTTGATCACATAAAAAACCATCAAATAGGCTCTAAAATGCAATTCAATTTACCTCTGTGGCTTTTATAGCGTATCTTCAATCAAAGGTAGTTTCATTTTTATCATCAATATCAGGTAAAATAATGATGTTTTACGTCATCTTAAAATAAAAGTTGTCTTGTGACCCAAACAAAATTTCACTATCTTAGATTAAAACTTTTCGCAGCTCGGATGCGTTTATGCTGACACATTTAACTCTGATCAATTTTGCTTTAGCCGATCATTTAGCCATTGATATTGAACAAGGTTTCAATGTCCTGACGGGTGAAACAGGTGCTGGTAAATCTTTATTATTAGATGCCCTCTCGGCATGTTTAGGCGAACGCACGGACACCAATTACGTCCGTTTTGGTCATGATAAAGCCGATGTCACCGCCATTTTTAGCTATCAAGCACACAGCCCTGAAGCCGAATGGCTAAAAAGCCATGAGCTAGATGATGAATCTGGTGAAATTCATTTAAGACGGGTAATTTTTGCTACAGGTCGTAGCAAAGCGTGGATTAATGGTCGCCCAAGTAGTCTGTCTGAACTGAAAGAAATTGGGCGTTTACTGGTACAACTGTATAGTCAGCACAGTCAGCAGCAATTACTCGCCCCCCCCTACCCAAAGCATTGGCTTGATCGTTACAGCAACTTTTACCAACCTGCACAGGCTGTCCGAGAGGCCTATAGCACATGGCAAAAAGACATTCGTCAGCATCAAGCGGCCTTAGATGCACAAGCGACACGACAACAACGGATTGAAACTTTAGCATTACAGGTTGAAGAACTCGAAGAAATTACCCAAATTGACTATAAAGAGATTGAACAAGAGTTCGACCGTTTAAGCCATCATGAAAATATCATGCAAGATTGTAGCTATAGTTTAGATGCTTTGGATGAAGCTGAGCAAAACATCACTCAAGATATCTCTACGATTATTCGCCGTTTAGAATCGCATGCAGGTCGTAGCGAACAACTGTCCGAAATTTATAACTCGTTACTCAATGCACAAAGTGAAATTGAAGATGCGACGGCGAATTTGCGTCAATTTATTGATCGTCAAAGCTTCAATCCTGAACGGGTCGAAGAGCTGAACGCACAGCTCGAAATCTTTCATCGTTTAGCGCGTAAATATCGAACCCAGCCTGAACAGTTGAAACAGGATTATCAGACTTGGCAGACAGAGCTTGAACAACTGCATCAGCTGGAAGACCCTGAAACTTTAGCCGAACAAGTTGCCTTATCTCATCAAGACTTTTTAGCTAAAGCACAGCACTTAGATGAGATTCGCCGTGCAGCAGCACTACCTTTGGCAAAAAAACTGACCGAACAAGTCAAACAATTGGCCTTGCCTGAAGCCTATTTTGAATTCAAATTTGAACCATTAGAACAAGCAACAGCCGAAGGGTTTAGCTTTATTCAACTGCTGTTCACCGCAAATAAAGGCATTCCCGCGCAACCGTTGGCACGTGTCGCATCAGGTGGTGAATTGTCTCGTATTGCATTGGTCATGCAGGTGATGAATGCGGAAAAAACAGAATCTGAAGTTTTAGTTTTTGACGAAATTGATGTCGGGATCAGTGGTGGTACCGCAGAAATGGTCGGGCGTTTATTGGCAGATTTAGCTCAGCATGTGCAAATTTTATGTATTACACATCAAGCACAAGTTGCGGCCCAATCTGATCAGCATTTATTAGTTAAAAAACGTCAAACCGATCCTGCAAGCAGTACCATTATCAACCTCACTGAAGAACAACGAATTGATGAACTCGCACGTATGACGGGCGGTGTCGAAATTAATGACACCACGCTGCAACATGCCAAGCAATTGCGTCAGCTTAAGTTTCAACAGGTGTAATTTTGTCGATTAAATCACAAAAAATGATTGGCGAAACTCAATTAGTTTAGTAAGTTAAACAGAAGAACATTATTATTAATTTAATCAGCTTTTTAATTTTAAGGGGGAATGGCTTAGATGACTAAACAATATCTGACACATCGCTGTCTAATTGCGCCTCCTGATTTAGCCGATGATTTTTTTGCCAATACCGTTATTTATTTGGCACGACATGATGAAGAAGGCGCTCAAGGCATCATTATTAACCGCCCGTCTGGTCTTTCAATCAAAGAACTCTTGAATGACCTTGAAATCGAAGCGGATCATGTTCATCCTCATGATGTATTACAAGGGGGTCCTTTACGCCCTGAAGCTGGATTTGTCTTACATACCGGTCAACCGACATGGCATTCATCAATTGCTGTGGGTGAAAACGTCTGTATTACCACGTCTAAAGATATTTTAGATGCCATTGCGCATAATGAAGGTGTTGGACGTTACCAAATTGCCTTAGGTTATGCCAGTTGGGGTAAAAACCAGCTGGAACAAGAAATGGCACGTGGTGCTTGGCTAATCTGTGATTCCGATATGGATTTAATTTTTAATTTACCTTATGGTGACCGTTTGGATGCTGCCTATAAAAAAATGGGCGTAGACCGAACTTGGCTTTCATCAGAGATTGGACATGCCTGATTTATCACAACCCTACATGATTATGGCCTTTGATTTTGGTACACAAAAAATGGGCATGGCGGTAGGTCAATCCATGATTGAGAGTGCCAATCCACTTGCGCTGTTTCCCATGAAAGATGGTATTCCGAACTGGGATGAATTACTAAAAATTGTGAAACAGTATCAACCGACTTTATTTTTAGTGGGCTTACCGCTAAATATGGATGATACGGAGTCCGAACTTTCTGCGCGTTCACGCAAGTTTGCGCGGCGTTTGCGCCATCAAACCAATATTGAAACCTTGATGGTGGATGAGCGTTTAACCACACGTGAAGCACGTGATGAGTTGGATCATTATCAAGCGCAAGGTCGGGGTAAAAAGTTAGCTGCGGATAGTATTGCCGCTGCACTTTTTATTGAAAGTTGGTATCGAACCCCTGAAGGGCTTACACCCTGATTTGCTCAAGCATTGAAACCATTGCAAACACTATTGTGTCAAAAAAGCCATTCGAAATCGGATGGCTTTTTTAAATTGAAAATAATAAAAGGTCAGTTAATTATTTGGCTGGTTTTTCAATATGAATAGTTGCCGTACGCCCTGCCACAAAAGCCAACTCATTGTTCGGCATTTCATCCAACACAATTTTTACTGGCACACGTTGCGCTAAACGCACCCAACTAAAGGTTGGGTTTACATTGGCTAAAAGCCCCGATGATGATGTCCGTTCACGGTCTTCAATCCCCAAAGCAATACCTTGTACATGGCCTTTTAATTTTTCAGCATCACCCATCATCTGAATAGTGGCAGGTGCGCCGACATAAATTTTATCAAGCTTGGTTTCTTCAAAATAACCCACGATGTACAACTGTTTACGGTCTAATAATGCCGCTACCGCTTGCCCAACTTTGACATAATTACCAACCCGAAGTTCAAAATTGGATAATGTTCCATCTGCTGGAGCAATCACTTCAGAACGATGCAAATTTAACTGTGCCATATGCAATTGGCTGCTTGCAACGTCAATCAAGGCTTGTTGTTGCTTGATATTGGCTTGCGCCTGCTCAGTTGCCGCTTGCATTTGTTCATGTTCTGCATGCGATTGATCTCGTGCTGCAAACATTTGATCTTGTTCTTGTTTAGAAATTGCACCCTCCATTAAATTGGCATAACGGTTGGCATTTTTTTCAGCCAACGTACTATTCGCTTGGGATGCAATCACATTGGCTTTGGCTTGCACTAAGCTGGCCTCAGCTGCGGCTAAGCTTGCTTTGGCTTTGCTCAAATCAGATTTCGCTTGTTCCACATCCAATGCTTGACGTGCGACATCTATTTTAAACAGCACCTGTCCTTTTTTAACACTTTGGTTATCTTGTACTAAAACATCCGTTACCAAGCCAGAAACATCGGAAGATACTTGAATCACATCACCACGCACACGACCATCACGTGTCCACGGTTCAGAATTGTAATAATTCCAGATATGGATCACGGCAAAAATTGCCATGAGCGCCATGACTAGCAAAACAATCGGTCGGATTATTTTACGTAAATCAAAAGATCTCATATCCGCTTTACCTCATTCATTTCAATTTGCACAATTTTGATCTTCAGCTTAGATGCCAGATAAAATAAATAACCAATGCACCAGAAAAAGCAGCAGCACATAAAGGCATAAATTAAAAATGCCCGGCCATGCAATCCAGCCCTGATCAACCAGTCGATCTGTTGCCAGCATCACGATTTGCAGCAGGAGATAAGCAAGAATGCTTTGAATTAACAGGATCGGGACGTAAACCCCATAAAGATTAAGTTCACCCATCCTTATCTTCCTACCCATTGTTCATGTTCAGCCATTTTTAAGCCAGTTTGATGGCATAAACTGCTGCGAATATTGTTCAGCGAAATATTCAAACGCTGCGCAATCTCCCGATTTTCCACGTCATCCGTTGCAGAGCGAACCACAGCAAGATGCTGCAACAAATTTTGTAAAATATCGGCAGATGCACGCTGCATTTCTTTGGCTTGAAAATAGTCATCTAATGACTGTTGTAAATCTTGAATATAAAAAATGATCGCGTCTTGTTGTGGCAATTTGTTGATTAGCTCTTGTAATCGAGTTAAATTAATCACCGCACTGGTTTCAATTAATGCCAAATTGATGTCATTTTTAAGATGTTCAGACTGTACTGCTTTACTATTCAACACCCCAATCCGATCCAGCATACTACGCAAATGCTTTTTAAAATCGGCCCCATAAGGCAGATATAAGGCGGTTCTGACGGCTTTATAATGTAAAGCCAAAATACGTTGCACAGTCATATCTGGAGACATGGCTCGAACAATATGAATGATATAGACAGAAATAATCAGACCAATCACGGCACTAATAGAGGCATCAAAAAATGCAATTTGATCCAGCACATAACGGTTCTGCAAGTTCAGCCCCATGATTGAACTCATCAATAGAGGTAAGCCCAGTCCTGCTAATGGCGGATGTGGAAACAACATCAGGCAAAAGATGCTAAAGGGTGCCAGCACCAAGGCCAACTCCCAAAAAGCTGTCACATGCGGAAAAACACCATAAGCGTAAATAAACACCACCACAGCAGAATAAATATTGGCTCGGATAAACAGTTTTAAGGCAGGTACAGGGTTATCCATTGCCGTTAAAATACACGCACTGATCGCGGCCATTTCCGCCAACATAAATCCGGCTTTCCAACCACTTAAGATCCAAAATGCAGTCGCAATTAAAATGATTAAAAATGCGGAAATTCCGCCTCGTACTGCTACGCCATGATCACGATGCAAACTCGGATACGTCGTGGTTAAAGGCGTCATACTTTCTGGCAAGGCATCATCCCCTTGCTGAATGCGTTGCCAAATCAATTTCACCGCCCGCACATTTTGAATAAAGTGCCGAATGTCCATCTTCAAACCATTTAAAATGACCTGTTGCTCAGGAGGTGCGGATGCCACTAAAGCAGCAAAATCGGATTCAAACTGACTGGGTAAAAAATTTAATTCTTGTGCTTTGATTTCATGATGATCATGCAAAAATTCTGCAATATGCGCATGTACCGCTTTTAAATTTTCACGGTATGTCATCTCAATTTGATCTAACTGCTTCATTCGTTCAGACATGGCAACCAAATTTGCCACCAGCATGGTCAATTGATGCAACATTTCCTGAAGGGGTTTGGTCATGCCCTGAAGTTTAGATTTCTCATAAGACAAATGCACAGCCAGCACATGGATATCTGAAGCATCTCGGGTAATATTGCCCAACAATTGGTTGTAATTATCCAGCTGTTTCTGATCCAGTAAAATCTGATCAAATAATGCCTTAATATCCTGAATGGTTTTTGCAACACGGCTTTCCACCGCAGGTCCGATATGCATTGGAAAAATGGTGGTAGTGACAATTGCGCTACACACCACTCCCACAGTAATTTCCAAAAAGCGTCCAAGCGCCATATCAAAGATAGACACCGTGTCGGCATAGTAAACCATGTTGTAGCAAATAATGACCGTGGTATAACCCGCCAACATTGAAACATAGCTGCGCGGTGTTCTGTCTAGCATGGAAATATATAAACAAAAACCGACCCAACTGGCCAAAAACAAGGTAAATAACATCGGGGTATTGATTAAAAATGGCGTCACGGCAATCGACACGATTGCACCTAATAATGTCCCCAATAGCCGATAAATACTTTTAGATGACGTCATGCCAGAATATGGATTAGCAATCACGAATACTGTACCAATCGCCCAAATCGGATAAGCCAAATTTAAAGAAAATGCGATATAAAGCGCCAAGATGCCTGCCACAAAAGTTTTAGTCGCAAAAATCCAATCCAATTTACTGGGTCGAAAAGCGAGTAAGGGTTTGGTTAGCAGCATGGGCTTATCTCAAATTCAGGTTGAACAGTTCCCCCCACTCATTTTTAGATGACGACTGAAAAAACACGATATATCCTTCGGATAAATCGTGCCAAAAACACATGCAGCTAAGCATGTCATCAGAAATAATCGTCATTCAAAGTGAATAGAGAAACTTTCGCAGCGCGTTATTTAGACGAAATAAACGAGGAAAAACCACCAACCAGAATCAGACTAAAAATTCAGCATTGGATATTTATTCTGATTATTTTTTCAAAAAAACCACAATAAGTCAAATATAATATCTTATTACGATAATACAATTAAAATAATCTCAAACTATTCAACTTCTCAGCATTAAATTTCTCATATTGCATAAAAAATAAATTAAACGCTGACAAATACAGTATCGTCATAACAAAAGCGCTCTTTTGCTTACTTTTTTGTTATAAAGTAATACTCATTATTATTTTCTTTTTTATGCTTTGACCAAGCAGGTACTTATGGCACTTTCTAGTTTTGGTAAGATTCTCACCGTTTTGGATCTCTTTTCAGTGCCTCGCCCTATCATTAATGTCGATATCATTAGTGAAGAATTAGGACTGTCTAAACCCACCAGCTACCGATATTTAAAAGAACTGGTTTCAGCAGAATTACTGCAACGATTAAGTGGCACTTCAGGGGACTATACACTGGGTTCTAAAATTGCAGTGTTGGATTACATCTCTCGAACGACCGATCCTTTGGTACAAATTAGCATCCCTTTTATGCAGCAAATTGTGGAACGTACTGAACTTTGTTGCCTGCTCACGCATTTAAACCATGATTCATGTATCGATCTTCATCATGAATTGTTTAAAGATGTTACTTTGCTTTCTTATGGTCGAGGTTGCCCGCGTCCTGTATTTGTCGGTTCATCGCCGAAAGTGATTATTTCACACTTACCGAAACAAGGGATTTTGGACTATTACCAGCGCTTCTCGGTTGAACTTGCTGAAGTCAACTTTGCTGAGAATGAAGCTGAATTTTTACTTAAAATGAAGCAAATTAAAAAACAAGGTTTTTATTTTTCGAATGGTGAATTAGATCCTAATATTGCAGGCTTATCTATTCCCATTAAGTTCTCAAGCAAAGAGCCTCCTTTAGCATTAACCCTATTGGCATCAAAAAATCGCTTTGAATTTGTAAACTTACAAAAATTAATTGAGATTTTGAAAGAAAATGCCGCATTGATTGAGAAAAAATTTACTGAATTGTCTAAAAATGAAGATTTTTAAGCCACTCAAAAATAGTTAAATTGGTATCAAATGATGCAAGAATAAGCCTCATGCCATATTGTATTACCGATCATTTTCTCATAATATGATTATCATTCTTTATGTCACCAATTGGATTCCATGACCATTTGAGTGACATCCTCAGAGGAAAAGCTTGTGCCTATGCATGAGCTTTTTTTTGCCTTTATTTTGAGTCTTTTGTTGCGTCTTAAATAAAATTAACACTTACCGAACTCCAATTTGGAGCCTGTTTTGTATTCAACAGCAAAAAGGGTAGCGCAGCATCAATCCCGCTCGGAAATTTATCGCACTAAAATGAGCACATTAAATATTCATTTTAGAAGCCTAAGTATTCATCTCTCTAGATACTCTTGGCGATCAAAGGCATAAAAAAGCCTCAATTTATTTTGAGGCTTTGAGCAAAGAGCAGATCCTAATTAACGTTCTTGGACTTTCTCTTCAATTTCTTCAACACTGGTATGGCGCACATCTAAACCTTTCACCATATAAATCACTTGTTCAGAAATATTCCGCGCATGATCACCAATCCGTTCTAAAGAACGCAGCACCCATAACACATTAATCACGCGTGAAATATGACGTGGATCTTCAATCATATAGGTCATTAATGTGCGTGTTGCCGATTGATATTCGCGGTCAATATCTGCATCGGCAAGAAGTACACGTAAAGCTTGATCGACATCTAAACGGGCAAAGGCATCTAAGGCATCATGGATCATAACGCGCACTTGATTACCAATATGACGGGTTTCCATATAGCCACGTGGTGAACTGCCCTCTTCACATAAATTTTGTGCAATACGAGCAATTTTTGCCGCTTCATCGCCAATCCGTTCTAAGTCGGTATTGGCTTTCGACATGGCAATAACCATACGTAAATCAATCGCTGCCGGATGACGACGTGCCAAAATCAGGGTTAAGGCTTCATCAATTTCAGTCTCTAAGCGATTAACGATATTGTCTTGAAATTGTACATCAATCGCTAAACTTGCATCGGTATCTAATAAAGCATGAATCCCATTGGCAACTTGCTGTTCAACTAAGCCTCCCATGGTCATAAACTTGGTATTTACATCCTGCAAATCTTCATTAAATTGCGATGAGATATGGTGATTCAACACCGGATTATTTGGCAAGGGGCGCACTCCACAACAGCACTTTTAGGATTAAAAATTTTGTTTAATATTAAATCATATCTAATATGAAACTTTTATGACAATAGCCTTAATATTTAGCTGGCTTATTGGAACGAATGCTCGACCAGCCATTTCTTCATTTGTGTTTATGGCTTTTTACCATCTCCCTCTGTGATCGCGCTTGATCGGCAAAAATATCGATTACTCCTCACAACGCGTAACCAAACTCCTTCACAATGCTACACAGAAAAAATGCTTTTCAACGATAAAATAGCCTCCTGTTTTCCAAAATCATTTTTGCATGTATCCAGATATAAAATGACTGTGCCTTTCAATAAACGTTGCTCTGTAAAGCCTTACTTTGCTTTTGTCATTTGTATACTTTTGCTCGGGTGTCAAAAACCTGAACCACAGCCTATTCCGGAACAGGTCCAAAAACAATCACAGCAAGATGAACCTGTTGATTTATCTTTATTATGTAAAAATATTGAAAATGAAATACTCAACATTAACTCAGAACGAACCACTTTCGCTTTAGAACAAATTAATCAAGATTTAAAATTATGCTTGCCGCTGTCAACCTTCGATGAACAAAAGCATTTTCTAACTCTGTCGAATCAAATGTATCAAAACTTCTTAACCGTCAATCGCACACCGCCCCAACAATCTGCTTTTGAAGCCTATGCTTTTGATTTAGCCCAGCATCCAACTGTTCAACAAAACCATTTTGAACAACTCTCTTTGCGTGATCAATATTTACTCAAACATAAAGGGCAAGCATATATTGAGCTGTTTGATGCAGGTAAAGGAATGTTGAATTATCGTCGTAGTCCTGAATATTTAGCCAAAATTTTTGCGCCCTACATGCCACAGGCAGAACAGATCTTTATCGAGAATTTAGCAACACAAAATATGATGCCAGTCTTTGTCGAAAAGACCTTAATGATTGAGCCGCATGAGATTGCAACACGCGCCTTATTTTGGGAAGAATATTTAAATCAATATCCTAAAAGCAGCTATCGGAAAGATGCCGAATATCTTTTAAACATGTATAGCGTGTTTTTATTTATAGGAACCAAAAATTCACCTGTCTCTGACAACTATCTAGATCAAGATACGGTTCAAAGTAGTTCTTTAGATGAAATTGAAAAATTAGCACAAATCAAAAATTCCGCTTTAGCCGCTCAAGCAGGTAAATTTATGCACTTTTTACAACTTTCAGAAGAGCAGCGTTTAAAGCAAATACCTGTTCAACTCAGTGTGCAAGAACAATCATCGCAGTCTAAAAACTTACTTAGCCAAAAACAATTAGCGCAATATTTAGGCTTAAAAAATACCAATCTCTCAAAAATACGCGATTGTTTTAGTGATGCTGTTTGTCTCTAAAGCAATCTTTTACCTGAATATCTCCAATACACAATAAAAGCGATATTTAATGTGAATGTTTTTTAATGCATAGGCATGTTAATATTTGTCCATCGCTTGACGGAGCGCGAGTAATTGCTCGCTGAGATCAGCAAAATTGATTCTTTCAATTTAATGCTGAGTACCGTTGAACCTGATCAGGTTAAGACCTGCGTAGGAATCAAGCCATCTAAAAACTTAAGCCCTCAATTTATCTATTTTTCAATTCAGCTTGAATTAAAACCTAAGATAAGTCTGCCACGTTTTTGGTCGTGCTTGATTCGTTGATGTCATTCATAAGGATCATTGCAATGAACCAATTAACGAATCTATCTGCAACAGATATTTCTGCTCAACATGAGCAAGACTCCAAAGATCTCACCCGTATTTTACCGGCCTCAAAAAAAGTCTATATCCAAGGTTCTCGTGCCGATATTCAAGTGCCGATGCGTGCCATTGAACTTACAGATACCCCAACAGGCTTAGGCGGTGAACACAATCCTGATATTCTGGTCTATGACACTTCAGGCGTTTATACTGATGCTAAAGTTGCCATTGACCTAAATAAAGGTTTGCCGAATGTACGTGAAAGCTGGATTGCAGAGCGTGACGATACTGAACGTTTAAATACATTGACCTCTGCCTTTGGACAAGAACGTTTAAAAGATATTCGCACCGCCGAAATTCGCTTTGCCCATATTCAAAAACCACGTCGTGCCAAAGCAGGCAAAAATGTCACCCAAATGCACTATGCACGTCAGGGCATCATTACCCCTGAAATGGAATACATTGCGATTCGTGAAAATCAACGTCAACTGGATGGTGTCGATGCACGCCAACATGTGGGGCAAAACTTTGGCGCGAAAAACCTCACTGAAATTACGCCTGAATTTGTACGTCAGGAAATCGCTGAAGGTCGTGCGATTATTCCTGCCAATATCAATCATCCAGAAATTGAACCAATGATTATTGGGCGTAATTTCTTGGTAAAAATCAATGCCAATATTGGTAACTCAGCATTGGGTTCTAGCATTGATGAAGAAGTGGCAAAAATGACCTGGGCCACCCGTTGGGGCGCAGACACCATCATGGATTTATCCACCGGTAAAAATATCCATGAAACTCGTGAATGGATTATCCGTAACTCCCCAGTTCCAATTGGTACAGTACCTATCTATCAAGCTTTGGAAAAAGTCGATGGTGTCGCTGAAGATCTGACTTGGGAAATTTTTAAAGACACGCTGATTGAACAAGCTGAACAAGGTGTGGATTACTTCACCATTCATGCAGGTGTACTTTTAAGATATGTGCCACTGACTGCAAATCGTTTAACCGGCATTGTGTCACGTGGTGGATCAATCATGGCACAGTGGTGCCTCGCGCATCATGAAGAAAACTTCCTCTATACCCATTTCGATGAAATTTGCGAAATTATGAAAGCCTATGACGTGTCGTTCAGTCTAGGGGATGGCTTACGTCCGGGGTGTATCCAAGATGCCAATGATGAAGCGCAATTCAGTGAGTTAAAAACGCTGGGTGAATTGACTCATCGTGCATGGGAACATGATGTACAAGTGATGATTGAAGGTCCGGGTCATGTGCCAATGCATATGATTAAAGAAAATATGGATCTACAGCTTGAAGTTTGCCAAGAAGCACCGTTCTATACCCTTGGCCCGTTAACCACCGACATTGCTCCGGGTTATGACCACATTACCTCAGCCATTGGTGCTGCCATGATTGGTTGGTATGGTACTGCAATGCTGTGCTACGTGACCCCGAAAGAACATTTGGGCTTACCGAACAAGAAAGATGTGAAAGATGGCATCATCACCTATAAAATTGCCGCTCACGCAGCAGATTTGGCCAAAGGTCATCCGGGTTCACAAGTCCGTGATAATGCTTTATCTAAAGCACGCTTTGAATTCCGTTGGGAAGACCAATTCAACTTAAGTCTTGATCCTGATACAGCACGCAGCATGCATGATGAAACCATGCCGAAAGAAGCACATAAATCGGCACATTTTTGTTCAATGTGTGGGCCTAAATTTTGTTCGATGAAAATCACGCAAAACGTGCGAGATTATGCGAAAAATCAAAGCAATACAGCAACTACATCCGAAACGAGTGCCGAGATTGAAGCTGGATTCAACGCCATGAAAACCACCTACCAAGAACATGGTCAAAAATTGTACCACAAACTGTAATTTGACAAAAAATCTTTTATTTTGATGAGATTCTCAGTTAGGATGAATGTATGCTTTTCATCCTGACTGAGCTATATGAACATTATTCAACAAGCAACATATAACAGCGACCAAGTCAAAATTCAGTCACGCGAATCTCTTTTTCGTGGCTTCATTCAGGTTGAAAAAGTGAATCTCAAACATCGTTTATTCGATCAAACTGAATTTACCTCAGTGATTCAACGTGAACTGGTTCATCGACCTGAAGCTGCGGGCGTCCTTATTTATAATGATCGCCAACAGAAATTCGCCTTAATTGAACAATTCCGTGTCGGTGCAATGGATGATGTCGATTCACCGTGGCAACTCGAAATTATTGCCGGTGTGTTAGATGGTGATGAATCACCTGAAAGCTGTATACGCCGTGAAAGTTTAGAAGAGTCGGGTTGTGAAATTGATCAATTACAGCATTTATTTAGCTTTTATCCCTCTGCTGGTGCTTGCTCCGAACTGTTCCATTTATATAGCGCACAAGCTGAGCTTCCTCAAGAAGGGGGCATATTTGGCATGCCCGATGAAGGGGAAAATATTCAGTTACATCTGATTGACTATCATGAAATTAAAAATTTGCTGACCAATGGTCGCTTAAAAAATGCACCGGTCATTATGGCATTGCAATGGTTGCAACAACATATTAAAACTACAAGGAATGTCTAAGGAGTCAGACATGACTTTATCACCGAATCATAACGACCAGCGCGACTGGACCATCGTTCAAATTTCAGATACACATCTCATGGATCAGGATGATTTAGAATTTGTGCATATGAATCCTGAACAGAGCTTTCATGCCGTCATGCAGCAAATTCAGCAGCAATATCCTCATATTGATGCAATCGTGCATACCGGTGATTTAGCACAAGTGCCGGTGCAAGAAACCTATGCGCGCTATTTGGCCTTTATGCAACACTTCGGCACCCCGTTTTATCAAATTCCGGGCAATCATGACAATATTGATCATTTCCCGTTTTATCAAAATCAAAATCAAGTTCATGCCATTCATTTTGGTAAATGGAGCATTGTGCTGCTCAATAGCGCTGTGCGTGGCAAAGTAGATGGTTGGATTGAACAAGAGCAACTCCAACAACTGGATCAAATTTTATCCAAATTGCAACAGCAATTTGTGATCGTTGCATGTCATCATCATCCTTTCGATATGAAATCCAAATGGATCGATCAACATAAGCTAAAAAATACTGAAAGCTTAACCGACCTGTTAGCCAAATATCACAATGTCAAAGCCGTTATCTGTGGTCATGTCCATCAAGACTCCTTGAATGAATGGCGTAATATTCAATTTTTTTCCACCCCTTCAACTTGCGTTCAGTTCAAACCTTTCAGTGATGATTTTGCACTTGATGAAGAAGCACCGGGTTTTCGTGTTCTACATTTACAAGCAAATGGTGAATTAAAAACTAAAATTTATCGTACAGAAAATGTACAACAAAAAATTAATAATGAAATTTCAGGTTATTAACTTTTCATTTTGCTTTTTTTCTATTACTTTATGGCTTCAAAAGAAAACGTGATAGATAGAATCCAAGCATCAAAGACTATCAAAAAGCCGAAAAAGCCTATATGATGATGCCCCTCGAAGGAGAATCTCCTAAGGGTTGGATAAAAACACTTGCATATCACCATATTTTTTGCGTATAGATAATGCGTATATGATGAGGAATGCCCTATATGGCGAATGACAACCAAAATCAAGTCTTGGATGAACAAACTGATGCTGTAGATGAAAAATCTACGAAACGTGTGCGAAAAACCAAGCCAAAAGCGTCAGAAAGTGGTTCTACTGCCAGCTTATTTGGTATTGCACCTTATCAGCCGAAAAAAAATGAAGAATATATGTCCGAAGGACAGCTCGAACATTTCCGCCAAATTCTGTTGGCATGGAAAGAAGAGCTGATGTCTGAAGTAGATCGTACTTTAAACACAATGCAAGATGAAAATACTGCATTGCCTGATGTCAATGACCGTGCGACACAAGAAGAAGAGTTTGCCATTGAACTGCGTACACGTGATCGTGAACGTAAACTCATTCGTAAAATTGAGCAATCAATTGAAGCGATTAAAAATGATGACTATGGTTTCTGTGAAACGTGTGGTATTGAAATTGGTCTGCGTCGTTTGGAAGCACGTCCAACTGCAACCCTTTGTATTGACTGCAAAACTTTAGCAGAAATCAAAGAGAAGCAAAATAACGGTTAATTACAGTTAATGTTTAATAATCCTCCCCTAACCCCTCCATTGATTAAGGAGGGGGATAACAGGAAGGCTTATGTGGGTCGGTTTGCGCCATCGCCAACCGGCCCTCTGCATTTTGGCTCACTCATCACAGCTGTGGCGAGTTATTGCGATGCCAAAGCACATCAGGGTTCATGGTTGGTTCGTATTGAAGACACCGACATTCCGCGTATTTATCCTGACAGTGAAGCGCATATCCTAGGCGCTATAGCTGCCTTTCAGTTTGAACCTGATGATGCCATCATTTTTCAGAAAGACCGCTTAGATCTCTATGAATCCGTTCTGCATCAACTTTGGCAAAATCATCTGGTTTATGCCTGCCAATGCACCCGAAAAATGTTGGGCTCCAATCATATTTATGCAGGCACTTGCCGCGAGTTAAATTTACCTTTTCAACAACATGCCATTCGTCTAAAAGTCTCTGATCAAGAGATTTGTTTCGACGATCGTCTGCAAGGAACGCACTGTTCCAATCTGCAACGGGACTTAGGTGATTTTGTTCTCAAGCGTCGTGATGGCATTATCAACTATCAATTGGCTGTGGTCATCGATGATTATCTGCAAGGCATAACGCATGTGGTTCGTGGTGCAGACTTACTGGATAACACGGAACGTCAGATCTGGCTCGGTACTGTACTCGGCTATCCTCAGCTTGAGTATATGCACCTGCCTTTAGCCATGAATGATCAAGGACAAAAGCTGTCTAAACAAAACTTGGCTCAAGCACTCGATTTGAATCGTGCATCTGAACTCTTACAACACGCGATTCGTGCTTTACATCAGCCTGAAGTGGATTTAGACACACCAGCCAATATGCTAAAACAAGCGATTGCTCAGTGGGATACCCAATATATTCCGCATACCACCCAACTCGAAGGGACGTATTTATAAAGTCACAACCACATTAAGCTAAAAGACCATCCTTAAAAAGATCGCTTGATGTTGGTTATTTTACGGAAATTATTAAAGCAAGCTATTGAATTTAAAATGCTCATCTAAGAATATTAAACTTATAATTTTTCTTTATTATTGACCTCCCCCATTTATCCTTTCAAAAACCAAAGAAGAAATGGGGGAAATACTTAATGGTGAGATGACTATGCCAAGCATCGTCTTACCGCCTTCCCACACATCACTGAATCACTTTTAATCCAACTGAATTGAATTAAAATTAGAAGCTAGACTCTTCTTTACTCGGGTTGGTTTTTTGCGTGGTTGCATCAATTTTTAAAATTAAGCTGATCATCACCGCGCACATAATTAAAGAGGACCCCCCATAACTAATGAATGGCAAGGTCAAACCTTTGGTTGGCAGCATGCCCATATTCATACCGGCATTTACCAAAATTTGCAGCAAGAAAATAATACTGATGCCATAGGCCAAATAGCCTGCACGTAGATATTGATGTTGCAAGGCACGATGACCAATTTTGATACAGCAGACCAACATGGTAAAGGACAATGCTAAAACAGTCGCGATGCCAAAGAAGCCAAACTCTTCACCTAAAATGGCCAACATAAAGTCGGTATGTGCTTCAGGAAGATAAGCCATTTTTTGAATACTGTGCCCTAAGCCTACGCCTGCCCATTCACCACGACCAAAAGCCATCAGCGCGTTAGAGAGCTGATAACCTGTACCTAATGGATCGGCCCAAGGATCAGTAAAAGATAAAGCACGTTGTAAACGGTAGGGTTCGAAGATAATCGCAGCCGCTAAGCCCAGAATAATCGCCAGCATAAAACCAATGAACTGAATTGGTGGTGCACCCGCCAAAAAGAACACGCCCAGAATCATCAAGACAATCACCGCTGTGGCACCTAAATCTGGTTCAGCCAGAATTAAACCGACAGTAATCACCATGACACCACCTAAACGAAAGAGTCCCGATAAGTTATTTCGAACCTCTTCTGCCCTTCGCACCACATAATCGGCAGTAAAAATAGCCATCATGACTTTCGCCACTTCAGATGCTTGTAAAGTAAAGCCTGCGATACGAATCCATCGCGTCGAACCATTCACCTCAGTACCGACAATTAACACCACCGCAAGCAATAAAATGGTCATTAACCACAATGGAAATGTGTTATTAAACCAAATATTAAGCGACACTTTGTAGGTTAAAAATGCTGCGGCTGCTGCGACCAGAATTGAAATTCCGTGTCGGATCACATAGTGAAATGCATTTTCATGTAAACGGTCTGCATAGGGCATCGAAGCCGATGCCACCATGACAGAGCCTATACACAGCAAGGCAATCACACAAAAAATGAGTACATTACGTGGCGTAAATTCAGCAGGGATTTTTGTTCCCCACGCATTATAGACCTGATTAATTTTATTTATGGTCGTCTGAGCTAACCCAGCCATACAGCTTTCCTTATCGTTCTTCTAAGCAAGTGTGTTCACACATTCAACAAACTGGTGTCCACGTTCACTATAACCTTTAAACATATCAAAACTTGCACATGCAGGAGACAATAACACCACATCATGGGCTTGAGTATGCTGTTGACATAATTCTACCGCTTCTTGTAAAGATGCCGCATGGAGCAAAGTTGTTGTTCCTGCAATCGCTTTTTCAATCACAGCACGATCTTCACCAATCAGCACTGCTAGCTTTGCATATTTGCTTAAGGCATCGCGTAAGGCAGAGAAATCCTGACCTTTACCCTGCCCACCAAGAATAATGGCTACCTTGCCCTGTTGCGGCTCAATTGCAGCCCCTAGACCATCAATTGCGGCCAATGTCGCCCCAATATTGGTGCCTTTAGAATCATTGTAATAACGCACACCCTGAACTTCTTTAACAAATTCACAGCGATGCTCTAGCCCTTTAAATGTTTTTAAAGTTTCTAGCATCGATGCCAGTGGTAAACCAATCGCCTCACCCAAAGCTAAGCATGCCAAAGCATTGGCGACATTATGCGTACCTTGAATGTACATCTCTGAACTTTTCAATATGCGTTCACGACCACGTGCTAACCACATGGTGCCGTCATTTTCTTTTAAGATGCCATATTGGTTCATATCTGGGGCATTTAAACCAAAACTCTGCATCGGGGTTGCATCTGGAACCAATGGACGTGTCAGGGAATCATCACGGTTATAGACCACTTTTTTCACCCCTTGAAAGATACGATGTTTCGCGGTGTGATAGCCCATCATGTCACCATGACGGTCTAAATGATCTTCACTCATATTCAATATAACAGCCACTTCTGCATGCAAATTTGAAGTGGTTTCCAATTGGAAGCTCGATAATTCCAAAATATATAGCTCTGGATCATCTTTGGTTAAATCCAGTGCCGGACGCCCTAAGTTGCCCCCAACAGCGACCTTAACCCCCGTATCTTTCGCCATAAGACCAATCAAGGTGGTTACGGTACTTTTAGCATTTGAACCTGTAATCGCCATAATCGGCTTGTCAATAAAACGGCGTAAAATTTGAATTTCACTGACCACGGCAATGCCTTGGGCAATTGCGGCTTGAATTTCTGGCAATTGAGGATCCAGTCCCGGACTAATCACAATTTCTTCGGCTTGTAATAACAGCTCTTGATCAAGTTGACCAAAGCTGGTTTGCACGTCACTTGGAATTTGATCATGTCCTGGTGGAGTCTTTCGAGAATCTGTTACTGCAACGCGGTAGCCATGTTCATGTAAGAAATTTACTGCTGCAACACCTGAAATTCCGAGCCCTGCAACGACTTTTAGTCCACCACGTTGTATTAACATTTTTGCCCCATTTTCTGGTCGGTTTTTAAAACTGACAAAATGTTAGCACTTTGCTGTTTTGAATGCTTTTTCTGTTTTGACTTTATGCGTCTTTTTTTGTGTCAGTGCGTAAAAAAACCGTCTTTAAAAGACGGTTTTTTTAAATCAGCTTAGAACTGGCGATTTATTTCCATTTTACCGCTTGGACTTCTGTTTTTTTCTGTGTGCTGTCCTCCGTTGCGGCACAGCCACAACTTCCACCACAACCAGAAACCATCGCAGGTTTTAACCATTTTGCCAGTGTTGACCAACCTTGTTGATGACATACATTGGACAACGCCATAAAGACTGAGTTTGCCGTCTTAGGAAAGACTTTCTTGAAGACCACAACCGCACTCCAAATCACCAATGCTGCAATAATAAGAACTTCAATCATCTCAATCTCCTCTGTACATTATTTTGAGTCCAATAAAGCCAATCAAGTTAACCCAAATAATGCGATGCAATTTGATACGTTAGGAAAGACATTAAATACGCCAAACCAAATAAATAAGCCGTCATAAAGCTGACCGTTTTCCACGATCCAGTTTCACGTTTCACGGTTGCCAATGTTGCAAGGCAATGCGGCGCATAAATAAACCAAACCAAAAGTGATAAAGCAGTCGCCAATGACCATCCCAAGCTACCATCACTACTAATAATAGAAGCTAAACCTTGGGCAACAGCATCATCATCCGTCGCAGACAAGGCATAAACCGTGCCTAAAGCTGCCACCACCACTTCACGTGCTGCCATGGCTGGAATTAAAGCAATACAGATCTGCCAGTTAAAACCCAGTGGGGCAAAAATCGGTTGCATCACATGACCAAGCATCCCTGCTAATGAATAATCAATTGCAGGTAAAGTCGCACCTTCAGGCGGTTGTGGGAAAGTACATAAGAACCACAACAAAATAGACAGCGCGAAGATAATGCCACCGACGCGTTTTAAGAAGATCTTGGCGCGGTCAAGTAAACCAATCCAAATACTTTTAGGATCGGGAAAACGATAACTAGGTAATTCCATCAACAACATATGTTGTGATTTATCGGTTTGGAAAAATTTCAGTACAAATGAAACCAGTAATGCACTGACAATGCCGGCCATATACAAACCGAATAACACTAGACCTTGCAGATTCAAAACACCCCAAACCAATTGTTCTGGAATAAAGGCGGCAATGAGTAGCGCATAAACAGGTAAACGCGCTGAACAAGTCATCAGTGGGGCAACCAAAATCGTGGTTAAACGATCTCGTGGATCACTGATACTTCGTGTCGCCATAATCCCGGGCACAGCACATGCAAAACTAGACAGCAATGGAATAAAAGCACGACCACTTAAGCCGGCTTTAAACATCAACTTATCCAGTAAAAATGCAGCACGGGGTAAATAACCCGATTCTTCAAGTACCAAAATAAAGAAGAACAGAATCAAAATTTGTGGCAAAAACACCAAAACGCCGCCTGCCCCTGCAATAACGCCATCCACCACCAAGCTATTCAGCAATGGATGGGAAATATGCTGTCCAACAAACTCACCGAACCAACCAAATAGGCTTTCAATGCCATCCATGAAAGGTGCAGCCCAAGCAAATACGGCTTGAAAGACCACAAACATCATCAGTGCGAGGCTGACTAAGCCCAACACAGGATGTAAAAATATTTTATCGAGAAAATCAGAGCGCTTATCTTCTTGATCCACCGAATGGACAACATCATGCAAAATGGTGGTGATTTTATGATGATTATCGCCATTCAAGCCGCTGAGTTCTGTATGTGGTATGGAATATTTACCTTGATCCAGCGCATTCATCAGGTTTTCAATTCCTGAATTACGTACTGCCACGGTTTCCACTACAGGAATCCCTAAACGTTCTGAAAGTTTTTGCGTGTTGATTTGCATGCCACGGCGACGTGCTTCATCCATCATATTCAGCACAAGTAAAATCGGGCGACCCAGCGCGATCATTTCTAGCACCAGACCTAAATGTAGATTTAGATTGGTTGCATCGACCACGCACAAGAACGCATCTTGCTGTCCTTCTTCGGCAATTTTCCCTTGTACCACATCACGGGTGATTTCTTCATCTGGACTGGTCGCATCTAAACTATAAGTTCCGGGCAAATCTAAAACACGGACTGGCTTACCCGATGGCAGAGTAAACTGCCCCACCTTACGTTCAACAGTAACACCTGCATAGTTTGCGACTTTCTGACGCGTACCAGTCAGGTGGTTAAATAAAGATGTTTTACCGCAGTTTGGGTTACCTACTAGGGCAATACGCAGCGCATCACTCATGCAGGTGCTCCCTCAAGATTAATTTCAATTTTTTCAGCTTCAACTTTACGCAGTGCGAATCGGGTAAATCCAACTTGAATTAAAATTGGATCTCCACCAAAAATACCTTTGGTAATGACCTGTACTTTTGTACCGGGAACAAAACCTAGCGTCTCTAAACGACTGGCTACCACATCGTTTTGAGCAAGATTGCCATCTAAAGTTCGGTTGACTTTGTGAATAATGGCTGTTTGTTTCACTTTTAAATCAGATAAACGCACCGCATCTAATCCTAAAATATTTTCCCCAGTATACAAACAAATGAGAATAATTACCAAATAAGGTTTGATTCTAATTCTCATCTTGCGCTTGCACATCGACATTATAAAAAAATTACTCTAAATTGATGAAAGCCAAGAAAAACTTGGATTTTCCATTGAATGTAGAGCTGACATGCTGAATAAAAAACCTCGTATTCCTGCGCCTGTGGGCATTCCTGAACATTTAAGTTTTTTACAGGGTTTCCGAGATTATTTAATTGCACAAACTGTAAGTCCGCATACGCGTAACGCCTATCTATCTGATTTAATTCAATGTAGTGAATGTAACTCTGTTGCAATGCCGGATTGGTCTAGCGATGACGTTGCGGATGTTTTACTCACACTTACTAAACAAGGTAAAAGTCCACGTTCCATTGCTCGCTCACTTTCGGCATTGCGTTCTTTTTATAAATTTCTACGTGAGCAGAAATTACGTTCAGACAATCCGGTGGCGACCCATAAAACCCCTAAAATTGGACGCTCCCTGCCCAAAGATCTTTCAGAACAAGAAGTTGAAGCGCTTATTCATGCACCCGATATTGCAACAGCATTAGGTCTACGCGATCGTGCCATGCTCGAAGTGCTTTATGCTTGTGGCTTACGCGTGACTGAATTACTTAATTTACGTCTTGAATTGATTAATTTAAAACAAGGCTATTTGCGCATTGTCGGTAAAGGCAATAAAGAACGTTTGGTGCCTTTAGGACAAATGGCCTGTGAATGGATTGAAAAATACTTAACTGAAGCACGTTCTCAGTTGTATAAATCTGCCACAGACTATGTGTTTTTAACTCAGCATGGCGGCATCATGAGTCGGCAAAATTTTTGGTATGCCATTAAACGTTATGCGCTACAAGCTGGGGTTCAAGCCGAATTATCACCGCATACTTTACGCCATGCTTTTGCCACCCATTTGCTCAATCATGGCGCTGATTTACGTGTGGTTCAAATGCTATTGGGGCACAGTGATTTATCCACCACACAAATTTATACTCACGTTGCTCAAATTCGTATGCAGCAACTACATGCAACTCATCACCCTCGCGCTTAAAGCAATGCCTAGAATGCAAATTAAACAATTAAGTAGAGAAGCTTTGATCTTGCAAAATGGTGATGACTGCACGAGGTTGTTCAGCAACAACGCAATCCATTGCTCAAATATCACTAGCCCCTAACCAGCATGACGGTTTTTTGTTATGCTAAGCCACCTATTTTATCTATAGTTAAAAGAAAGGGTTATTTATGTCATCTACCCGCTCAAAAATTTTTATTGCATGTACTTTGGCAAGCAGCTTGGCAATAAGTGCTTGTTCCAACTCAAATAACGATGAAAAAAAGCAAAATACCTTAACGGCGAGTGCACCAGCAACGGGAGAAGCCTCTAATCTCTCTGAACGCAATACACAGCAGCGTCTCATTAATACCCTGCAACAGCACTTCAAAAAAGCCAATATCAATGCCAAAGTGCTTGATATTAAAGCCACTGAAGTGCCGAATCTATATTGGGTTAACCTTGAAGGGATGTCATCGGTCTATGCCACAGCAGACGGTAAATACATTATCCAAGGTGATGTACTGCGTTTAGGCGATAGTAAAATCCACAATGTCAGTGAAAACCTACAATCGGCAGCCAACAAAAAACTACTGGCTGATTTAAAAACTGAAGATCTTTTGATCTATAAAGCCCAAGGTAAAACCCAACATATCGTGTATGTCTTTACCGATGCCAGCTGCCCGTATTGCCATAAATTACATGAACATATGAGCGAAATTAATGCCAAAGGCATTGAAGTGCGTTATATCGCATGGCCACGTGGCGAGCAGTTCATGCCAGCCATGGAAAGTGTTTGGTGTAGTGCCGATCGTCAAGCGGCTTTCAATCAAGCCATTGCGGGTGCCCCACTTCCACCAGCAACCTGTAAAAACCCGGTTCGTGCACAATATCAACTCGGTCTAAATATGGGGGTTAATGGCACGCCAGCGATCTATAATGAAGAAGGTGTTTACCTCGGTGGCTACCTCTCTCCAGATGAATTAGTACAGCGTTTAAATAACTAATTTTTATTCGTTAATTTACTAATTTTTATAGTTGAAGATAAAGTGATTTCTTTCCTAGAGTCTGATGCTTTTTTTAGCTATGATCTAGACTCGCTTAAAATTGATTAGATATTGGAGTGTGACGTGAAACCAGTTCGTCTGGCAATCCTCGGTCTTGGTACTGTGGGTGGTGGTGCCCTTAAACTACTAAAAGAAAATGCTGCTGAGATCAGACGTCGCACCGGTCGAGAAATTGAAATTACCCATGTCGGTACGCGTCGTCCACGTCTCGACTTGGATCTTCCAGAATCAATTAAACAAAGTGCTGATCTGCTCGATATTGTACGTCAGCCCGATGTCGATGTTGTAGTTGAAGTGATGGGTGGAATTCATCCTGCCTATGAAGTGATTATGGAAGCCATGAAACATGGCAAACATATTGTCACTGCAAATAAAGCCTTACTGGCTGAACACGGCACTGCGCTATTTAAAGCCGCTGATGATCATAAAGTACAGATTGCTTATGAAGCGGCTGTTGCTGGCGGTATTCCAATTATTAAAGTCATTCGTGAAGGTTTAGCCGCGAATAAAATTGATTGGCTTGCTGGCATTATCAACGGTACAGGCAACTTCATTTTGTCTGAAATGCGTGAAAAAGGTCGTACCTTTGCCGATGTACTGACAGAAGCGCAAGAATTGGGCTATGCCGAAGCTGATCCAACGTTTGACGTGGAAGGCATTGATGCGGCGCACAAATTAACGCTGTTGGCATCCATCGCCTTTGGTATTCCTTTACAGTTCGATAAAGTCTTCACCGAAGGCATCAGCAAAATTACCGCACAAGATGTCAAATATGCTGAAGAACTGGGCTTTCGTATCAAGCATTTGGGTATTGCACGCCGTGCCGCAACGGGTATTGAGCTGCGTGTCCATCCGACCTTAATTCCTGCTGAAGAATTGCTTGCCAATGTCAACGGCGTGAAAAATGCCATCTTGGTGCAAGCCAATGCAGTTGGTCCGACCTTGTATTACGGTGCGGGCGCAGGCGCGGGTCCAACAGCATCTGCTGTGGTTGCCGACGTGGTCGATATTGTGCGTGATATTGCGTATACCGAAGATGGTGCAGGTACAATCCCGCAATTGGCCTTTGAAGCCTTAAGCGACTTGCCTATTCTTTCACGCGAAGAAATGACCACTGGATACTACATCCGCATTAATGCCGAAGATCAAACCGGTGTACTTGCCGATGTAACGACTATTTTAAGTCGTGCCGGAATCAGCATTGATGCAATCTTACAGCAGCCACGCTTAAAAGATTTGATTCCGATCGTGATTTTGACCGATCCTGTTGTTGAATCAAAAATGGATGAAGCCTTACAGCAAATTCAAGCATTCCCCTTCATTCATGGCGAAATTGTGCGAATTCGTTTAGAATCGCTTGATAATTAATCGGGTTAAGGGGAGTATTTCCCCTTGCCAAGCTCTACACACAATTGGAACATCATCATGTCTAATGCCAATCGTTATACTGGTTTAGTTGACCGTTATCGTGACCGTTTACCAGTATCTGCAACCACTCGTGCAATCTCTTTAGGTGAAGGTAATACACCACTGATTAAGCTTGAGAACATTCCCCGCATTATTGGTAAAGATGTTGAAATCTATGTGAAGTACGAAGGCTTAAACCCGACGGGTTCATTTAAAGACCGTGGTATGACCATGGCGGTCACCAAAGCGGTTGAAGAAGGCTCTAAAGCCATTATTTGTGCCTCTACCGGTAATACTTCTGCTGCTGCGGCTGCCTATGCAGCTCGTGCAGGCATCAAAGCATTCGTTTTAATCCCAGAAGGCAAAATTGCCATGGGTAAAATGGCACAAGCGATGATGTACGGTGCGATCACCATGCAAATTCGTGGTAACTTCGATGACGGTATGCGTCTCGTCAAAGAAGTGGCTGATCAAGCACCAGTCACGATTGTTAACTCAATCAACCCTTACCGTTTGCAAGGTCAAAAAACCATTGCTTACGAAATTGTTGAAGCTTTAGGTCGTGCGCCTGATTATCACTGCTTACCTGTAGGTAATGCAGGTAACATCACTGCGCATTGGATGGGTTATACCGAAGCTGTTGCCAATCAGCCGAAAGACCAATTCGAACAAGTGATTTACGATGCTGAAACAGATCAATTCACAGGGCCAAAACCTGCAGGCTTACCGATTATGGTCGGTTACCAAGCTTCAGGTGCTGCACCATTCCTACGTGGTGGCCCAGTTGAAAACCCTGAAACCGTTGCAACAGCGATTCGTATTGGTAATCCACAAAGCTTTAACCATGCGAAAGCCGTGGTACGTGATTCAAACGGTTGGTTTGATGAACTTCAAGATAGCGAAATTTTAGAAGCACAACGTCTGCTTTCTATGTACGAAGGTGTCTTTGTTGAACCTGCATCTGCGGCTTCAATTGGTGGCGCAATTCGTGACATTAAAGCAGGTAAAATTGCTGAAGGTTCAGTGATTGTTTGTACCGTGACTGGCAATGGCTTAAAAGACCCAGACACAGCAATCAAACAATGTTCAGATGCAGTGATGCTGACCATTGATGCAACTATGAATGATGTCAAAACCTCGATTCTTTCTAATATGTAAGAAGCGAATTTCGGCAATAAAAAACCAGTTGCATGCAACTGGTTTTTTATTGGGCTATTTTCTACCCATCTGCTTATTCATAATCATAGCCATATTCTTTTTCCAGCTCTTTTTCAATGCTCTGTATTGCATCCAGTGCAATTTCACGTATCTCAAAAAGGGGTTGCTTTAACATGGTGTTTATCGCAAATAAAGCGTCATCATCCCAAGCCTGAATGCGTAGTTGATCTTGACTGTAACTAAGTCCAGCATGGGTTGCGATCAGCGACTGCATCAATATTGGATTTTCCGTGAGGCTATCAAGTGTTCCCTGAAGAACAATATTAGGCTCATCAAGTTCAGAAAACACATGTTGCATATACGGTTTTAAATATTCAGGACTGGCCGCATAAATGAGACCCGCAAAACATTCATCATATTCTTTAATCCAGTCTTGCTGTTTCAAAGACCAGAGTGCATAAAATTTGACTTCATCGGCAAAACTGACCAATTGATAACTCTGCATCTGAGCCAACTGCACAAACTCAAAAGTATCTGCATCATTCAAACTTGCAGGCAAAACATCTTCAGAAATATCCCCCGCCTCGACAATATGTTCTCCACAACGTGAAAACACAAAATCATCATACTTTTGCAATTCATCTTCTGTCGCATCGAAAAAAGAAGCCACTTCGTATAAAGCAAAGTTGCGGGCTGCCACAATTTCTAATTGTTTATAGTGCTGTTCAGCTAAGGCTTGATCCTGAAAAATATTGGCGATTCGGTTTCCTGCCACATAAAAAACCTCATCGTTATAACCGAAAAATTTTTCACGGATGACAAAAGTCGGCATGTTCATTTCCTTTATTAAGTGTATTGATCATTATGTTTTATTTGATTAAGTGCCTGAGCACTGGCAGGCACGGCCATACCATTATCCATCCATAATTCAAATTGCATGGCATTAAAAAAGTCCTCTGGGGCACCATCCAGATCCACTAAACTGCCGATGGGATAGCCCATACGCGGCAAGATTTCGTAGATAAACCAACTGTTATGGGTCAGCAACAGGGAGTGTAATTTTCCCGTTAAAGCTAAGGGCGATAACAATATTTGTGAAAGTTGCGGTTGATTTGAATAATGTTGGTGTATTTTTTCAATTTTCTTTTCGAACCCCACAGGCAAACGTGCCGGATCAATCGCGCGAACAAAATCAGCCAAGGTGGGAATAAAACGTTGCTGATAATCCACCAACAAATGATCACGTTCACAGAGATCTTTCAGATCGACCGACTTTCCCGCACTGTTGAGCAGACTATTTCCATAAATCGGAACCACAACGCTATTTACCCCCCAAAGCGTATGTAAAATACGATGACGAGCATCGCTACACAGGCTTTTGGTGCTATCAATAAAGCTATGAACTTCATAATAATCTTCAGCTTCTCCGCCCCAACGCTTAGCCGAAATGCGCGCATGCTGCATAGCATTCATAATCTGTGATCATCTGGTTTTTATCGCTTTATATCTTAATCTTTTTTTGAGAAAAATCGATGAAAAAACGGACAGATGAGACACATTCTGTCGTTGTAAATAATAATCTAAAGGAATAAAAAAACTCTTCCGAAGAAGAGTTTTTGCAAGGATTAAAAACCGTATTAAATACGTTTTGGTAATTGACTTGTCCAATTCATTAAACGCATGGCATCTTCAGTACGCGCTTGAGAGCTGTCTGCACCCAATAGCACCACCACGGCTGGACGATTATTCAAAGTGGTGTGCATCACGACACAGCGCCCTGCTTCATTGATATAACCTGTTTTTGAAATATTGATATTCCAACCACCATTACGCACCAAAGCATTGGTATTATTCGATTTCAATACACGATAACCCAGATTAAAGTCATAGCTTGCCGTGGTTGAGAATTGACGAATTAATCCATATTGATAAGCGGCACTGACCAAAATACCTAAATCACGTGCAGAAGCGATATTCCGTGGATCAAGCCCAGTCGATTCATAATAATGAGCAGATGTCATGCCTAAAGATTTTGCTTTGCTATTCATTGCTGAAACAAAAGCAGCTCGACCACCGGGATAAGTACGAGCTAAAGCCGCGGCAGCTGGGTTTTCAGACTTCATTAAAGCCAATAATAAAACTTCCGCACGATTCATTGAGTCGCCAGCACGTAAAGTCGAGCTTGAATTTTTACCACCTGCTCCTGCAAAATCAACCGCTTGCAAAGTAATATCTTCAGACATATTCAGTCTGGCATCCGCAATGACCACCGCAGTCATCAGTTTGGTGATGGATGCAATCGGTAATGCGGCATTGGTATTTTTACTGTATAGCACTTCACCCGTTTGAGAATCCATGACCAATGCTGCACGTGCATTAACAGCCGGTTGATTGCTATAACGCGAATTATTTAAAATTTGTACAGTTTTAGGCGCAGCATGCGATACGACAGCATTCGAACTGCGCACAGAGGTGGTGATTTTAGTTGAACCTTGTGGCGTTGCTTCATCGTTTAATGATGAAACATCACCATTGAGGAGTTGTTTAGCATCTTCAGAGGACCAATTTAAAGCGGCTTGACCTGTCCCCCCAGATGCATCCATGATGAGTTCTGCAAAGCTGCTTGAACTCATGCTAAGTAAGATAGACATCCCTAGCACATGCATTAAAGATTTATTTGAATTTTTCACGATAGTTTACTCAACTCTGGGAGGTAAGATACATTTGTGTATTACCTCAAATATGCCTTACATTTAGGCACAAAGGTGAACATTTTCTCGCTCATCACATTGTGCATAACATTTCATTTAAAGATTAAGAATAGGATTGCTAATTTTGTCATTTCATTGCAAGCTTATTTTGCTTTATGTAACAAAAAACATGCTTTTTTTATTTGAGGGAGAACTAGGTGATCACAGTTTTAGTAGTAGATGACCATGAGTTGGTACGTACCGGAATTTGCCGAATGCTCGAAGACCATGCGGATGTTCAAGTCATTGGTCAAGCTGAATCTGGAGAAGAAGCAATTACCTTAGTCCGTCAACATCACCCCAATGTGGTCTTACTGGATGTGAACATGCCAGGCATTGGTGGGGTAGAAACCACCCGACGCCTATTGCAAACCGCACCCGAGACCAAAGTCCTCGCTGTCAGTGGTTTAGCAGAAGAGCCTTACCCTTCATTATTATTAAAAGCCGGTGCTAAAGGCTATATTACCAAAGGTGCTCCAGTCACCGAGATGGTTCGTGCCATCAACAAAGTCATGCAAGGTGGCAAATATTTTAGTGCCGACATTGCAGAACAACTGGCCAGTTCATATCTTTCAGATACACAACAGTCGCCATTTAATGCATTATCAGAACGTGAAATGCAGGTGGCAATGATGGTGGTGAATTGTATTAGTGCACAGGAAATTGCCGACAAACTATTTGTCAGTGTGAAAACCGTCAATACTTACCGTTATCGTATCTTCGAAAAACTGAATTTAGACAGTGATGTAAAACTGACCCATTTAGCCATTCGTTATGGGCTAATTAAACCTTAATACTTTTTAATTTCGCTTTCTAGAAGACATGCATGACGCAAAAAACGAATCTTTTTGAGTTTAATCAATATCATTTAGGCATGTGGTATGCCACCTATAGACTGATTATTGCGACGTGTCTTCTACTGATCTTTTTACTCACTTATCAACGCTTAAATACAGATTATCAATATCCAGAACTCTATCTTTATGTGCTGATTGGCTATGTCACAATTAATTTTATCCAATTAATTTTAATTAGAAAAATAAAATCTAAAATCCCACAACAATTCATTTTGATCTTTACAGCCGATGTTATTGCTTTAAGTTTACTGACTTTAGCCATGGATGGTCCTAATCTGCATTTAAGCCTGCTTTTTGTGATCACCATTTTTGCAGCATCTTTATTACTCGATGCAAAAAAGGCATTGATCATTACCCTGATTGCGGTGATTAGTGTTGTTTACCAGCTTTTTTTAGGCAGCTTATTTGATTTTTCATCACTCAATAATATCGGCAATAGCGCCCTGTTGGCCTTTCTGTTTTTTGTCGTGTATGGCAGTGGTCAATTAGCGGTTCGACGCTTTCAATTGTTGGAAAATTTAAATTTCTCGCAATCTTTGGAACTCAATCGACTACAAAATTTGAACCGTTATATTTTAGAACAGATTGAACTGGGTTATTTGGTCTTAGATGAGAACTGTCATATTGTGCTCAGTAATCCTGCTGCATGTATGCTGTTGGGTATTCCTCCACTCTATGCTTATGATAAATTCCCCTTATACAAAGTCCAACCCGATTTATTTGAATTACTCAAATTTGATCAGCTCAAAAACGGCGAGAAATTTCAGTTCGAGTCACAATTGAGTTTGTATCATATGCACATTGAAGTACAAAAATTAATTGTGCCCCATCAGACCCTCACCCTGTTGGTGCTACAAGATGCCCGCAAACTCAATCAAAAAGTACAACAATTAAAACTTGCAGCATTAGGGCAACTTTCAGCCAGTATTGCGCATGAAATTCGCAATCCGCTCGCGGCGATTGTCCAAGCCAATGAACTTTTGGCGGGCAGTGATCTAGATCAGCAACAGCGCTTAAGCCAGATGATTGCTAAACAAGCACTCCGGATTGATTGCATCATCCAAGACACGCTTAATATGGTGCGAAATAAAGAAACCTATCCCACACAATTACAACTGAATCAGTTTATCCCACCATTCTTACAAGAAGATTTAGCTGATGTCGCCCAGCAAATTAACTACAACATCCAAGATAAAATAGCGATCACTTTTGATGAAGCTCAACTGCGGCAAATTCTAATTAACTTGCTGCGTAATGCGATTCGGCATAATGCTCCAGCGCATGCAAAGATCGAATTAAATATTTATGCCCATGAATCCAATGTTCGAATTGATGTGCGTGATTTTGGTTCAGGCGTAGCTTCACAAGATCTGGCTTATTTATTTCAACCTTTTTTTAGTACCGAAATTACAGGAACTGGTTTAGGATTATACTTATCACGTAGCTTTTGCGAAGCAAATCAAGCAGAACTCAGCTACGTAGAACAAAAACAAGGGGCATGCTTTCGAATAGAATGCCCACATGTTGCTTTAAATTAATATTACTGGGGTGTAATTGTGGAACGACAACCACTTGTTTTGTTAGTGGATGATGAGGAAGATTTATGTACCTTAATGCAAATGTCTTTATCGCGTATAGGCATAAAAACTCATATTGCACATCGTCTAGAACAAGCCAAAAAACTCTTATCTGAAAATAGTTATGATGCTTGTTTAACAGATTTAAATTTACCTGATGGTAATGGACTACAGTTAGTAGAATGGTTGACCCAGCGCTTTCCATCCTTGCCCGTGGCAGTTTTGACGGCCTATGGCAATATGGAAATTGCGATTGCCGCATTAAAAGCCGGCGCTTTTGATTTTGTCAGCAAACCGATTAATCAAAAACACTTGGAACAACTTTTACAAAAAGCCTTAAACAAACCCATCGAGCATTTCAACAGCAAAGAAGATAGTCTGGAACAAAAATTATTGATTGGACAATCGCTGCCGATTCAACAATTACGCATTACCTTAAATAAAATCGCACGCTCTCAAGCACCGGTCTTTATTACGGGTGAATCAGGCACAGGTAAAGAAGTCATCGCCAATCTGGTCCATCGTTTAAGTAATCGCAATGAAGGCCCTTTTATCGCGATTAACTGTGGTGCTATTCCAACTGAACTGATGGAAAGTGAGCTGTTTGGGCACAAAAAAGGCAGCTTTACTGGTGCAACGCAAGATAAACAAGGTCTGATTCAGTCGGCACATGGCGGGAGCTTATTTTTAGATGAAGTTGCTGAACTGCCTTTAAGTATGCAGGTCAAGCTGCTTCGTGCGGTGCAAGAAAAACGTATTCGCCCTGTGGGTTCGGACGCTGAAATTGATGTCGATTTTCGGGTCATTAGCGCCAGTCATCAAGACTTGGAAGCCTTGGTACAACAAGGTAAATTTCGCCAAGACTTGTTTTTCCGTATTCATGTGATGGATCTCGTGCTTCCGCCACTACGCGAACGGGGCGATGACATTATTTTATTAGCGCATCATTTTATTCAAAAAATTAGTCAAGAATGGGGTATTCCAAGCAAGCAGTTGACGGAGCGTTCGAGAAACTTTTTACTGGGTCAATATTATCCCGGTAATGTCCGAGAACTACGCAATATTATTGAACGCGCAATGACTTTAAGTGATGACGAAAAAATTGACTTGCCGAATTTACAAAGTGCGCCATTACGTTACCCTGTCGTCAGTACAATCGCAGATCAGGAATCAACCCTCATTCCTCGGACTGAAATTCTACTTTCTTCGAAAAAGTTACCAGATGAAGGTTTAGAGCTTTATTTAGAAAATATTGAAAAAGATATTTTACTCAATGCACTGAATCTGACCCATTGGAACAGAACGCTGGCAGCAAAAAAACTCGGCATGTCTTTTCGTTCTTTACGCTACCGTTTAAAGAAATTTGGCTTAGATACCGATGATGAATAAGGTCTGTTGTTTTAGCGCATAACGCAACGCATGGCTAAAATATCAACAGCCCCTCAAACATTTATTTATGGTTGAGAATAATGTCTGCAACATGCTCAAGATAGTTTTCCTCTTTCATGTCATGTTGCAGCAGATATTGCTGATTGGGCTGAATTCCAACCCCTTCAATCATGTTGCCTTTAGGCGTGTAATAATGTGATACCGTCATTTGCAAAGCCGCACCATTGGACAAAGGGAATAATTTTTGCACCACCCCTTTTCCATAACTTTTTTCACCCACCACCCATGCCCGTCCATGATCTTTGAGTGCTGCGGTAAATACTTCAGCCGCTGAAGCAGAACGGCTATTCATTAAAATACCCAACTTTAAATTTTGAAATTCAAAACTCGGTAAGGCTTGAAATTGTTGATCGCCCTCAGAACGACTTTTGGTAGAGACAATCAGCCCTTGATTCAAAAATAAATCCGCGGATTCCACCGCAGCAGATAATAGCCCACCGGGATTATTTCTTAAATCAAGCAAGACCGCTTTCAAACGTGAAGAAGAATGTTCTTCAATTAATCGCTTAATTTCATTGGCTGTATCTTGCTGAAAAACTTTTATTTTTATCACTAAAACTTGATTATGCAAGACATTGGCTTGTATATCGGTTTCTATTTTTTTATTGCGGACTAAAGTCAGTGGCGCACTATTCTGAGCCAGTTGTAAACTTAAAGTCGAACCAATAGCACCATTGAGTAAACTATGTACTTGATCATGATTGAGTTTTTTTAGTTCTTGATCATCAATCTTAAATACAGCAACACCATTACGTAGACCCTGTTTGGTCGAATCGGCATTACTTTTTAAACCTTGAATCACCCACTGATGTAGCTGTGAATCATAAATCAATTCAAAGTCAACCGAGGCCATATCGCCTTCGGTATATTGTAACAGCAGCTTATAATCTTCTGGACTTAAATAACGAGAATAACGGTCTAGTCCGCCGACCAAACCTTTAATCGCTTGTTGAAATAAAGCATCATCATTTTTTTCATCGACATAATTGTCTTTGACAATGCTATAAATTTGCACAAATTGCTGAATCGATTCCACCGGAACTTCAGCATAATTTTGCTCAACTTCATCATCAAAATCTAAAACAGGCGGAGTTTTCACCGCCCCAAGAGCTGAATGGCTCACACACATGAATAACGTGGTTAAAGTGACAACCATCTTCCAGCGTTGTAAAGCCATCCGTTCACCTGTTTATACGATTTATTTTATGATGCCAAAGTAATCAAATTACGACCTTGCATTTCCTTAGGTACAGGAATTTGCATTAAGCTTAATAAGGTCGGTGCGACATCGGCAAGTACACCACCTTCAGCAATTGTTGCAGAAGTTGGTCCTACGTAAATGAAGGGCACAAGTTCAGTGGTATGTTGCGTATGGACTTGACCACTTTTGTAGTCTTGCATTTGTTCGACATTACCATGGTCAGCCGTGATCAGCATATGACCTTTTTGTGCCATTACCGCTTCATAGACACGACCTAAACAGGTGTCTACCGCTTCCACTGCTTTCACTGCAGCATCAAATACCCCTGTGTGTCCGACCATATCACCATTGGCAAAGTTAACCACCAACAAGTCAAATTCACCTGAGTTAATTGCAGCCACCAATTCATCGGTCACTTCATAAGCACTCATTTCAGGTTTAAGATCATAGGTCGCCACATTGGGTGATGGAATGAGGATGCGTTTTTCACCTGGATATTCATCTTCACGACCACCACTGAAGAAGAAAGTCACATGGGCATATTTTTCGGTTTCAGCAATACGCAGTTGGGTTTTACCTAAATTCGATAAATATTCACCAATCGAGTTCTGCAATGCATCTGGCATATAGGCAACAGGTGCATCAATCGTAGCTTGATAACGGGTCAACATCACAAATTTAGACAGATTTGGAACCACTTTACGTTCAAAACCGGCAAAATCTTTTCCGACAAATGCTTTGGTGATTTCACGGGCACGATCCGCACGGAAATTCATAAAGACAACGCTGTCACCATCTTGAATTTTAGCCACATCGCCAATACGCGTTGCTTTGACAAATTCATCTTTTTCTTCAGCAGTATAAGCTTGTTCTAAGCCTTCAACGGCTGTTGTTGCTGTACGTACTGCTTCGCCTTCAGTCAATAAACGATAGGCTTGTTCAACGCGATCCCAACGATTGTCACGATCCATGGCAAAATAACGACCAATCATGGTCGCAATACGCCCTTGACCCGGATATTGAGCAAAAATAGCCTCTAATTTTTCTAAAGAAGGTTGAGCACTTTTAGGCGGTGTATCACGACCATCCAAGAACGCATGTAAATACACTTTCGCGCCACGTTTTAAAGCCAACTCACACATCGCTACAATATGGTCTTCATGCGAATGTACGCCACCTTGTGACAACAGGCCCAGAATATGTACAGCACCCTGTGCAGCTTTGGCTTTTTCCACCGCATCAATCAAAACGTCATGCTCAAAAAAAGCACCTGTACGAATGTCTTTGGTAATACGGGTGAAGTCTTGATACAACACACGACCTGCACCAAGGTTCATGTGACCCACTTCAGAATTGCCCATTTGACCGTCCGGTAGACCGACATCTTCACCTGAACCTGAAATCAAACTATGTGGATGCTTTTCTTGCATAGCCGTTAAATTAGGTCGTTTGGCTGCTAAAAAAGCATTGTCTTCGACCGCTTCGCGATGCCCTACACCATCCATAATTACCAATACGTGAGGGATTTTGCCAGCAGTTGCACCCGTCATAATGAACACTCTTTTGTTTACAATTTCATCGTTATATCTTACCGAATTTTCGGTCAAGACTCTATGTGCAGATCATGCCTAAAGCGGATCATGCACCGTGTTTTATCAGGCTCTATGCAATGATTAACGAGCACGTCGCAGTAAATAACCGCCCGCCAGCATCATGAAAATAATCGGTACAAACACAAACCATGCCGGTGAAGGTGAATACACTAAACTTGCATAGCCCAAGAAATCTTGTAGATAGAAGAATCCTAAGCCAATAAACAAGGCAATCACCAAACGAAAACCCATCGACTGTTGACGTAAAGGACCAAAAATAAAGGAACAGGCAATCAGTACCAATGCAATTAAAGCAAAGGGTGAAGCCACTTTCTGCCAAAATGCCAGTTTATAAGTTTTCGGTACTTGGCTGTATTCATGCATATAACTCATAAAACTGACCAATTGACTTGGCGATAAATCTTCAGGATCAATGGTCACCATATGCACATATTTAGGTTGCAGCGCCAAAGCCAAAGGCAGTTGTTCTGCTTTAACCACCGTTGCATTGCCCTGCGGTAAAATATCAATTTGCGAAGCCGCTTTTAGACTCCAGTCGCCATCTTTGATGAACTGGCCTTCTGCCGCATTTAACACCCCTTTCAAGTGATAACGCTCATCAAAGTCAACCACTTGAACATGCTTGAGCTGTCCTTGTGCATTGGCATAATCAATATAAATAAAACGCTGACCTTCGCGTGTCCAATAACCACTCACTTCACCCAATGAACTGACACTGCGGTGATCTTTCACACTTTTGGCTTGTTCATTGGTGTATGGAATCACCCATTCACTTAACACAAAGGACAACAGCACCAAAATTAATGCCGAGCGAATTACCCACCCCACAATGCGCCACAAACTAATCCCGACGGAACGCATCACCACCAGTTCAGCATTGGACGCTAACGTGCCCAGACCCAGCACAGCACCAATTAAGGCCGCAATCGGCAAGATTTCATATAAGTAGCGAGGTGCACTCCAAAGTACATAAACCAAGGCATTCCACGCAGTATAGGTTTCATTTAACTCGCCTAATTCACCTAAGTAGGTAAATAAAACTTGTAGAACCGATAACACAACAGTTGCACCCAGCATCGCTAATGCTGTGGTTTTGGTCACATGTTTGGCAATTATTCGACGTGCTAACATTTTAAGACCTCACCTGCTGAATGCGTTTCTTAATTTTAGGCGCAAGCTTTTGTTTGCGTGAAAATAATGCCGCAGCAACACCATATACGACCAAGACCAACGGATATGCCTCTATGCCCATTTCATCTTTACTGACCCGCGTTTTCACCGCCATCAGTGCCACAATCAAACTGGCAAAAATGAGCAAAGCAGGAAAGAGTTTTAAATAACGTCCTTGGCGTGGACTGACTTCTGAAAGTGCAATCGCTAAGGCTAAAGCCACGATAATGGAAAATGGAACGAAGATCCGCCAGCCCAATTCACTGGCAACAACAGGATCAGCACGATTCGTCCAAAGCTTAGAAATGGGTAATGCTTCCACTTCGGCACTTTCAAATTTAGCTTCTGTGTCACTTTCTAAACGTAAACGATAGGATTGAAATTCTGCTTGGCTATATTTCGCTTTGCCGGGGAAAATCTCGTAACGACGACCTTCAACCAAATCGACAATACTCGCTGTTTCATTGGCAACTTCGACACGGGTTGCTTCCTTCGCCAAAATCATCACATCGGGTTTATCTGGCTTTGCCGCACGTTGATAGAAAAACACATCTTTTAAATTACGACGATCTTCAGACAAGTCCCCTGCATAAATGGTATAGGGCCCCGATGAAATAAATTCCTTTGGGCGGACTAAATCAAAGCCCGTTCGCACTGCTTGATTGGTGGTCAATTCTTCAAACTGACGCAGCCCCCAAGGCGATATCCAAATCATGAGCACCGATTGCACGGCAAGAAAAACCACGGTCAGTGGAATCAATAAACGCCCCAACCGATGCCGACTGATCCCACTACCATTGAGTACCGCCATTTCATGGTCAACATACAAGCGACCAAAAACCAGGATCAGGCCAATAAAGAAGCCCAATGGAAGAATTAAAGTCAGAAATTCTGGCAGTCGATAACCAATAATGCTGAATAGAATACTGACATCTAAACGACCTTGTGCCGCAACACCAAAGTACTTGATCAGTCGACCACCCATCATGATTAAGGTCAATAAGGCAATCACAACCAAGGATGTAGACACCACTTGCTTGACCAAATAACGCCGAATAATCAAATTAATTCTTCCAAAAAAGAGGCAAATAAAAACTAGGCTTAGTTTACCCGAATGGTGAAAATATAAAACCTATACTGTAGTTGCGCATTGAAACTCTATTCATAGAAATGTTTCAATGGTTTAATGGTTTGCAAACATTCAAAGGCATGAATACAGAACATGAAACTAACAATTAATACGTCATTCCAAGAGAATGCGTCTAGCCCATATTTGTTGATATTAGTCGATTCTGAGCAGCTACAAAAGGCGGCTACTTCTTATGAAATCAATAATTTAAGCTCTTTAGTCGAAGCAGCCCAATTTAAAGCCAGTTTAACCGAACGCTTACCACTCATCGGGAAAGTGACTGTATGTAGTAATACTGTACTTATCGGCATGGATAAAGCTGCTGATCTACAAGCCAATAAATTAGCAAAAATTGCTCAAAGCATTATCAAAACGTCACAAAAAAAATTCAAACAAATCAGTATTGATATTTCTGCATTAGCAGTAGAGCACCATTATTTATTTGCTTTGGCTTTAACCCAAGCCGCGTATGCTTTTGATGAATACAAATCGAAAAAAAATGAATTCATACTCGAAAATATTCATCTGATTTCAAACAACAGTACCTTGAATCCACAACAACTCAACTTGATTCATGCCGTGCAATCGGGTCAAAACTGGGCGCGTGATTTAGGCAATCGCCCGGGGAATATTTGCTTCCCTGAATATTTAGCAGAACAAGCACAAGCCCTCGCTGCACAATATCCTGACTTGCTCAAAGTCACCGTAATTAATGAACAACAAATGGCCGATTTAGGCATGAACGCCTTCCTTGCCGTCAGCAAAGGGTCTGATCGTCCGGGGCGTGTCATTACCCTTGAATATAAAGCCCATACCGAACAAGCGCCTGTGGTCTTAGTCGGTAAAGGAGTCACCTTTGATACTGGCGGTATTTCACTCAAACCCGGTGCTGGTATGGATGAAATGAAATACGATATGTGTGGTGCCGCATCTGTGTTAGGGACTATGCGTGCGCTCTGTGAAGCAAAACTGCCGATTCATGTGGTTGGTGCCATTGCTGCCGCTGAAAATATGCCTTCAGGCCATGCAACACGTCCGGGGGATATTGTAAAAACCATGAGCGGTCAAACGGTCGAAATTTTAAATACCGATGCAGAAGGTCGCTTGGTTTTATGCGATACCTTGACTTATATCAAACGCTTTAACCCTACTTTAGTTATTGATATTGCCACTTTAACTGGTGCATGTGTGGTTGCCTTAGGTTCAGTACTGACCGGTCTATTCACCCCAGATGATGAACTGGCTGCTGAAATTCATGCTGCGGGACAAACCTCATTTGACCGTGTATGGCGCATGCCCGTGATTGACGATTACCAAGAACAACTGGATTCTCCTTTTGCTGATATTGCCAATATTGGTGGCCCTAAAGCTGGCTCAGTCACCGCAGCCTGCTTCTTACAACGCTTCACGCGTGAATACCGTTGGGCGCATTTAGATATTGCTGGCACTGCATGGAACTCAGGTTCAGCCAAAGGTGCAACTGGTCGTCCTGTGCCATTATTGCTCCAATTTTTAGCCAATCGTGCGCAGTCAAATGGCTAAAGTAAGCTTTTACTTATTTGAAAAAAGTCCCGAACGGCAAGTGGAAAGCGCTTGCCGTTTGTGCCGTAAGATTCTGAAACAACCTGAACGTATTTGGTTATATTGTGCAGACGCAGACTTACAACAGCAGCTCGATGAACGATTGTGGAGTTTTGATCCCAGCAGTTTCATTCCGCATGGTATTGATCAAGAATCGGCTACAATTTGTATTTCATCTCGTCTGCCAGAACAATCGGACTGGATCGTGTTTAATTTTAACAATCAAGCGCTTGAACAGATTGATAAATTTAGTCACATTATAGAAATCATCGAAAATAATGAATCGGCAAAACAACTGGGTCGTGAAAAATTTAAACAATACCGACGTTTAGGTATTGAACCACGAACTTTTAAACTATAGCCGATCAATCAAATTAAGGAGATACGTGGTGGCATTAAATGTCGGTCAAGATTTTAAACAGCGCTGGTTAGACGTACCTGAGGCTGTTCGTCAGGCATTTATTGATGACCTACACCGCGTCTGTAATGTGCTCAAACCTGAAACCAATATTCAAAAATGGTTGGAAAAGGACGAGCTTGCACAAAAACAATCCTTTGAAACAATAGAACGTGCTTATGTAGAACGTAAGGCACAATTGATTGAAGATGCCCGTCTACGTCATCAACGTGCGCTAGAACAATCTTTAGCCAAGAAACGCGCTGCTCAAGCAGACTATGCTCAAGCCTTACAGTCAGATGAAGCACGACAATTTGCTGAACAAACCCAAACACTGTCCCTGATTCGACAAAATTTAGAGCGTGAAATTCAGACCTATACGGCGCGTTATCATAAGAACCCTGAAGGTGCGGCATTGAATTTTGCCAAAGGCATGCCGTCGATTAGTGACACGGCCATGCTATCGGAACTGGAAAATGTTCGATTACGTCTCGAGTTAGAAGCTGAAACCTTGATTGAACAAACCGTCGCTGTATTTCGTACCAAGCTACAGCAGGCCAGCCAAGAAGAAATTGAATATATTTTAAAAAATTCTAATTTTTCAACGGAAAAGCCAAAAGCATAAGTGCTGATGATTATTTAGCCTGATGTTACGATTGTCATATGAATGACATGTTTATGTCACAAGATAGTCATATCTTAACGCTTCAAATGCGTGTCATTCAGGAATAAAAATGGATATTTTGAACCAAATTTCCACTCAAATTGCAGCACTCAATTCGGGAGAAAAATGGCATCTATCTGCTCAAGATTTATTCATCAGTCATGCCGACTTTCACTCACTCTCGATTTATATTTCCCGTGAAGCGAAGAAAGGACAGTTTTCTGTGTCTAGCCCAGCTCTTTTAGGTTCTTGGGTCGGCAGTACAGCCGTCACCATTACCAAACACTAAAAAACCCATACCATCAAAAAAGTCCACTCTGGTGTAATGCCAGTCAGTTAAGAGTAATTCAATGATTACTCATTTAAAAATCTCCCCTAACCCCTCTTTGAAAAAGAGGGGGTACTATCGAGAAGCTAAAATAATTTTATACTCTTGAAACTCCCTCCTTTGAAAAAGGAGGGTTGGGGAGGATTTAAAAATGCTTAAGTAAACAGCATTACCACTCTGGTAGGCTTTACTTATATTCAAAATACTTTAAACATTAAAATACATCTACGGCAAATCCAAGCATATTCCCGACACCATACCCCAACCCTAACAGCAAACTGATCCAGATCAGACCACCCACCAAGTTATACAACATAAAACTCAAGATATTCATATGCCCTGCACCCGCAGCAAACGGCGCAAAGGAACGGACAAAAGGCACAAAACGTGCCACCAAAATGGTTTTTCCACCATGTTTGCTAAAATAATGGTTGGTCTTGGCAATATATTCAGGCTTTAAAAACTTTGCATGGGCATGAAAAAATTTAAAGCCCAAAACCCGACCGGTATAATAATTAACGATATAACCCAATACAGCCGCCGTAAAAAGCAATAGTCCCATATAGTGTAAATGGATCACCGCTGTGGTTGAACAGAGTGCGCCAATCGCTAGCAGCAAGCTATCTCCGGGTAAGAAAAACATAAATACAGAACTGGTTTCGGCAAAGATAATCAGAAATAAAATGGCGTAAATCCAAAGGCCATAATGATCCAGCAAAGTAGGCAACCATTGTTCAATATGCATTAAAAAATCAAGCATTTTTACCTATCCACTTTAACCATAAGAAGTGCATATACATGCAAAACCATTCATCAAAACAAAAAAAACAGTCTAATTTTGCAATGAGACTGTTTTCTATTCTATGGTTTTTTACTTCAAGAAGCCATTTTCTGCCAGAAATGCCATACTGAGTTTTGATTGTTCTTTCGTTTCAGCGGCTTTATCACCCAGCATTAAACGTTCAATATAACGAGCGAGCACATCAACTTCTAAATTGACTTTAGCACCCGTTTTCCACGTGCCAATATTGGTTCGATCTGCGGTATGTGGAATCAGATTCAAACTAATCACACTGCCACGCAAGTGGTTAATGGTCAGGCTAATCCCGTCGACGGTCACCGAACCTTTTTCCGCTAAATATTTTGCAATTTCAGCAGGTGCCGTGACTTCATAATAAATTGACCGTGCATCTTCACGCACGACAGTAATTTCACCTACAGCATCAACATGACCGCTGACGATATGTCCGCCAAAGCGTGTTGTCGGCAACATGGCTTTTTCGACATTTACAGGCTGACCAACTTTCCAAGTGCCTAATGTGGTGCGGTTTAAACTTTCACGTGACACATCCGCTGCATACCAGTTTTCACCCCATTCAATCACGGTGAGGCAAATACCATTGGTCGCAATCGAATCACCCAAATGCACATCAGACATATCAAGGTTGGTGCCAATACGTAAACGAACATCACCGCCTACACTTTGTAAACTCTCAACTTTACCTAGACTTTCAATAATGCCTGTAAACATAATTTGCTCTCTATTTCTGTATTTGTTTTACCACAATGCCAATTGCGTACTCACACCCGTGGTATCGACCCCACCCAGCTCTGCAAAATGATACAACTGACCTAAAAGCTGGCGTAATGGTGGTCCTGATTTGGCATGGGTATCGGTAATCACAATAAACTCCAGCACACGCGCACGCTCTGACTGACGCTGTTTACTGACACGATAACGTGGCACATCTTGCGTGAGTAAAGTCACCCGACCACGTTTTAAATTTGCTTGCAGCAAGTCGCCCGCTTCAATATTACCATCGGTCGAATAACTGGTCAGAATATAACGCGCATTAATGGTGGCGACCAATTTTTCATAAGCTTCTTTGGCATATTTAGAAGAATTGTACTGACTTGGGCGCTCTTTACGCCATGCTCGGTCAATTCCGCTCTTGAAACCTTTGGTATCTGGACTGGGTAAATCGGCCTGATCCCATAAGGTCAACGCATTCAAGACATGATAGTTACTGCTATACGCATGTTGATTATAAGGTGGATCAAGATAAGCGACATCCACTTCAAAACTGCTCATTTGGTTGGCTAAATGCTGTGCATCGACACACCACATTTCTGCGGCGGGTTTTTTCGGCTCACCAATGTCACAAAAACGACTTGGTGTCAGCCAAAGTAAGGATTCAATCCGCTCTAAAGCCGTTTGCGTTTTACCACCCCAACCATGATGGAAACTTTTGAATACACCACTGGTATTACTAACAAAACTGGCAGAGTAAAGTAATGGTGCCAGCAAAGCACTCATCTCGACATCATCAATTGCCCCTTGCGCCTGCCAAGTCGCAATCTGCTGACGAATCGCATCAATCCGCATGCCGTTACGGCGTTTAAAGAACAAACGATCACGGGTCGGATCATAAACTTCATCATTACGTGGACACAGATTATGCGTCACCCAGCCTTTCACTTCAGGCAAGCGGTTTAAGTAATCAATGGCTTTTTGATAGCCACCCAACTCTTTAAATGCCGGCGCTTCTGTGCAAGATAAAATCGCACTGTTGAGTGCATGGCTATACGGTTCCCAATCATTGGCAATCACCCGATAACCATTTTGACGTGCCAGACGTGAAACCACACCTGAGCCTGCAAAAAAGTCGGCAAAAATTGGCGCACGACCATTTTTGCTGTTTAATGTTCCCGTGCTCTCAAGCGCTTCTAAAATCAGATGCAGTAAACGACGCTTATTGCCTAAATACGGAACAAGCTGATTAAAAAGATATTCGTCTGTGGTACGTGCTGAATGACGACGTTTATGATAAACCGAAGACTCTGAATTCATACTGTCTCTTGAGAAGGGATTAACCTTAAGCGCACATCATTCCCCAATTGGGTGACATCTATGAGCTTAAATCGAAGTTGCTCTGCCATACGATTAAATTCCGCATTAAACATCGCACGTGCCGTTTGACCTAAAAAAGTCGGTGCAACATAGCTGATCATTTCATCCACCAACCGCGCTTGTAAAAAGGCCGTCGATAATGTTGCACCAGCTTCCACCAACACATCATAAATGTGATGCTGTGTCGCTAAGCGCTGTAGCAAGTCTGTTAAAGGCTGTACGCTAAATTGTAACACGCCTAAATCGTCAAGTTCCTGACGGAATGGTCCCATCACCATCACTGTTTCAGGAACATTTAAAATTTTTGCATCGAGGGGTAAACGCCCCTGACGATCAAGCACCAGACGTTTCGGTTGAACAATCGTGCTGATATCTGCAATACCGTCTAACTGACGTACATTGAGCTGACAATCATCCGCCAATACTGTTTCAATACCGGTGATGACCACACCAGAAATCGCGCGCCAATGTTGCACATCTTGTCGTGCCTCAATACCGGTAATCCATTTCGACTCCCCCGATGCCATGGCCGTGCGACCATCCAAACTGGAAGCTATTTTTAAACGTACATAAGGCATGCCGGTTGCAATCGCTTTCAGGAAGCCTCTGTTTTGTGCAGCAGCTTGCGCTTCACAAACACCTTGTAAAACTTCAATCCCTGCATTTTTCAGGATTTGCACACCTTTACCCGCCACCAATGGATTTGGGTCTGAACAGGCAATAACAACGCGGGTAATGCCTGCCTCAACCAAGCCGTTCGCACAGGGCGGTGTACGACCATAATGTGCACACGGTTCTAAAGTCACATAAGCTGTTGCACCCTGCGCCTGATCACCCGCTTGCTTTAAAGCAAAGACTTCCGCATGTGAACCGCCTACAGGTGCTGTTGCTCCGCGACCAACAATTTGATGATCTTTCACAATCACACAGCCAACAGCAGGATTGGGTCGTGTTCGATAAATTGCGGTCTCTGCTTCTGCTAAGGCAAATTGCATCCACATTTGATCTTGCTGAATGGAATCTGGGCTTAACTTAGACATCTTGAAACTCTTTTAATGTTCACGTTGTTGCATTTGTTCAATTTGACGGCGAAAGGCTTCTACATCTTGGAAATCTTGATACACCGAGGCAAAACGCACATACGCCACATGATCCAGTGCAAACAAAGATTGCATGACAATTTCACCAATGGTACGTGACTTCACATCACGCTCGCCTAAGCGACGAATTTGTAATTGGATATCGCTGAGTACGGTTTCGATTTGCTCTTGAGTCACGGGTCGTTTTTGTAGCGCATGCATCAATGAACGACGCATTTTAGCTTCATCAAAAGGCTCACTCTTGCCATCAGATTTAATCACCCGTGGCATAACAACTTCGTAAGTTTCAAAAGTGGTAAAGCGTTCTCCGCAACTGATACATTCACGACGGCGACGAATTTGACAGCCTTCAGCAGCCAAACGCGAATCAATCACTTTACTATCTGCGGCGTTGCAAAATGGGCAATGCATAGCGGTTTAATTGAACAAATCAAATCGGATTTAGAGTGTAGCAAAAATTCTGCGCTTTGTAGAGCCTTACGCAAGATATGGAAAAAAAACAGCCCTTTCGGGCTGTTTCACACAATATATTGATTATGCAGTTGAGCGATTATTCGACGCGTTCGCCATGTTGACTTAAGTCTAGACCCATACGTTCGTCATCAGCAGCAACACGGATACCAATCACCAAATCAATCACTTTAAGGATGATGAAAGTCAGCACAGCCGAGTAAGCAATCGTTGCAAGTATACCTTCAGCTTGTACCCATAATTGATGCATCATATCTGTAGGGACTTTATCGCCCATGATGAATTCACTGGCAAAGACTGCTGTTAACAGCGCACCGACAATACCACCCACGCCATGCAGACCAAAAGCATCTAAAGAATCATCCGCTTTCAATGCACGTTTCAGCGCAGTAATACCCCAGAAGCAGACTACACCACCAATTAAACCCATGGCCAATGCACCACCTACAGTCACAAAACCTGCTGCTGGTGTAATCACTACCAAACCAGCCACTGCGCCAGATGCACCACCCAGTACCGATGCTTTACCACGAACTAATTTTTCAGTAATTAACCATGCAACCGCTGCCGCTGCCGCTGCAACTTGAGTTGCGACGAGCGCATAACCTGCCGAACCGTTGGCACCCAGTGCAGAACCACCGTTAAATCCGAACCAGCCCACCCAAACTAAACTTGCACCAAGTACAGTTAAAGCCAAGTTATGCGGTGCCATAGATTCACGGCCTAAGCCCATACGTTTGCCAAGCATGTATGCCGCAACCAAACCAGCAATACCTGAGTTAATGTGAACCACAGTACCACCGGCAAAATCCAGTGCACCATCGTTAGCTAACCAGCCACCACCCCATACCCAGTGGGTAATCGGTGCGTAGACCACAACACTCCAAATGGTAATGAATGCCACAAAAGCACTAAATTTCATCCGTTCTGCAATCGAACCCGTAATGATGGCGACAGTAATAATGGCAAACGTCATTTGGAAAATAACAAACAGAATTTCTGGAATGGTTCCGGTAAGTGCATCTGTGGTAATGCCTGATAACATGATTTTATCTAAGCCACCAATAAATGCATTGCCTTCACCAAAAGCAAGGGTATAACCAATCACAACCCAAGTAATACTCACGACTGCGGCAGCAACAAAGCTATGTGCCATCGTGCTCAATACGTTTTTCTTACGCACCATACCGCCGTAGAACAAGGCTAAACCCGGAATGGTCATGAGTAAAACCAGTGCTGTAGACACTAAAATCCATGCCGTGTCACCTGTATCTAATTTTACTTCTTCTTCTACAGGTGCTGCTATTGTTTCAGCTGGAGCAGCAGGTGCCACAGCCAATTCAGAATGCGTTAATGATGTATCAGTCGTTGCAGCGACTGCAACATTTTCAGAAGGAGTGGGTGCTGTTACAGCTTCTTCAGCCCATGCAACAGAACCCCCTAAAAGTGCGCCAGATAAACTAAGCGCCAGTAGCATTTTTTTCATTCGTATCCCCCAACCTAGTTTTTTTGAGTTATTAGGTACTCAGCAAACTTCGTGCCAAATTAAACAGCGTCTGCACCTGTTTCACCGGTACGAATACGGATGACTTGTTCTAAGTTAGTCACGAAAATTTTACCGTCACCAATTTTACCCGTGCTTGCAACACGTGTAATCGATTCAATCACTGAATCCACCATTTCATCGCTAATCGCGATTTCAATTTTCACTTTAGGTAAAAAATCAACGACATATTCAGCGCCACGATAAAGTTCAGTATGACCTTTCTGACGACCAAAGCCTTTGACTTCAGTTACAGTGATCCCTTGAACACCAATTTCAGAAAGTGCTTCACGCACGTCATCTAATTTAAAGGGTTTTACAATTGCAGTTACGAGCTTCATGTTGGTTTTCCTTCGGCTTCTTTCACCAGTAAGGTTTTATGTTCAAATTTCGTGCCAAAAATTTTTAGGTTGGGGGAAATAAAAACTTTCAGCACAAGTTTTCTTTATAACCTATTTTATACTTTTAAGCGTAGTCCGATTTTTAAAAACTCAACATTTTTACTATAAAATTGACAATTTTACTTATCGAACAAAGCCATATCTCATCGCTGGGACTATGGTCTAGGTTTGAGCAATGCTACACTGCAACCACCTCTCCATCGTTAGGGAATCAGCAATGATCGAAACTTTATTACAAGCAATCATGGAACAAATCGAGCAACCTAAAAAAGACCTTGAGCATAATTTACGCGCCTTACTCAGTGAAGCCGTTGCCAAGATGGATTTAGTGTCTAAAGATGAACTTGAGCGTCAACGTACTGCACTTAATAAGACCAACATCCGGTTAAACGAACTGCTTAAACAGGTTGAAGCTTTAGAAATCAAAATCAAGAATAATAAATAAGCACTTTCTTAGTGCATTAAAAGACACAAAACGATTAAAAATAACGCACTATAATGGAACAACAAAAATGTCTTTTGCTAAAATTTATACGCGAGGCCTGCTTGGGCTTCATGCCCCCCTGATTGAGGTCGAAGTTCACGTCAGCCAAGGTTTACCCTCTTTAACCATTGTTGGACTTGCTGAAGCCGCAGTGCGTGAAAGTAAAGACCGAGTGCGTTCTGCCATTATTAATAGTGGTTTTCAATTCCCAACCAAACGCCTCACCATCAATTTGGCCCCTGCGGACTTACCCAAAGATGGTTCACGTCTCGATTTGCCCATTGCTTTAGGCATTCTGATGGCATCAGGACAAATTCCTGAACATGCCACAGATCAATTGGAATTTATTGGTGAACTGGCTTTGGATGGTCAACTTCGCCCGATTACAGGGATTTTAAGCATTGCCATTGCTTGCCAACAATCTGGGCATCAACTGATTTTGCCTGAACAAAATGCGCCAGAAGCCTCACAATTACCGCAGTTTGAAGTTTTCGCAGCCCAGCATTTAAAAGATGTCTGTGAGCATTTATCCAAGCAACAGCCGATTGCGCAATATCAACGACAGACGACAACGACAGTGGATCAATACAAATTTGATTTAGCCGATGTCAAAGGTCAACTGCGCCCACGGCGTGCTTTAGAAATTGCCGCAGCAGGTGGACATTCTTTATTGTTTAAAGGGCCACCAGGCACAGGAAAAACCCTTTTAGCTTCCCGTCTGGCCAGTATTTTACCGCCCTTAAATATGCAGGAAAATTTAGAAGTCGCACGTATTTATTCGGTTGCCAATACTGCGCACTCTTTTGGACAGCGCCCTTTTCGTGCACCACATCATACCGCTTCTGCGATTGCCCTTGTCGGTGGTGGTTCACATCCAAAACCCGGTGAAATTACTTTGGCGCATTTAGGCGTTTTATTTTTAGATGAATTGCCCGAATTTGATCGCAAAGTTTTAGAAGTGTTAAGACAACCCTTAGAGTCGAAAGAAATTGTGATTTCTCGTGCCTCACGGCAAATGACCTTCCCTGCAAATTTTCAACTGATTGCCGCCATGAACCCCTGTCCTTGTGGCTATGCTTTTAATCAAGATACCCGTTGTCAATGTTCTGCGGATGCCATTAAACGCTATCAAAACCGTATTTCAGGACCATTACTGGATCGTATAGACCTGCATTTGGATGTACCCCCATTGCAAGCGCATGAACTGCAAGATACAACTCCTGTGGAAAATTCCCTGACTGTGCGGGAACGCGTGATTCAAGCCTATGAACAGCAAATACAACGGCAAAAATGTCTCAATCATGCTTTAAATCCAAAACAACTGGAACAATTTGCGCCGCTAGATTCCCAAACCCAACGTATTATGGAAATGGCACAGCAGCGCCTAAACTTATCTGCGCGTGCCTATCATCGCGTTTTACGTGTGGCACGAAGTATTGCCGATTTATCACAACATACGGACATTCAAAGCCAGCATTTAACCGAAGCTTTGTCTTACCGAGCACAACAGGGTTAATCATTCATGCAAAATTTAATCATCCGTAATGAAAGTCGTGCTGATCATGCGGCAATTTCACATGTGATTGAACAAGCCTTTAAAGATCAGCAATATTCCAGCCATACCGAACAATTCATTGTCAATGCTTTACGTGATGCACAACAACTCACCATTTCATTGGTGGCTGTTTTAAATCAAGAAATTGTGGGGCATATTGCGATTTCTCCGGTCAGCATTTCTTCAGGTGTCGAAGGTTGGTTTGGCTTAGGTCCTATTGCCGTTTCACCAGAATGGCAACACCACGGCATAGGTTCAGCACTGATGCAAGCGGCATTAAAGCAATTGAAAGCCACGGGTGCAGCAGGTTGTGTTGTTTTAGGTGATCCCAGTTTTTATGCTCAATTTGGTTTTCAGCCCATCAACGGCCTTGTTTTAGAAGATGTCCCAGCTGAATATTTTCAAGCATTGAGTTTCGATGGAAAATTCCCACAAGGCACTGTGACCTATCATGCTGCTTTTTCTGCAACATGAGCAAAAATAAAGCCATGCTTTATTTTTAGCGCAACGGGATGAAATGTCAGCAGTCCCTCAATCATCTCAATAAAAAGAACCTCTAGAGCATGGCTTTAGAGGTTCTTTTCTATTTGAAATTTAAGTTAAAGTTTCAAAAATTAAAATGCTTTGGTTAACGTGAAGACGGCACCTGTTTCTACGCCACGTGAGCTTGATTCATAGTCACCATCGGTTTCCATATTTGTACCTATCGCAGCCAATTCAGCAGTTAGACCGCTAACAGAAGCAAATGAATAGGTTACGCCAGCTTTCCAATCGACATAGCTGTCTTCACCATTAAACTTATATTTATCTTCATCTACTGCGGTATAGCCTACACCAGCAACTCCACCAAAGCCTGTAGCACCAAAGGGTACTGAATACCCTACATTCACATTCCAACTATCTGCATTTTGACCCGCATAATCATTGGTATAGTTGACTGCAGTTAACAAACTTGCACCTTGCACCAACACATCTTTGAAGGTCAATTTACCGTACAATTCTAACCAGTTTAAATCACTTTCACTTGGGTAAGCGTAATACCATAAACCCACATCTAATAAAGGTTTATTGGCAAAGCTGTCTAGCGTTGTGGCATAACCAATATAAGGGTCAAGTTCAATATGCGCTGTACCGCCAAAATCGACATTTGAACCCCATACACCCGCATATGCACCTGACGCATGTGACAATACAAAACCCGCCTGCACAGCTGGATCATTAAATGTTTGTGTCACTCCACGGAAACGATAATCTGAGGTTAAGGCAGCCGTTCCAGTCACAGATAAACCAAATGGTAATGCAGGTATCTCGTCAGCAAATACAGCGCCAGATAAACCCGTTAATGTCGCAACAACCAATAATTTTTTAAGCATTTGAACATCCCCAACAATTTTTTATAGACTCAACTGGTATTAGCAATTGCTATGCCAATTTTTTAAAATGAAAAAGGTTGGAGAGCAAAATTCTCTGGCGAGCAAAACCAATGTTGTAAAATGTGTACATGCTTAAACCTTTTAAATCCATCATCAAGACAGGCAGTATCAGTCGTTTATGCATAAATTTTCTATTTCACTTTTTCAAAAGAACGTAAATTTTTTATAATTTTTTTCATATAAAGTATTTTATCTAAGATCGCGTTGCTTCAATCCCTTTACTTAGCTGTTCGACATTCCCCCCGAACGCACTTTCAATGAAAATTTATATTTACTTACATCATGCCTCTTTTTAAGGCTATTTTTTAAGCAAATTTTTATATTATGCCTAAAAAAAGTGCATAAATTTAAAACAATCGATGCACTTTAAAAATTATTCGCGCTTTTCAGCTTAAAAATTAAAATTAAGACCCAATACCACCTGATCGTCAAAATTTGTATCAAAACGATCCTTGCCGCCAACCACATAATCTAAAGATGCCGTCACAGCCGTATTCGGAATTTCTTTACTAACCCCGATGCGAGCTTCATTAAAAGCAAGCTCATTTTGAGTTGCAATCATGCTGTCATCACGGTTGCTATTATAGATGGATGCGCCTACCGAGCTATTCAACATAAAGTTTTGTGGTAACGCATAACAATATCTAGCACTTAAATAGACATCCCCAGCATTGGCAAAAGAGACATCGGTCAGCATGACCACTGCACCTAAAGTTAAATCTTTATAAGCCAATTCACCCAATACATCGAGTGCTGTCGTTTTACGAGCATCACCATTGTCAGCATAAACTGTACCGCCATCTTGATAATAATAAGCAGTCGTCTGAACTTTATAGTGCCAATCTTGGTTGATCTTTTGAGCATAGGCCAAATAAAAGTTATGTTCAAAACCATGATCCTTCGTTTCACTGTGATCAGATGGATCATAATCCAATGTTGATCCCCAGTATCCTACTGCAACACCATTGTTATGCGCATATTCAATACCAGCCTGTAGAGCAACATCATCATTTTCCACCCCACCACGGTAAATATATTTATTTACCACCGCAAAACTACCTGTTAACTGCCCCGTTGTTGCTGAAATTGTCTTTTCCTCAGCAAATGCAGACATTACACTCATGCTAAGCAGTAAAAATAACGTAATTTTGTGTAGTTTTTGATGCATTATGGCCTGTATAGAATCAACTGAAGATTCTTTTTTCAATGACAAATTTAGCTGCGGATTTTAAAGCTTTTTTATCATTTAAAATCACTTTTTTTCAAATAAAACCCTTCTTTTTGCATTTAATTTTAGAGTAAAATAAGGGCTTAAATGAAGAAAAAATCTATTTTAAACGACCAAAAATTAGATGAATTTTACATTAAATATCAAAAATATAGCGCGATTTAAAACTTTACGATAGGTCATACCACCCCTCAATAGAGAGCGGTAAATTAGCACCAAAAATCCATATACGACTAAAGTATTAGATGCTAAAAATAGCAACCAAGCTCAAAATTTTGTTGACTGATTTTTAAAAAATTACATAAAAAATCATCCATAATTTAAATATATTATTGTTTTAAATAATAATTTAAAAAAATAAAAAAATAGGCAATTTTTATTTTACAAAACAGCCAAATTTATATTCAAAAAATGCATAACTTTAATGAAATAAAATGAATAAAAAAAAGATTTTTCTGATATACATTATGTATACAATTCTTTCAATTTCTTCCTCCTATTTTGTATAAGGCTTTCTCCCAATGCAAAAAACACAAAAACTTACCTTAGCAGTTTTAATTCAAGCTGCTCTTATTTCTACTGCCTTTGCAAGTGAGCAAAGTGAATCTAAAGGTTTCGTAGAAGATGCAGAAGGATCTGTATTATTCCGCACGGGTTTTATTGACCGTGATAAGAAAAATGTAGCGCCTGGGAAAGATACTCGCTCTTCAGCACAATCTGCAATTTTTGATTTAGAGTCTGGATACACTAAAGGTGTTGTTGGCTTTGGTGTGGGTATTGTCGGTGATGCATCCTTCAAGCTGGGTGACAACAAGCATGCCGGTAACCAAATGATTCCACGTGAAACATTAAATGGCAACAAACAAACTGGTGATACATATGATCATTGGGCACGCGGTGGCGCAAATGTAAAAGCACGTATTTCTAACACCGAAGTGCGTTACGGTACTCAAGTTTTAGACTTGCCTGTCCTTGCCAGCAACACTGGGCGTATGGTTCCTGAATACTTTGAAGGCGTACTTGCCACCAGCCGTGAAATTAACGGTCTGGAACTGACAGCCGGTAAATTCACCAAGAACCAAATGTCTGAACAGATCAATACTGATGGCAACAAGCTAGACCGCGCTGTCGTTTGGGGTGCTAAATATAAATTCAGTAACGCTCTAAATGCATCTTATTTTGGCTTAGACAGCAAAAATAAATTAGACCGTCATTATGTCAATGCCAACTATAAGCAAGCCTTAGCCAACGACAGCTCATTAACTTATGACTTCAGTGGTTATCACACTAAATTTGATAAAAATGCAACCACATATTCTGCAACTGGTGAAGTTGCTCCCGGCTACGGAACAACAGGTGTTGCTGGTGTAGAAAAAACCAATAATATTTGGGCTATTTCAGGTACTTATAATACTGGTGCGCATAATCTTATGCTTGCTTACCAGCAAAATACAGGTAATGTCGGCTATGACTACGGTCAAAATGCTGATGGCTTCCAAAGCGTTTACTTGCCAAATTCTTACTTATCTGACTTCATCGGCAACCATGAAAAATCTGCACAAGTTCAATACAGCTTAGACTTGGGTAAATTGGGTGTTCCTGGCTTGAACTGGACCACTGCTTATGTTTATGGTTGGGACATTAAAGTTGCAAACTTAACCGATAATGCTCAAGAGCGTGAGTTCTTTAACCAAGTAAAATACACCATGCAAAGTGGTTTTGCTAAAGATGCGAGCCTGCGTGTGCGACACTCTTACTACCGTGCGAGCGATGATTATCAAACAAATGCTTATATTGGTGACACCAATGAATGGCGTTTATTCCTTGATATCCCTGTGAAATTATTTTAATTCATAGCGAACTTCAGGCATAAAAAAACCTGCACATTGTGCAGGTTTTTTTATTTAGCTTTGAAAAACAAACCTAAATGACACAACGATTATTGATTTGCTGCTTTGTACGCTTCGATTGAGCTAAGCACTTCTTGTTTCGCAACATCAGCCCCTTCCCAACCACTGAGCTTAACCCATTTGCCTGGCTCAAGATCTTTATAGTGTTGGAAGAAATGTTCGATTTGGCTGATCAACAATGGTTGAAGATCGGTATATTCCTGAACATCTTTATAAATCGGGGTTAATTTTTCGTGTGGAACAGCAACCAATTTCGCATCGATACCGCCATCATCTTCCATGTTCAATTTGCCCACAGGACGGCAACGAATCACTGAACCTGGTTCAACTGGATGTGGAGTCACAACAAGTACGTCTAATGGGTCACCATCAAGAGACAATGTGTTTGGCACATAACCATAGTTCGCTGGGTAGAACATTGCTGTACCCATGAAACGGTCTACAAATAAAGCATCTGAATCTTTATCAATTTCATATTTGATCGGTGCTGCATTTGCAGGAATTTCAATAATGACATAGATGTCGTTTGGTGCATCTTTACCCGCTGGGATATTGCTGTAGCTCATAGCATCACTCTTTAACAAGTTAAATCTTATTTAAACCGCACGATTATAACGGTTTTTGAGAATTAAATAACTTCGTGATTATACATCTGCTACGCCCAAATATGTATTTGCATAAATGCAGCGACTTTAAGTTAATTTAATCACCAAAATTAATAAACAAATTGGGCAAAGCAAAGACAATAACCAAACAATTGAACGTAATGTTGCCCAATTGGCTAAATAGCAAATGCCATACATAATCCGAAATACAATATAGGCCATGCCAAAGGTCATAATCACCGTTTGCTGCACCACCATATATTCTGCCATTAAAATCGCAGCAACAAATAAAGGTAAACTTTCAAAACTATTTTGCTGTACCGCATGGGCACGCGCTGCCAAGCCCATGGTTTTACCCAAAAATTCTCGTGGGTTTTGGTTATCTCGTGCTTTAAAGCCCGCCGCTTTTTTTGCAATTATGGTAAAAACATAAGGCAATAAACATGCAATTAAGATGAGATAAATTATTCCACTTATGCTTTGCATCTCATTTTTCTCATTACGATTTTCTGCTACATATCATAGCATGGTGTTTCGACAATAATTTTTGTTAAATTATAATGTTTTTATCAATGCGCAAGAAGGATCCATTATGGTCAACCCTGATCAACAAAAAATGTTCGATGTACTTGAAAAACAGCAACAACATCAACGTCAAGTGGATCGTGTACTCAAAATCGTGTTGCCAATCGTTGCTTTCTTAATCGCAACCATATGTGCCAATATGAATATTGCATCACCCATCGGCACACTGATCATTTTAATTATTGCCTTCTGGATGGTCAGCATTAAGCGTCAAAACTTATGGTATTGGCTCACCGCGATTTTGGTGTATTGCTTGATTGATAATTATCTGAGCTATGGTGCATTTCGTTTACCCAGCTTTAGCCGCCAGTTTGGCACCATGTTTACCTTTGTTGGTATCTTTGGCCTTGGACGCCCGTATATTGATCGCTGGTTGATGAAAGATTGATTTTTTAAAGCATAAAAAAAGCGCCGCAAACGGCGCTTTTTTACGGCTGATTTATGCAGTTTTACGCAAATCTTTACGTAAAATTTTACCTACGTTCGATTTTGGTAATTCATCCATAAACTCAACATAACGAGGACGTTTATAGCCTGTTAAGTTTTCTTTAGCAAAAGCAAGGACTTCTTCTGTCGTTAAAGACGGATCTTTTTTCACTACAAAAAGCTTAGGCACTTCACCTGATTTTTCATCAGGAACACCAATTGCTGCCACTTCCAATACTTTTGGATGTGTTGAAATCACTTCTTCAATTTCAGATGGATATACATTAAAGCCAGACACCAAAATCATGTCTTTTTTACGATCGACGATTTTAATGTATCCACGACTGTCCATGATACCAATATCACCCGTACGGAAGAAACCATCAGTCGTCATCACTTTTTCAGTTTCATCTGGACGGTTCCAATAGCCTTTCATGACTTGTGGACCACGAATCGAGATTTCACCTTGTTCGCCTAGCGGGACATCATTGCCTTCATCATCTAAAATCGCAACTTCAGTCAATGGTAATGGAATACCAATGGTGCCGCTGAATTCAGTCGATGTTGGCGGATTTGCTGTTGCAACAGGTGAGGTTTCAGATAAACCATAACCTTCAATAATGTTGGTGCCTGTGATTTTCTTCCACGCTTCCGCTGTAGAAGGAAGAACCGCCATACCACCGCCCATAGCCATTTTAAGTTTGCTATGGTCAAGTTGTTTAAACTCTTCATTATTTACCAGTGCATTAAACAAAGTGTTTACTGCTGGGAAGAATGAAGGTTGATATTTACGCAGTTCTTTCATCACCCCAGGTAAGTCACGTGGGTTTGGAATTAAAACGTTCGCTTGACCTTTATACATACCGTACATCGCACACACCATGAAGGCAAAAATGTGATAAAGCGGTAATGCACAGAAAATACGGTCATCTTTAGCGCCATCTTGTGCGCCAAATTTACTTTGGAAAATACCATCACACTGCAACATATTGGCAACAAGGTTGCGATGCGTCAGTTCTGCACCTTTAGAAACACCTGTAGTACCGCCAGTGTATTGAAGTACAGCAGTATCACTTAAAGTCAGATTAGGACGTTTGTAATTGCTGGCACTGACCTTAGACATCGCCGCGTTAAAACGGATGTGACCTGGAATATTCCAAGCTGGGATTTGCTTACGCACTGAACGCAACACAAAGTTAACCAATGTGCCTTTGAGCGTACCCAACATATCACCGACAGAAGCAACAATGACGTGCTTCACAGGTGTTTTACCAATAATGGCTTGATAAACAGTGGCAAAGTTTTCAATGATCACCAATGCTTCAGCACCAGAATCATTTAATTGATGTTCAAGTTCACGTGAGGTATACAGTGGATTCACATTCACCAACACCAAACCTGCACGGAAAACCCCAAGTGCAACCACTGGATATTGAAGGACGTTAGGCATCATGACGGCAACGCGGGAACCTTTTGCCAATCCTAAACTTTGTAAATAGGTTGCAAATTTACGACTTGCTTCTTCTAGTTCATCAAAAGTTAAGGCTTTATCCATAAAGATAAAAGCATCACGTGAACCAAATTTTTGAAAATTACGTTCAAAAACATCGTTAAGTGAGGTATTTTCTGCTGGCAATTCTACAGTTTCAGGAATCCCTGTTTTTTGGTATTCAGCAAACCAAATCTTTTCCATAATGCCCTAATCTCCAATCTATAATCCTTAGTTTCAACTATTTTTTCAATGTTATGCGTCATTATTTAACTTGTTTATGCATAACATGACATCCATTTACACGAATACCAATCATATATAACGTATTTTGATCAATGGATGCTAGTTTTATCTTTGAATGAACAGTTTATTTGCTTTTTGATATCCTCGTGGTAAGAGTTGACCTTTAGTGGCTCTTTTACCAATATATTTTTGAAGATCATCACCTTTTAATTTTAATTGTTGCTGCCCCGCAACCACTTGAATTATTTCATTTAAAGAAATTAATGTCATGAACAAAATTTGTTCTTTGCCTTCAAGTTGTATCAATTTATTTCCTTTACCCTTGTTCAGCATTGGCAATTCTGACAAATCAATCACCAATAAACGACCCGCTGTACTCAGTATCGCCAAATGCGTATGTGCATAGACTGTTTGTAATGGTAAAGCTTTGGCATCATCCGCTACGGTTAAAAATGCTTTACCCGCTTTAGCACTGGTATCGAGTTGTTTCGCATTCGATTTAAAACCATAACCTTTAGAACTAACAGCAATGACTTCACGCTCATCCTCTGTAATTAGCACTTGAATAAAAGCAATGCCATTTGCAGGGGCAAGTTTGGAACTTAATGGCTCACCCAAACCACGTGCCGATGGCAAACTCGCAATGGCCAGTGCATAACTACGCCCCGTTTCATCCAGTACATACACACGTTGATTGGACTTACCTTGCGCATGACTTAAATATTGATCACCGGCACGGAAGTTGAGGTTTTCAGCATCAATATCATGCCCTTTGGCAGAACGAATCCAACCTGCTTCAGATAAAACCACCGTCACAGGATCAGCAGGCAACATGTCTTGTTCATTGATGGCTTGCGCTTCTGAACGCTGTACAATTGGCGAACGACGATCATCACCAAATTTTTTCGCATCATCCTTCAATTCAGTGATGATTAAATTCTTTAAGGATTCTGGATTGGCCAATTGTTCACGAATAATGGCAGCACGTGCTTCTAATTCTTCTTGTTCACGGCGGATTTCCATTTCTTCAAGTTTCGCCAAATGACGTAACTTAAGTTCTAAAATGGCTTCAGCTTGAATGTCATCAATGCCGAAATGAGCAATTAGTTCTGCTTTCGGATGATCTTCTTCGCGAATAATCCGAATCACGGTATCTAAATCCAAATAAGCAATCAGTAAACCTGCCAAGATATGTAGGCGTTTTTCAATTTTATTCAGATGATACTGTAGACGACGGGTCACGGTATTCTTACGAATTTCAATCCATTCCAATAAAATGCGACGAATCGATTTGACTTGTGGACGTGCATCGGCACCAATCATGTTCATATTGACACGATAGCTGGATTCTAAATCCGTAGTTGCAAATAGGTGACTCATTACCCCTTCTGCATCAATACGATTTGAACGCAACACAATTACTAAACGGGTTGGATTTTTATGATCGGATTCATCTCGAACATCACTGACTAAAGGCAGTTTCTTGGCCTGCATTTGGTCAGCAATTTGAGTGATGATTTTTGAACCTGAAACTTGATACGGCAATTCCGTAATCACGATTTCATTTTTTTCAATGGTATAAATCGCACGCATGCGATAGCTACCACGCCCCGTAGTTTGAATTTTGAGAAGTTCTTCAGGCGGAGTAATAATTTCAGCTTTGGTCGGTAAATCTGGTGCAGGAATATATTCTGCCACTTTTTCATCGGTTAAATTGGGGTTGCGAATTAAAGCGATGGTGCCTTTAACAACTTCACGCAAATTATGCGGTGGAATGTCGGTTGCCATCCCCACGGCAATACCCGTTGTACCATTGAGCAAAATATTCGGAACACGTGCAGGTAAATTTACTGGCTCTTTCATTGAACCATCAAAGTTGTCCTGCCAATCACAAGTGCCTTGACCCAGTTCCGACAATAACACTTCACTATAAAGTGAAAGTTTGGCTTCGGTATAACGCATTGCGGCAAAGGATTTCGGATCATCGGGTGAGCCCCAGTTGCCCTGACCTTCAATAAAAGGATAGCGATAACTAAAGGGCTGTGCCATCAGCACCATCGCTTCATAACAGGCAGAATCACCATGCGGATGATATTTACCCAGTACATCGCCCACCGTACGGGCAGATTTTTTTGGCTTACCGCTATGCTTTAAACCAAGTTCACTCATTGCATACACAATACGACGCTGCACCGGTTTTAAACCATCGCTAATATGCGGCAATGCACGATCCATAATCACGTACATGGCATAATTGAGATAAGCTTGTTCGGTAAATTCTGCTACGGAACGATTTTCTGTGGCTTGATGCACAAGGCTGGTCATAAAAGCGTGAAATCCTAATTAATTCGTTTTTGTATCTACGTTGTTATGCTAAGTCGCAGGTGCAGTCTACACAAGAGCAGTACAGAACACTCTGCGACAAATTGTGTCTTATGGCGTAAAAATATCCACTTTATAATGTTCAATCAACTAAAAATGCAGCAATTTTATAAACCCATCGATTCCAGCGTTTTCCCTTTGGTTTCTTCGCCTAAAATTAAAATCACCAAAGCCACACCGAATAATACCGCAGTAAACATCATAAAGACCTGACTAAAACCATTCTCCATGATCATCATATGGGTGACCACCATCGGTGCAACAATTCCGCCCATGCGACCAATCGCAGAAGCCCAACCCGAACCAAAGGCACGGATATTGGTCGGATATTGTTCTGGGGTATAGGTATACAGTACACCCCATGCACCCAAATTAAAGAACGACATCAAACAGCCCCAGAACATAATCATGTTTGCGCTATTGGCTTGACCAAAGAAATAAGCAGAGACGGCACACATGCCAATAAAACCTGCCAAGGTTGCTTTGCGCCCCAATTTTTCCACCAACCATGCGGCTGCGACATAACCCGGAAGCTGTGCCAAAATCATGATCAGCACATATTCAAAAGACTGTACAATGCTATAACCCTGTTTCACTAACAAACTAGGTAACCAAGTAAAAATGCCATAATAGGAATAAACGATACCGAACCAAATTAACCAAAGCATTAAGGTACGGCGCGCAAATGCACCTGACCAAAGCTGAGCAAAGGAAATATTTTGTTTTGTCGCAACAGGCTGTACTTCAATATAATCAATCACCTCAACACCACACTGGCGTTCAAGCTGCTGTACCAATGCATGTGCTTCTTCAATACGTCCACGGTTAATCAAATACGGCACTGACTCTGGCACTTTTTTCAGAATCATAAATACATAAATGGCAGGTAAGCCACCAATTAAAAAGGCGATATGCCAGCCATAACTTGGAATCACAAAATAAGACACCAATGCGGCAACCAACCAACCTAAGCCCCAAAAACTTTCCAATAACACAATGAAGCGTCCACGCACTTGAGCAGGAATATATTCACTGACCAAAGTCACCGCAACGGGAAGTTGTCCGCCCAAGCCCAAACCGACAATAAAACGAAAGAACAACAACCAGGTTAAATTCGGTGCAAAAGCACATAAAGCAGTGGCAATACTATAGGTAACTAAAGTGAGGGCAAATACAGTACGACGACCAATTCGATCAGCTAAGCCACCAGATAAAACAGCCCCAATTGCCATACCGACAAAACCAATGGACACTACCCAGCCTTTTTCCGTCGGTGTCATGTTCCATTCTTCAGCCATGGTGGTCAAAATAAAAGAAATGAGCCCCGTGTCCATCGCATCGAACATCCAGCCCAGTCCGATGACCCAAAGTAAGGTATAGTGAAATTTACCGATCGGTAAGCGTTGTACACGTGAGACTAAATCCATAATAAGCTCTCTGATTTGGTGAAAGAATACATACTGCTTTCCCAACAGGATTTATAGTTGTACTTATTTTTATACGCTCATTTAAAGAAGATGACTGCTTTATTTCTCAGTCATCTGTCATTTTTATGCAAATCTTTATGACGCATCTTTAGAGGATGCAGATTGCTCATCATCATCTTTATAAATAAATTTCGGCATTTCTAAACCAAAATAGATGGCGATACAACGTAAAGAAAAACCGAAGATCAGGGTGGAAATGACGGTGACTTCTAACGAGAAGCCGATCTCTTGACAGACCCAATAACAAATCACAGAAACAAAGGAAATACTGGCATACAGTTCACGGCGGAACACCAAGGGTACATCGTTACACAGGATATCTCGCAAGATACCACCCGACACCCCAGTCAACACGCCAGCAACTGCTGAAACCACAAAACCATGACCCATTTGCAGCGCAATTTGACAACCAATCACGGTAAAACCAATCAATCCCATAGCATCTAAAATCAGGAAGACGGTACGTAAATGGCGCATCCATTTGGCAATTAAAATCGTGACAAAGGCAGCAGCACAGGTTAAGACCAAATATTCAGGATGCTTGACCCATGTCAGTGGGTAGTGTCCAAGCAGTACGTCTCGAACCGAACCTCCACCTAGTGCGGTGACACAAGCAATCAGCGTTACACCAAACCAATCCATACTACGTCGACCTGCCGACAGTGCCCCTGTCATGGCTTCGGCCGTAATCGCAACAATATAAATGACTAATAGTAACATTGCCCATCTTCCACTGAGGGTAATCGATGCGCGCTATTCTAAGGCAAATTCAAACTAAAGTTACAGATATTGCACACAACATTGTTTAAATTTTTTGCCTGAACCACAAATGCAGGCTTGCTTCATGGTGATTTGCATCTCCGTGGTCGGGTCAAGGAAATACCATACGCCATCCTGTTGCACAAAATGAGAGATTTCATGATGCACCTGTGCCTGTTTGCCATCATGGTAATAGGCTTTAAACTCAACCTGTGCATGGTTTTTATCTATTTTTTCTTTGGCTTGAATGACCTCTAGCTTGAGCCATTGATTGGATTGGCTCCAATCAGCAATCGCCACTTGATCTAGAAATTGTTGCTGCCCTATGGCTGTGGTTTTAACAATGTAATCAATCTCATGCTTGGCAAATGCACTATAACGTGAACGCATTAACTGCGCTGCTGTTTGTGCTTTGGCTTGCCCCAAATGTAGGGGCTGGCAACACTCTGCATAATTTCCTTGCCCACAGGGACAATCATGTTCTGACATAAAATTTTCCATAAAAATAGCTCGACCATGCGAGCTATTTTAATCAATTATCCTAAACTTAAGCGATCCTATCGGTCATTTCATGCATCTTCAGCATTGGCTTTGATTTGCGGCATGATATGGACTTTATCAATTTTATGACCGTCCATTGTGACCACTTCAAAGATATAACCATCTGCGGCTAATTTTGCCCCACTTTCGGGTAAACGACCTAAGTGAAATAAAATATAGCCAGATAGTGTTGAATATTGTTCTGACTCATCGACCAAATCACAGCCTAAAAGTAAGGAGACATGGCGAATATCGGTAGAGCCTTCCAGAATTAACGTGCCATCTTCTAAACTTTCCGCAGCCGTTTCCAGTTCATCTTCATCGGGAAATTCACCCGCAATGGCTTCCAGCACATCAATCGGTGTCGCAATCCCTTCAATCGAACCATATTCATTTAACACAATGGCCATTTGTAGCGGTGCTTGACGCAGTTGTTCCATCACCATCAACACTTGGGCATTTTCATGCACAATGACGGGTTCACGTAAGTGACGTTCAAAATTGAGTACACCTGTTTCGATGTATTCATTCATGATTTTATGAGTCAGCACGACCCCTAAAATATTATCCAACTCACCACGTGCAATAATTAAGCGCGAATGAGTCATGCTTAACAATTGTTCTTTAATTGAAGCTTCGTCTTCGTCTAAATCAAGCCATTCCAGTTCTGGACGTGGCGTCATCACAGATTTCACTGGTCGTTCAGACAGTCCAAGTACCCCTTGCACCATCACACTATGATAAGCACCATTTTCTTCATTAAACACTTCATCAGCAAAGGCACGTGTAGCAAGTACATCTTCAGGTTCATTGTTTTGCGCATCGGTCTTACCTCCAAGCATACGCATCACCGCTGAAGCAGTACGATAACGTAAGTCCGTTGTTGTGACCAGTTTTTCCTGATTGCGGCGCATGGTTTGATTGACAAACTCCACCACCACGGAGAAACCAATTGCGGCATATAAATAGCCTTTTGGAATATGGAAACCAAAACCTTCAACAATTAGCGAGAAGCCAATCATCATCAAGAAACCGAGACATAAAATCACCACGGTTGGATGCTTATTGACGAAGTTCATCAACGGTTTCGATGCCCACAGCATAATGCCAACGGCGATAATTACCGCTATCATCATCACTGAAAGATCTTTCACCATCCCCACTGCGGTAATCACGCTATCAAGCGAGAACACCGCATCCAGCACCACAATTTGAACAATCACCATCCAAAAAGCCGCATGCACAGGGTTTTCTTCTTTTTGCGGTTGTGTACCTTCAATTCTTTCATGCAGTTCCATGGTGCCTTTAAACAACAGGAATACACCACCAAACAGTAGAATCAGGTCACGACCAGAGAATGCATGATCAAAAATATGGAACAGCGGTTGAGTTAAGGTCACCACCCACGCAATTGATGCGAGTAAAATTAATCGCATCACCAAAGCTAAAATTAGCCCGACAATACGCCCCGTATTGCGCTGTTCTGGTGGAAGTTTTTCCGCCAAAATTGCGATAAAGACCAGATTATCAATACCGAGAACAATTTCTAAAACCACTAAAGTTGCAAGACCAATCCATGCCGATGGATCTGACATCCATTCAAAAATCATTGGATGTACTCCTGCATAGCATTAAAGGCTGATTTTAGAACGTTGCAATTAAAATCGGTGAATATTTCCTGAACAATATTCGGTATAATTTTTTCGTACGAATTGATGTGTTCGGAGCGACGACAACCACTACCCATGTTGATTCATTTGTTGGAAAACAGATTTTTAGTATAGGCAAGATAACGTAGAAATTCATCCTTTTTTCAATCTGTCGCGCTTTTCTCTTAGCACCTGTTAACAATTTTTTGCAAAGTGAGTTTATTTCAGTACATGCTTTGTCATATTTCCTGCGTAAGCTAGAGCATGAAAAAATAAAATGCTATGGTAAAAATATAATGATGACCAGTGTATTAAAAATGACTCCAAAACATAAAAATCCGACTCCTAAAACAACTCAACCGTTAATTGCACTCTATTGTGGTTCTCGTTCCGGTAATAAACCTATTTATACAGAAAAAGCGATTGCTCTAGCTCAAGGTCTTGCAGATCAGGGCTTCGGACTGGTCTATGGCGGCGCAAGTATTGGCCTCATGGGGCAAGTTGCCAATGCCGTCATACAACATGGCGGTCAAACCGTCGGGGTAATTCCTGAATTTATGCTTGATTATGAAATTGCACACCATCAACTGACTGAATTGCACATCGTCAAAAATATGCATGAACGTAAGGCGATGATGGCAGAGCGTGCCAGCGCTTTTGTTGCCCTTCCGGGTGGCTTAGGTACTTTTGAAGAAATTTTAGAAGTAGCCACTTGGGGGCAGTTAAATCAACACCAAAAACCCATGATGCTGTACAACGTGAATGGCTTTTATGATGCCTTAATTGCTCAGCTTGATCATGCCGTTGAGGAAGGCTTTTTACCGCCGCAGCATCGGGCGAAATTGATTATTTGTAATCATGCAGACCAAATTGTAAATGCAATTAAAAATCTGAGTGCTCCAAAGCACTTTGCTATTTAAATGCGTGCGGTAACAATAAAAAAGCGAGCTTATGGCTTTAATGCGAGTCAGTTAAGGGGTTTTACAATTAACTCCTTAGCTTTTTAGCTACTCACGACGGAGTCTTATATTTTTAAATCAAATACTTGAAGCTCATTTATTACTTTGGATAAGCCCAAATTTGTCATTCTCAAAACTCGTCAAATACCTTTTATTGATCGAGTAATCGCAGAAACCTTACTGTTCAAAGTAGTCTTGCCTCGAACAGTTGCGAATGACATTTCCGCGTATCTAATAACCTCATGAATTTAAAATAAAAAAACTAATCCACTTCTTAACTAATCGCATTAAGCCCATAGCTCGCTTTTTCTAGGGCATCAATAATCCATTAACCAGAGATAACGTTATAAAACCACGGTAAAGTGGTGGCTAAAACAATACTCATGATTAAGCCCACCATCAGCTTCATCGCATCCTTACTGACGTTACGCGAAGTTCGGTATTTATTTACTTCAGCCAGATGCATGGACAGGGCAAATTCACGACCTGCCAGTAAACCCAAGAATACCCATGTGGTACTCATAGGAATATTACTCCACTCTTTAAACACCAATAAAATCAGGGCATAAATAAAATCGATAATAGTGGCTGAACGAATGTCAGCTACACCCGTTTTGGTATCGATAATTTTTTGGATCGCTCCGCCACGTTGGTAAAAAATCATTCCCAATAAAATGACAAAAACCAAAATTGCAAAAATCAAGAATGCGAGCGGGACTTGACGTGGCACATAAACAAAAATATTGGCCAGATCTTGAATCAACCATTGGCTCCACAAAAAAGCCGTAGATACCCACTGCAAACCAATCCAGAGATGAGATGGTTTGTGATCGCGTGTTTTACTGAAATAAACCGAAATGCCTTTAATCACAAAACGATAGATAATAATGGCCACCACAAATGCAACGGCGTACCCCATCATCGACTTGGTCAGCATGGCTCCCAAACTGCTTGGCGAAAAAATGGTCAAAATTAAAAATGTGGTACTGACGGGAATTCCATACTTGGTCAACAGAATCAGCAATATCGGTGGAACGATATACAGCCAAGTAATTCCTGATTCAGGAAAAGCAATGGTTTCAAGACGACCATACGATGCGTCCCCTACTCCAGACGCCCACCAACCGTAGAACAAAACCACGCTTAAAATACTGCTGGTATAGAGCCAAAGTAACCACCACGGACGATGAGCATTCGATGAAATAAAAGTACCTAAGGTTTGTGGTACATCATTTCCGACAATTGAATAAGCGGCTAAACAGAAACCAACAATCATCAAAATTTCGATTGTCATAACAACAAAACCTTTTTCACCCATGAAGAACTCACCCAGTACGATGGATGAGCTGCGCAAGATTATGACAGTTTTGTCTCAGTTTAATCACATCACAGTGACAAGGTTTTGTTACACGGCACAAAAAAAGAGCAACCTTGTGCTCTTTTTTTCTCACGATGGATTAGTTTAACTTCACTTGATAAATCGCAGTTGAACCACTCACTTCATTGCCCACCACCAAAAGTGGCTGTCCATTAGGAGAATCTTTCGCTGCAATAAAAATTAAACCTTCAGGTCCTAAATCCCCTTGTTTATTCGGCGCCTCAGTCATTTTCCGGTCATTAAAATATTGAACAAACTGTCCTTTTTTCGGCTGACTAATATCATAGACCATGATGCCGCTTTGACGTTCAAGCCCAATAAAGGCAAAGGTTTTATTACCAATTTTGCCCAATGCAACGCCTTCAGGTTCAGGACCTTTGTTGTCACTACGGTCATCAAACTTGGCTTCTTCATGATTGCTATTGAAATATTGCGGCATCATTTCTGCAACTTTTGCTTCAAATTCTTTGCCTGAGTCCCAGACTATTTTTTTCGAAACGGGATCAATAATACTGAATGAACGACCGCCATAAGCATACAGTTTGTCGTAGGTCATCAGCCCATTTTGATCAAGCAGTGGCAAACCCGTCAGCGCATCTTTTTTATAGCCTTGTGTCCAGCTTATGGTTAAACGACCCAGTTGAGTATCGCCGATTAACTCGGACAAACATGTTTCGACCTGAGGTGCATTCTGACAAAAAATGCTGGAATCTAATTTTGCACCTTTTACATTTGGCGCAATTTGACGTAAATGTGCCGCATAATCGCCATTATTTCTAAAACCTTTGCTGTTAAATAAGTGCTTTACACGAATTTCTTCAGCATAGCCGGCATTTAAATCATCCCCTTTAAAATACTGATCCGCATTAACCAGCCATTCGCGTGCATCACCCTCATTGGCGGTCACCAAATAAGTTTGACCATCAACCTGATATTGCGCAATCGCATCAGGCATATACATGCCGAAAACGCCCGACCAAGCTTGAATATTAACACCTAAATCTTTATCGCTGGCATCAAAGGCATTTTCAGCTAAACCGTGGTCTTTATAGCCGATTGGGAAAATATCCACGACTTCATCTTTAATTAAATCAATTTTGGCAATGGCATTGTTTTCTTGCAGCGTTGCCCATGCTGTTTTGCCATCGGCACTGATGGTGATGTATTCAGGTTCCAGATCTTGAGCAACCGTTGTTGTTGCAATACCTTGCGTTGTTATATTGGCATATTGCTGCGCATCAGGTCCAAAAATACGGACACCAGCATCCACCAAGCTTTGCTTTTGCGAATTCCATGCGCTAAATCCTGCTGTTTTCACTTCAGGGCGTTGGATATTACGCACATCAATAATGCTAATCGAACCTTCAGGATCAACCGCATACCCAGCACTCGGTTCACCTTCATTGGCCACCAAAACCTTGTTGCTGTCTGGTGTAAACACCAACATATCCGGCAATGCCCCAACCTCAACCTGACTAATAAAAGTTAAATCTTTGGCATTAAAGAAAGCGACTATACCGTTGTCCGTTTTATTCTTGGCTTGAACGGCTAAAGCGACAATGCCCTGATGCACTGCAACGCTATTCACTTCTGATTCGGCCAAATATGCACGCGCAGATAATTCCCCAATATGCACAGGTTTTTCAGGCTGTGTCATATCCAGCACATCCACCATACCCTTTTTGGCATTCACGACAAATAGACGTTTGCTCGCAGCATCAAAAGCCGGAATTTCTGCCGCGCTAGCACCGAAAATACTAGTTTCATAACCGCCAATACGCACCAGTTCAATGCTATTCGGGGTTTTCTCCTCAACGACGGGTGGTGTCACAGTCGCTTCATTTTTCTGATCATCATTACACGCCACCATTCCCACCGAAAGTAAAGCAATCATCAGTGCCGAAAATTGTGTCTTCATCATGCTCATTCATCATTTTTCTTAAAATTGCGACCAAGTTATAAGCAACGCGTGTCAGCACCATGACGATTAGATTGCTGTTTTATTGCATTGTTATGGCAAAATGAAGACAACGATTTACTACAACAACCTTACTAGATTCATTTAAACTATTTAAAAACCTCAGCTTCTTCAAAATATGAACGCCACGCCATCGCATCAAGCCTTACAACCTGAATTTAGACTGTTGGTCTTTTTAGTGTCGATTGGCTTTTTTATGCAGGCGCTCGATACCACCATTGTCAACACGGCCATTCCTGCTATGGCCGTCAGCTTAGGGGAAGATCCCTTACGCATGCACAGTGTCGTGGTGGCCTATGTTCTTTCTGTTGCTGCCTGTATTCCCTTAAGTGGCTGGCTCGCAGACCGTTTTGGTGTACGTAATACTTATTTTTCATCCATTATTATTTTTACCTTGGCCTCTTTAGGCTGCGCATTTTCACAAAGTTTAGAGCAACTGTTATTTTTTCGTGTTGCTCAAGGCGTTGGCGGCGCTTTATTGCTGCCTGTCGGTCGTTTGGCCATGCTGAAAGTCATTCCGCGTAGCCAATTTTTATCTGCCATGAGCCTTATGAGTCTGGCAGGTTTAGTCGGCCCACTGATTGGTCCCACTTTAGGTGGCTGGTTGGTTGAAGTTGCCACATGGCATTGGATTTTCCTGATCAATATCCCGATGGGGCTGTTGGGTGTACTGGTCACGTTTAAAGCCATGCCCAATGTCACCGAACCCACGGTACAAAAGTTTGATTTTAGCGGTTTCCTGTTGTTGGTCATTGCCATGATTGGCATGTCCTTAGGCATTGAAAGTTTTTCCAGTACATATAGCTCCGCTTGGTTCAGCATTGTACTGGTCGTGGGAGGACTGATTGCAGCAGCCATCTATGCTTACCACGCTCACAGCCATGAACATGCCTTATTTCGGAGTAAATTATTTGAAAATAAAATTTATGCGATTGGTATTTTAGGCAATTTTTTTGCGCGGTTGGGCGGCAATGCTCTACCTTTTCTATTACCACTGATGTTGCAAGTGGCATTTGGTTTTAGTCCATTGATTACGGGATTAATGATGATTCCTGCGGTACTCGGATCATTGGCATCAAAACCGATTATTCGTCCCATTATTCAACGCTTTGGCTATCGACATGTGCTGTTGGTCAACACGGTTTTAGTCGGTGCTTGTATTGCCAGTCTGGCTTTAACCACGGCAGATACGCCACTGTGGTTGCGCACGTTACATTTCTTTATTTTTGGCATGTTAAATTCAATGCAATTTGTCTCCATGAATACCTTAACGCTGAAAGATTTACCTCAAGCCGATGCCAGCAGTGGCAACAGTTTTTTATCCATGATTATGATGCTGTCGATGAGTATCGGTGTGGCTTTGGCAGGTACGCTGGTCAACATTTTTACCGCATATTACGGCAGCGCACAGATCAGCCTTGCATTTCATAACACACTGATTTGTTTAGGCTGTATTAACATTATTACGGCTTATATTTTCTGGCGTATTCCACGCGATACAGCCGTTTAAACAGATTTCAGAAACAACGCACCTGAAGCTTCAGATCGCGTATCATATTCAGGGTTCATCATCGCACATACTGTTATGCCTAAAAAACGATTCGCCAAAAGCAGCCTACAAAAGCTTTACGCCTCTTGCGTTGGCTTGGGACTGATTTGTATTGCAATCGTGGTCTATGTTTTTGTCCTGCATCATAATCCTGCCTCAGCACAGGAATATCCGGTCAAAGGCTTTGATGTTTCCCATCATCAGGGTGATATCCAGTGGAAAAAAATATCGCCCAAAGAATTTCAATTTATCTATTTAAAAGCCACAGAAGGTGGTGATTTTAAAGACCGAAAATTTCAAGAGAACTGGCTGCAAGCCCGTGAACAGGGTTTTCTGGTGGGCGCATATCATTTTTATCGTTTATGCCGTGATGGTGAAATTCAAGCACAGAACTTTATTGCCACCGTGCCCAATAAACCCGATACCCTGCCGCCAGTGATTGATCTGGAATATGACACGAACTGCATTAATACCTATACCAAAGAACAACTGCTAGAAGAAATTCAGCTCATGCATGATCGACTGTATCAACACTATGGCAAACAGCCGATTTTCTATATTTCTAAGTCATTTTATAACATTATTTTAGCGGGACAATTTTCTAAAACAGCGCTCTGGGTACGTGAATACCAAGGCAAACCCAATTTAAAAGGCAACCCACAATGGTTGTTTTGGCAACATACCAATCAAGGAAGCATTAAAGGCATTGCTAAAGTGGTCGATTTAAATGTCTTTCATGGCGATCAGTCCGACTGGATTCATTTTTTAGAAAAAAATAACATTGATACGCAAACAACTATTGAAAATTGACCGATAAAATAACCAGATCAGTCCTAAAAAAATTTAATATTTTCATTCGGACTGCTGAACAGCAAAACACAGCCGCAGTCTTTACTCACTCAAGCTGTGTCGTATCCGCTGACTCAAGCGCTACAATGCAAAGCATGAAAATGAGATACTCAACTTAACCTTGTATTTAAAGCAGAATGTGCAGCTGCATGAGAAAAATCATTCACATCGATATGGATGCCTTTTATGCATCTGTCGAACTTAAAGACCGTTCTGAATTAAAAGACCTTCCTGTGGTGATTTCCTCACACCACCCAAGAGCAGTGATTGCAGCGGCATCCTACCCTGCACGCAAGTTCGGTTTACGTTCTGCCATGTCCATGTCACAGGCCAAAAAACTGTGTCCACAAGTGCTGGTGATTGAACCCAATTTTGAAAAATATCGTGCCGTATCAACTCAAATTCATCAAATTTTTCAGCGTTACACTCACATCATCGAACCCTTGTCTTTAGATGAAGCTTATTTAGATGTGACTGAAAATTTAAAAAATATTCCCAGTGCCACAGAAGTTGCCATGCAAATTCGGCACGATATTTTTCAAATGACTGGTTTAACTGCATCTGCTGGCGTAGCACCGAATAAATTCTTAGCCAAAATTGCATCGGATTGGCATAAACCGAATGGCATCTATGTGATTAAACCCTCACAGGTACAAAATTTTATTCAACATTTAGCGCTGAAAAAAATCCCCGGTGTCGGTAAAGTCACGCAAGAAAAATTAAAAGCTCTACAACTGGAAACCTTGGGTGATTTACAACAAATGGATGAAGCGATCCTGATTCAACATTTTGGTAAATATGGGCAACAGCTGTATTTATATGCTCAAGGCATTGATGAACGCCCAGTACAGACTGAACGTGAACGCAGACAAATTTCAAAAGAAACCACTTTTGATGACGATCTCATTTTGACCGAATGCCACAACTATTGGCCTAAACTGATTGATCAAGTTTGGGCCAGCTTAGAGAAAAAAAAGCTTTCTGCACGTGGCGTTTCAGCCAAACTGAAACTGAAAAATTTCCAAGTTTTACAACACAGTAAAAGTTTTAAACATCCTCTAGAAAACAAACAGCAATTAGAAGATGTGCTACAACAACTGCTAATTGAAATGCGGATTTCTAAACATGCACAATTTCGCTTAATTGGCGTTGGGGTCTATCAACTTTCAGAACAGCAAGATCCGCCTCAACTTTCACTTTGGTCAACGTTTTGAATACTTTTTAAGCAAAAGAATAAAATTAGACCAATTGATTACACACAACACTTCTTTTTACGGTACTCTATCGGCGCGATGCATTTATCCATGTAGCCGCTGAGATGCTAAAAATCACCTTTACTTTTAGCATACTGTCCTGTGATTGGCGTGACGATCAAATCCGAATATTACAGGGCAACTCTGTCATGGAATCCTTTCTTGCCTGTCTTCGCTAAATAGCGCTTTTAAATTACCAACAACACCGTTGCATAAAACCATACCTATTAATTTTGTTGCTGCTGTTGTCAATCGCTGGCATTTTCGATCACATCTATCATCACCCATATCTGAAAGTCTTCTGATATCAATATCTTATATCTAACAAATGACTATTCATCTATTGAATGACTCATTTTCGACTGAATGATCTAACCCATAACCGAGGTTTGAATCAACACTTCTCCCTCAATCTCACCTTAATCCTGAGTGCAATCAGTTGTTGCAATATTGCTCTTTTTGCATGGATTGCAGATCGCTTTGATCAGCAAAAAATGTGTATCATCGGTGGTTTAATGGGTGCTTTCCCTGCTTGATGGCATTGGATGCACAACACATGTGATGATGATCTGCTTGGTGCTGTTTTACTGACCAAAATTGCACATGATAGGGTGTTCATTAACCCATTTTCACTTCACCGTTTAGTACTAAATACTGATACAGCGGTGCAATGGCAATGATGCCGAAAAACACAGGATTAAAATTTTATGAGCGTTCAACGTCTACATGTAGAAAAGCGTTATTGCGAAGTGGCGATTTCAGGAAATTTGGTACATTTAGCCGGTCAATTGGCCAATGACACTTCACTGGATATCAAGGCACAAACGCAAGAAACGCTGGATAATATCGACCGCTTATTGGCAGATGCAGGCACAGATAAAACACATATTTTATCTGTGATCATTTTCTTAAAAGATATAGAACAAGACTACGCAGCAATGAATGAAATATGGGATGCTTGGGTCGCTGAAGGCCATGCCCCTGCTCGAACATGCGTTGAATCTAAGCTGTATGCCGCTGAAGTTTTAGTTGAAATGACAGTTACTGCTGTACGTATTTCAAATTAAATCGATAAAAAATAAGCATGATAAGTGTCTTTATTCATGCTTATTCTCATTAGCCTAAAATTCGGATTTTCTTTCGACCCAATACTTGATAAAAACTATACTTTTTTGTATGACCTTCTAACGAAGTGTCTAACTGATTATAAGCAAACTTTTCAATCAGAAAATCTTGTCTCAACTGATAATACTCAGGCACATCTTCATAGCGAATCACACGATAGCCTGCCATGGCTAAAAGTGCATCTTGATATTGTGCATTCTGTCGACGCTTCAATACCATGGGATCATCCAGTGCAATAATGGCCGTTACTTGATGACTTTGATCCAGTACGACAAAATCTGCCACCATATTGCGATATTTATGACGCGTACGAGAGTATTTGGTTGTCAATAAAGCATCAAATGAAACATGCGCCAAAATCGTGCTCTGTGGAAGTATTTCTTTAAGACGAGTATATGTAATTTGTTGATTAATATTAAAAATAGCCCTTTGTTTTAAAGCGCTATCTTGCTGTCTGGTACTATTTTCCAGACCTCTCCACGCCATAAACAGTACACACAGTAGGATTAAACTCCCGATAAAAATATACATCATCATGCTCTTAGTCCTTTAATTTTTTATAATCTTGTCGGTGTCACACCGATTGTTTGTTATGAAATTTAGTATACAACCACTCTTTTTATTAAATATGTCAAGTAAACAAACTGCATTTAATAATGACAAAATCATTATAAAAACAAACAAAAAATTGCACTTATTTTATATTCAGCATTGGCATCTAATTCAATTCTTATAGATGCTCAAAAGAGTGTATATCAAGCTCCAACGCTGTTTCAATAAGACTATTGGCTATTGTCCTACACTTCCGACGAACTGTTTTTTGATCCTTTATTTTTCTTATTTGCTAAAAAAGGATGCCTAAGCATCCTTATTCATTCACTAATCAAAATTAAGCTTTCGATCTCGGCTTCGACTTGCCCTTTGGCTTGGTGCCAGAAAATGGTTTTTTTGCATCCCCCGTTTCACGTGGCGGCAAACCGGTATGCTGGGTCAAAATCTGTCCTCTTTCTGGACGTTTTTTAGTATTTGACGGACGCGATGCATTACTGGTTTGATTATTTCGAGCAGCATGTTCACCCGTACGTTTTTGCGAATCACCAGCAACCGTTGAGTTCTTTTTACGTGCAGATTGATACTGACCTTCCGTTGTTCCCACAGGTTGATAGATCGGAATCAAATGTTGCTTCGAGTTACCAATTAAATCCGCACGCCCCATTTCTTTCAGCGCTTCACGCAGTAATGGCCAGTTATTTGGATCATGATAACGTAAGAAGGCTTTATGAATACGACGACGTTTATCCCCTTTCACAATATCGACATTTTCGGTATAACGCGCCACTTTGGCCAGTGGGTTTTTACCGGTGTGATACATGGTGGTTGCTGTAGCCATCGGTGAAGGATAGAAAGTCTGTACTTGATCAGCACGGAACCCATTCTTTTTCAACCAAATCGCCAGATTCATCATGTCATATTCGGTTGTACCCGGATGCGCTGCAATAAAGTACGGAATGAGATACTGCTCTTTTCCTGCTTCTTTACTGAAACGATCAAACATCTGTTTAAAGCGATCATAAGTGCCTATACCCGGTTTCATCATCTTCGACAATGGACCTTTTTCGGTATGTTCAGGCGCAATTTTTAAATAACCACCGACATGATGCTGAACCAATTCTTTGACATATTCAGGGTTTAATACCGCTAAGTCATAACGCAAGCCTGAACCAATCAAAATCTTTTTAATACCCTTTAAGGCACGTGCTTTACGATATAACTGGGTTAACGGTGCATGATCGGTATGTAAGTTCTGACACACGCCCGGGAATACACAGGATGGTTTACGACAGTTCTTTTCAATTTCAGGATCTTTACACTGCAAACGATACATGTTTGCTGTTGGCCCACCCAAATCTGAAATGATGCCAGTAAAACCCGGCGCAGTATCACGAATTTTTTCTACTTCACGCAGAATCGATTCTTCAGAACGGTTCTGGATAATACGACCTTCATGTTCGGTAATGGAACAGAACGTACAACCACCAAAACAACCACGCATGATATTGACAGAGAACTTAATCATATCAAATGCAGGAAAACGTGCTTCAGCATAGGCTGGATGTGGCAAACGTGCATACGGCAAGTCAAACACGTAATCCATTTCTTCTGTGGTTAACGGAATTGGTGGTGCATTGAGCCACACATCACGTTCACCATGCTTTTGTACCATGGCACGCGCATTGCCCGGATTGGTTTCCAAATGCAAAATACGATTGGCATGTGCATACAGCACTGGATCTTCCGACACTTCTTCAAAGGCAGGTAAACGAATCACAGCCAATTCACGTGGCGGTAATTTATGTTTAATCGCTCTCGATGAAGGTTGCATTTGCACAATTTGCGTATCAGGATCAAGTTGATCCCCTTCACGAACAATTTGATTCGTTACAATTTCTTTTTGGAAATTTTGGTATTGGGTTAAAGAATTACCCTTATCTTTTTCAATTTCACAGCCATCTAGATCTTCAGTCATCACATAGGGATTGATAATCGGATCAACACGACCAATGGCATCCACATCATTCGATGCGATTTCCACAAATTTAGCTTTAGATGGACGGTTTAATTTATTCACGATAAATGCCGTACCACGAACATCGGTAATTTCGTGAATTTTTTCGCCGCGTGCTAAACGATGCATGACTTCAGTAATTGAACGCTCACCGTTACCGTACATCAATAAATCTGCTTTTGAGTCCATCAACACTGAACGACGGACTTTGTCTGACCAATAGTCATAATGTGCAATACGACGTAATGAGGCTTCAATCCCCCCTAACAATACAGGCACCTCAGGATAAGCTTCACGCACACGTTGGCAATACACCGTTGCTGCGCGGTCTGGACGTTTATTTGGTTGATTATCAGGTGAATAAGCATCATCAGAACGAATTTTACGGTCAGCCGTATAACGGTTAATCATCGAATCCATGTTCCCTGCGGTCACACCCCAAGCAATATTTGGCTTACCCAAAACGCGGAATGCCTCAGCATTGGTCCAATCAGGTTGCGCAATAATTCCGACACGGAAACCTTGTGCCTCTAAAGTACGACCAATAATGCCCGAACAAAAGGATGGATGGTCGATATAAGCATCGCCACAGACCAAAATAAAGTCACAACTATCCCAACCGAGTTGATCCATCTCCTCACGTGACATCGGCAAAAATGGTGCGGGTTCAAAACACGACGCCCAATATTTGTCGTAATCAAACAACGCAGTAGGCGCTGTTTGAGCAGTATAAGCAGTAGACATGGTTATTTATCTCGATTGGCAGATGGCGATCGGGAGAGATCTAAGATGAAAGCCGATCATTTTACCATGAATTCCATTCATCTTCATGATTAAAAAACATACAGAAACAGAGGCTTAAATTTTTAATTTTCTGGTGAATATCTAGATCATCAACAATGCCACTCTAAGGTAATAAATAATCTCAACATCAACATAGCATTCATAAACAAGCTTCAGATGTTCCGAATAGAAAAGCGTAAATTCCAGAGTTAATAAGTTTGCTAGTAAAAAGAGCAAAATCATAAATGGTTTACCATCAAAACGATCCGAAATTCAGCTCGTAAAAAGCATCCCCTCAGCCAAAGCAACGCTAAAAAAAGACAAAGGAAAATGACTCTGCGAAGATGAAACTGCAAAACTTGAGCAAAACCCAATACCCTCGACCGCACACAAGATCATGATGAAAATGAGGTAAAAGTGGCCAATAATAAGCATAGAATTACCAAAAGATATTTTGAAGTAGACTGAAATAGGGAAATATTGAAGTTAAATTAAATATAAAACGCCCTATTCTAGATAGGTATAAGCTTGATTATTTTATTGACGGAAAATCATATATCACTTTTTTAACCCAATTATTTTTTATAAATCTGCTTCTCACCATGTGCAGCAATAGCTATATATAACGGTTAAATCCCGCTTCGCTCATGATTAATTTATTAGAATTAATTAAAAATATAAATAAAGAATAAATCAATTTAAAAAACATTAATTATATTTATTTAATTAAACAAAATATAATACATATTAAAACAATATAAAAAACAGCGTCAAAAATGATACTTTATTTATATTAATTAATATTTTATTTATATTAATTAATAACTTAATTTTAAGAACAAAAAAGAAACAATCAAAAAAATATTAATATTTAGCAATTGCTATGCTTAATAAAATCCATGATTATAAAGAATAGGTTAACATTATTAATAATACCTATTCTATTTCATTATTTTAAACAGGGAAAATCATGGCTAAAGTATCCTTAGAAACTCTAACAGAAATTGATGGTTTTATTGCGGCTGCACTTGTAGATAGTGAAAGTGGTTTAGCACTTGCAACTCAAGGCAATAGCGGCATTGATTTAGAATTAGCAGCAGCAGGCAATACGGAAGTAATACGTGCAAAACGTAAAGTTGCCAAAGCACTTAATTTATCTGATTCTATTGAAGACGTTCTAATTACGTTAGGCAAACAATATCACCTTATTCGCCCATTAGAATCAAATGAATCATTATTTTTATATTTGGTTTTAGATCGTAATAAATCAAATTTAGCTATGGCTCGCCATGAGCTTAAAGGTTTTGAGAAAGAATTAGATTTCTCTTAATTACCTTAGAGACTATTTTAAATTTCAAAATAGTCTCTCTAAATAAATTGATGATAAAAGGTCTATTGTGAAAAAAAATATTAACATATCAATATTTGGTTTAAATTTAAGTGCCATTAATGAACTTAAAGCAATCATCGATAATATTTTAAGCTCTGATCACTCAATTTTCTGGACCAATATTGCAGATAGCAATCTACAAGTCCTCATTATCAATCATGATTTCTTTGACTTACCCAATATTCAAAAAATAAAAAAAGATCATTTATTTATTTTAAAAGTAGCAAATGACATCAATTTAGCCGGTCAAATTCACGAACAAAATTTATATTTGCCATTAATCGATCCATTACCACTTAAAAATTGGTTAGTTAATACCGTTCTTCCGTCATTATTTCCCAATAGCACCACAACATATCTATCAGAAAACGAGCATAGGAATAAAATTCACTATACTCATGTTCAAAATATCTTACTTCAATTAAAACAAGAAGAGACTAAAAGTAAGTTATTACTATTAGATGGAAAAATTCAAATTGCACTGATTGATCCCTTAGCCCATACCATCTGGTTTGATCCCAATTTTAAGAAAAATGCGAATGAGATACTCCAATTGGTACATGCTGATTTAAATTCAGTCGTCCATTTTCGTCATAAACATACTGCACAAGACCTTCAATCTGGTTTATGGCAGTGGATTTGGGATCACTTAAGCGATGAAACACCAATTTATCATGGTTGTTATCAGCTAAATTACTGGCCACAACCTGCTGCCAATATTGATCGTAAAAATATTCTCAAGCTTTCGGCTTATTTTCAGCAAGGCAATTCCATTGCGTATATCCAGCAACAGCTCGAGATTAGCGCTGATTTTATTCAGCGCTATCTTTTTATTTCAAGTCTTTTAAATTTGATTGAAGAAATTTCGGTATGTAAAACACAGCAATATTTAAATCAAAATATCGACAGTAAAAATGCAGAACACCAATCAAATGTACGGAACTTCTTCAGTAGATTACGCAAAAAACTCAGCATTTAAGGACATTTGATTTAATGATTTTACAACACTATAAAATCGTGTTTGCAGGAACAATGGGTGCCGGTAAAAGTGCTGCAATTCAGGCAATATCAGATATTAACGTCCTGAGCACAGAAGCCTTAAACACCGATACAAAGGCTCATCATAAAGCCTTAACCACGGTCGGTATCGATTATGGTGAAATTACCTTAGAAGATGACCTTAAAGTCGGTCTTTATGGCACACCGGGACAAGAACGTTTTAATTTCATTTGGTCAGTGATCTGTAAAGGAGCATTGGGTACGATTATTCTGATTGATCATAGTATCCATAATCCAATTCAACAACTCAATGAATACTTAGAAAGCTTTAAGCAGATGAGTAACAATATTGTGATTGGTATCACTCATATTGATACAAAGACAGAAAATACCACCGCGATCTATCGAAATTGGGCTGCGCAACAATCTACCAGCTATCCGCTTTTCTTTATTGATGCTCGTGTAAAAGATGATGTACTTTTACTACTTGAAGCCCTCATTGCAACTGCCGAAATCCAAATCACACATTAACTTCAGACTTATTCTATGCTCCAACAACGCTCCGCACCCGACTCACTGATTCACACAGCACAGCAACAAATTAAAGAAATTTTGACCAATGTCTCTGGCGTTGAATATGTCATGATTTGTTCATCAGATGGTTTTGAACTCACTTCTGCTTATAAAAAAAATGTGACAAATACAGGGAAATTAGCGGCTGTCAGCAGCTCAATTCTCGCTATGGTGCAAGCTTTCTTGAGTGAAATTAATCTGCATGGCTGTCAAAGTATCACCTTAGAGGCTGAAAATGGTAAAGCTTTCCTCAGTGCTGTGCCCAATAAGAACTACCCGATGCTTATTGTTGCCTTAACCTCTCAGGAGGTTTTACTCGGCCAATTGCTTTTTTCGCTTAAAAGATGTTCTGAAAAGATTTCACAAGCGGATGCACACCACACATCTTAATCATGACGTGTGTAAAGGCTCTTTTAGGGCCTATTAATTTTCTTTTAAATTCCGCGCATAAAAAAACACCCCAACGTTTGGTTGGGGTGTTTTTAGTAATAATGAGCTG
>RCUM01000029.1_pt1 | contig 167849 bp, 162 predicted proteins | sample 2166141 | NCBI WGS metagenome assembly RCUM01 (sample SAMN09932756, study PRJNA488358) | compost metagenome | isolation source: compost soil in crotonic acid-enriched | place: Germany: Experimental Botanical Garden | reverse complement strand
AAATAGTGTTCACCATGTCCCCGAACACCTGTCTACCATGTCCCCGGACCGTACAGTGGGAGAGGGCCGAGGTGAGGGCATCAGACCGCACCGCACAATCCCATTAAAAAACCCGCCTCGGCGGGTTTTTTATTTATGCGCGTTTGGGATGATTAAGGATATGGTCTTCCCAGTCCTGCACTTCTGACTCTTTCACCGCAATATGTCTGACTGAGATGCGCTCGCCATGCATCGCCGCTTTGGAGCCCGTCAACAGCGGATGCCAGTCCGGCAGCCCTTTTCCTTCCGCCAGCAGGCGATACGCGCAGGTATGCGGCAGCCATTCAAAAGTCGGGAGATTGTCGCGGGTCAGCTTGATGCAGTCCGGCTCGTATTCGAAACGGCGCTCGTAGTTGCGGCACTGACAGGTTTTGATGTTCAGTTGCTTGCAGGCGACATTAGTGAAGTAGATTTCGTCGGTGTCTTCGTCCATCAGCTTATGCAGGCAGCACTGCCCGCAGCCGTCACACAGCGATTCCCACTCCACGTCGGTCATTTCGTCGAGAGTCTTGCTTTGCCAGAAAGGGGTTTCGCTCATAAGGATGTCCACACGTCAAAAGAAAGCGCACCTTATAACCAGTCTGGCACGTGGATGCAAGTTTTGCCGCCGATTAACAGCGGCAACGGCGTTTTACAGCACGCGGGTCTTAACGGATTGCCCGTTAAAACCAATGTCGAGTTCGTCACCGCTGGCAAGCGGGCCGACACCTTCAGGCGTACCGGTGAGGATCACATCGCCCGGTTTGAGGGTAAAGTAACGGCTCATATAGGCGATCAACGGCAGGATTTTGTGGATCATGTCTGAGGTGTTGCCCTGCTGGCGGACGTCGCCGTTAATTTTCAAACTCAGGGACGTGTTCTGCGGGTCGGCGTTAAATTCTGCGGCCGGAATAAAACCGGAGATCGGACATGAATTGTCAAAGCCTTTGGCTTTTTCCCACGGCTGCCCGGCTTTCTTCATTTTGCCCTGAATGTCGCGCAGAGTCAGATCCAGCGCAATGCCATAGCCCGCGATCGCTTTCTGCACGTGCTCCTCAGATGCCTGACGCAACGTGCCGCCAATCAGCACTGCCAGTTCGACTTCATGGTGAACCGAACCCAGCCCCTGCGGCAACGCCAGCGGCTGGCGGATATCGCAGAGCGCCGTTTCCGGCTTGATAAACAACACAGGCTCTTCTGGCACGGCACTGCCCATTTCCTGAATGTGCTTCGCGTAGTTGCTGCCGACGCAGACCACTTTGCTCACGGGATAATCCAGTAATGCGCCTTGCCAGTTGTGATGTTGATACATGCTCGTCCCCTAAACGGTTGATATGTCACCCACGGAGTTGGCCGGGGTTATTTTATTCCGTCACCCGCGAGATGCTGTTTTAATAAATTCTCAGGAGGTGGCGGAAGCTGTAAATAATAGCCCTGTTCTTTCAGCGCAGTTTTGACTTTTTCCAGATCGGCATTCACCAGTTTTTTACGACCATCCAGCGGCAGCAGCATCGCCAGCTGCGGCGCACCGAAGCCTTTCATTAATTCTTCCGGCACGCGGGAAAAATCGTCTTTTTTCTCGACATAAAGATAGGTCTGGTCGCGTTTAGTACTTCTGTAGATCACACAAAACATGTTTTTACTCTGAATTATCGGTGGTTGCTTGCCTCAATATACCAGTGACTATAACATGCCTGATACTCTTCGGAATATCGCAACGAATGTGCTGCGATTAACAGCAAATTGAGTAAGGCCAGGATGTCAAACACGCCCATCGAGCTTAAAGGCAGTAGCTTCACCTTATCAGTGGTTCATTTGCATGATGCAAAACCCGAGGTTATTCGTCAGGCGTTAGAAGACAAAATCGCGCAGGCCCCCGCTTTCCTGAAACACGCCCCTGTGGTAGTGAACGTCAGTGGTCTGGTCGCACCTGTAAACTGGCAGCATTTGCAACAGGCGGTCTCCTCGACCGGTCTGCGTATTGTCGGCATTAGCGGCTGCAAAGATGCCCGACTGAAAGATGAAATTGAGCGCGCCGGGCTTCCTCTTCTGACCGAAGGGAAAGAAAAAGCCGCGCGTTCTGCGCCAAAAGAAGCCCCAACACCCCCGCCGCCCGCGCAAAACGTTACACCAGTCACAAAAACGCGAATGATTGATGTGCCGGTTCGTTCCGGTCAGCGCATTTATGCACCAAACTGTGATCTGATTGTAACAAGCCACGTGAGTGCTGGCGCAGAGCTGATTGCCGATGGCAATATTCACGTCTACGGTATGATGCGGGGACGCGCGCTGGCGGGTGCCAGTGGCGATCGGGATGCGCAAATTTTCTGTACCCATCTGACGGCGGAGCTGGTTTCCATCGCAGGTGAATATTGGCTGAGTGACAAGATCCCAGCCGAATTTTATGGCAAAGCGGCGCGTCTGCGTCTGGCAGAGAACGCTTTGACTGTTCAACCGTTGAATTGATCCCTTTTTAACAAGGAATTTCTATGGCACGCATTATTGTTGTGACTTCGGGTAAAGGAGGCGTTGGCAAGACCACCTCCAGCGCGGCCATCGCTACTGGTTTGGCCCAGAAGGGAAAGAAGACAGTTGTTATCGACTTCGATATCGGCCTGCGTAACCTCGACCTGATCATGGGCTGCGAGCGTCGCGTGGTGTATGACTTTGTTAACGTCATCCAGGGCGATGCGACCTTAAACCAGGCGCTGATTAAAGACAAGCGCACGGAAAACCTCTTTATTCTCCCGGCCTCTCAGACGCGCGACAAAGACGCGCTGACCCGTGAAGGCGTGGAGAAAGTGCTCGACGAGCTGAAAAAGATGGAGTTCGACTTTGTGGTCTGCGACTCCCCTGCCGGTATCGAAACGGGCGCGCTGATGGCGCTGTACTTCGCTGACGAAGCCATCATCACCACCAACCCTGAAGTGTCGTCCGTGCGTGACTCAGACCGTATTCTGGGCATTCTGGCCTCTAAATCGCGTCGCGCGGAGAATGGTCAGGACCCGATTAAAGAGCACCTGCTGCTGACCCGCTACAATCCGGGCCGCGTCAACAAAGGTGACATGCTGAGCATGGAAGACGTGCTGGAGATCCTGCGCATCAAACTGGTCGGCGTGATTCCGGAAGACCAATCCGTATTACGCGCCTCTAACCAGGGTGAGCCGGTTATCCTGGACATCATGGCAGACGCAGGTAAAGCATACGCCGATACCGTTGATCGTCTGTTGGGAGAAGAACGTCCTTTCCGCTTCATTGAAGAAGAGAAGAAAGGTTTCCTCAAACGCCTGTTCGGAGGATAAGTTATGGCATTACTGGACTTTTTTCTCTCGCGGAAAAAAAGCACCGCTAACATCGCAAAAGAGCGACTGCAAATTATCGTTGCGGAACGCCGCCGCAGCGATGCTGAACCTCACTATTTGCCTCAGCTGCGCAAAGACATCCTGGAAGTGATTTGTAAGTACGTGCAGATCGACCCAGAGATGGTGACCGTGCAGCTTGAGCAGAAGGATGGAGATATTTCGATTCTGGAGCTGAACGTGACGCTGCCAGAAGCGGAAGAATCACGTCCGTAGCAGCATTGTAAACATGTCGTTTGTAGGCCGGGTAAGCGCGCAGCGCCACCCGGCAAATTCCCCGGTGGCGCTTCGCTTACCGGGGCTACAAAACTAACATATCCTCTGTTTACTGCGGATAGGTTTCCAGCAGGGTCTTCAGTCGGTCGCCCATCAGTTCCCCGCGCCAGCCCGCAATCAGTTCCGGCAAGCCATTGTTCGGTTTTAACTTCCAGTGCCAGTTCAGCAACTGATTGATCTGACGGCGTGAGGCCAGCAGCTCAGGGCTAATCTTATTTTCCGTTCCCACTTCCAGCACCAACGCTTTGATATCTTTAAACGCTTTGCGATAGCCTGGCATGTCCATCAGATTTAACAGCGGTTCAGGCAGTTGGTCTTCTGGCAATTCCTGCGCTTTTGCAACCAGTGCCAGCAGCGTTTTACCGTGGAAGCGAATTTCGCTACCGGATAAACCAATGCTGTCCAGTTCACCCATGCTGCTCGGCATATAACGCGCCACGGCCCACAGATGCTCTTCACGCACCACAAAGTTCACGGCCAGATCGCGCTCGCGCGCTTTACGCAGACGCCAGTCGGCCAGCAGTTGCAGACAGGCAAGCTGGCGCGTACGCAGCTGCCAGGCATTGGTGATTTCGCGCCAGGCATCTTTCGGATCGAGAACTTCCTGACGACGCTGCTGGGTCATACGGCATTCGTTGAGCGCCGCATCCAGCCAACCCGCCTCTTCGGCCTCTTTCATCAACTGGCCGCAGATCGGCAGCAGGTAAAATACATCGGCGGCCGCATAATCGAGCTGACGCTCGGTCAGCGGACGGGCCAGCCAGTCGGTGCGTGATTCGCTCTTGTCGAGTGCAATCCCGGTGTACTCTTCCACCATTGCGGCAAAGCCCCAGGAAAGCGGACGGCCTGAGAAGGCGGCGAGGATTTGCGTATCAATCAGCGGCTCCGGCATCACACCGAAGGTATTCATGAACACTTCCAGATCTTCACTGCCCGCGTGCAGATATTTGGTGACAGCTGTATCGAGCAGCAGTTCGCGCATCGGCGTCCAGTCCGTAATCCCGAGCGGATCAATCAGCGAGACTTTCTTGCCGTCGTACATCTGGATCAGACCCAACTGAGGATAGTAGGTCCGCGTGCGAACAAACTCGGTATCCAGAGCGATGGCGGGAAAGTCGCGGGTGACGTCGCACAGCGTTGCCAGCTCGTCGTTGGTGGTGATCATCTGGTAGTTCAAAACGATTTCTCTTTGGTTTGCGCCCATAAAAAACGCCGGCTAACCGGCGTGTGATGGCGACTCACTCGAAGCTTAGGCTTTATTGTCCACTTTGGCACGGGCTTCGTCACGTAATTCTCGTCGTAATATCTTCCCGACGTTCGATTTTGGCAGCTCGTCGCGGAACTCAACCAGCTTTGGCACTTTGTAGCCGGTGAGCTGACGGCGACAGAAGGCGACCAGTTCGTCTTCTGTTAGCGAGGCGTCTTTTTTGACCACGAAGATCTTCACCGCTTCACCACTGCTGCCGGACGGTACGCCGACGGCAGCCACTTCCTGCACGCCGTCGTGCTGCATCACCACGTCTTCGATTTCGTTCGGATAGACGTTAAAGCCGGAGACCAGGATCATGTCTTTCTTGCGATCGACAATGCGCAGGAAGCCTTCGTCGTCCATCACTGCGATGTCGCCTGTGTAGAGCCAGCCATCTTTGATGATCTCGTCCGTCGCGTCAGGACGCTGCCAGTAGCCGAGCATCACCTGTGGGCCTTTGACGCACAGTTCACCCGGCTCGCCGTGCGGCACTTCGTTGCCTTCGTCGTCGACCAGTTTGGCTTCCGTCGACGGTACCGGCAGACCAATACTACCGCTGTGATAATCGATATCATGCGGGTTGACGCTGACCAGTGGCGCGCACTCCGTCAGACCGTAGCCCTCCAGCAGATACTGCCCGGTAAGCTTCACCCAACGGTCTGCAACCGCCTGCTGAACCGGCATCCCGCCGCCCGCAGAGAGGTGCAGCGAGGAAAAGTCGAGCTGCTGGAACTCTTTGTTATTGAGCAGCGCGTTAAACAACGTGTTGACGCCAGTCATCGCGGTAAACGGATATTTCGCCAACTCTTTCACCAGCCCCGGAATATCGCGCGGGTTAGTGATGAGTAAATTCTGTCCGCCCAGCTCGATAAACAGCAGGCAGTTCATCGTCAGAGCAAAAATGTGATACAGCGGCAGCGCCGTGACCACCAGCTCTTTGCCGCGATGCAGCAGCGGGCCGTAGGTCGCGTTGACCTGTTCGAGGTTCGCCAGCATGTTGCGGTGGGTCAGCATCGCCCCTTTTGCTACGCCGGTTGTGCCGCCGGTGTACTGCAGGAAGGCCAGATCGTCTGACACCACTTCCGGTTTCACGTACTGCATGCGATACCCGCTGTGCAGCGCCCGGCGGAAGGAGATGGCATCCGGGAGATGGTATTTCGGCACCAGACGCTTGACGTATTTAACGACAAAGTTAACCAGCGTGCCTTTGGCGGTCGAAAGCTGATCGCCCATTCGGGTCAGGATCACGTGGCGGACCTGGGTCTTATCAACCACTTTTTCCAGAGTATGGGCAAAGTTAGAGACAATAACGATAGCCGCCGCGCCGCTGTCGTTGAGCTGGTGTTCCAGCTCACGCGGGGTATACAGCGGGTTTACGTTAACGACGATCATCCCCGCGCGCAGAATACCGAATAGCGCCACCGGATACTGCAGCAGGTTCGGCATCATCAGCGCGACGCGGTCGCCCTTCTTCAGCCCCAACCCTTCCTGTAAATAGGCCGCAAACGCCCGACTGCGTTCTTCCAGTTTGCGGAAGGTCATCACTTCGCCCATGTTCACAAACGCAGGCTGATCCGCATAGCGCGAAACCGAGTGCTCAAATAATTCAACCAGGGATTGATAACGGTCAGGATTGATCTCCGCAGGCACATCTGCGGGATAACGGTTAAGCCAAACCTTTTTCAATGCATCACCTCTGAAATGAGTGTTCGTCGTCATCACAACCCCGATAATAAACAGTTCGTTAACATTATATTAACTCAGCGTACCAGTTTATTAATTGTTCGGATTTAAGGTTGCGAAGCGCGTCACTCTTTTTTTTGTGTTTCGTCCGTAAAAAACAGAGACAGCGGCTGAGCCGCTGTCTCTTATCTAAATATAACAGTAACTTACTCGGTAACGATGGTCTGCACTTGCGCCGGGCCTGGGTTGTACCAGCCCCATCCACCGTAGCCGCCATAGCGATAAGGGTGTGGTCCCCACATCCACGGGTCCATCGGCTGCGGCGGTAGCATGACCTGCTGTGTCAGGTGCCAGCGTTTATAACCGGTCGCCTGCATGGTCATGAATTTATACGGCGTGTTGCCGATTTTGCCCTGTACCGAACCGGTAATCGGCCCGACGACCGTCACCAGCTGGCCACGGAAATCCACCGGGTCGAGGAAACCGTTCACGTCGGCGTAAATGCGCCCACGGGAGGGTTCGCCAAGGGTTGGTCGTGCGCCGCTGTCCAGCGGTACCGTCGCAATTTCAAGGCGGGTTTTGCCCTGCTGGTTCTGGATATCGACCACTTTACCGCCGAAGCGCGCTTCCTGGCCGACGTACAGCTCAGGGGCATTCATCACCCGCACCAGATCCTGCTGCGGCGTTGGGCTGCTCCCTTTGATCGCGTCAGGAACGGTGACACATCCACTTAATGCCACAGCGATAGCGCCCGCTATGAAGAGGCGTACAACTTTTGTTTGAACCGCCATGATGCGACTCCCTTTTCTCAGTGCTTATTACTGAGATTCACGCCCTGCCCGGAAGTTTCTTCCAGGCCACTTCATTTCGCAAATAAACTGGCTCAGCGTGTTCAACGGCCACGGTTTTTCCCGCCGCCAGCAGCTGACAGGCGATCGGCAGCATGTCTTCGGCGTGCGGAAGTAAAACGTTGCCATCGACTAACGTGAGACCGCTGTCTTTTGCCATATCCGGCCAGGCTGGCCAGCCTGTACCGACTGTAGCCCACTCGCCCGTAAGGTGTTTCAACCGTTCAGCAACGGCCTCAGGTTTGAGCACCGATTCGGTCTCTTCCCCGTGCCATACGCCCTGCTCATCGCGGGTGTATTCCGCCCAGTAGACTTCGCCCATGCGGGCGTCAATAGCGGCCAGCACGCGCGTGGCGCCCGTCATGCGCCATGCGCCCTGCGCCATCGTGGCCAGCGTCGAGATGCCGATCATCGGGAGATTGGCACCCAGCGCCAGGCCCTGAGCGATACCAATGCCGATGCGCACGCCGGTGAAGCTGCCTGGCCCACGGCCAAACGCCAGCGCGTCGAGTTCAGTTAAGGAGGTGTTGCCCTGGTGAAGGATCTCTTTCACCAGCGGCAGAATACGTTGGGTATGTTCCCGGGGGCACTCTTCAAAATGGGCAAAGAGGGAACCGTTATCCCACAGGGCTGCCGAGCAGGCCTCTGTAGCGGTATCAATAGCCAGAATTCGCATGGGTCTCGCGCTCTCGCAATAGTCAGTCACAAAATGGCGCGCATCTTAGCACACCCCGGCGGAAATTACTCCGCCGTTGGGTTCGCCAGGAAACGCACCGCGCGATTAATGTCCCGCGTACGCGGTGCGGGCGGCAGGCTGGCGAGGAAAGTCGCGCCGTACGGGCGCATCACCAGACGGTTATCACAGATAACCAGTACGCCTCTGTCATCCGTATCACGGATCAGACGCCCGACGCCCTGTTTCAGGGTAATGACCGCATCCGGCAACTGGACGTCATCGAAGGGATCGCCCCCGCGCAGACGGCAGTCTTCCATCCGCGCTTTCAGCAGCGGATCGTCCGGCGAGGTAAACGGCAGTTTGTCGATGATGACTAATGATAGCGCATCGCCGCGCACGTCCACTCCTTCCCAGAAGCTGCTGGTCGCTACCAGCAGCGCATTTCCGGCGGTGACGAACTGCTGCAACAGCTGGCCTTTGCTGGTTTCGCCCTGTAACAGCACGGGCAACGTCATGGTGGCGCGGAATTGCTCGGCCAGATCGCGCATCATGGCGTGCGAGGTGCACAGCATAAAGCAGCGGCCATTGTTGGCTTCGATCATCGGTTTGAGCATCGCTGCGAGATGTTTCGCCGCGCCCGGCTGGTTCGGTAGCGGTAAATTGCGCGGCACACAGAGCAGCGCCTGAGTTTCGTAATCGAACGGGCTGGGCAGCAGGAGCGAATCCGACTCCTCAATGCCGAGGCGTTCGGTGAAATGGTGCAGGTCGTCGTTCACGGAGAGCGTCGCGGAGGTGAAGATCCAGCTCCCTGGCTTTTGCGCCATCACCTCTTTGAACTTATCGGCGACGGTCAGCGGCGTCAGTGCGAGGGTAAACTGGCGGGCGGTGCATTCGTACCAGTAGCTAAAGCCGGGCTGGTTGATCTCTTTCAGGCGTTTCAGGCGCGTACGATACAGCGTGGCACGTTCGAAAGCCGCATCGAGCAGCGCGCTGCGCCCAAGCGACAATTTCGCGACGTCGTAGCAGAGTTCCAGCGCATCATCGAGCAAGAGCAGCGCGCGCTGGATGTTGCTGTCGGCTAACAGCTCGCGCAAGTTCCCACGATAGCCAGGCTCACCCAGCTGCATACGGAAATCCTGCGCGCTTTGCGCCAGCCGGTCGGCACACTTTTGCAGCTGTTGGGTGTCGCGCAGTTCGGTGCGATAGGCAAGGGTGAAATCTTTGGCGAGATCCTGAAGCTGGCGGCTGGAGAGCGACTGACCAAAATACTGGCTGGCGATGTCCGGCAGCTGATGGGCTTCATCGAAAATCATCACTTCCGCCTCCGGGATCAGTTCGCCGAAGCCGCCGTCTTTGACCACCATATCGGCCAGGAACAGGTGGTGGTTCACCACCACCACGTCGGCGTCCATCGCCGTTTTACGCGCTTTGACGACGAAACAATCTTTATACAGCGGGCAGTCGCTACCCAGGCAGTTGTCGTTGGTGCTGGTCACCAGCGGCCATGCCTGAGAATCTTCGGCGACGCTGGCGCAAGTGCTGATATCCCCGTCGGTAGTCTGATTGGCCCACGCGCGAAGAATGATTACATCGCTCAGCGTATTGACCGGCAGATCGCCCCCGGCCAGCGCCTGCTGTTCGAGGCGCTCCAGACACAGATAGTTCGAACGCCCCTTCAGGAGCGCCAGTCGGCCTTTGTATTTCAGGGCTTTTGCTACCGTCGGCAAATCGCGGCTGTAGAGCTGATCCTGCAACGCTTTCGAGCCGGTGGAGATAATCACTTTTTTCTTCGCGCGCAATGCAGGGGCAAGATAGGCGTAGGTTTTGCCCGTCCCGGTCCCCGCCTCGACCACCAGCGACTGGGTATTTTTGATGGCGCGGGTGACCGCTTCTGCCATGTGTCGTTGCGGCTCACGCGGTTTAAAACCGGGAATCGCCTGCGCTAACTGACCGTCTGCTGAAAAATCGTCTGCCACGTTGCTCTCTCACTGTATTTTTGCACAGGGATTATGTCAGCCCGCCCTCTCCTGTGCCAGTCGAAATAGACGTTGACGGAACATTATGGCAGTCTTGCGGCCTGAAGCCATTTATGAGGAAAGGTTTATGACAATTGTGCGCATTGATGCCGAAGCCCGCTGGTCTGACGTTGTGATTCACAACCAGACGCTCTATTACACCGGTGTACCGGAAAATCTGGACGCCGACGCGTTTGAGCAAACGGCCAATACGCTGGCGCAAATTGACGCGATTCTGGAAAAACAGGGCAGCGATAAATCACGCATTCTGGATGCCACCATTTTCCTGGCGAACAAAGACGATTTTGCAGCGATGAACAAAGCCTGGGATGCGTGGGTTGTGGCGGGTCACGCGCCTGTACGCTGTACGGTACAGGCCACGCTGATGAAGCCGCAGTATAAAGTTGAGATCAAGATAATCGCGGCGGTATAAGACGATTACTCGTCTTCTTCTTCGTCATCCTCGAAACGCGCCACGATCCGATCGCCGGTATGGGTGGCGCGAATTTCCTGGGCAACGGTGGTAATCGCTTCGCCGCTGCTCATCCCCTGGGACATCAGCTCCTGAATTCGCTCGACCGCATTTTGCTGCTGTTCGTGACTGAGGGAAGGTAAACCTGCAAACATGATCAACTCCTGCTAAATTATCTGCGCTAATACATTCACGCAGCCCGGTAGTATGCCACACATGAACCCGTTACCCCCTACTGTCATTTCATTATCCTGGCGTCATGACGCCGCCGAATTTTGGTTTGCACGCCTAAGTCATCTCCCGTGGGCGATGCTTCTGCATTCAGGGCACGCGGATCATGCCTTTAGCCGCTTTGATATCCTGGTGGCCGACCCGCTCACTACGCTTTTGACGCACGGCGGCACGACGCGTATTTCGTCTGACGCTGAACGCATCTGCGGCGATGACCCGCTGTTGTTGCTTGAGCAGGAAATTAACGCCTTGCCGTTCGTCGCCTCGGCGAATGTGGACATGCCCTTCCAGGGCGGCGCACTGGGGCTGTTCGGCTACGATTTAGGCCGTCGATTCGAAACCTTGCCAGACCATGCGCAGAATGATATTTCCCTGCCGGACATGGCCGTCGGGCTTTACGACTGGGCGGTGATTGTCGATCACCACAAAAAAACCGTTTCCCTGCTTAGCCATACCGACGCCCACGCGCGGCTGGCGTGGTTAGAGGCGCAACAGCCCGTTTCACCCTCTAATTTTACCTTAACATCCTCCTGGCGATCCAACATGAGCGCTGACGCGTACGCCGATAAATTCCGGCAGGTGCAGGCGTATCTGCACAGCGGTGATTGTTATCAGGTAAACCTCGCCCAGCGTTTCCAGGCAAGTTTTACCGGCGACGAGTGGCAGGCCTTTACACACCTGAACGCCAGCAATCGCGCGCCGTTCAGCGCGTTTCTACGTCTGGAACAGGGTGCGGTCCTGAGCCTGTCGCCAGAGCGTTTTATTCATCTCGCCGAGGGCAAGATTCAGACGAGGCCGATCAAAGGCACCCTGCCGCGCCTCGCCGACCCGCAAGCCGATAAGCAGCAGGCGGAAAAACTCGCGGCGTCACCGAAAGATCGCGCCGAGAATCTGATGATTGTCGATCTGATGCGCAACGACATTGGTCGCGTGGCAGAGCCCGGCAGCGTGCGCGTGCCCGAGTTATTCGTCGTGGAGCCCTTCCCGGCGGTGCATCATTTGGTCAGCACTATCACGGCACAACTTCCCGCCAGCCGTTCCGCCTGCGACCTGCTACGCGCGGCGTTTCCGGGTGGCTCGATCACCGGCGCGCCGAAAGTGCGCGCCATGCAGATCATTGATGAATTAGAACCTCATCGTCGCAACGCCTGGTGCGGCAGCATCGGGTATGTGAGCGTCTGTGGGACAATGGATACCAGCATCACTATCCGCACTCTGACGGCCTGTAACGGGCAGATTTATTGCTCTGCAGGCGGCGGCATTGTGGCCGACAGCCAGTGTGACGCGGAATATCAGGAAACCTTTGATAAAGTGAACCGCATCCTGCATCAACTGGAGAGCTAACGTTTGGATACCCACGATTTGACCCTGGATGATTTTCTGTCGCGCTTTCAGCTACTGCGCCCGCAGGTAAACCGCGACACGCTGAACAGCCGCCAGGCGGCGGTATTGATTCCCGTGGTGCGGCGCGAACAGCCAGGATTGTTACTCACCAAGCGCTCGTCACATCTGCGTAAACATGCTGGCCAGGTGGCATTTCCTGGTGGCGCGGTGGATGCTTCTGACGCCTCTCTCATTGCCGCCGCACTGCGCGAAGCTCAGGAAGAGGTGGCCATTCCGCCGGAGGCCGTTGAAGTGATTGGCGTCCTGCCGCCAGTAGACAGCGTGACCGGTTTTCAGGTGACACCCGTCGTGGGGATTATTCCGCCCAATCTTCACTATCACGCCAGCGAAGATGAAGTGGCCGCGGTGTTTGAAATGCCGCTGGCAGAAGCCCTGCGTTTGAGTCGTTATCATCCGCTGGATATTCAACGGCGTGGACACGATCATCGGGTGTGGTTGTCGTGGTATCAGCATTATTTTGTCTGGGGCATGACGGCAGGCATTATCCGTGAGCTGGCGCTGCAAATCGGCCTGAAGCCTTGACTATACTTTACATTCCGATTTTTTCTGCGCGTTTGCGAGTGACGTCGCATCATTAGTAAATCAGGGGTTATTCATTAGTTTAATTCATGTGAATAGTTAAGCCGACCTACAGGTTCCCTCTTACACTATGCGCAGTTATAACATCGTTACTGGAACCCCGGTAACCCTGTCAGGAGTGAGAAAGTGATTAGTATATTCGACATGTTCAAAGTGGGGATTGGCCCGTCTTCTTCCCACACTGTAGGCCCAATGAAGGCCGGTAAACAGTTCGTCGATGATCTGGTCGAAAAAGGATTACTGGAAAGCACTACCCGCGTGGCCGTTGATGTTTACGGTTCGCTCTCTTTAACGGGTAAGGGCCACCACACCGATATCGCCATTATTATGGGTCTGGCAGGTAACATGCCGGACACAGTGGATATTGACGCCATTCCGGCGTTTATCCGCGACACTGAAACACGCGGTCGTCTGTGGCTTGCTAACGGCAAGCACGAAGTGGATTTCCCCCACGACGACGGTATGCGTTTTCGTAGCGACAACCTGTCGCTGCATGAAAACGGGATGCAGATCCACGCCTTTAACGGCGACAAAGTGATCTACAGCAAAACCTATTACTCGATCGGCGGTGGTTTTATCGTCGATGAAGAGCATTTCGGCAAAGATGCGGTGAGCGACGTTAACGTTCCTTATCCGTTCAAATATGCCCAGGATATGCTGGACTACTGCAAAGAGACCGGCCTGTCACTCTCCGGCATGGTGATGCAGAACGAACTGGCGCTGCACAGCAAAAAAGAGATCGAAGACTATTTTGCTAACGTCTGGCAAACCATGCAGGCGTGTATCGATCGCGGGATCAACACCGAAGGCGTATTGCCTGGGCCGCTGCGCGTACCGCGTCGCGCCTCTGCCCTGCGTCGTATGCTGGTGACGACCGATAAGTTCTCCAACGATCCGATGAACGTGGTCGACTGGGTGAATATGTTCGCACTGGCGGTGAACGAAGAGAACGCCGCCGGTGGCCGCGTGGTAACAGCGCCAACCAACGGTGCCTGCGGTATCGTTCCGGCTGTGCTGGCCTATTACGATCACTTTATCGAACCGGTCACCCCGGATATCTACATCCGCTATTTCCTCGCAGCGGGTGCAGTGGGCGCGTTGTACAAAATGAACGCGTCCATTTCCGGTGCCGAAGTCGGCTGTCAGGGCGAAGTTGGCGTGGCCTGCTCAATGGCCGCGGCTGGCCTGTCTGAGCTGCTGGGTGCAAGCCCGGAGCAGGTGTGCGTGGCGGCGGAAATCGGCATGGAGCATAACCTCGGTCTGACCTGCGATCCGGTTGCCGGCCAGGTACAGGTACCGTGCATCGAGCGTAACGCTATCGCCTCGGTGAAAGCGATCAACGCCTCGCGCATGGCGATGCGCCGCACCAGCGAACCGCGCGTGTCGCTGGATAAAGTCATCGAAACCATGTACGAAACCGGTAAAGACATGAACGCCAAATACCGTGAAACCTCACGCGGCGGTCTGGCAATTAAGGTGCAGTGCGACTAAGCACTCCATTGATTATTCTCTCTCGCCCATCTGCAACGGATGGGCGATATTTATTCGCTTTCTCGTCACCGTAACATTTCCCCACTACACTTTCTGTGTTGCCCTGGCTCCTGTGCTGGCGGCTTATCGAGCCCCCTTTCATGCAGAATGCGCAAAGGATCATTAAAAGCTATCGCCGAAACCGCATTATTGTGTGTGTGCTGGTGGCTTTTTTTACGCTCTTTCTGACCCTCGGCATTCGTTTTATTTCACAGCGCAATTTAAATCAGGAACGTGTTCACGCCTTTGTCAGCCACTCGGTGAATGCGCTGGATAAGATCCTGATGCCGCTGCAGGCGGGCCGAGAAACCTTGCAAGCTCTGGTCGGATCGCCCTGTCCTGACGCCCATCTGGCGCTGCGTAAACGGGCCGCAACCCTGCAAACCGTGCGTTCTATTGCGCTGATTAAAGACGGTATCCTTTACTGCTCCAGCATTTTTGGCGATCGCGATGTTCCCATCCGCCAGGTGCAACCCGATCTGCCCTCCAGCCAGCCGCAACTGGTCCTGTCGACGGATAAATCGCTGCTCAAAGGCAGTCCAATTCTGATCCAGTGGTATCCGGTTTCCGACAGCGGAGAAGATGGCGTGATGCAGATTGTGAATATCGATCTGATCACCAAAATGATGCTTGAGCCGCAGCGCCCGCTGATCACCGATGTGAGTCTGAACGTCGGGAACAAATTCCTGCGTTACGGGCAGAACGTCACTGACACGCTGTCAGTCACGCAAGACGCCATGATCCTGAGCCAAACATCAGGCCATTTCCCCTTTACCATCACCGTCAGCGGGCCGGGTGCCAGCGAACTGGCGCTGATCAATCTTCCCTCACAGCTTCCGCTGGCCGTCCTGCTGAGCCTGCTGCTGGGCTATATCGCCTGGCTTGCCACTGCCAGTCGCATGAGTTTTACCTGGGAAATTAACCTTGGACTGGCCGCGCGGGAGTTCGAACTGTTCTGCCAACCGTTGCTCAATGCCCGAACGCAGAAATGCGTTGGAGTGGAGATCCTGCTGCGCTGGAATAATCCTCGCCAGGGCTGGATTTCCCCCGACGTGTTTATTCCGCTGGCGGAGGAACATAATCTGATCGTTCCGCTGACACGCTACGTGATTATGGAAACCGTCCGTCAGATTGGCTATTTTCCGGCGAACAAAGGATTTCATATCGGCATTAACGTCGCAGCCAGCCACTTTCGCAATGGCGTGCTGCTCCAGGATCTGAATCGCTACTGGTTTAGCGCCCGTCCAAAACAACAGCTGATTGTCGAACTCACCGAGCGCGACGCGCTGCTGGATGTGGATTATCGCATCGTGCGGGAACTGCATCGTAAAGAGGTGAAGCTGGCGATTGATGATTTTGGTACTGGCAACAGCTCACTTTCATGGCTGGAAAAACTGCGCCCGGACGTGCTCAAAATAGACAAATCGTTTACCACCGCGCTGGGTACTGATGCGGTGAATTCGACAGTGACAGATATCATTATTGCGCTGGGGCAGCGGCTGAATATCGAGCTGGTCGCCGAGGGCGTGGAAACGCAGGAGCAGGCGCGCTATTTGCGCCATCACGGGGTCAATATCTTGCAGGGTTTCTTGTATGCGCGACCAATGCCGCTGAAGGATTTTCCGCAGTGGCTGGCAGAGAGTTCACCTCCGCCAGCACCGCGTAACGGGCATATCCTTCCGGTTATGCCGTTGCGTTAAACCTGATTACTCTTCTTCGTCGTGGTCGGACTGCTCTTTAACAATACGCACCATGTCTACGCGGTAATCGTTCGCCTGTACGATGGTGATTTGCAATCGCGGCAGTTCAATGATGTTGCCAACACGTGGGATTTGGCCGTTAACCGCAATGACTAACCCGGCAACGGTGGCAATATCTTCTTCATCGTTGATGATATTGTCGAGGCCCAGCGTATGTTGCAGAGCGTGCAGATCGGTGGTGCCTTTCACTAACCAGCCGTCGCCATCAGCAACAATTTCCGGCGTTTCATCGGCATCCGGGAATTCACCGGCAATCGCTTCCAGCACATCCAGCGGCGTCACAAGGCCCTGCACCACACCAAATTCGTTGGTCACGATAACAAAGCTACCGCGCGCACGGCGCAGGACGCCCAGCAGATTGATCGGGTCCAGCGTTTCCGGGACCACAATTGCCGGAGAGGCCGCCGCGATAGCTTCCACGTTAACGCCTTCTTCCAGCGCCACCAGCATTTCTTTCGCGCGAACGACGCCGATTATCTCGTCCAGTTCACCGCGACATACCGGGAACAGGCTGTGCGGTGAGGAGAGCAACTGCTGGCGAATTTCATCCACGCTCAGGTTGGCATCTACCCAGCTAATTTCACCGCGCGGGGTCATGATCCCACGCAACGAGCGTGAAGCCAGCGACAGCACGCCGTTAATCATGTAACGCTCTTCTTCAACAAACGCGCCTTCTGGCACCGGCACCGGGTTACGGTTCGCGGTTTCAGGCTGGACGTTGGTCTGGCGGCGACCGCCCATCAGACGCAGGATGGCGTCAGCGGTACGGGCACGCAGCGGCTGATTAGACTGCTGTTTAATAAAGTTACGGCGCGCAATCTGGTTAAACAGCTCGATAAGAATCGAGAAGCCAATCGCGGCGTACAGGTAGCCTTTAGGAATATGGAAACCGAAACCTTCTGCGACCAGGCTCAGGCCAATCATCAGCAGGAAGCTCAGACACAAGACCACAACCGTCGGATGTTCGTTCACAAAACGCGTCAGCGGCTTAGACGCCAGCAACATCACGGCCATTGCAATCACTACCGCGGCCATCATTACCGGCAGATGGTTCACCATGCCGACAGCGGTAATCACCGCATCCAGCGAGAAGACAGCATCAAGCACCACAATCTGCGCGACAACCACCCAGAAACTCGCATACCCCTTACCGTGTCCGTCGTCGTGCTGTCGGTTTTCCAGCCGTTCATGCAACTCGGTTGTTGCTTTGAATAGCAGGAAAAGTCCCCCCACCAGCATGATCAAATCACGGCCGGAGAAGGTGAAATCCATTACGGTAAACAACGGTTTGGTCAGAGTGACCATCCACGAAATGACGGACAACAGCGCAAGTCGCATGATAAGCGCCAGCGAAAGGCCGATTAAACGCGCTTTATCGCGCTGTTTTGGCGGCAGCTTATCCGCAAGGATGGCGATAAACACCAGGTTGTCGATACCAAGAACTATCTCAAGAACAACCAGCGTGAGTAATCCCACCCAGATTGACGGGTCCATTAAGAATTCCATGAAAAGCTCCTGCTAAAGGAATGACTAAACGGCGCCCCGAAAACAATGGGCGAAATGACGGTAGACGTGTGCAATGGGTGGCGAGGTTCGCCGGCGAGCGAGGCGCAAAATGGCCTGTTAGATGACTGACGTCGGTGACGGTCCATACGGTGGGCTGTAGCCCTATACTCCTGGTAATTAAACGGAGGCTAAACATATCAGAGACAATAGCTTTTTAGCAAAGATTTACTTTCCTTTGCAAAGTTATGTTACAGAGTCGATTTTCATTTGAGATAAATCTGCTCTGTGAAGCTAAATTACGGATCTTCATCACATAAATTATTTTTTCACTATCTAAAATAAATCCCGGAAGTCTTAGTTAACTTAACTATAACCCTTATCTGAATCGATTCGGTGCGCCGAAAACGTTTCTCAGTACGCCTGCGGGCAGGCGTATTAATGATAATAAAAGGAGGTAGCAAGTGACCATTGCTATTGTAATAGGCACACATGGTTGGGCTGCAGAGCAGTTACTCAAAACCGCAGAAATGCTGTTGGGTGAGCAGGAAAACGTCGGCTGGATCGATTTCGTCCCTGGCGAAAACGCTGAAACGCTGATTGAGAAATACACTGCTCAACTGGAGAAGCTGGATACCAGCAAAGGCGTGCTGTTTCTCGTTGATACATGGGGTGGCAGTCCGTTTAACGCCGCCAGCCGCATTGTCGTCGATAAAGAGCATCATGAAGTTGTCGCTGGCGTAAACATCCCGATGCTGGTGGAAACGCTGATGGCGCGTGACGACAACCCGAGCTTTGACGAACTGGTCGCTCTGGCTGTTGAAACCGGTCGTGAAGGCGTGAAAGCGCTGAAGGCACAACCCGTAGAAAAACCTGCTCCGGTTGCTGCTGCCGTGAAATCTGCCGTTCCCACCAAACCTATGGGCGCGAACGATTACATGGTTATCGGGCTGGCGCGTATTGATGACCGCTTAATCCACGGCCAGGTGGCAACGCGCTGGACCAAAGAAACCAACGTGAAACGCATTATCGTCGTCAGCGACGAAGTGGCCGCCGATCACGTTCGTAAAACCCTTCTCACCCAGGTTGCTCCTCCGGGCGTTACCGCACACGTTGTGGACGTCGCTAAGATGATCCGCGTATATAACAACCCGAAATATGCCGGTGAACGCGTAATGCTCCTGTTCACCAACCCGACAGACGTTGAGCGCGTTGTGGAAGGCGGCGTGAAAATCACCTCCGTGAATATCGGTGGTATGGCTTTCCGTCAGGGCAAAACGCAGGTAAACAACGCGATTTCCGTCGATGAAAAAGATATCGAAGCCTTCAATAAGCTGAATGCACGCGGTATTGAACTGGAAGCCCGTAAAGTTTCCACGGATCAGAGACTGAAAATGATGGATTTGATCGGCAAAGTTGGGAAATAACCCAGGCGCTGATTTTTCACATAAAGCTTATGTTATAGGAGAAGTACAATGGAGATTACCACTCTTCAGATTGTGCTGGTGTTCATCGTCGCGTGTATTGCGGGTATGGAATCCGTACTTGATGAATTTCAGTTCCACCGTCCACTGGTGGCCTGTACGTTGATTGGCGCCGTTCTCGGCGATATGAAAACCGGTATTATCATCGGTGGTACGCTGGAAATGATCGCTCTGGGCTGGATGAACATCGGTGCGGCAGTTGCGCCTGATGCGGCACTGGCATCCATCATTTCTACGGTTCTGGTTATTGCCGGGCATCAAAGCATCGGTGCCGGTATCGCACTGGCTATCCCACTGGCAGCAGCTGGCCAGGTTCTGACCATCATCGTTCGTACTATCACCGTGGCCTTCCAGCACGCGGCGGACAAGGCGGCAGATAATGGCAACCTGACGGCGCTCTCGTGGATCCACGTCTCGTCCCTGTTCCTGCAGGCAATGCGTATCGCTATCCCTGCGGTTATCGTTGCCATCTCTGTCGGTACCAGCGAAGTGCAGAGCATGCTGAACGCGATTCCAGAAGTCGTGACCGGCGGTCTGAACATCGCGGGTGGCATGATCGTGGTGGTTGGTTATGCGATGGTCATCAACATGATGCGCGCAGGCTACCTGATGCCGTTCTTCTACCTCGGCTTTGTTACCGCGGCGTTCACTAACTTCAACCTGGTTGCTCTGGGTGTGATTGGTGCGGTGATGGCGATTCTGTACATCCAGCTGAGCCCGAAATATAACCGCGTCGCGGGTGCACCAGCGCAGGCTGCTGGTAACAACGATCTCGATAACGAACTGGACTAGCAGGTGAGCGAAATGGTTGATATGACAAAAACTACCACCGAGAAAAAACTCACTCCGGGTGATATTCGTGGCGTATTCCTGCGTTCGAACCTGTTCCAGGGTTCATGGAACTTCGAACGTATGCAGGCGCTGGGCTTCTGCTTCTCTATGGTACCGGCGATTAGACGCCTGTATCCGGAAAACAACGAAGCACGTCGCCAGGCGATTAAACGTCACCTGGAATTCTTTAACACCCATCCTTACGTTGCGGCTCCGGTTCTCGGCGTAACCTTAGCGATGGAAGAGCAGCGTGCGAACGGCGCAGAGATTGACGATGGTGCCATCAACGGTATCAAAGTTGGTCTGATGGGTCCGCTGGCAGGCGTGGGTGACCCGATCTTCTGGGGTACCGTGCGTCCGGTCTTCGCGGCACTCGGCGCGGGTATCGCGATGAGCGGCAGCCTGCTCGGTCCACTGCTGTTCTTCATTCTGTTTAACGCAGTCCGTCTGGCGACCCGTTACTACGGCGTGGCTTACGGCTACCGTAAAGGTGTCGATATCGTTTCAGATATGGGCGGCGGCTTCCTGCAGAAACTGACTGAGGGGGCGTCCATTCTCGGCCTCTTTGTCATGGGGGCCCTGGTGAACAAGTGGACGCACGTGAACATCCCGCTGGTGGTGTCGACTATCACCGGCCAGGATGGGCAAACGCGTGTAACCACCGTGCAGACCATCCTGGACCAGCTGATGCCGGGCCTGGTGCCACTGCTGCTGACCTTCGCCTGTATGTGGCTGCTGCGTAAGAAAGTGAACGCCCTGTGGATCATCGTTGGCTTCTTCGTCATCGGTATCGTGGGTTACGCTATCGGCCTGCTGGGTCTGTAAGTTTTTGCTTTATCCACCGGGGGCTTGCCCCCGGTTTTTTATTCTGGAGGACGAATGACGGTTACGGACATCGTACTGGTTCTGTTTATTGTTGCCCTTCTGGCGTACGCCATTTATGACGAATTCATTATGCCCCGCCGCCACGGCGAGACATTGCTCAGCGTTCCCCTTCTGCGACGCGGTCGGGTTGATGCGTTTATCTTTGCTGGCCTTCTCGCCATCCTGATTTACAACAATGCCATGAGTCATGGAGCATTATTAACCACATGGTTATTATGTGCGCTGGCATTAATGGCGATTTATCTCTTTTGGATCAGGGCGCCTAAGGCAATCTTTAAACGGGATGGTTTTTTCTTCGCCAATGCGTGGATAGAATATAACCGTATTAAAGAGATGAATTTATCCGAAGACGGTGTGCTGGTGATGCAATTAGAACAACGCCGATTGCTCATCCGGGTGAAGGATATCGATGATCTTGAGAAAATATACAAAACAATGGTTAAAACTCAATAGGTTATATTTATAGCAATGGCTATATATTGTCCCTTTCGAATATGTGCAATATATAGCCTCAGCTATATTCCAGACTGAATTAACTTATATTTATTAACGTTATTCTCACCGATAAATCTAAATGAAAATCGTTATCACCTGGTTAATGTAATAACACATTCCTGTTGTTGTTTTATATTCTAAAAATATGTTAAGGTTGCGCCCGTCGTTGGGGAGTAGCCGATTTCCCGTCCCAGGGAAATGTACGTGTCAACATACTCGTTGAAAAACGTGGTGCGTACGGATCGCTTACTGCACAGTTTCTGTGCATTGAGGTCAGGCGAGACCATAGATACATCAACTGCTGTTTACTGGGGGCAGTGATGTGTCATATGGATATCCCCGGTCTGGACGCTTTTTATGAATATCTCCGCTACGATCCTTCTCGCTTTCGGCATGTCCATGGACGCTTTCGCGGCTTCGATGGGAAAAGGTGCCACTCTCCACAAACCAAAATTCTCTGAAGCCCTGCGCACCGGTCTTATTTTTGGCGCCATTGAAACGCTCACCCCGCTTATTGGCTGGGCGATGGGTATGCTGGCCAGCCAGTTTGTTCTGGAATGGAACCACTGGATTGCCTTTATTCTGCTGGCGTTCCTCGGCGGGCGTATGGTCATTGAAGGGTGTCGCGGAAATACCGCTGAAGACGAAGCGCCGATTCACCGCCACGGTTTCTGGCTGCTGGTGACCACCGCGATTGCCACCAGCCTGGATGCGATGGCCGTCGGTGTCGGTCTGGCGTTTTTGCAGGTGAATATTATCGCCACCGCGCTGGCTATCGGCTGCGCGACGTTGATTATGTCGACGCTGGGCATGATGGTCGGTCGATTTATCGGCCCGCTGTTAGGTAAGCGAGCCGAAATTCTGGGCGGTATTGTGTTAATCGGAATTGGCGGACAGATCCTCTGGTCGCACTTCTACGGTTAACTCTCGCGCTGCCAGCAGTGAAGACTAAAATCTGTCTGGCAGCGGAACTGTTCTTGTTTCCCTAAAGTTTCCCACACTTCCGGTTTTGCCCGCCACGCGAACGGTGTCATCTGAAGTAGCGCCACCGCCTCTTCGCCTTGCAGATCCATTTCGTAACCCAATGACTGTTCATGCTTCAGCGCAAAACCTGCCAGCTGTTCTGAATGCGGGGCGTGCAGACGTACTTCGTCATAAATCAGCCCTTTCATTTCCATCAGGTGTTTCGGTCCTGGCGTAACGGTCAGCACCCAACCGCCGGGTTTAACCACCCGCGCCAGCTCTTGCGCTTTGCACGGGGCGTAAATACGAATAATGGCGTCCTGACTGGCGTCTTCAAACGGCAGGCGATGGCTGGAGGCAACACAAAATGTCACCTGAGGATAGCGCTTCGCGGCGGCACGGATCGCTGATTTAGACACATCAAGGCCGACAGTTTCTGCACCTTTACCCTTCGCGACATCCGCGAACGCCGCCGTGTAATAGCCTTCACCACAGCCAATATCCAGAATCGACGTCGCGCCTTCACCCAGCACATGGGTAAGCCAATTAGCGACAGCATCACGCAGCGGCTGATAATGTCCCGCTTCCAGAAACGCGCGACGGGCCTGCATCATCTCAGCGGAATCGCCCGGATCGCGCGAACGCTTATGCTGAACCGGCAGCAAATTCACGTACCCTTCTTTCGCCTGGTCAAACCGGTGCCCCTGCGGACAGGTATAGCTGTTTTCTTCGCGCGTCAGCAACGCGTGGCATAGGGGACAACTGAATGACATGGTAACTCCAGGCAATAGCAAAGGGCGAAAGTGTACCGCTATTCGCCCTGGTATAAAACGCCTGGCTTAGCGCATGACGATAAGATGGCTGGAATCGGGCGCTAAGCCGTCGGGTTCGACGTTTTCGATACGCAGGACATCGCCCATAATTTGGCTAAACACCGGGGCTGACACTGCGCCGCCATAATAGCTGCCATTTTGCGGATCGTTAATAACGACGGCCAGCGCAAATCTGGGGCGACTGGCCGGAGCGACACCCGCCGTGTAGGCAACGTATTTGTCGACATACTTCCCGTCATCACCGATTTTTTTCGCAGTACCGGTTTTTATCGCCACGCGATAATCCCGCACTGCCGCTTTAATACCGCCTCCGCCAGGGAGTGCCACGCTTTCCATCATATGTTCGACCTGATGAACAATCTCTTCAGGCATGACCTGTTGCCCCATGACAGGTGGATCGATTCGCGTGATTGACAGCGGACGCTCAAGGCCATAGCTGCCGATGGTGGCGTAAACGTGCGCCAGCTGCAGCGGCGTGACCATCAGTCCATAACCAAAGGCAAATGTCGCCCGATCAAGCTGGCTCCAGAATTTACGCTGCGGAAGTAAGCCGCTGCTCTCACCGGTCAGCCCCAGGCCTGTGCTTTCACCAAAACCAAAACCCTGATAGGTATCTAACAAATGTTGTATTGGCATCGCTAGCGAGAGCCGCGACACCCCTGTATCGCTCGACTTTTGCAAAATGCCGGTCAGCGATAATTCAGGATAGTAGCCCACGTCGCGGATTCGGTGGCCGTCAAGCATGTACGGATGCGTATCTATCACACTGTCAGGCTGAACCAGACCCTGATGCAATGCCGTCATCAGCACCAGAGGTTTGACGGTTGAGCCAGGCTCGAAGGTATCGCTGATAGCACGGTTACGGAAATCATTCAGCGTTGCGCCTTCCCGATTGTTGGGATTAAAGTCTGGGAAGCTCGCCATCGAAAGAATTTCCCCGGTCTGGACGTTAATCAGTACCGCCGCGCCCGACTCGGCTTTATTCCACGCTACGGCGTTGTCTAATGCATCTTCGGTGATTGTCTGCAGTCGCTCATCAATACTGAGCTGAATATTGTGCGCAGGCACCGGAGAAACTTCCGTCAGGTTTTCAATGACATGCCCGTAGCGATCTTCCCTCACCCGTCTTACACCTGGCTGGCCGGTCAGTTGGCTATTAAAGCTCTTTTCGACGCCCTCAATCCCCTGCCCGTCAATGTTGGTAAAACCGAGAAGATTGGCCGCCACATGCCCGGCAGGATAAAAGCGACGTGACTCATCGCGTAAATTAATCCCCGGCAAGTTGAGTTTATCGATCCATTGCGCCTGTGAAGGGTCGACCTGGCGGGCAAGATAGATGAAACGCCCCTGCGGAGTGCTATTGATGCGCGCAGCCAGAGTGCTAAGAGATATGTGCAGGGCGCTGGCTAGCGCCTGCCAACGATCGTCAAAACCGACTCCGCCTTTCGCCAGAATTGTTTTCGGGTCAGCCCACACTGCTCTGACCGGCACACTTACCGCCAGCGGTCGACCTTCTCGGTCGGTAATCATTCCCCGTGGTGCGTTGATCGCGACTTCTCGCAGGGAGCGCATATCTTCCTGTTTAACCAGGTTGTCAGGTTTGATGATTTGTAGCCAGGCGACGCGACCCAGCAGGAATGCGAGACTAAAGAAAATGGCAAGGCAAAGCAGTGCAAAACGCGCCGGGGTGAAGTTACCGGCAGGGATAGAGAGTTTCTTTTTCACCCGAGCTCCAGGTCTAATTAACAGCGCCTTGATTTAACGAGAAAAAGAGTTCCTTTGGTGCGAAAACAATGCTTCTAACCTCGCAACTTTGCAACAAACTACTAACAGAAGTGAAGAAGGTAACATTTTGAAAAAAAAGGATTAAAAAAGCCCCGCAGAAGCGAGGCTTTATGTCTGAGAGCGAAACGCAATAGCGCTTCTAAATCAGCAGGGATTCGATCAGATAGCGGTTACGTTAACAGCAGCCGGACCTTTCTGGCCGTCCTGAATTTCGAACTCAACGTTCTGGCCTTCAGCCAGAGTTTTGAAGCCGTTACCCTGGATTGCAGAGAAGTGTACGAACACGTCTTTGCTGCCATCAGCAGGAGTAATGAAGCCAAAACCTTTAGACTCGTTGAACCACTTAACTTGACCTTTAATCTTTGCCATTTGCAAAATTCCTTAGATTGTTTTCTTAGCCCGCAGGCATTAACTTAGATAAAACTGAGACATTACTGCTTGAGGCACTAATATAAGGTTCGGCAGAGAAGCGGTATTCAACGACAACGTGTTTACTCAGGACTTCTTTACTGAAAATGCCACACATAAACAGAACTGTACCTCGTTTGACCCAAAACGTGTTATTACATACAACGAAAATTATGGCAAGCCATTTTTAAACGTGTCTAGATCCGCCGCACAAACTCTGATGTTACTTTGCTACATTATGCACAACTGCACGCACACTAATAGCACAGCCACCGGAGTTAGCCCGCCTGACAGCAACCTTCATAGCCACTGTAATCTATAGCAATTTTACCTTAGCTCAATCTTTGATACAGATCCAGAGTGCGTCGAATGTTTATTGAGCGCAATGATTGAGTTAGAACAATTTGCGAAAAGTTATGCTGAAATCAACGTAAGGGTTTGAGTTTCTCAATGAAATAAACCGGTTATTTGTTGTTCAGCTTCTTCATATAAGTCTGAAACTCCCGTTTTCTGTATTGCACCAAAATAATGAAAGTTTAGTGACACTGCTTCAAAAGAAAGCAAGAAAAACGTTTCGATGGAAATACGCGACAAGTGACAGGGTTGTAATAGAGAATATATTCAGCGAGGCGGCGAAAGATTACAGGGATAAATATTGACCAATTTTCAATATTCTAAAGTTGTCATTAATCGGGGCTACATTACTCAGCGCCTGAGTGAGCTCCAGCACCGGCTCGTCGAGAGACTCATCGGCCAGCTCAAACACGCCCCAGTGGATCGGAAAGGCGAGCGGCATTGCCATTTGTTGCCAAAGTGCGATGGCGGATTGTGGGTCCATATGATGAGAGGCCATGAACCAGCGCGGTGCATACGCACCAGCGGGTAAAGCAGCGGCGGTGATCTCCCCCAGCCTTTCAGGAATATCGAGCAGCTGAGGGGAATATCCCGTGTCGCCGCTGAACCAGAAACGCTGAGTCGTCCCTTCGAATACCCACCCGCACCACAGCGAGCGGTTACGATCCCAGAATGTCCGCATACTCCAGTGCTGGGCCGGCACAGCGGTCAGGGAAATGCCCTGAAAGATCGCACACTGCCACCAGTCAAGCTCAGTGATATTTTTAGCGCCGCGACGACGAAACCAATCCCCTAGCCCCAAAGGAACGAAAATGGCGAGTTCAGGAAAGCGACGCAGTAGAGGGCGAATAGTGGCAGAATCGAGATGATCGTAGTGATTGTGAGAGATGATTAATGCATCAATTCGTGGAAGGGAATCCACGCTAATGGCAGGCGGTGTTTTGCGTTCTGGTCCAGCGAATGGCAAGGGTGAAGCGCGCCTGGACAATACCGGGTCGGTCAGCAGATATTGTCCATTTAAACGTAAAAGCACGCTGGCATGCCCCAGCCACCACACGCCATCTTCTGAGCGTTCATTCAGTTCGACCGGCTGCCACCATTGTTGAATAAAATGGTCATAGCCGAGTGAAGGCGATTTCGGTAAACCCGCCTCTTTTCGCTCTTTACGCCAACGTTCAACGTCACCCGGTTGATGACCCGCAGCGTCAATATTGCGAAAACCGTCAGGGCTATGATGTTGTAGGGAGGGGTTATACCAGGGATTTTTCCAGACCATAGCCGCCTCCCCCTGCTCTGCGTGTTAGCGCTCAGCCACCAGACGAATGAAATCATCTTCGTCTTCTTTGGCTGCTTCAGCCGGTGCTTTCGGCACGTCTTTCTCTTCAGGCTCATTGGCTTCGCACAGTCGGCGAAGCAACGCATTCTGGCGCTTCTGCTGGTCAAGCAGCGCTTCCAGCAGCTCAATCTGTTCATTGGTACGCGAACTGGCACGATTCACAAAGAACCAAAACACCAGCCCTATAACCATAACAATCACAGAGATCACCATTGAGGCTACGTTCAGTAGCCCCGAATTCACTAACTCACCCATTTTACCACCTCAATAAAAACGCCATTTTAGCACTGACGCAGAGGAAGGGTACCATCTGTTAGAAAAATGAGTACTACCAGGGGATGAATTGATTGATCGCGCAAATGCCACTAAAAAACTGTACATCCTGATCGCACATCACATTGATCGTCTGTGTCCATAAAATGACGCATGCAATCAGCACAACGATCAGAATTACCCAGCGAAATTTTTTCACTCCACACTCCGTCTTATTACCTGATATCTCCAGGTTATCACGGTTATCTTAAACAAAAACTAACTGTACCTTCATCAGAAAATTTTCAGAATTATGCACTTGTTTCATAGAGTAAAACTATTACGCTTAATAGCATTATTAGCAAAAAAAAAGAGGCATCAATGCGATTCATTATTCGGACAATTATTGTCCTTGCTATTGTGTGGATTGGTTTATTACTTTCTGGATACGGCGTGCTGATGGGAAGCACAGAAAACGCAGCAGGACTGGGCATTCAATGTAAGTACTTGACCGCTAATGGCGTCAACACTGCACAGTATTTGCACACTGACAGCGGTATTATCGGTCTGTCCAATTGCCCTGTGCTGCGTAAAAGTAAGATGGTCGTGGATAACGGTTAATCTGGCTTGCCACCGAATAAAAAAACGCCGCATTTTTAGCGGCGTTTTTTATTGGCTGATTTTAGAACGGATAGTCGTTATAGCCCATCTGTTCAGAAATCTTGCGCGCCGCCGTATGCAGCATTTCAACATACTCGTGCAGGCGCTCTTCCGAGAAACGCAGCGTCGGGAAAGAGATGCTCAAGCCCGCGATAACCACACCAAAGCGATCAAACACAGGGACGCCGATACAACGTAAGCCCTCTTCCTGCTCCTGGTTATCTTCGCCATAGCCCTGCTCGCGGACTTTATCCAGCACAGTCAGCAACTCATCGGTGCTGGTGATGGTGCGTTCCGTACTGCGCTTGTATTCAACACCTTCGAGGATTTCTTTAACTTCCTCGCGGTCACGCCACGCCAGCAGAACTTTACCGATAGCGGTACTGTAAAGCGGGTTACGACGACCAATGCGTGAGTACATACGCAGATTGTACATGGAGTCGATTTTGTGGATGTAGACGATGCTGTCTTCATCCAGCGCGCCCAGGTGGACAGTCTCTTTCGTCAGGCGTGAAAGTTCACGCATTTGAATGTCAGCGCTGCGAATGAGATCCACATTTTGCAGAGCACGGGCACCCAATTCGAACAGTTTCAGGGTCAGAGAATATTTCTCAGATTCACCTTCCTGTGCCACATAGCCCAGAGATTTCATGGTTTGCAGAAAGCGATAAACGGTGCTTTTCGACATCATCACACGCTGCGACAACTCTGTAATACCAATCTCGCGCTCTTCACCAAGCGCCTGTAAGATGCCAAACACCTTCAGCACGGAAGAAACAGAATCTGGCTGTTTATCCAAATCTGCGATAGCCATTAATCACCTCATTGCGAGTGTTTTATAAAAATCAGAACCGGTTTTTATTATAAATTCGTGACCGGCAAGCTGCAATCAATCTGCGTTTACTTCGTTACAAATCTGCGACATAAAACCGAAATAACGATGCTAAAATAGTTACCCTGAGAATAATATCACCCTGAGCGTTTCATTTCCCATGGAAAAAAATCCCTCTGATGGTTTGCCCTTGCCGCAACGGTACGGTGCAATTGCTACCATTATTATCGGTATCTCAATGGCTGTCCTTGACGGCGCCATTGCAAACGTGGCACTTCCTACTATCGCCAGCGATTTACACGCTTCCGCCGCCAGTTCCATTTGGGTGGTCAATGCGTACCAGATTGCTATTGTTGTTTCCCTGCTCTCTTTCTCATTTCTTGGAGATATGTTCGGCTATCGCCGCGTCTACCAGTGCGGCCTGGCTGTGTTTACTGTCACGTCCCTGTTTTGCGCACTTTCTGACTCTCTGCACACGCTCACCTTTGCGCGTATCGCACAGGGATTTGGCGGCGCGGCACTGATGAGCGTGAATACCGCGCTGATACGCCTTATCTACCCGCAACGTCACCTTGGACGTGGGATGGGGATTAACTCGTTCATTGTGGCGGTTTCTTCTGCCGCCGGGCCAACCATTGCAGCAGCCATTCTCTCGGTCGCGTCGTGGCAGTGGCTGTTCCTGATTAACGTGCCGCTGGGGATTATTGCCCTACTTTTTGCCCTGCGCTATCTGCCTGAAAACAGCGCCAAAAGCTCGATGCCGCGCTTTGACCTACCGAGCGCAGTGATGAATGCCCTGACCTTTGGCTTGCTGATAACAGCACTCAGCGGCTTTGCTCAGGGACAATCCCTGGCATTAATTGCTGCTGAGATTGTCGCCATGCTGGTCATCGGCTTCTTCTTTGTCCGCCGCCAGCTGGCACTGCCCACCCCGCTGCTGCCTGTCGATCTGCTGCGCATTCCGCTGTTTTCCCTCTCGATTGGCACGTCCATTTGCTCTTTCTGCGCCCAGATGCTGGCCCTGGTCTCTTTGCCCTTCTTTTTGCAAGGCGTGATTGGACGCACTGAAGTCGAAACCGGTTTACTGCTCACTCCGTGGCCGCTGGCGACTATGGTGATGGCTCCGCTTGCGGGCTATCTCATTGAACGGGTTCATGCGGGATTACTGGGTGCGTTAGGTTTAGTGGTGATGGCGACCGGACTGTTCGCGCTGGCAATGCTGCCAGCGGCACCGACGGATCCGGATATTATCTGGCGCATGATCCTGTGCGGGGCCGGTTTTGGCCTGTTCCAGTCACCGAATAATCACACCATCATCACCGCCGCTCCGCGTCATCGCAGCGGTGGTGCCAGCGGAATGCTAGGCACCGCGCGTCTGTTAGGACAAAGCTCAGGGGCCGCGCTGGTGGCGCTGATGTTTAACGTCGCCGGACAAAATGGCACGCATGTCGCGCTCTTTACAGCCGGAACGCTAGCCACACTCGCCGCCGTCATCAGCGGCCTGCGCGTTACGCAACCTCGCGTTGAGGCATAAAAAAAGCCGGGTGGCAATTTCTGCTCAACCCGGCTTCTATTTCGTACTGCTCGGTTACTTAATGTATTCCCCACTGCGCAGCGCTTCGATACGCTTATCCAGTGGCGGGTGAGTCATAAAGAGCTCACTCAGCGATTTTGATTTACCGTTGATGCAAAATGCCATCATGCTGGTTGCTTCCTGCGGCTCATAGCTGGTTTTCAGGCGCTGGAGTGCGGCAATCATCTTCTCGCGACCCACCAGTTTTGCTGAACCCGCATCCGCATGGAACTCACGATGACGGGAGAACCACATGGTAATGATGCTTGCCAGAATACCGAACACCAGTTCCAGCACCGTGGCGACCGCGAAATAGATCAGCGGGTTGCCGTTGCTTTCTTCACCGTCATCACGGTTGCCGCCCATGAAGCCTGCGGCAATCTGCGCCAGAATACGCGAGATAAAGATGACGAAGGTGTTTACCACGCCCTGAATCAGGGTCATGGTCACCATGTCGCCGTTGGCGATGTGGCTGATTTCATGGGCAATAACGGCTTCAGCTTCATCACGGCTCATATTCTGCAGCAGACCGGTGCTCACAGCCACCAGCGATGCATCACGACGAGCCCCCGTTGCAAAGGCGTTAATGTCCGGCGCGTGATAAATCGCTACCTGCGGCATAGCGATACCCGCCTGGCGCGACTGCTGTGCCACGGTATTCATCAGCCACTGTTCCATATCGTTACGCGGCTGTTCAATAACTTCGCCACCGACCGACTTCAGAGCCATCCACTTCGACAGCAGCAGAGAAATAAACGATCCACCAAAACCGAACAGCAGCGCCATAATCAGCAGGCCTTGAACGCTGCTCGATTGGATCCCTGTCAGGCTTAGCACAAGCCCGAATACCACCATAACCGCAAGGTTGGTGACCAGGAAGAGCGCGATTCGCATCATAATTTTCTTTTAACCTCTGTTTAACAAAACGCACTATGCGATTACCCACATCGTATGGGTATTGTGGCTATTTTCAAGGATTCGAGGGGCGTAAGTCACCAGAAAGACACAACTTTACATTGTTTATTGGCTTACTGACGGGACGATGCAGAACTAAAAAAAACAGGCACAATTTCTTGTGCCTGTTGGGGACTTATTTCGCCGGAGCGGGCTGTTCAGCCGGTTTGCTCTTTTCCTGATTTGCCAGGTCGAGAGCGATATGCACCGTCTCGTCAAGGTAAGGATCAGGCTCCTGGTAATCCTTCGGCAGGTCTTCCAGGTTTTTCAGCAATGGCTTGCCTTCGCGTTTGAAACGGTCGTTGATGCGCGCCAGTCGGGTGGCATCATCTTCGTTGTTTTCTTTCTCACGCTGAGCGTAGTTAAGAGAAACGATATTCCGCTTATCTTTCAGGGCATTAAAGCGCGCAATGTCCTTCATGATGTACTGGAATTCCGGGTCTTTAGCGATACGATCGTTATGCGCTTTCAGCAACTCAGGTCCGAACTGGGTCATGTCGCCTGATTTCACGAAGGTGGCAGCATTAATGCTATCCCACGGCAACGCGTTATCTTCAAACTTCTCGCCCGTTTCTGTCTCTTCGGTGCCCGTCGGCATCATGATGTCCGGCGTCACGCCTTTACGCTGTGTACTGCCACCGTTCACGCGATAGAACTTCTGAATGGTGTACTGTACAGAACCCAGCGCAGGCCATTCAGGGCGCAGCATCTGATCGTAAATGCGGTTCAGGGAACGGTATTGCTGCACCGTACCTTTACCGAATGTCGGTTCGCCGACAATCAGGGCACGACCATAATCCTGCATAGCCGCCGCAAAGATTTCAGATGCCGAAGCACTGAAACGATCGACCAGCACAACCAGCGGACCTTTGTAGTAAACAACGCCGTCGGTGTCAGCATCTTCACGCACTTTGCCATTGTTATCACGTACCTGAACCACAGGACCAGACGGGATAAACAGGCCAGAAAGCGAAACTGCTTCAGTCAGCGCTCCGCCGCCGTTGGTACGCAAATCAATGATAACGCTACTGACATTCTGCTTTTCAAGCTTCTGAAGCTGTACTTTGACATCGTCGGTCAGACCGACATAGAAGCCAGGAATATCAAGGACGCCAACTTTCTCTTTGCCGACCGTTTTCACGGACATTTTCACCGCGCGGTCTTCAAGACGGATGCGCTCGCGAGTCAGTGTAACAATACGGGTTTTGGTGCCTTTACCCGCAGGCAAGATCTCAAGGCGAACCTTGCTGCCTTTCGGGCCTTTAATTAATGCGACGACATCGTCCAGACGCCAGCCGATCACATCGACAATGTTCTGCCCTGTCTGACCGACGCCCACGATACGGTCGCCGACGCTAATCGTTTTACTTTTCGAAGCCGGGCCACCTGCCACCATGGAGTTGATGACCGTGTAGTCTTCATCCATTTGCAGCACCGCACCAATACCTTCCAGAGACAGGCTCATTTCGGTATTGAATTGTTCGGTGTTGCGCGGGGAAAGGTAGTTTGTATGCGGGTCGATTTCGTGCGCAAAGGCGGTCATTGCCAGAGAGAACACGTCTTCGCTGTTGGTCTGCGCCAGACGGCGAATCGCCGATTTGTAGCGACGGGTCAGCGTTTCGCGGATCTCTTTCTCATCTTTACCGGTGAGTTTGAGGCTCAGCTCATCGAACTTAACTTTGCCGTCCCACAGCGCATTCAATTCAGCTTCATCTTTCGGCCACGGCGCTTTGCTGCGGTCAAGATTGAAGTTGTCGTTGCCGGTGAAGTCCATTGGACGTTCCAGCACTTTCAGCGCGTATTGATAACGTTCAAAACGACGCTTCTGGGAAAGATTGTAGAGATCGTAGAACAGATCGAGTTTACCGCTGCGCAGCTCATCACCGACGTCGGTTTTACGTTTTGCGAACTGTTCAATGTCACTGGCCAGCAGCACATTGTGACTGTAATCCAGCAGGTTCAGATACCGATCAAAAATTTTGGCCGAAAAGGCCTGATCGAGATCGAACTGACGATAATGTGAACGGGTGAAACGCGAAGTTACGCGCTCACTCACCGTTGCGTGCTGAGTCTCTTCCTTTAACACCGGAATTTGATCTGCACGCGTAATATCGTCCACTGCGAAAGCGTGGCCTGTTATTGCAAACAGGCCAGCCAGCGCGGTGATCTTAAAAAGAGTGTTCATGCCAGGCTTGGCCTCCGTTTCAGAACACCAGGTGTTCTGCGCGTACAATCATTGACATACCAGAAGTCAGCTGCACACGAACGCCATCTTTGGTGATTTCGAGTACGGTGGCATCCATCGCATTGTTACCCGCTTTCACCTTCAGCGCCTGACCAACGCTCAGAGCGTTAATGTCTGAAACCGGAGTGAGGCGTTGTTCTTCGCGAGGCGCACGCTGTGCTTTAGCGGCTGGTTTATCAGCACGCGGTTTACGATCGCTGTTTTCATTACGACGCGGAGCCGGACGAGGTTTACGCTCACGACGTGGAGCCTCTTCCTGACCATTTGCCGCAGCCGCTTCGCGTTTTTTCGCCTGTTGCTCAGCACGCTGTGCCTGAACGCGCGCTTTGGCTTCTTCAAGCTGCTTACGAGCATGTTCAACATGCTGCTCGTCCAGCTCGCCGCAAGGGTTGCCGTCGAGATCGACACGGGTCGCGCCCAGCTTGATACCGTAAAGGTAACGCCAGCTTGACGTATAAAGACGTAAGGCAGAACGCAGTTGAGTTTTGCTGAGACTCATCTCACCCTCAACGCGCGCTACCAGATCCTGAAAAATACCAATTTTCAGGGGGCGAGCTTCGCCTTCAGCAGTGAAACACTGTGGGAAACGCTCAGCCAAAAAGGCAATGACTTCTTTACTACTATTCAACTTAGGTTGATTTTCCATGAAATTTCCTGATTACAACGGACGTTGCCAACTTGCCGCAGGCATGAACAGGCGACATTATAATGACGCCATCAGTAAATGCTACGTTATCCGTTGATTATCCTGCGACGCTCGCAAAGAATTTTTGATAATCGGTCGCGATTAATACGTTTTCAAGATTTGCAACCAGTTCACGCAGGCCTTGCTCGTCCTCGGCATCAAAGCGTCCGAAGACGGTGCTGTCGATATCCAGTACGCCAATAATCTGATTTTTTACGGTCAGCGGCAGAACGATTTCGGAATTACTCGCCGAATCGCATGCAATGTGTCCGTCGAAGGCATGTACATCTTCAACGCGCTGCACCTGATTTTGCGCCACCGCAGTACCGCACACGCCACGTCCCACCGGGATCCGCACGCAAGCAAGCTTGCCCTGGAATGGCCCGAGCACCAGCGTCTCCCCTTCCAGAAGGTAGAAACCCGCCCAGTTCACATCTGACAGTCGTTCAAACAGCAGCGCACTGGTGTTAGCCAGCGTGGCTAAAAAACTGGTCTCACCTGTCATCAATGCCTGGAAATCGCGGTTCAAATCCGCGTAGAATTCTATTTTGTTCATTAATCAATCACTTGGTTGTCTTACAAAAAATGAGCATAGCCTATTAAAATAAACATTAAATGCGCTCATTCTCAAGATGAATCCCGAGATGAGTTAATATAACGTTAATTAATCCTTTTATGCGCGACTGATGGCACTCAATACTCGAAAACTTACGCCGGCAAAAAAGATCACTGTCCACTCGGTCAGCGATGCGCTACCTCGTGCACATTATCAGCGTTGCCCGCAGTGCGATACGCTTTTTATGTTGCCGAAGATGAAATCACATCAGAGTGCATATTGCCCGCGCTGCGACGCTAAAATACGCGATGGACGCGACTGGTCGTTGACGCGCCTGGCGGCGATGGCCGTTACCATGATTCTGCTGATGCCCTTTGCCTGGAGCGAGCCGCTGCTCAAGCTGTATCTGCTTGGCGTGCGTATCGACGCCAACCTGCTGATGGGGATCTGGCAGATGACCCGGCAGGGCGATCCGCTCACTGGCGCGATGGTGCTGTTCTGCACCGTCGGCGCGCCAATGGTGCTGGTGGCCGCCATTGCTTACCTGTGGTTTGGCAATATTCTGGGCATGAATTTACGCCCGGTTCTGCTGATGCTGGAGAAGCTCAAAGAGTGGGTAATGCTGGATATCTATCTGGTCGGCATTGGCGTAGCGTCAATCAAAGTTCAGGATTACGCCTTTTTACAGCCCGGCATCGGCCTGTTTGCCTTCGTCGCTCTGGTGTTACTAAGTATTCTGACGCTCATCCATCTGAACGTGGAACAACTCTGGGAGCGCTTTTATCCTCAGCGCCCGGCAACGCGGCCTGACCCAAATCTTCGGGCCTGTCTTGGCTGCCATTTTACCGGTCTGCCGGATGCTCGCGGTCGTTGTCCGCGCTGCCACATTCCGTTACGTCTGCGTCGTAAGCAGAGTCTGCAAAAGTGCTGGGCCGCGCTGATTGCTTCCATCGTGCTGCTGCTTCCCGCCAATCTGTTACCGATTTCTATCATTTACGTTAACGGTGCACGGCAGGAAGACACTATCATGTCGGGTATTGTGTCGCTGGCGAACAGTAACTTCGCCGTGGCGGGGGTGGTATTTATTGCCAGTATCCTGGTGCCCTTCACCAAAGTCATTGTCATGTTCACCTTGCTCATCAGTATTCAGTTCAAGTGTGAGCAAGGGTTACGCACGCGCATCCTGCTACTGCGGTTTGTCACGTGGATTGGCCGCTGGTCAATGCTGGATCTGTTCGTTATTTCGTTAATGATGTCGCTGATCAATCGCGATCAGTTACTCGCTTTTACTATGGGACCCGCGGCTTTTTATTTCGGCTCTGCGGTGATATTGACTATTCTTGCAGTGGAATGGCTGGATAGCCGCTTACTTTGGGATGCACATGAGTCAGGAAACGCCCGCTTCGACGACTGAAGCGAGAATTAAAACAAAACGCCGCATTTCGCCATTCTGGTTGCTGCCCGTCATCGCATTGATGATTGCGGGCTGGCTTATCTGGACGAGCTATCAGGATCGCGGTAATACCATCACTATCGATTTCCAGACGGCGGACGGCATCGTCGCGGGGCGAACCCCTGTGCGCTTCCAGGGCGTCGAGGTGGGAACGGTCGAGGATATCCGGCTTGGCAAAGATCTGAACAAAATTCAGGTTCGCGCCAGCATTAAAGCCGATATGCAGGATGCCCTGCGCACTGAGACTCAGTTCTGGTTAGTGACACCCAAAGCCTCTCTGGCGGGAGTTTCCGGGTTGGACGCGCTGGTTGGCGGCAACTATATCGGCATGATGCCCGGAAAAGGTGAGCCGCAGGAGCATTTCACCGCCCTGGACACTCAACCCAAATACCGGCTGAACAACGGCGATCTGATGATCCATCTGCACTCCCCGGACTTAGGTTCGCTGAGCAGCGGTTCGGTGGTCTATTTCCGCAAAATCCCGGTTGGACGCGTGTATGACTATGCCATTAACCCCAATAAACAGGGCGTCACCATTGATGTGCTCATCGAGCGCCGCTTCACCAGTCTGGTGAAAAAAGGCAGCCGTTTCTGGAATGTTTCGGGCGTTGATGCCGACGTCAGTTTCAGCGGTGCCAAAGTGAAGCTCGAAAGCCTTGCGGCGCTGGTCAACGGCGCTATCGCCTTCGACTCACCTGAAAATTCTGATACTGCTGCTGCGGATGACAACTTCGGCCTGTATGCCGATTTGGCCCATAGCCAGCGTGGCGTTATCGTGAAGCTGGCCCTGGCGGATGCCAAAGGACTTAACGCCGGTTCAACGCCATTGATGTACCAGGGTTTGCAGGTCGGGCAACTCACTAAACTGACCTTAAACCCAGGCGGTTCTGTTACGGGCGAAATGACCGTCGATCCGAGCGTGGTCGATCTTCTGCGCGAAAAAACGCGCATTGAGCTGCGTAATCCGAAGATTTCCTTGAGCGATGCCAGCATCAGCAGTTTGCTAACGGGGAGCACGTTTGAGTTGATTCCGGGCGAAGGCCAGCCCAACAGTAATTTTGTTATCGCACCGGCTGATAAAGCATTACTGCAAAAGCCAGGCGTGATGACGTTAAACCTGACCGCGCCAGAAAGTTATGGTATCGACGCAGGGCAACCGCTGATATTGCACGGCGTGCAAGTGGGTCAGGTACTTGAGCGCAAGCTGACAGAAAACGGCGTTACCTTCTCGGTTGCGATCGATCCGCAATACCGCGACCTGGTGCATGGCGACAGCAAATTTGTGGTCAACAGTCGGGTGGACGTCAAAGTCGGACTTGATGGCGTGGAATTCCTCGGCGCAAGCGCCAGTGAGTGGATTAACGGCGGTATTCGTATTCTGCCCGGTCAGAAAGGGGCCATGCGCGAGAGCTATCCGCTCTATGCCAATCTGGACAAAGCGATCGAAAACAGTCTGAGTGATTTACCGACTACGACGTTGACGCTGCGTGCCGACACCCTGCCCGATATTCAGGCCGGGTCCGTGGTGTTATATCGCAAGTTTGAAGTCGGGGAAGTGATCACCGTGCGCCCGCGTGCCGACGCGTTTGATATCGAACTGCATATCAAACCGGAGTATCGCAATCTCCTCACCGCTAACAGCGTGTTCTGGGCCGAAGGCGGTGCAAAAGTGCAGCTCAACGGCAGCGGATTAACCGTGCAGGCGTCTCCCCTCTCCCGCGCACTGCGGGGTGCCATCAGCTTTGACAACTTAAGTGGCGCCGGTGCAAATCAGCGTAAAGGCGATAAACGTATTCTGTATCCGTCAGAAACAACTGCACGCGCGGTCGGCGGTCAGATTACGCTGCATGCCTTTGACGCAGGGAAACTCGCGGAAGGCATGCCAATTCGCTATCTGGGCATCGATATCGGGCAAATCCAGAAGCTGACATTAATTACTGCACGTAATGAAGTGCAAGCCACGGCGGTGCTTTACCCGGAATACATGCAGAACTTTGCCCGTACCGGCACGCGTTTCTCGGTGGTGACACCGCAGATTTCCGCCGCTGGCGTTGAGCATCTCGACACCATTCTGCAGCCATACATTAACGTTGAACCGGGTAACGGCAACGTGCGTCGCGAGTTTGAGCTGCAGGAAGCCACCATCACCGACTCTCGCTATCTCGATGGATTAAGCATCGTGGTGGAAGTACCAGAAGCCGGTTCGATGAGTATCGGCACGCCGGTGTTGTTCCGTGGTATTGAAGTGGGTACCGTGACGGGGCTAACGCTAGGCACACTGTCCGATCGCGTGATGGTCGGGCTACGTATCAGCGAGCGTTATCAGCATCTGGTGCGCAACAACTCGGTATTCTGGCTGGCATCGGGCTATTCCCTTGATTTCGGCCTGACCGGTGGCGTGGTGAAAACCGGGACTTTCAATCAGTTCATTCGCGGCGGCATCGCCTTTGCCACTCCGCCGGGCACACCGCTCGCACCTAAAGCGCAGCCGGGCAAACACTTCCTGTTGCTCGAAAGTGAACCGAAAGAGTGGCGTGAATGGGGAACCGCCCTGCCACGTTAATCAAACGCTCCGGTGTCAACGCACCGGAGCGTTTATGGTACACTTCGCGCTTCATCTTTTCCCTGTGGTACGCCCGTGGCTCAACATTCCGTGTTTCTTCCTGACGAATTCCTGGCGCAAATGCGCGAGGCTCTTCCCGCTCATCTCTCAATGGATGATTTTATCGCCGCCTGCCAGCGTCCGTTACGCCGCAGCATTCGCGTAAACACACTTAAAATCAGCGTCGACGATTTCCTGACTCTGGTTTCGCCCTACCGCTGGCAGCTGACGCCGGTTCCGTGGTGTGCGGAAGGATTCTGGATTGAACGTGAGGACGAAGACGCTCTCCCTCTCGGGAGCACCGCTGAGCATTTGAGCGGGCTGTTTTACATTCAGGAAGCCAGCTCAATGCTGCCCGTAGCCGCACTGTTCGCCGAGGGAAACCAGCCTGCGCGCGTCATGGACGTCGCCGCCGCTCCGGGCTCCAAAACCACGCAAATTGCCGCCCGCATGGGCAATCGCGGGGCGATTCTGGCCAATGAATTTTCAGCCAGCCGGGTAAAAGTCCTGCACGCCAACATCAGCCGCTGCGGGATCAGCAACGTCGCCCTGACCCACTTTGATGGCCGCGTGTTCGGCGCAGCCGTGCCAGAATCATTCGATGCGATCCTGCTTGATGCCCCGTGTTCGGGCGAAGGTGTGGTGCGTAAAGATCCCGATGCGTTGAAAAACTGGTCCGTCGCCAGCAATCTTGAAATTGCCGCCACCCAGCGCGAATTGATCGACAGCGCGTTTCACGCCCTGCGCCCCGGCGGGACGCTGATTTATTCCACCTGCACCCTGAATCGTGATGAAAACGAGTCAGTTTGCCTGTGGCTGAAAGAACAGTACCCGGACTCCGTCGAGTTCCTGCCGCTGGAATCGCTGTTCGATGGCGCAAAAGAAGCGCTAACGCCAGAAGGTTTCCTGCACGTTTTCCCGCAGATTTTCGACTGCGAAGGCTTCTTTGTTGCTCGTCTGCGCAAAAAGGCAGCTATTGACGCTTTACCGACGCCTAAATTTAAAGTCGGCAACTTCCCGTTCGCGCCATTGAAAACCCGTGAAACCGCGCAAATCACCGACGCGGCCAACAAAGTCGGGCTCCAATGGAGTGAAAACCTGCGCTTATGGCAGCGCGATAAAGAGATTTGGCTTTTCCCGGTCGAAATCGAGCCGCTGATTGGCAAAGTGCGTTTTTCCCGCATTGGAATGCGCCTGGCGGAAGTGCATAACAAAGGTTATCGCTGGCAGCATGAAGCGGTGATCGCGCTGGCGGGTGACGAAAATACATTCGCCCTGACGCACAAAGAGGCTGAAGAGTGGTATCGCGGACGCGATGTCTACCCGGATCTCACGCCACCGGCTGACGAAATGATCGTCACTTATCAGGGCTTCCCGCTGGGGCTGGCGAAGAAAGTCGGTTCCCGTTTGAAAAACAGTTACCCACGTGAACTGGTTCGCGATGGTCGCCTGTTTACCGGTAACGATCTCAGCGAATAAAAAACCGCACAATTTCACTGGCGCTTTTGCTCTCCTGCACTACGCTGAAAAATGGGCGATCACACTGGTCGTACCAGATTTTAAGCAAAACTGCGGAGAGCAATATGACGAAAACCAGCGTACGTATTGGCGCTTTTGAGATCGACGATGCGGAGTTGCGCGGCGATAATCAGGGCGATCGAACATTAACCATTCCCTGTAAATCCGATCCGGATTTGTGTATGCAACTCGATGCCTGGGATGCCGATACCAGTATTCCGGCAATTCTTGATGGCGAACATTCCGTACTATACCGCGAACATTACGATCAGAAGTCCGATGCCTGGGTCATGCGCCTTGCCTGATTCCAAAAAGAACCCGCCCGAAGGCGGGTTATTTATGCCCTCAATATTTCCCCTGCGATAAATCCTCCCCTACACTAACCATTCGGATCGCCAGATCAGAGGATGAGATGTTCGCACTGGTACTGTTTGTTTGTTATCTGGATGGCGGCTGCGATGACATCGTGATTGATGTCTATAACAGCGAAATGCAGTGTGTTGTCTCGAAGAAAGAGCAGCGCATTCGCCACGGCGGTTGCTACCCGGTCGAAGAATTTATCGATGGATTCTGGACTCCGGCCCAGGAATACAGTGACTTTTAGCTACTGGAGTTGCGCGAGGGTGAAGGTGCCGCCAAACACAGCGCCGGTATCGATATAGTGCAGGTTATTGAAGTCATATCGCTTTGCTATCGGCGTATGCCCGAACCAGAAATGGTCCGCGCCGGTTATGCCCTCGCCCCTGCCAGCCATCAACCCCGATAACCGCGACCTGTCCCACAGCACCCGCTGTTTGCTGACAGACTTGTCACGGACATAGACCGACTCCGGGTAATCGGCATGAGCAATTACGTTAAGGCCATTAGCGCACAAAATTTCAATAATATGCGGTAATTCCCGGCACGCTTCGAGCAAAGCAATGGCCGTTAATTTTTGCGGGTTCGACAGTCGGGAAAACCATATACCGCCATTGATTGTCCAGAGCGCAAAATCATTATTCCCGAGCGCATCAAGAGCCATTTGTTCATGATTTCCCCGTACGGCGCGAAACCATTTTTCAGGCATCAGTTGCAGGCATTTAACGCTGTCAGGCCCTCGGTCAATGAGGTCACCGACTGAAATAAGCAAATCCTCATAAGGATTAAAATGACGCTGCTTCAACTCATCCATAAGCTGTTGCCAGCAACCATGAATGTCGCTCACAACCCAGATATGACGCCATTCTTGACCATCGAGTATTTGATACATAGGCCCTCCTTCCCGATAAGTATAGTCTCAGGAATACATTGAGTTGCTCATGCAAAACTCCAGGCAAAGAAAACTAAACAATTAATAAACGAAAATCAAATAAACCATTAATTTGTATTAACTCATTTTCAGGAACCTTAAAATACGCGCTGAATACATTCAGAGGTTTCTTCCGTGTCTAATGCCAGCCTGCAACCCGGCTCTTCAGCTTATCATCGTAAAAATATCATTATTGAACTGATTAAAGGCGACCTTGTACCCGGACCTATTTGGAAGAAACGCGAGTACAGACTGAAATTCATGCTGCGTTCTCTGCTCTTCTGGTCATCTACACATAAGATGCTGGAAGCGATGTCTCGTCGTAACGATTTTGACAAATTACTGGCATCCCAAATTACATTACCCAGTAAAACTCATCGCATGTATTTGTCTCGCGGGATGTCTGCGATCGATCGAGCTAATGCGATTATTTGTCATTACGAATGGATTGATTCACTGCCTGACGCTGATTTAGTGTCTGCCCTGACAAGCCCTCAAGAACATCCTGTAGTAGCATTTCACGCCAAAGATGATATTTCTTACACCGTTTATGCCTCGTCTGCCAGTAAAGCCGAGCGTGAAGGTGAAGCTACGCTTTGGTTACGTGACAATGAAAATACACTTCTGGCTAGCCTGACGTTTTGCGTCTCTCAGGAAAAAGATCGCCTGGTATTAGTAATCGGCGGACTTCAAGGTCCACGACGTAGCGTTTCTCGTGATGTTATCAAAATCGCGACACGGGCTTGTCACGGTTTATTTCCTAAACGAGTCCTTCTTGAAGTGGTTTCTCAACTGGCTAGCCGTTCAGATATCAAAACTATTTATGGTGTCAGCGACGAAGGACACGTTTTCCGCGCCCTGCGCTATCGCCTGAGTAAAGGCCGCCACTTCCACGCCAGCTATGATGAGTTCTGGGCGTCCATCGACGGTAAGAAAATGTCCGCGTATCGCTGGCAGCTTCCACTGCAGATGGAGCGTAAATCTCTTGAGGATATCGCCAGTAAAAAACGCGCCGAATATCGCCGCCGTTTTGGCCTGCTGGATGAAATCGCAGAAGGCATCAACGTCCGCTTTTAACCGAGGTGGGGGTGAACGCCTCCACACAAAAATTTAACAAAACCGCCAAAAAGCGCTGGACTTTCGCCCGCCTGATTGTGGTATGGTTAAATTCGAGGCGCAGGATGTTCCTCATCTGCCATGAATGAAAACAGGAAATAACGTTCACTTTCATGCAGATAAAAAGAGACCGAATACGATTCCTGTATTCGGTCCAGGGAAATGGCTCTTGGGAGAGAGCCGTGCGCTAAAAGTTGGCATTAATGCAGGCTCAAGTCGCCTGACACTTTAAGAATAGATGACGACGCCAGGTTTTCCAGTCCGCAGCAAAAGTGGTCAGAAAATTTCGCGATTGAGCATCCCAAAACAAAAAAACCGCACTGCTTCCTGTCAGAAGCCTGCGGTTTTTTTATTGGAAACCTAAGATTAACAGAGCGTGTTGGCACGCTCGATAAACGGGGCGAGGCTCATCTTCTGGCTCGGGTTTGCCGGGTCGTCAATCTGGATAATGCTGATGGGCTGGCCGTTGCTCTTGCCGCTGGCAACCTGCTGCTCGGCAACATCATTAAGCGGGTATTGCACCAGGGTGCTCGGATTGATGGCATAGAGTGCGTGGCCTGGACGGCAGGTCAGCATGACCTCTTCGCGGTTAAAGGCCCACTTATCTTTACCCACTTCAAAGCGGCTCACGGTAATCACCTGCGGAGCAGCAAACGCGGAACCGGCGCACGCCAGCAAGACGAGAGAAAGAACTGTTTTTTTCATACGTTTTAAACCTTGTCAGAAAGGCTCCCAGGTCGCGAACAGACTGACGATTGCCAGCACCAGCGCCCCCAGAACCACCTCAGCCTGTGTCATCCAGATAAAGAGTTGTTGTTCGCGCCCCGATTCAGGACGAAATCGCGGAACCAAAAGATACCGATTCAGCAGCGCAATAACCACCATCATCGCCACCAGCGCACATTTCACCAACAGCAATTGCCCATATTCCGTGCGCCACGGCCAGTTCAGGCCGAGGATCAGCAGCATATTGACTACACCGGTCAGGATCACACCCGCCACCGCATAATGCCCGATACGCGAAAAACGCATCATGGTATAGATGGCCTGCACGCGCCAGCGCCCTTTTGCCAGCCGCATGCAAAACACCAGCGGGAGCAACGCGCCAACCCAGGTCGCTGCGCTGAGCAAATGAACTGCGTGATTAATCCGCTGCAGAACGCCCGGAACGCCGTCGCGCATCGCCGCATGACCAACACCCGCGAGTAAAATAAACTGACCGATGGCGAGCAACAGCAACAGGCGCGCGCTTTTCGCAGGTGCAATCCAGGCAGCACAAGCGGTGAGGAGTGCCAGCACGATTTGCCACAGCCAGACGCCGCCAAACCGCGTGCTGGCGACCGCCTGCCAGATTTCCGGCTGAATAACGTCACCCCAGCCTTCGCCCATTAATCCGCCCTGCACCGCCAGCATCAACAGCGCCGTGAACAGGCTCACCAGCGCGGCCATTTTTTGCTGCCACTGGAATCGACGTGTCATCAGCCTGTGCAGGGAAAAAGGAGCCAGCCATGCGCTGTAAAACGCATTGCCGAATATCAGCATCAGCGCCGCAAAATGCACAAAACGCAGAGCGACGTAACTGAACGCCAGCATCTTATTTCACGCTAAAGTGATAACCGCCTTTAGTTTTATGGCCGTCAACAGAGACGACATGCCAGTCAACGGCATAGCTACCCGGCGTCAATGGCTGCTCAATAGGAACAATCAGCTGCGTGTTGTCGTTTTCTGCACGCTTCACCGCGCCGATTTTAACGATCTGCTGTTTATCGCCGGTGATTGAAACACCGCTGAATTTAGGCTCAATCCCTTCCGAAAAATTGAGCGTCAGCGCCTGTGGGGCAGCGGTCACAGCTGCGTCGGCAGCCGGGTACTGATGCTTCAAATGGGCATGAGCTAGCGCGGCAGGTACCGTCGCCACGGAAAACAGAAATGTCAGAGCGCAAGCCGCGCGGGATGCAGTGAATACCATATCAATCATTCCTTTGGGTTATGTCTATATGACAGAGGATAACTCTGTATAATATCTGAGTCGAGGATGATTCTGTGCAGGCTTGTCAACGCAGAGCAACCACGGTAAGGTCAGCGCCGCATAATCAGGAGAAGGCAATGAAGATCAATCTGGCTACTATCCCCCAGGATGAAATGGACAAAGTGAATGTCGATCTCGCGGCGGCAGGCGTGGCATTCAAAGAGCGCTATAACATGCCGGTTATCGCGGAAGTCGTTGAGCGCGAGCAGCCCGCTCATCTGCGCGACTGGTTTCGCGAGCGCTTAATTGCCCATCGTCTTAAATCCGTCACGCTGTCGCGCTTACCGTACGAACCTAAAGTTAAGTAAACCCGGCGCGTCGTTACACTTCCTTACATGGATTGTGGCAGGATAGAAAAACCCTGAAGTATTCAGGTGTATTATCAATCCCTGAGACGAGTGTATAAGGAAGTCACGATGTCCCAATGGAATATTGCCGCCGCGCAGTATGCCCCCCGGCATAACTGCATCGATGCCCACGTGCAGCATCATCTTCGCTTTATCAACGCAGCCGCCCGTCAGCAGTGCCACTTGCTGGTTTTCCCTGAACTCTCTCTGACCGGCCCTGCCGACGCCGACGCCGCGTTGCCCGACGCGCCCAGCGAGCAAGCATTAGCCCCCCTCGTCGAGGCGGCGCATACTCTGTCTATTACCGTAATTGCCGGCATCACTGTGGAAACCGGCGGTGAGCGTCAGAAAGGTTTGGCCCTCTTTTCCCCGAATCAAACTCACGTTTTACGCTATTCGCAGGGCAGCGGTGCGTGCCTGACGCCGGGTAACACGCAGCTTACGATTGTGGATGGTCAAACGGAACGATTGAGTCTCGATCCCCAGGCGGCGTTATTCACCTGTAGCCAGGCGGTCGGTGAGTTGCGCTGGCGTGATTCCATCAGCCGCCTGCAACGTTTTGCCCATAAATATGCCATTACCGTGCTGATGGCGAATTCAGACGGTCACAGCGCACTTTGGGATTCTAGCGGACAATTGATTGTGCGCGCCGACCGGGGTGAGCTGTTATTAACCGGAACATGGGGCAAGCAGGGTTGGCAAGGTGATATCATTCCTTTACGCTAACGTTTTTACGGCCAGGAGTGAGCCATGCTGCGTGTAATCGACACCGAAACCTGTGATCTTCAGGGCGGGATTGTAGAGGTTGCGTCCGTTGACGTGATTGACGGACAGATCGTTAACCCCATGAGCCATCTGGTTCGGCCCGATCGCCCTATTAGCGCACAGGCGATGGCGATTCATCGCATCACCGAATCGATGGTGGCGGACAAACCGTGGATTGAAGAGGTGATACCGAACTACTTCGGCAGCCCGTGGTACGTAGCGCACAACGCCAGTTTTGACCGCCGCGTGTTACCGGAGATGCCCGGCGAGTGGATTTGCACCATGAAGCTGGCCCGTCGCGCCTGGCCGGGAATTAAATACAGCAATATGGCACTGTATAAATCCCGTAAGCTCAGCGTGAAAACGCCGGAAGGGTTACATCATCACCGTGCGCTGTACGATTGCTACATCACGGCGGCGTTACTCATTGATATTATGAATAACACTGGCTGGACGCCGGACGAGATGGCGACCATCACCGGTCGCCCCGCTCTGCTGACCACCTTTACCTTTGGTAAATATCGTGGCAAACCGGTGTCCGAAGTGGCCGAGCGCGATCCGGGCTATCTGCGCTGGTTATACAATAACCTCGACCGCATGAGCCCGGAGTTGCGCCTGACGCTGCGTCATTATCTCGACGAAGCCTAATCCGCCGCGTGGCCTGGCAGCGTCTCTTGCGCCAGGCCAATCAGGAATGCATATTCAAGTGCCACGCCTTCATAGGATTTAAATCGCCCTGATTTCCCGCCGTGACCAGAATCCATATCGGTACAGAGCAAAAGGAGATTATCGTCGGTTTTTAGCTCTCGCAGTTTCGCCACCCATTTCGCCGGTTCCCAATACTGCACCTGAGAATCATGCAGGCCGGTGGTCACCAGCATATGCGGATAGGCCTTCGCTTCGACATTATCGTACGGGCTGTACGCTTTCATGTAGCGATAGTAGGTTTCGTCCTGAGGGTTGCCCCACTCTTCAAATTCGCCCGTCGTTAACGGAATTGACTCATCGAGCATCGTGGTCACGACGTCAACGAACGGCACCTGGGCGACGATACCTTTAAACAGCTCTGGGCGCTGGTTAATCACCGTCCCCATCAGCATCCCACCTGCGCTGCCGCCCATGCCAAAGCACAGTTTCGGACAGCCGTAGCCCAGTGCAATCAAGCCATCGCACACGTCGAGATAGTCGTTGAAGGTGTTTTTCTTTTTCAGGAACTTGCCTTCTTCGTACCAGTGCTGACCCAATTCCCCGCCGCCGCGAACGTGTGCAATAGCGAACACAAATCCTCGGTCGAGCAGACTGAGTCTGCTGCCACTAAAATCGGCGTCCATGCTGGCACCGTATGAACCATAGCCATACACCAGCAGCGGATTTTTGCTCTTGCGGAAATGATCTTTGTGATACACCAGCGATACCGGTACTTCCACGCCGTCTCGCGCCGTTATCCACAGATGCTCGCTGCGATAGTGGCTGGCATCAAAACCAGCCACTTCGGATTGCTTCAGCACTTTCCGCTGGCCGGTATTCATATCGAGTTCAAACAGCGTGTCGGGGGTGGTCATCGACGAATAGCCATAGCGCAGACGCGAGGATTCCGGCTCCGGGTTATAGCCAATCCAGGTCACGTATGCCGGATCGTCAAAGGCGATCCCCACCACTTCGCGCGTTTTACGGTTGATTTGTCGGATACTGGTCAGCCCGCGCTGGCGCTCTTCCACCACCAGCCAATCGGTAAAGAGCGTGAAGCCCTCCAGCATCACCTGCTCGCGCGCCGGGATCAGCACTTCCCATTTACGCTCATCCCGCACTTTGGTTTTATACAGGCCAAAATTTTTGCCTTCCCGATTTGAGCGCAGATAGAACGTGTGCTGGAAATGATCAAGGCTGTACTCGTGGTCTTTGCGGCGCGGTAAAAAACAGAGAGGCTGCGCGTCGGGCAGTTCTGCATCAAGCAGCAGCACTTCGGTGGTGGTGGCGCTTGCCAGCGAGATAATGACATAGTGACGCGAGGTGGTTTTGTGCAGGCTAACGTAAAAAGTGTCGTCCTTTTCCTCGTACACCAGCTCATCGTTGCCAGAGGATGTCCCTACGGTGTGCCGCCAGACCTGATAAGGCAGCAGCGTCGAGGCGTGCTTTTTGACGTAATAGACCGTTTCGGAATCATTCGCCCAGACAAAATCGGACGAAACATTGTCCAGCATTTCCGGATACCAGTTTCCCGTTTCCAGGTTACGAAAACGCAGTCCGTACTGGCGGCGAGACAAGTAATCTTCCGCCAACGCCATAATGGTGTTATCGGGTGAAATCCCCATCCCACCGAGAGTATAAAATTCGCTGTGCGCCGCGCGCTGATTGGCATCGAGCAGCGTTTCCCACTCGTCCCATTCCGCACAAAGCACTGACTGGCGCTGGTAAATGGCGTATTCGCTGCCCGGCTCGTAAAGATGGCGATAGCGGTAGCCGTTTTTGGTCCAGGGCGCGGAGATATCGCGCTGCGGCACACGCGCGACCATTTCTGTCAGCAGGCTGTCCTGAAGCGCCTGCTGCGAAGACATCACCTTTCGGCCGTAATCATTTTCCTGGTGAAGGTAATCAAGCACTTCCGGCTGCGCGCGATCGTCGTCGCGCAGCCAATAGTAATTATCAATGCGCGTATCACCGTGGGTGGTGAGCGCTTTGGGAATGCGTCGGGCTTTTGGCAACATATCAGTTTTTCTTTTTGGTTTTACACCCTATAAGGGTGGCAAAACGCACGCACGATGCAAGCGAAACGTGACAGCTGCCGGGTAAAATTAACCCTGTAATGCCTGTTTTTGCTGCTGAATATCCTGTTCAATCCCTTCGCGCACGTCCTGAGGAATTTTTAGCGCATCACCAAGCGCATTCAGATAGCTGCGCTCCATAAAGTGATCGATATCGATAGCTGCTGCACTCAGGAAATAAAGCTCAAGCGCCTCTTCCTCGTTTTTCACACTTTGCGCCAGACGGTTTGGGTCCAGCGGTTGTTCAATCGCCTGCGCCACCAGCGCCCGGCCCTGCTGTTCAACACCCGCTTCGCGCATTTGCTGTTCGATAGCGGCGCGTTCTTTTTCATCAATATGCCCGTCGCTTTTAGCAGCAAACACCAGCGCAAGAATCAGTCGTTCGGTGCGCAAATCCATCGGCGTAACCTGCTGACCAAACTGCGGCTCATCCTGATGGGCGGTGCGCACTTTATCTTTGTATTTGTTCCACAGCACCGTTCCGGCAATGGCACCGCCACCCGCCAGCAACGCGCCGGTGCCGTATTTCGCCAGCAATTTACGCGAGGATTTATTGGCTACCAGCAGGCCTGCCAGCCCGCCGAGCGCTCCAGGCACCAGCAGCTTACTCAGCCCCTCTCCGCCCGATGACGACGCTTTCTGACCTAACATGGACTGCAATTGATTCAACCAGCCTGACATGATTTTCCCCACTTAACGGTTCGCAATGGTTACAGCCTATGCGAGGTGATGTCAGGAAATGTCTGTCCGCACTAAAGAAGCGCAAATTTCCCGGGCACATCATCACGCTAGCTTCTGAGGGAAGACAGACGCAAACGTTTTCGTTTATACTGCGCGCAACTTTTTCAGGGGGAATTTATGACTCTTTTAGGAACTGCACTGCGTCCAGCCGCGACGCGCGTCATGCTGTTGGGTTCAGGCGAACTGGGAAAAGAAGTGGCTATTGAGTGCCAGCGCCTGGGCGTAGAAGTGATCGCCGTCGATCGGTATGCTGATGCGCCCGCCATGCACGTGGCACACCGCTCATACGTGATCAATATGCTCGACGGTGATGCCCTTCACGCACTGATTGAGCAGGAAAAACCTGATTATGTGGTCCCGGAAATCGAAGCTATCGCCACCGATACACTGATTGCCCTGGAGCACGAAGGACAGCGCGTAGTCCCTTGCGCCCGAGCGGCAAAACTGACCATGAACCGGGAAGGCATTCGCCGTTTAGCCGCAGAAGAGTTAGCGATTCCCACATCACGCTACCGCTTTGCCGATGGAAAAGACGATTTCCTGCAGGCCGTGGAACAGATTGGTTACCCGTGCATCATTAAGCCGGTGATGAGCTCCTCCGGCAAAGGCCAGAGCTTTATCCGTGACGCATCCGCACTTGATAAGGCGTGGGATTACGCCCAACAAGGCGGCCGCGCGGGTGCCGGGCGCATCATCGTTGAAGGCGTAGTGAAGTTTGATTTCGAAATCACCCTGCTGACGGTCAGCGCGGTGGACGGCGTGCATTTCTGCGACCCGATTGGTCATCGTCAGGAAGATGGCGATTATCGTGAGTCCTGGCAGCCGCAGCAGATGAGTCAACTGGCGCTGGAGCGCGCGCAGGAGATGGCCCGTAAAGTGGTGCTGGCGCTGGGCGGTTACGGTCTGTTTGGCGTTGAGCTGTTCGTTTGCGGTGATGAGGTGATTTTCAGTGAAGTATCCCCGCGTCCGCACGACACTGGGATGGTGACGCTGATTTCACAGGATCTTTCGGAATTCGCCCTGCACGTGCGCGCATTCCTCGGCTTGCCGGTCGGCGGGATTCGTCAGTATGGCCCGGCTGCTTCCGCCGTGATCCTGCCGCAGCTGACCAGTCAGAATGTGACCTTCGGAAACGTTGAAGCCGCTGTCGGCGCGGGTCTGCAGCTGCGTCTGTTTGGTAAACCGGAAATTGATGGAAGCCGTCGTCTGGGCGTGGCGTTAGCCACAGGTGAAAGCGTGGAAAGTGCGGTTGAGCGCGCGAAAAATGCAGCGCAGGCCGTCAGTGTGAAGGGATAAAAAAAGCCGGGTGGCGCTGACGCTTACCCGGCCTACATTTCAGAGTTTAACGACGGATATTACTTCGCGCCTTCAACCGCTTCACGCGCCAGCTTAGTAATGCGATCCCAGTCGCCCGCTTCCAGCGCATCCGCCGGAACCAGCCAGGAGCCACCGATACACAGAACGCTTTTCAGCGCCAGGTAGTCACGGTAGTTCGCTGGAGAGATGCCACCCGTTGGGCAGAAACGCACCTGAGAGAACGGACCCGCGATTGCCTGCAACGCTTTGGTGCCGCCGTTAGCTTCAGCCGGGAAGAATTTGAACTCTTTCAGGCCGTAATCCATACCCAGCATCAGCTCGGACACGGTGCTGATCCCTGGGATCAACGGAATAGTGCCTTCTGTTGCGGCTTTCAGCAGCGGCTCGGTCAGGCCTGGACTGATGGCGAACTGTGCGCCCGCTTCAGTCACTTCCGCCAGTTGCTGTGGATTCAGAACCGTACCGGCACCGATAATCGCATCCGGCACTTCTTTCGCGATAGCGCGAATCGCGTCCATCGCGCAAGCGGTACGCAGTGTGACTTCCAGAACACGAACACCACCTGCAACCAGCGCTTTCGCCATTGGGACGGCATGCTCCAGTTTGTTCACCACGATAACCGGCACTACCGGGCCAGTTGTCAGGATTGCTTCTGCACTTGTTTTCCAGTTTTTCATCAGTGTTTTTCTCTCGCCAGATCGTTAATTCTTGTCGTCTTAAAACGTAATACAGGTTGCGCCCTGCTCAGCACCGGAGAGTTTCTCGCGCAGTGCACTGAACATTTCGCGTCCTGTTCCCACACGCGACGCGCTCAGGTCAGGAATATGCGGCTTACGGGCTGCCAGTTCGGCTTCATCCACCAGCAGGGTCAGTTCGCCTGTCTGGCCATTGACGCGGATAATATCGCCATCGCGGACTTTCGCCAGTAACCCACCGTCGTAAGCTTCGGGAGTGACGTGGATCGCTGATGGCACTTTACCTGATGCGCCAGAGAGTCGTCCATCGGTAACCAACGCAATTTTGAAACAGCGGTCCAATAATACACCAAGTGGTGGCATAAGTTTATGTAATTCTGGCATGCCGTTGGCTTTTGGTCCCTGATGGCGAACGACCACCACGCAGTCTTTGTTCAGCAGACCGGCTTCGAAGGCCGGCAGCACGTCGTGCTGGCTTTCGAAAATCACCGCAGGAGCTTCGACAATCTGGTTTTCAACCGGCACTGCGGAGGTTTTCATCACCGCGCGACCGAGGTTTCCGCTCAGCACTTTGGTGCCGCCGTGATGGGAGAATGGCTTCGCGAAAGTGGCGATAACCTGCTCATCGAGAGAATCCTGCGCGCCTTCGCGCCAGTCGAGCTGGCCGTCGTTCAGCCACGGCTCCAGGGTGTAACGTTGCAGGCCAAAACCGGCCACCGTATTGACGTCTTCATGCAGCAGCCCGCCTTTCAGCAGCTCGCGGATCAGCACCGGTACGCCGCCCGCCGCCTGGAAGTGGTTGATATCTGCCGGGCCGTTCGGGTAGAGACGCGCCATCAGCGGCACAATTTCTGACAGATCGGAGAAATCATCCCAGTTGATCTGTATACCCGCCGCACGCGCCATCGCCACCAGATGCATGGTGTGGTTGGTGGAACCGCCGGTCGCCAGCAACGCGACGATCCCGTTGACGATCACTTTTTCGTCGACCATTTTACCCAGCGGCATCCACTCGTTGCCGTTGCCGGTCAGACGCGTCACCTGGCGGGCGGCGGCTTCGGTCAGCGCCTGACGCAGCGGGGCATCCGGCTGAACGAACGACGAGCCAGGAAGCTGCATCCCCATGAACTCCACCACCATTTGGTTGGTGTTGGCAGTGCCGTAAAACGTACAGGTACCCGCGGCGTGATATGACGCGGCTTCGGCTTCCAGCAGCGCGCTGCGATCCACTTTGCCTTCGGCGTACAGCTGACGGATGCGGACTTTTTCTTTATTCGGTAAACCGCTCGCCATCGGGCCAGACGGGACAAAAATGGCGGGTAAATGGCCGAATGACAACGCCGCCATCGCCAGACCTGGGACAATCTTGTCGCACACACCGAGGTACAGCGCACCGTCAAACATATTGTGGGACAGCCCCACCGCCGCGGACATCGCGATAATTTCACGGCTCAACAGGGACAGTTCCATTCCGTCCTGGCCCTGGGTCACACCGTCACACATGGCGGGCACACCGCCCGCAACTTGCCCGACCGCATTGGCGCTGTGCAGCGCTTTGCGGATAATTTCCGGGTAATGTTCATATGGCTGATGGGCGGAGAGCATATCGTTGTAGGAGGTGATGATCGCAATATTGTTACGCAGCATGCTTTTCAGCGAGGCTTTATCGTCCGGCTGGCAGGCGGCGAAACCGTGGGCCAGGTTACCGCAAGCGAGTTGCGAACGATGTACCGTATCGGTCTTCGCCTGCTGGATGCGGGCGAGGTAGGCAGAACGCGTCTCTTTTGAGCGCTCAGTAATGCGTTGTGTTACGCGTAACAATACAGGATTCATAGAAGCTCCTCTAATTTATCTGTCCTGGCTCGGGAGTTAACAAGGTGAATCGCTTGTATTAACAAGGCTGAAACGCTTGCAGTCCGTAGCTCGGGGGCAAAATCGCTGCAGCCAGTGTAATAAAAAAAGCTCCACGGGTGAATCCACGTGGAGCTTAAATGCTTAAAAATTGTGCCACAATCTGTGTTAGATCATGTTACCGGTAAAATAACCCGTTCGGATTAGCTTCCGGCTTACTCGAACTCGTTCCAGGAACGGCCATCGCGGGTGATCATCGCCACTGAAGCGACCGGTCCCCAGGTACCTGCCTGATACGGTTTAGGCGCATCCTGATCGGCGGCCCAGGCTTCAGTAATGGAGTCGACCCATTTCCATGCTTCTTCCACTTCATCACGACGTACGAACAGCGCCTGAATACCACGCATGGTTTCGAGCAGCAGACGCTCGTAAGCATCGGCCAGGTGCGTTTCGTTAAAGGTTTCGGAGTAGCTCAGGTCCAGCTTGGTGGTCTGCAGGTTGTGCTTATGATCCAGACCCGGCACTTTGTTCAGCACCTGAATATCCACGCCTTCATCAGGCTGCAAACGGATAGTCAGCTTGTTCTGCGGCAGTTCCTGCCAGGACTCTTTGAACAGGTTCAGCTCTGGGTTTTTAAAATAAACCACCACTTCAGAACATTTGGTCGGCAGACGTTTACCGGTGCGCAGGTAGAACGGAACACCCGCCCAGCGCCAGTTATCGATATCAACGCGGATCGCCACAAACGTTTCGGTGTTGCTGGTCTTGTTCGCACCCTCTTCTTCCAGGTAGCCAGGGACTTTTTTGCCCTGCGCGAAACCCGCGGTGTACTGACCGCGAACGGTTTTCTCACGTACATTCGAGCGATCGATACGACGCAGAGATTTCAACACTTTCACTTTTTCGTCGCGAATGTTGTCCGCTGACAGGTCAGACGGCGGAGACATGGCGATCATGCACAGGATTTGCAGCAGGTGGTTCTGAATCATGTCGCGCATCTGGCCGGCCTGGTCAAAGTAACCCCAACGCCCTTCGATGCCCACTTCTTCAGCCACGGTAATTTCGACGTGATCGATAGTGCGGTTGTCCCAGTTGTTGGCAAACAGGGAGTTCGCGAAACGCAGGGCCAGCAGGTTCAGAACCGTCTCTTTACCCAGATAGTGGTCGATACGGTAAACCTGGCACTCTTCGAAGTACTCGCCCACCTGGTCATTGATTTCGCGGGAAGTGGCAAGCGAGGTGCCCAGCGGTTTTTCCATGACAACACGCGCAGGCTTGGCGTTGAGCTTCGCTTCGCCCAGGCCTTTGCAGATCGCGCCAAAGGTGCTTGGCGGCATGGCGAAATAGTTGATCGTGACGCGGTTTTCCTGGTCCAGCATTTTGCCCAGACGGCCAAACGCCTTGGTGTCATTGACGTCGAGGTTGCAGAAATCAAGACGTCCACTCAGCGCATCCCACAAACTTTCATCGATCTTTTCTTTCATGAACGTTTCGAGCGCTTCACGCACCACTTTGATGTAGGCGTCTTTATCCCAGTCAGCGCGGCCCACGCCCAGGATACGAGTATCCGGGTGGATCTGGCCTGCTTTTTCCAGTTGATACAGGGAAGGCAGCAATTTCCGGCGTGCAAGATCGCCTTTCGCGCCGAAAATGACCAGGTCACATGCCTGGGCTGTTTGCGTTACCGCCATGTCATTCTCCTCAGTTGGATATCCTGGTGCTTTTGCCAGAATATCGTTGTAATTTTATTACAATGCACTGTACTGCTTTTACGTCATTCCCGAAACCATTAGCGCTTAACGTCGCGTGCGATAACGCGATTTTTCTCTGCTTACGCGCTTCAGTGACGGCAATCACTGCGAATCTGTTGATTCCTGGTTGCGAGCGGGTCGTTGAGAAAACCCGACCGCGATCAAGTAATGAAAAAAAACAACATTATTTCATGTTCTTCATTACCCTTCTGCAAGGCCACAGGGGTATATTCTTCCTAATTCGAATCACGATTTCATCAATTAATGAAATCGTTTCCACCCATGAGCGTCTTGTCAAAATGAACATGCTGGAAAAAATCCAGTTTCAACTGGAACACCTTAGCAAATCCGAGCGTAAAGTGGCTGAAGTTATTCTCGCCTCTCCAACGCAGGCCATTCATTCCAGCATCGCCGCTCTGGCGCAGGAGTCGGGTGTCAGCGAGCCCACCGTCAACCGTTTTTGTCGTAGCCTTGAGACGCGCGGGTTTCCCGATTTTAAACTGCATCTGGCTCAAAGTCTGGCAAACGGCACGCCCTATGTAAATCGTAATGTCGATGAAGATGACAGCGTAGAGGCTTATACCGGTAAAATATTTGAATCCGCGATGGCGACGCTCGACCACGTGCGTCAGTCGCTGGATAAAGCTTCGCTTAATCGCGCCGTTGATTTACTGACTCAGGCGAAGAAAATCGCCTTCTTCGGACTGGGTTCTTCAGCCGCTGTTGCGCACGACGCCATGAACAAATTTTTCCGCTTTAATGTCCCGGTTATTTACTCCGATGACATTGTGCTGCAACGCATGAGCTGTATGAATTGTAACGAAGATGACGTGGTGGTGCTGATCTCCCACACTGGGCGCACCAAAAGTCTGGTGGAACTGGCGCAGCTGGCGCGTGAAAACGATGCCATGGTGATTGCGCTCACCACCGCAGGCACCCCCCTGGCGCGAGAAGCGACGTTAGCCATCACCCTGGACGTGCCGGAAGATACGGATATGTACATGCCGATGGTCTCCCGACTTGCACAATTAACCGTCATCGACGTGCTGGCTACCGGTTTTACACTGCGCCGTGGCGCGAAATTCAGAGATAACTTGAAGCGGGTCAAAGAAGCGCTCAAGGAATCGCGTTTTGATAAAGAATTGCTCATTAAGGGCGATGTACCCTAAATGTTTTTATAAGGTTGTTACTTTTTTCGGTATTCGGTAAGTTTCTACACAGCACCGAATCTATGTTCACGCAACACCAAAGTTGTTTCAGTCAACGGAGTATTACATGTCCAGAAGGCTTCGCAGAACCAAGATCGTGACCACTTTAGGCCCGGCAACCGACCGCGATAATAATCTTGAGAAAATTATCGCCGCAGGCGCCAACGTGGTACGCATGAACTTCTCTCACGGTACGCCAGAAGATCACAAATTACGTGCAGATAAAGTCCGTGAGATCGCGGCAAAACTGGGGCGTCATATCGCCATCCTCGGCGACCTGCAGGGTCCGAAGATCCGCGTATCGACGTTTAAAGAAGGCAAAGTTTTCCTCAACATCGGCGATAAATTCCTCCTCGACGCCAACCTCGGTAAAGGCGAAGGCGACAAAGAGAAAGTGGGCATCGACTATAAAGGTCTGCCTGCTGACGTAGTGCCGGGCGATATCCTGCTGCTGGATGATGGCCGCGTGCAGCTTAAAGTGCTGGAAGTTCAGGGCATGAAAGTGTTCACCGAAGTGACCGTTGGCGGCCCGCTTTCCAACAACAAAGGCATTAACAAACTCGGCGGTGGCCTCTCTGCCGAAGCGCTGACCGACAAAGACAAAGCCGACATCATCACTGCAGCGCAGATTGGCGTCGACTACCTTGCCGTCTCCTTCCCGCGCTGCGGCGAAGACCTGAACTATGCTCGCCGTCTGGCGCGCGATGCAGGTTGCGACGCCAAAATCGTTGCGAAAGTAGAACGTGCGGAAGCCGTTTGCAGCCAGGATGCGATGGATGATGTGATTCTGGCCTCTGACGTGGTGATGGTTGCCCGTGGCGATTTGGGCGTTGAAATTGGTGACCCGGAACTGGTCGGTATTCAGAAAGCGTTGATCCGCCGTGCGCGTCAGTTGAACCGTTCTGTCATCACTGCGACCCAGATGATGGAATCAATGATTACCAACCCAATGCCGACGCGCGCAGAAGTGATGGACGTGGCCAACGCCGTACTGGACGGTACCGATGCGGTCATGTTATCAGCAGAAACGGCAGCAGGTCAGTATCCGGCTGAAACCGTGGCAGCCATGGCGCGCGTATGCCTGGGCGCAGAAAAAATCCCAAGCATTAATGTCTCCAAACACCGCCTGGACATTCAGTTTGATAACGTGGAAGAAGCGATTTCCATGTCCGCGATGTACGCGGCAAACCACCTGAAAGGTGTAACTGCGATCATCACCATGACCGAATCCGGACGCACTGCGCTGATGACGTCTCGTATCAGCTCCGGTCTGCCGATTTTCGCCATGTCTCGTCATGAGCGCACTCTGAATCTGACCGCGCTATACCGTGGCGTTACGCCGGTTTACTTCGACAGCACCAACGACGGTGTTGCGGCGGCTAACGATGCGGTCAATCTGCTGCGCGACAAGGGCTATCTGGTTTCCGGTGATATCGTTATTGTGACTCAGGGTGACGTCATGAGCACCATCGGTTCGACGAACACCACTCGCGTGATGACCGTCGAGTAATATCGGCAGTTGTTGTAGCCAAAAAAATCCCCCGTCTCCGGGGGATTTTTTATTTCTTCGGGAACAACTCTTTACGCTTATACGGCTCTTTCTCGCCGGGTTTACGCGTCTTAAGCAATTTCAGAATCCACGTGTACTGCTCAGCATGCGGGCCGACGAGGATTTCGACCTCTTCGTTCATCCGGCGTGCGATGGTGTTGTCGTCAGCTTCCAGAAGATCGTCCATCGGCGGTCGCACTTCGATGGTCAGACGATGGGTTTTGCCATCGTAAATCGGGAACAGCGGTACAACGCGGGCGCGGCAGACTTTCATCAGCCGACCAATCGCAGGCAGCGTAGCTTTATAAGTGGCAAAGAAATCGACAAATTCGCTGTGCTCAGCACCGTGATCCTGATCCGGCAAATAGTAGCCCCAGTAACCCTCACGCACCGACTTAATGAACGGTTTGATGCCATCGTTTCGCGCATGAAGGCGGCCACCAAAACGACGGCGGACGGTGTTCCACACATAATCAAAAATTTTGTTACCCTGGTTATGGAACATGGCTGCCATTTTCTGGCCCTGAGAAGCCATTAACATCGCGGGAATGTCCACGCCCCAGCCGTGCGGCACGAGGAAAATGACTTTTTCGTCGTTACGACGCATCTCATCGATAATCTCCAGCCCTTTCCAGTCTACGCGCTTTATGACCTTTTCCGGCCCGCGCAGCGCCAGCTCACCCATCATCGCCATCGCCTGTGGCGCAGTGGTGAACATGGCGTCAATAATCGCTTCGCGTTCGGCGTTGGTCTTTTCAGGGAAACAGTAATAAAGATTGATCTGCGCGCGACGACGCGCGCTTTTGCCCAGCCGTCCGGCTAACAGGCCAATTTTACCCAGCACCGGGTCACGTACAGATGCAGGAAGCAGCGCAATGCCCGCAAAGGCATAAACACCCAGCCACGCGCCCCAGTTGCGCGGGTGACGAAAAGATTTCTCAAACTCGGGAATGTATTCACTGTTGTTTTTTTGGGTTTCCATGCGGGTTCCAGGGTCTGGTGAAGCACAAAATAATAATGAGTTAGTGTAGCGAGGCAGGCTGCATCGCACAAAAGAAAAAGCCGGTGCATCTCTGCACCGGCTTTACAATAACGACAGGTTAGTCGAAGCGCAGTTGCGGCATAACCTCTTTAACCTGGGCCAGATAGTCGGTGCGATCTTTACCGGTCAGGCCTTCGGTGCGTGGCAGTTTCGCCGTCAACGGATTTACCGCCTGCTGGTTAATCCACACTTCATAGTGCAGATGCGGGCCAGTGGAGCGTCCGGTGTTGCCCGAAAGCGCAATGCGGTCACCGCGTTTCACTTTCTGTCCCGGCTGAACCAGCAGCTTACGCAGGTGCATGTAGCGGGTGGTGTAGGTGCGCCCGTGACGAACCGCCACGTAATATCCCGCCGCGCCGCTGCGTTTAGCGATAACTACTTCGCCGTCACCCACGGAAAGCACTGGCGTGCCCTGTGGCATCGCGAAGTCAACACCGCGGTGCGGTGCTACGCGACCCGTAACCGGGTTCAGGCGACGCGGGTTAAAGTTGGACGAGATACGGAACTGTTTCGCTGTCGGGAAACGCAGGAAACCTTTCGCCAGACCCGTACCGTTGCGGTCATAGAACTTACCGTCTTCGGCACGAATGGCGTAATAATCTTTGCCTTCTGAGCGTAAGCGCACACCCATCAGTTGGCTCTGTTCACGCTTGCCGTCCAGCATTTCGCGGGACATCAGAATCGAGAATTCGTCGCCTTTTTTCAGTTTTCGGAAGTCCATTTGCCACTGCATGGCTTTGATCACCGAACTGATTTCGCCGCTGGTTAATCCGGCTTCGCGCGCGCTGGCCACAAAGCTGCCACCCACGGTGCCTTTCAACACATTGTTGACCCAGTCGCCTTGCTGCATTTCGCTGGTCATTTTGAAACCGTTTCCAGACCGATCGTAGGTACGGGTTTCACGACGTGAGACTTCCCAGGTCAGACGCTGCAAATCGCCATCGGCGGTCAGCGTCCAGGATAATTGCTGGCCAATTTTGAGGTTACGCAGATCTTTATCGGATGCGGCGAGCTGGCTGATATCACCCATCTCAATACCGTACTGATTGAGAACGCTGCTCAACGTATCGCCCGTCGAGACAACGTATTCATGGATGCCGGCTTCGTTCGCGGTTTTGTCATCCAGCTCATCCTGAGGAATCGCTTCGTCTTCCTGAGCAGCCTGATCGATAGGCTCGCTGGCATCGGGCAGTAAGGAACGAATTTCGCTCTTTTCCAGCTCGATGGTTTTAATGATAGGGGCTGAATGTGGGTGGTACACATAGGGCCGCCAGACGGCGACCGCTAAGGTGAGAACTGTCAGGGACCCCAGCATAACGCGGTGGGGTCTGGGCAGATTATTAAATGCCAGGGCGACAGAGCGGGCTATCTGTTGCACGTGTTCACTTCCTCGTTAATCTCCTTTCAGGCAGCTCGAATACTGGTTCGCCAATTGACTGAGGAACTGCGAGTAACTCGCCTTGCTCAGCTGAATATTGGTTCCAAGCGGGTCCAGGGTTCCCATGCGCACGGACGTTCCCCTGGCCACGGCTTCAACGACCGCTGGCCTGAACTGTGGCTCAGCAAAAACGCATGTCGCTTTTTGCTCAACCAACTGTGTTCTGATTTCATGTAAACGCTGCGCACCGGGCTGAATTTCCGGGTTGACGGTGAAGTGACCCAGCGGGGTCAGGCCGTAGTGTTTTTCGTAGTAGCCATAGGCGTCATGAAAAACGAAATACCCTTTACCTTTCAGCGGTGCGAGCTCGTTACCCACCTGCTTATCGGTTGCGGCTAATTGTGCCTCAAAATCCTTCAGGTTGGCGTCTAGTTTGGCTCGACTTTGCGGCATAAGTTCCACTAATTTGTCATGGATTGCAACCGCTGAGAGCCGCGCTATCTCTGGGGAGAGCCAAAGATGCATGTTGTACTCGCCGTGATGGTGATGGTCGTCACCTTTTTCACCCTCGGCATGATCATGGTCGTGATCGCCGTCGTCGTCGTCAGCCCCTTTCATGAGCAACGGTTTCACGCCAGAAAGCTCAGCAATGGTGACCTGTTTTTGCGGCGGAACTTTGCTCGCTGATTTTTGCATGAACGCTTCCATCTCTGGACCAATCCAGACCACTAAGTCCGCGTTCTGTAAGCGTTTTACATCGGATGGACGCAAAGAATAATCATGCTCGGAGGCACCGTCAGGCAGTAAAACCTGCGTTTCTGTCACGCCATCGGCGATGGCCGAAGCGATGAATCCCAGTGGTTTAAGCGAAGCGACAACGGCGGCGTTAACATCTTGTGCTGCTGAACCCCAAAGGCCAGCGGATAATGCTGCGAAAAGAAGCGTATTTTTATGTAACATAATGCAACTTATTATCGTAATGAATGCGTGGAATGTGATATTATAACATTCGTTGACTTCTGCAAGCTTAAATTGACATGACGACTTTAGTTTCTCTCGAAAATATCTCGGTTTCTTTTGGTCAGCGCCGCGTCCTCTCTGACGTCTCGCTGGACCTCAAACCCGGCAAAATTTTAACCTTGCTCGGCCCAAATGGCGCGGGCAAATCGACCCTGGTGCGCGTGGTTCTTGGCTTAGTAGCACCTGATGCAGGCGTCATCAAGCGCGACGATAAACTGCGCATTGGCTATGTTCCGCAAAAATTGCACCTGGATGCCACGCTGCCGTTAACGGTCGGTCGTTTTTTACGACTGCGTCCGGGCACGCGCAAAGACGATATTCTCCCTGCGCTGAAACGCGTCCAGGCCGGGCATCTGGTCGAAGCACCGCTGCAAAAACTCTCCGGCGGTGAGACCCAGCGTGTGCTGCTGGCCCGCGCGTTGCTGAGTCAGCCTCAGCTACTGGTGCTCGACGAGCCCACTCAGGGCGTGGACGTGAATGGACAGGTTGCTCTGTACGACTTAATCGATCAGCTGCGTCGTGAGCTGGATTGCGCCGTGCTGATGGTCTCTCACGACCTACATCTGGTGATGGCGAAAACCGACGAAGTGCTGTGCCTTAATCACCATATCTGCTGCTCCGGTACGCCAGAAGTGGTGTCGATGCACCCGGAATTTATCTCCATGTTTGGCTCTCGCGGGGCTGAACAGCTCGGCATTTATCGCCACAACCATAATCATCGCCATGATTTACAGGGACGGATTGTCCTGCGTCGGGGAAATGGACACTCATGATTGAATTGTTATTACCCGGCTGGTTAGCCGGGGTGATGCTCGCCTGCGCCGCGGGCCCGCTGGGGTCTTTTGTCGTCTGGCGCCGGATGTCTTATTTCGGCGATACGCTGGCGCACGCTTCATTACTGGGTGTGGCGTTTGGCTTATTGCTGGATGTAAATCCTTTTTACGCCGTTATCGCGGTGACACTGCTGCTCGCAGCCGGGCTGGTATGGCTTGAAAAGCGCCCTCACCTCGCGGTGGATACGCTGCTGGGGATTATGGCGCACAGCGCGCTGTCGCTCGGTCTGGTGGTAGTTAGCCTGATGTCGAACATTCGCGTTGATTTAATGGCGTATCTGTTTGGCGATCTGCTGGCAGTGACGCCGGAAGATCTGATCTCTATCGCCATAGGTGTCGTTGTGGTGCTGGGAATTTTGCTGTGGCAGTGGCGTAATTTGTTGGCGATGACCGTCAGCTCAGATTTGGCTTTTGTCGATGGTGTCAAACTTCAGCGGGTGAAACTGCTGCTTATGCTGGTGACGGCACTGACAATTGGGGTAGCAATGAAGTTTGTCGGTGCGCTGATCATCACGTCGCTGCTGATTATCCCGGCAGCCACCGCGCGGCGCTTTTCGCGTACGCCGGAGCAAATGGCGGGGATTGCAGTGATTGTTGGAATGATTGCCGTTACCGGTGGATTAACCTTCTCAGCCTTTTACGACACGCCAGCCGGCCCGTCTGTGGTGCTGTGCGCTGCGCTGATGTTTATCTTCAGCATGATGAAGAAACCTGCCAGCTAAATAGTGTCCCCGGTGGCGCTGCGCTTACCGGGGCTACAGGTGTCGTTGTAGGCCGGACAAGGCGTAGCCGCCATCCGGCTTTTTCCGCAGCGAACTACGGCATTTCCGGTGGCGTAATCCCGAAGTGATTCCACGCGCGTACCGTTGCCATTCGTCCACGCGGCGTGCGCTGTAAAAAGCCCTGCTGAATCAGATACGGCTCCAGCACGTCCTCGATGGTTTCCCGCTCTTCACCAATCGCCGCCGCCAGGTTGTCCAGCCCGACCGGCCCGCCAAAGAATTTATCCAGAATCGCCAGCAGCAGCTTGCGGTCCATATAGTCAAATCCTTCCGCATCGACGTTCAGCATGTCCAGCGCCTGCGAGGCGATATCCAGCGAAATGGTGCCGTCGTGTTTCACTTCAGCGAAGTCACGCACACGACGCAGGAGACGGTTGGCGATACGCGGTGTACCTCGCGAACGTTTAGCCACTTCAAACGCGCCTTCATCGCTCAGCTCAAGTCCCATAAAGCGCGCGCTACGACCAACGATGTACTGCAGATCGGCCACCTGATAGAACTCAAGTCGCTGCACAATGCCGAAGCGGTCGCGCAGTGGCGAGGTCAGTGAACCCGCACGGGTAGTGGCGCCAATCAGGGTAAATGGCGGCAGGTCAATTTTAATTGAGCGCGCCGCCGGACCTTCACCAATCATGATATCCAGCTGATAATCTTCCATCGCCGGATACAGCACCTCTTCGACCACCGGAGACAGGCGGTGGATCTCATCGATAAACAGCACGTCGTGCGGCTCGAGGTTGGTCAGCATCGCCGCCAAATCCCCTGCTTTCTCAAGCACCGGGCCAGAGGTGGTGCGCAGATTCACGCCCATTTCGTTAGCAACGATATTCGCCAGCGTGGTTTTACCTAAGCCTGGAGGGCCAAAAATCAGCAGATGATCGAGTGCATCCCCGCGAAATTTCGCCGCCTGGATAAAGATTTCCATCTGTGAGCGAACCTGCGGCTGGCCAATGTACTCTTCAAGCAATTTCGGGCGGATAGCGCGATCCACCACATCCTCTGGAACACTGCTGGCTGCCGAAATCAGGCGGTCTGCTTCAATCATCCTCTACCTCACAATGCCGCGCGGAGCGCTTCACGAATCAGGGTTTCACTGCTGGCATCCGGTTTGGCGATTTTGCTCACCATCCGGCTGGCTTCCTGTGGTTTATAGCCCAGCGCCACCAGCGCAGCCACTGCTTCTTGCTCTGCGTCGTCGTCCGTTGGGCCGTTCGGTGAAGTCAGCACCAGATCGGACGCTGGCGTAAACAGGTCGCCGTGCAGACCTTTGAAGCGATCCTTCATTTCGACAATCAGGCGCTCGGCGGTTTTTTTGCCAATGCCCGGCAATTTGATCAGCGCAGCGGGATCTTCACGCTCAACGGCATTCACAAACTGCTGGGCCGACATACCGGACAAAATGGCCAGCGCCAGCTTAGGACCGACGCCGTTAGTTTTAATCAGTTCGCGGAACAGCATACGTTCCTGCTTATTATTAAAGCCGTACAAGAGCTGCGCATCTTCACGCACCACGAACTGGGTGAAGACAATCGCCTCTTTCCCTGAGTCCGGGAGTTCATAGAAACAGGTCATCGGCATATGGACTTCATAGCCCACGCCTCCCGCTTCCAGCAGAACTAACGGGGGTTGTTTTTCAATGATGATGCCTCTGAGTCTGCCAATCACATGCTGCTCCTGCGTGAGATGCTAATTTAACTTCTGCCATCATAAAAAAAGGCTGGATGTTTATCCAGCCTCTTTTGTGATTATCGTAACCGACCCCGCGCCAGATTGAGCCGCGAATCGCTCATTTGCATGGCGTTCTGGCTCACATGACAGTGGGTTATCGCAATCGCCAGCGCATCGGCGGCATCCGCCTGCGGATTAGCCGGGAGCTTTAGCAAGGTTCGCACCATGTGCTGTACCTGCGTTTTCTCTGCTGCGCCATTGCCGACGACCGTCTGTTTGACCTGCCGCGCCGCATATTCGAACACCGGTAAATCCTGGTTGACCGCCGCGACAATCGCCACGCCGCGCGCCTGACCCAGTTTCAACGCCGAGTCGGCATTTTTCGCCATAAACACCTGCTCGATGGCAAAAAAGTCCGGCTGAAACTGGGTGATGATTTCCGAAACGCCCGCGTAAATGAGCTTAAGACGCGACGGTAAATCATCCACTTTAGTACGAATACAGCCACTGCCCAGATACGTCAGTTGACGACCGACCTGGCGGATAACGCCATAACCGGTGATGCGTGAGCCGGGGTCAATCCCGAGAATAATCGACATCACGCGTCTCCGGTGATAACGGGGCGGTGATACGCTAAATCTTTCAGCTGACAGGAAGGCGGCCACGCAGCGAATCCCCAGGAGCGTAGATGAACTACGTGACTGGGGTGAACGAGGAGAGCCAACGCACCTGTGGGCTTAAAGATGACGCGAATCACAGGGTCGCGGCGACCTCATCAGAGATCTCGCCGTTATGATAAACTTCCTGCACGTCGTCGCAGTCTTCCAGCATATCGATCAGACGCAGCAGTTTTGGCGCGGTTTCCGCATCCATGTCTGCTTTGGTCGATGGGATCATCGACACTTCAGCGTTGTCCGCTTTCAGACCTGCCGCTTCCAGCGCATCACGCACTGCGCCCATCTCTTCCCAGGCGGTGTAGACGTCAATCGCACCGTCGTCGAAGGTCACAACGTCTTCAGCACCCGCTTCCAGCGCCGCTTCCATGATCGCGTCTTCGTCGCCTTTCTCGAAGGAAATCACGCCTTTTTTGCTGAACAGGTAAGCCACGGAACCGTCGGTGCCCAGGTTGCCACCGGTTTTGGTAAACGCATGACGCACTTCGGCAACGGTACGGTTACGGTTGTCAGACAGACACTCAACCATGACCGCTGTACCGCCAGGGCCGTAACCTTCATAAATGATGGTTTCCATGTTCGCGTCGTCATCGCCGCCCACGCCACGTGCGATGGCACGGTTCAGGGTGTCACGCGTCATGTTGTTAGACAGTGCTTTATCAATCGCTGCGCGCAGACGTGGGTTAGAACCCGCATCGCCGCCGCCCAAACGGGCTGCCGTCACCAGCTCGCGAATGATTTTAGTAAAGATCTTACCGCGCTTGGCATCCTGTGCCGCTTTACGGTGTTTGGTGTTGGCCCACTTACTATGACCTGCCATAAAAAACTCTCCAAAATTATCCTTCGCCTTTCAGCTTCCAGATGCGTTGGCTGCGCCCGCTTACGCCAGTCACTTACCAACGTAAGCTCCTGGCGATTCGCGACCTTGCCGCCTTCCTGAGAACTGAAATTCTTGGGAAAACTAGTTAACGTTAATTACAAATTCTTCAATCGCCTGCCGGTTGCTCCATGACTTGGTCAAGGTAGCGGCAACGGCTGCATCAACCCAGCGGTAGGTCAGATGTTCCGTAAACACGATCTGCCGTTCATGGGGAAGCGCAAGACAGAACCACGATTCCGTATTGCGCTCAATTCCCGGCGCATAGCGATGACGTAAATGGCTAAAAATTTCAAACTCCACCGTGCGCTGACAGTCCTTCAGGGTCAGTTGCTCCTGAGCAACATTAATGGTGACCTCTTCATTTACTTCACGCGCGGCGGCCTGCAACGCGGTTTCACCCTCTTCCAGGCTGCCGGTAACCGACTGCCAGAAATCGGGATCGTCGCGTCGCTGTAACATCAGCACCCGCCTAGTGTCCTGCGCGTAAATCACCACTAAGACCGAAACGGGACGCTTATACTCCATATCAGTTTTTCTCTTCCTTTTTCACCACGTCGATGCCCAGCTCAGCCAGAGAGGCCGGGTTAGCAAAGCTTGGCGCTTCGGTCATCAGACACGCAGCGGCGGTGGTTTTCGGGAAGGCAATTACATCACGAATGTTATCGGTACCGGTCAGCAGCATGGTCAGGCGATCCAGACCAAACGCCAGGCCTGCGTGCGGAGGCGTGCCGTATTTCAGGGCGTCCAGCAGGAAGCCAAACTTCTCGCGCTGCTCTTGCTCGTTAATGCCCAGAATGCCGAACACGGTCTGCTGCATTTCGCCGCTGTGGATACGCACGGAACCGCCGCCCACTTCATAACCGTTGATCACCATATCGTAGGCGTTCGCCACGGCCTCTTCCGGTGCCGCTTTCAGTTCGCTCGCGGTCATGTCTTTCGGCGCGGTGAACGGGTGGTGCATTGCCGTCAGGCCGCCTTCACCGTCTTCTTCAAACATTGGGAAATCAATCACCCACAGCGGAGCCCATTTGGCTTCGTCGGTCAGGCTCAGGTCTTTACCCAGTTTGAGGCGCAGTGCGCCCAGCGCGTCGGCAACCACTTTCTTGTTGTCAGCGCCGAAGAAGAGCATGTCGCCGTCCTGTGCGCCAGTGCGCTCAAGAACCGCTTCCACGATGTCTGCGTTCAGGAATTTCGCCACCGGGCTGGTGATCCCTTCGATGCCTTTCGCACGTTCGGTGACTTTAATATAAGCCAAGCCTTTCGCGCCGTAGATTTTCACGAAATTGCCGTAGTCATCAATTTGTTTACGGCTCAAGCTTGCGCCACCAGGAACACGCAGGGCAGCCACGCGGCCTTTCGGATCGTTAGCCGGGCCGGAGAAGACGGCAAATTCGACTGCTTTCAGCAGGTCAGCGACGTCCACCAGCTCCATCGGGTTACGCAGGTCGGGTTTGTCAGAGCCGTAACGACGCTCTGCTTCTGCGAAGGTCATGATCGGGAAATCGCCCAGATCCACACCTTTCACGTCCTGCCACAGACCACGTACCAGCGCTTCCATGATTTCGCGCACCTGTGGTGCGGTCATGAAGGAAGTCTCGACGTCGATCTGGGTAAATTCAGGCTGACGGTCAGCGCGCAGGTCTTCGTCGCGGAAGCATTTCACGATCTGATAGTAGCGATCGAAACCGGACATCATCAGCAGCTGTTTGAACAGCTGTGGAGACTGCGGCAGCGCGTAGAATTTGCCTTTATGTACGCGTGAAGGGACCAGATAATCGCGCGCACCTTCCGGCGTGGCTTTGGTCAGCATCGGGGTTTCGATATCGAGGAAACCGTGGTCGTCCATGAAACGACGCACCAGGCTGGTGATTTTCGCGCGGGTTTTCAGGCGCTGAGCCATTTCCGGGCGACGCAGATCCAGATAGCGATATTTCAGACGCGCTTCTTCGGTGTTGACGTGGTTGGAGTCAAGCGGCAGCGATTCTGAACGGTTGATGATGGTCAGGTCGGACGCCAGCACTTCGATGGCACCCGTCGCCATATCGGCGTTGATGTTTTTTTCGTCACGCGCACGCACGGTGCCGGTGACCTGGATGCAGAACTCATTACGCAGTTCGGAGGCCAGTTTTAACGCGTCCGCACGATCCGGATCGAAGAACACCTGCACGATGCCTTCACGGTCACGCAAATCGATGAAGATAAGGCTACCAAGATCACGACGACGGTTGACCCAACCACACAGGGTCACCTGCTGTCCAACGTGGGACTGACGCAACTGCCCGCAATATTCTGTACGCATGAGATATCCCTTAATTTAGCCGCAGGCTAAATGTCGCCTGAGTTACAGGCTACTATGTCGCAGCTTTCTGTATGTCACAACTGGATGAAAAAAGGCGGCTATTATACTGGAAATTCCGCCGTACGATAAGAGAGAAGCTTGCCAGACGCGCGATTGCTGCGCTCTTATTGCGCATTCTCACAAAAATTAACAAAATTATCCGATCTTACTTACCCTGTATCATCGTAAGGTGTGACGGACGCTAATTTCTTGACTGGAGTAATGATGTTAACACTTGATGCCACCAAAACCGCGCTTGTTGTGATTGATTTGCAGGAAGGTATTCTGCCGTTCGCCGGCGGCCCGCACACGGCTTCGGATGTGGTCAGCCGCAGCGCACGTCTTGCGGATAAATGTCGCGCCAGCGGATCGCCGGTGGTGATGGTGCGCGTGGGCTGGTCAGCCGATTTCGCCGAAGCGCTGAAACAGCCTGTGGATGCTAAAGCGCCTGCCGCCGCGCTGCCCGCAAACTGGTGGACGTATCCTGAAACGCTCGGCAAACAGGATAGCGATATCGAAGTCACCAAACGCCAGTGGGGCGCGTTCTACGGCACCGATCTGGAACTCCAGCTGCGCCGTCGTGGGATCGACACCATCATCCTGTGCGGGATTTCCACCAATATCGGCGTGGAATCCACCGCGCGTAACGCCTGGGAACTGGGCTTTAATCTGATGATTGCCGAAGACGCGTGCAGCGCCGCCTCGGCGGATCAGCATCAGGGCAGCATGACCCATATCTTCCCGCGTATTGGCCGCGTGCGCAGCACCGACGAGATCCTTAGCGCGTTATGATCTACCTGGGACTTCCCCAATGGTCGCACCCGAAATGGGTGCGCCTGGGCATTACCAGCCTTGAAGAGTATGCCCGCCATTTTAACTGTGTGGAGGGCAATACCACGCTGTACGCCCTGCCGCGCGCGGAGATCGTCGCCCGCTGGCGGGAGCAAACGACCGATGACTTCCGCTTCTGCTTTAAATTCCCGGCGACCATTTCGCACCAGGCCGCGCTGCGCCAGTGCGGAGATTTAACCGAGGAGTTTTTCGACAGGATGTCGCCGCTGGCGAACCGCATTGGCCAGTACTGGTTGCAACTGCCCGCCACCTTTGGCCCGCGCGATCTGCCCGCGCTGTGGGGTTTTCTCGACGCCCTTCCCCGCGAATTCACCTACGGCGTGGAAGTGCGTCATCAGGAATTTTTCGCCAAAGGTGAAGCGGAACAGGCGCTAAACCGTGGGCTGCACGAGCGCGGTGTGAATCGTGTCATTTTGGACAGCCGCCCGGTCCATAGCGCCGTGGCGCATAGCGAAGCCATTATCGACGCCCAACGTAAAAAACCGAAAGTGCCGGTTCATGCGGTCGTCACCGCCCACAACCCGATGGTGCGGTTTATCGGCAGCGACAATATGCAGCAAAACCGCGAGATGTTCGACGTCTGGCTGCAAACACTGCCGAAATGGGAGCAAACCACCACGCCTTACCTGTTCCTGCACACGCCGGACATCGCCCAGGCGCCTGAACTGGTCGATGCACTGTGGCAAGCCTTGCAGGCTGCGGTTCCGTCTCTTGGACCTGCCCCGTCGATCCCACAACAATCTTCTCTTTTCTGACGTCAACCCCTATCATAGAAGTGCCATCTGCCAAAAACAGGGAGTTTGTATGGTCAGCGCACTGTACGCGGTGTTAGGTGCATTACTACTGATTAAGTTTTCGTTTGACGTTGTGCGCCTGAGAATGCAATACCGCGTCTCATACGGTGACGGTGGGTTTTCGGAGCTTCAAAGCGCCATTCGCATTCATGGTAATGCGGTGGAGTACATTCCCGTTGCGCTGATTTTGCTGCTGCTCATGGAAATGGACGGCGCAGAAACCTGGATGGTTCACGTCTGCGGTCTGTTATTGATCGCCGGGCGACTGATGCATTATTACGGCTTCCACCACCGCTTATTCCGCTGGCGTCGTTCCGGCATGAGCGCGACCTGGTGTTCGCTTTTGCTGATGGTGCTGGCTAACCTGTGGTATATGCCGTGGGAGTTGGTTTTCTCTTTCCATTAGCGCACAATACGCCACTTTATTTTTCCCGGATTTTTACGTTATGTCTGATCGCGACACGCTTTTTTCCGCGCCTATCGCCAGTCTGGGCGACTGGACCTTTGATGAACGGGTAGCCGAAGTCTTCCCGGATATGATCCAGCGCTCTGTTCCAGGTTATTCCAATATCATTTCTATGATCGGCATGCTGGCTGAACGCTTCGTTCAACCCGGTACGCAGGTTTATGACCTGGGTTGTTCACTGGGCGCCGCGACGCTGTCGGTTCGTCGTAACGTGCATCACGAAGGCTGCAAAATCATTGCGGTCGATAATTCTTTGGCAATGGTCGAGCGCTGCCGCCGTCATCTGGACGCTTACAAAGCCCCCACCCCGGTTGACGTCATTGAAGGCGATATCCGCGATATCAAGATCGAGAACGCCTCAATGGTGGTACTGAATTTTACCCTGCAGTTCCTGGTGCCTGAAGATCGCCAGTTGTTGCTGGACAAAATTTACGCGGGGTTGAACCCCGGCGGTGCGCTGGTGTTATCGGAAAAATTCAGTTTTGAAGATGCCAACGTCGGCGAGTTGCTGTTCAACATGCATCATGATTTTAAACGTGCCAATGGTTACAGCGAGCTGGAGATCAGCCAGAAGCGCAGCATGCTTGAAAATGTGATGCTGACCGACTCGGTCGAAGCACACAAAACGCGCCTGCGTAAAGCCGGTTTCGAGCACAGCGAACTTTGGTTCCAGTGCTTTAACTTTGGTTCCCTGGTCGCTCTGAAAGGGGACAAGGCATGATCGACTTCAGCAATTTCTATCAGCTCATCGCCAAAAACCACCTCTCCCACTGGCTGGAAACCCTGCCTGCGCAGGTCGCGGCCTGGCAGCGTGATTCTCTGCACGGTCAGTTTAAGCAGTGGAGTAATGCGGTGGAGTTTTTGCCGGAAATGACCCCGTATAAGCTGGACTTATTGCATAGCGTCACCGCCGAAAGCGCCGAGCCGCTGAGCGAAGGCCAACTGCTGCGTCTTGAAAAGCTGATGCGCAACCTGATGCCGTGGCGCAAAGGGCCGTTTTCTCTCTACGGCCTGAACATCAATACCGAGTGGCGTTCCGACTGGAAATGGGATCGCGTTTTACCGCACCTGTCAGATTTGACCGGTCGCACGATTCTGGATGTGGGCTGCGGAAGCGGGTATCACCTGTGGCGCATGATTGGCGCGGGTGCACATCTGGCAGTCGGGATCGATCCAATGCAGCTGTTCCTGTGTCAGTTTGAAGCCGTGCGCAAACTGCTGGGCAACGACCAGCGCACGCACGTTCTGCCGCTGGGCATTGAGCAACTGCCTGCGTTGAATGCCTTTGATACCGTCTTCTCGATGGGCGTGCTGTATCACCGCCGCTCGCCGCTGGAACATCTGTGGCAGTTGAAAGATCAACTGGTCAGTGGTGGCGAACTGGTGCTGGAAACGTTGGTTATCGAAGGCGACGAAAACGCGGTGCTGGTTCCCGGAGATCGCTATGCGCAAATGCGTAACGTCTACTTTATCCCGTCCGCGCTGGCGCTGAAAAACTGGCTGGCGAAATGCGGTTTTGTGGATATCCGCATTGTGGATGTGTGCGTCACGTCGACTGAAGAGCAGCGCCGCACCGAGTGGCTTACCACTGAGTCGCTGGCCGAATTCCTCGACCCGAACGACAGCAGCAAAACCATCGAAGGCTATCCCGCGCCGATGCGTGCGGTATTGATTGCGACTAAGCCGTGATTTGCCCGGCGGCGCTTCGCTTGCACGGTCCTACGGTTTTGTAGGCCGGATAAGGCGCAGCCGCCATCCGGCGAAACATGCAGGCGAAAAAAAGGCCCCTGTTGAAATTGCAGGGGCCTGGTACAAGCAAGCATCATATTGGGCGACATGATGCGCGGTAAAAATCGTTGCTACACGTGAAACTGCTCAATCATTGATTTCATTACCGCAACCGACTCTCCATCTACGCCGTAGCGGGAGTACTCATCCGCTTCTGCATCTGTCGACATTGATAATCCTGTATTGCGATATCGCATAGGCGAAGGCGTCCACTTGCCTGCCGAGCTGTGAAGCTCTTCTACCCTTGCGTTTAAAAACGTTTCCAGATTGCTGGCGCGAACGCCCGCACCCGCCATTATTATTGGAACACCGGAATGTGCTTTTAGTTCCATAATTAATTGCAGTCCTTTTTCAGCGCTCGACTGCTGGCCGGATGTCAGGATGCGCGCCACGCCTAATTCCGCCAGATTTTCAAAGGCTTGAACAGGGTCTTTACACATATCAAAGGCACGATGAAACGTCACCGCCATCCCTTTTGCCGCCGCCATAATCTGACGCATACGCGGCATATCAACGTTGCCGTCTTCATCAAGCAGGCCGATCACCAGACCGGGGAAACCCAGCTCGCGCACTGTAGCGACGTCTTCCAGCATCGCGTCAAACTCACCCGCCGAGTAGCAAAAATCTCCGCCGCGCGGGCGAATAATCGGGTGAACGGGAATGGTCACCGATTTGCGAACCGACTTCAGTACGCCGTAGGACGGCGTCAAACCGCCCTCTTTCGGCGCGGCGCACAGTTCTACGCGATCGGCCCCGTTTTGTTGCGCCGTGACAGCACATTCCATGCTGTAACAACAAATCTCCAGTAGCGCCACATTTCCTCCTTAAATCCACGGTAATAAACCATCATGCCACGCCGCAAAACGGCGGACTCAGCGTGAGTTCACACTCTTTTGCTGCTCATGCTTCACTGGCGACAATTTGCTCGATAGTCCAGGGGTGAAATTTCACCGTGACTTTTCCATCAGTCACGGCCAGCGTCGGGTTCGGCAGACGCTCGCGTTCCCCTTTTGGCGAGCTGGTTTTCACGAAAATGCCGGACTGGCTCAGACCGTCATCGGATAACAGCGCCAGCGCACGTGCATTCAGCGTTTCAGGGTCACCCGGCAGTACGATTTCGATATGCTCCCAGCCCTCAATCGGATAACGTTTTTCGCCCGGCCACGGTAATTCGACCACGCTAAACTGCCAGTGGGCCACGCACACCGGTTGATGCAATTTGAACAGGCAAATCGGGCGACCGTTGATCTCGTTTTCTGACAGCAGTTCACCGCACTGCTCAAATCCGCGACGCCAGCGCTCCGCCGTCGCATTCTGATGACAGCGCAGGGAGATGTGATCGGCGTCGAGTGGTGCAATATCCAGCCCCAGTCGAGTGGCAAGTTCTGTGAACGCCTGGGTGAAACGCGGTAAATCTGCGGAAATATCATGCAGTTCGTCTATGGATTGCCAGTTCGTCATCAGCGGTTCTCTTATCCTGTCGCAAAGCGGCTAATTTACCGTGTTGACGGCTGGCAACCAACCGCAGATTTCACGTTTTACCCGTTGCATGTTTATGCACTATTTCATCGCCTGTTTTCTGAGCGCGCTTAAGCCTGTGCAATGCTGACGTCAGAGGGCATTTGCAGTATACTCCGGCCCTAAATTCTCAAACTGGTGTGGGTTGTAGTGGGCCCACAGCAAAAATGTAAGGTATCCAGGTGAATATTCAGGCTCTTCTCTCCGAAAAAGTCAGTCAGGCACTGATTGCCGCAGGCGCTCCTGCGGATTGCGAACCTCAGGTTCGCCAGTCAGCAAAAGTACAGTTTGGCGACTATCAGGCCAATGGCGTGATGGCAGTTGCTAAAAAACTGGGCATGCCGCCACGACAACTCGCTGAGCTGGTGCTGACGCATCTGGATCTCAACGGCATTGCTCATAAAGTTGAGATTGCAGGTCCTGGCTTTATCAATATTTTCCTCGACCCGGCATTCCTCGCTGGCCACATTGACGCTGCGCTGAAATCTGAGCGTCTGGGCGTAGCCCTGCCAGAAGCGCAAACTGTCGTTATCGATTACTCAGCACCCAACGTGGCGAAAGAGATGCACGTCGGCCACCTGCGCTCCACCATCATCGGTGATGCGGCGGTGCGCACCCTGGAATTCCTCGGTCATAAAGTGATTCGCGCGAACCACGTGGGCGACTGGGGTACGCAATTCGGGATGCTGATTGCGTACCTTGAGAAGCAGCAGCAGGAAAACGCGGGCGAAATGGCGCTGGCGGACCTTGAAGGTTTCTACCGCGAAGCCAAAAAACATTACGACGAAGATGAAGTCTTCGCCGAGCGCGCGCGCAGCTACGTCGTCAAACTGCAGGGCGGCGATGCCTACTTCCGCGAAATGTGGCGCAAGCTGGTTGACATCACCATGTCCCAGAACCAAATCACCTATGACCGTCTGAATGTCACCCTGACCCGCGACGACGTTATGGGCGAAAGCCTCTATAACCCAATGCTGCCGGGCATTGTGGCCGATCTGAAAGCCAAAAAACTGGCGGTTGAGAGTGAAGGCGCAACGGTTGTTTTCCTTGATGAGTACAAAAACAAGGACGGCGAACCGATGGGCGTAATCATCCAGAAAAAGGATGGCGGCTATTTGTATACCACCACCGATATCGCCTGTGCGAAATACCGTTACGAAACGCTGCATGCGGATCGCGTGCTGTACTACATCGATTCCCGTCAGCACCAGCACCTGATGCAGGCGTGGACTATCGTGCGTAAAGCCGGTTACGTGCCAGATTCCGTTCCGCTGGAACACCACATGTTCGGCATGATGCTGGGTAAAGACGGTAAGCCGTTCAAAACCCGCGCCGGTGGTACCGTGAAGCTGTCCGATCTGTTGGACGAAGCGCTGGAACGCGCGCGTCGTCTGGTGGCTGAGAAGAACCCGGATATGTCTGCGGATGAGCTGGAAAAACTGGCGACCGCTGTGGGTATCGGCGCGGTGAAATACGCGGATCTGTCAAAAAACCGTACCACCGATTACATCTTCGACTGGGATAACATGCTGGCCTTCGAAGGCAATACCGCGCCGTACATGCAGTACGCCTACACTCGCGTGCTGTCCGTGTTCCGTAAAGCCGACATCGATGAAAGCGCGCTGGCGAATGCTCAGGTTGTGATCAACGAAGATCGCGAAGCACAGCTTGCTGCCCGTCTGCTGCAGTTCGAAGAGACGCTGGCTGTCGTTGCCCGTGAAGGGACGCCGCACGTGATGTGTGCGTACCTCTACGATCTGGCGGGTCTGTTCTCTGGCTTCTACGAGCACTGCCCAATCCTGTCTGCTGAAAGCGAAGAAATCCGCAACAGCCGCCTGAAACTGGCGCAGCTGACCGCGAAGACGCTGAAGCTGGGGCTGGATACGCTCGGTATCGAAACCGTAGAGCGTATGTAAAAAAAGAAACCCGGCGATGGCCGGGTTTTTTGTCCGTGTTTTGTCGCTGTTGTAGGCCTGATAAGCGTAGCGCCATCAGGCATTTTCCCCGGTGTCGCTACGCTTACCGGGGCTACAAAACAACAAAACCACAAGGGCTTAAACTCAGAAATACTTGCGTAAATACTCCGTCAGACACAGAATCGCCATTGCCTGGCCATACGGCATGGAGGTCAGCGGTATCTGACGATAAAACTCAAGATTACTGCCCATCCCCGTACCAAACGACGTTTGCAACAACTCCCCTTCCGGCGAGATATTATTCACAATTCCACGAATGGCTTTTTCTGCCACGTCGGCGTATTCCGCGCCAACGTAGCGCTTGCGCACCGCTTTTAAAATCCCGTAGGCAAACCCAGCCGTGGCGGATGCTTCCAGATACGAGTTCGGGTCGTCCAGCAGCGTGTGCCACAAACCGCTTTCGTCCTGACACGTCGCCAGCGCCGCGATTTGTGCGTTGAGCACCTGCACCAGATAACGACGCACCGCGTTGTTTTCCGGCAGATCCACCAGCTCAAGGAAGTCCGGGATAACCATCGTCAGCCAGCTGTTCCCGCGCGCCCAGCGGGCCTTCGCGAAGTTATGTTGCCCGTCATAATTCCAGCCGTGGAACCACAGGCCCGTCTCCCGGTCCATCAGGTTTTGCACGTGCAGCAGGAACTGGTAAGTCGCTTCTTCAACGTACTCCGGGCGGTAAAGTAATTTGCCGATTTTTGCCAGCGGCAGAACGGTCATCATCAGCGTGTCATCCCACATCTGCTGATGGTTCTCTTCGGCAAGCGTAATGTGCTGCATCCCGCCGTGATCCGTGCGTGGCATGTCGTTCATCGCCCATTCTGCCCAGCTCTCCAGCCACGGCAGATACGTGGCGTTTTTCGTCTCCTCATAGCGATACGCCAGGGTCAGGAACGGGGCCATCGTATTGACGTTTTTGGTGGTCGCGCCTTCGGCAAAGCGATCGGCAAACCAGCCGTCGATGATGTCGCGCATCTGGCCATTGCCGGTCTGGCAGTAATACTGCCAGATACCGTATAGCCCGACGCCGTGCGTCCATTCCCATCCCGCCCAGCCTTTGGTGTCGATCACGCGACCGTCGTCGAGGCGCAGCAAAAATTCGCCGGTTTTATCGTGAATGTTCACCAGGTTGTGCGTCACCTTTTCAATCAGCGATTTCAATTCATCCCTGGCAATAAAATGCTCAGGCTGACGCAGTAACGGGCTATGTTTGACGGGCCAAACCTTCATAATCTTAACCTCTGTGATATGTCGAATTCAGTACCGCGCGGTCCTTCAGGGAAGGTGCCACCGGCTTATTGCGATTCAGATAACCAATATTGTTGTTGCCCCACAGGGATTCGTACGGCATCCCGGCCAGCAGCTCGACTGTCTCGCGCGCCTGCACCGTGGCGGTCTCCGGCATAGCACGGCCAGACTCGCGCATTTTGGCGGTCTCTTCGCGCAGGGTGCTGTGGGTTTGCAGATTCAGTTTGAAGCGCAGGGAAACCAGGAAACCGCAGAAAAGCACCAGAATAGTACCGACGCTCAGGATCATCAGAATGGTGTGGCTCACTTCCTCTGGCTGAACTTTCTGACCGCTGACAAAGCCGGACATCTGCATCACGATACCTACCAGCATGATGGCCCCCGCCTGGGAAGCTTTGCGCGTCAGCGTCATAATGCCAGCGAAGATCCCTTCGCGGCGCTGGCCGGTGATGACTTCATCCACGTCGGCAATGTAGGTGTAGATATTCCACGGCACATAGTTGATACCGCCGCGACCGAGGCCAGCCACCGCCGACACCAGCAGCAACAGCGCGTAAACGTCGCTCAGCCCGGCGTAATAGAGCACTGCGTAGGAAATGGAAGCCAGACCGAACAGCACCACCACCATCCGATAGGACGGAGCCGGTCCAAAGCGGATACACAGTGGAATCATGGCGATCACCGCGATGAACTGGAAAATAGCCATCGTTCCCAGCAGGTTGGAGGCCATTGACGCTTCCTGCATCAGCACGAACACCACGTAATAGGTAAACACGGCGTTGAACACATCCTGTGCGATATAACCGCCCAGATACATCCCCAGATGCTGGCGGAAAATCTTCACCCGCAGCGTAGAGCTTAACTCGACAAACAGGCGGTTCAGGCTTTGACGGAGGTTGAGTTTTTTCTTCTCCTCTTCGGCGCGCAGCGCTGCTTCCGACCACTCTTCACGCGGACGTTCCCAGGTGAAGAACCAAACGAACGTCAGCATCATCGCGCACAGCACGGAGAACACCAGGCTCGCGTAGAAGAAGGAGATGGCGTTGTCTTTCCCGAAGTGAGTCAGCAGAATACCCGGCAGGAACGAGGCCAGAATCGCCGACATTTGTGCCATCGAAATACGCGCGCCAGAGAATTTGGTTTTCTGTTTGAAATCGTCAGTCATTTCCGGGACTAAGGTTTCGTAAGGCACCAGAATCATGGTGTACACGATATCGAAGATCAGATAGGTGACCAGGTAATACCAGAAGCTCATGTCCCCTACCCACATCATCGAGTAGCTGAAGACACAGGGAATGCCGAGCAGGATAAAGAACTTACGCCGGCCAAAGCGTTTGCCAAGCCAGGTGGTACCAAAGTTATCGGTCAGGAAGCCCATCAGCGGGCTGACCACGGCGTCCAGCACCCTGGCCGCCGCAAAGATAAATGTCGCCTCAATAGGCGAGAGTCCACAGAAGGTCGTATAAAAATATAACAGCCAGGCCGCCGTCAGTGCGGTCGTACCTGCCCCAAGAAAATCGCCTGAGCCATAAGCCAGGTAATTTTTGAGCCCAATTTTACGTGTTTTCATTGCCGTCAACCCTTTAAGTGTTGGGAGACTCCCTGTATGCAAACCTCGTCCGGGAGTTTTTACACGGCTACAGTAAAAGCATCGTCATATTGATACCTTTCTGTTTCTGCCACTGCATGAGGGCGAATGGCAATAATGCAAAGAGAATAACTACGCGTGTCACTGATTTATAAAACAGCGTTTCTTTTGCATCAAAAGGCGGGGTCATTTTTTGCGAGCCAGCCGTCAGTTTCTGCTGACGGCTGGCGAAAAGGCAGGCAATTAGCGGTAGTTGACGATCACTTCGTTACTCTGAACTTTCAGCGCGGGGATCAGACGTCCGCCACCCGGCACTTCCCAGACAAAGCGCAGCGGTTCAACGGCGGGCACGCCGTCAAACGCGCGCGTAGTCCCACTTTCGCCATCAATTTCGGTACAGCGTGTTTGCGAGCACAGACGCACGCGTAGCCCGGCGGGTGTTGGGCCGATCAACTGATAGCGCCAGACCACCAGCGTCATCAAACCAGAAGCGGGCTCAGAGGCAGTCAGCGGTCGCGACGAGGCCGATACGCCACGATTGTTGAGCGTGATACCGATACTGCTCGCCTGCCACGTTCCCTCGCCTGCGGCCTGTGCCATCAGCGGGAACAACATAATCCATAACCAGTGACGCATTATTTCCCTCCAATGGTCGCCGTCATACGAATATGGCGGTTATCCGACAGCTCCAGATTCGACAGCACCACCAGCTGCGTCAGGCTACGGCGCAAGAAGCGCGACAGCAGCGGACGCAGGGCGTGATTGACCAGCAGAACCGGCGGTGCGCCAAGCATCTCCTGACGCGCCAGCGCCTCTTGCGTCTGGGCCAGCAGTCGGTCGGCCAGACCCGGTTCGAGGCCGCCACCACCCTGCAACGCCTGCAACAGCAGACGCTCAAGCGGCGTATCGAGCCCAATCACCTGCACTTCACCATTCCCCGGGAACCACAGCTGCGTAATAGCTCGGCCTAACGCCACGCGTACCACGGCGGTGAGTTCGTGCGGATCGCTTTGCAACGGCGCATGTTCTGCCAGTGTTTCCAGAATGGTGCGCATATCGCGGATCGGCACTTTTTCGTCGAGCAGATTTTGCAGTACTTTGTGCAGCGTCGTCAGAGTCACTACGCCCGGCACCAGATCTTCGGTCAGCTTCGGCATCTCCTGCGTCACGCGATCCAGCAACTGCTGCGCTTCCTGGCGACCAAACAATTCCGCCGAGAACTGACCAATCAGGTGGTTGAGATGCGTCGCGACCACGGTGCTGGCTTCAACAACCGTGTAACCCTGAATCTGCGCCTGCTCTTTCAGGGCGCTTTCAATCCAGATTGCGGCCAGACCAAAGGCCGGGTCGATCGTCTGCTCGCCTGGCAGCGTACCCGCCGCCGTGCCTGGGTTAATCGCCAGCCAGCGTCCAGGGTAGGCATCGCCGCTGCCAATCTCCACGCCTTTCATCAGAATGCGATAGCGTGCCGGTGGCAGGTCCATGTTGTCGCGGATGTGAACCACCGGAGGCAGGAAGCCCATATCCTGAGCGAATTTTTTACGGATACTGCGAATGCGCCCGAGCAGTTCGCCGTCCTGCTGGAAATCGACCATCGGTATCAGACGATAACCCACTTCCATTCCGAGGGAATCTTCCAGCTGGACATCATTCCACGTGGCTTCAACCGCCTGATTATTGTCCGGCATTTTAACCGGCGTCGGCTCTGCGACCGGTTTGGTATCGCGTCCGCGCAGCCACCAGGCCAGACCGAGCAATGCAGCGGTAAACAGCAGGAAGACGAAGTTTGGCATGCCCGGCACCAGACCCAGCAAGCCAAGCACCGCCGCAGACAGCACCAGCACGTTTGGATTGGTGAACAACTGGCTGACCATCTGCTGGCCAACGTCTTCGTCGGTACTCACGCGGGTCACAATAACGCCCGCTGCGGTAGAGATAACGAGGGCTGGGATCTGCGCCACCAGGCCGTCACCGATAGTCAGCAGCGTATAGCTTTCCGCCGCATGGCCCATGTCCATGCCGTGCTGGAGAACACCCACCAGCAGGCCGCCGACAATGTTGATAACCATGATCAGGATACCGGCGATGGCATCGCCGCGAACGAACTTACTCGCACCGTCCATCGAACCGTAGAAATCAGCTTCCTGGGTCACGTCGGAGCGGCGTTTTTTCGCTTCATCTTCGCCAATCAACCCGGCATTCAGATCGGCGTCAATGGCCATCTGTTTGCCCGGCATCCCGTCCAGCACGAAACGTGCGCCAACTTCGGCGATACGGCCCGCACCTTTGGTGATAACCATAAAGTTGATGATAACGAGGATCACGAACACCACGATACCGATAGCAAAGTTACCGCCAACGAGGAAGTGACCAAAGGCCTCAACCACTTTACCCGCCGCCGCCCCGCCGGTATGTCCGTCCATCAAAATGATACGCGTGGACGCGACGTTCAGCGCCAGGCGCAGCAACGTCGTGAACAGCAGGATGGTCGGGAATGCAGCAAAATCAAGGGTTCGCTGGGTAAACATCGCCACCAGCAGCACCATGATGGATAGCGCAATGTTGAAGGTAAAAAGCAGGTCGAGGATAAATGCTGGCAACGGCAGCACCATCATCGACAGAATTAGCAGGATGAGAATCGGCCCGGCAAGAATTTGCCATTGCGTCGATTTCATGTTGCCGGGCAGGCGCAGCATTGCCACCAGATTAGCCATCAGTGTCCTTCTCGTTCATAAAATCCAGTGCTTCAGGCACCGGAAGATTTTCAGGTTTCACAGGTCGTTGACCGCCTGCTAAACGCCAGCGTTTCAGCTGCCAGACCCAGGCCAGCACTTCCGCCACTGCGGCGTAAAGCTGACCCGGTATTTGCTGTCCAATTTCTGCGTGACGATACAGAGCACGTGCCAGTGGCGGGGCTTCCAGTACCGGCACGCGGTGTTCTGCGCCAATTTCGCGGATGCGCAGCGCAATTAAGCCTGCCCCTTTCGCGACCACTTTAGGGGCGCTCATTTTGTTTTCGTCGTATTTCAGCGCCACGGAATAATGGGTCGGGTTGGTGACGATAACGTCTGCTTTCGGCACATCTTCCATCATGCGACGTCGTGCCGCTGCGCGCTGCATCTGGCGAATACGCCCTTTAACGTGAGGATCGCCTTCCATCTGTTTGTACTCGTCACGGATATCCTGACGGGACATGCGCAGCTTTTTGATATGGCTATAAATCTGGAAGAACACGTCAAAGCCCACCATCGGGATAATGCTAAGCACCACCAGCAACGCACACAGCCCCACCAGATTCATGGCATTGTTCATTGCCGTCAGGGGCGATTCGCTGATCAGGCGCATCATATCTGGCCAGTGATGCCAAAGGTAAAACCCGGCGGTGCTGCCCATCAAAGTGGATTTTAGAATCGCTTTCAGCAGCTCAGCGCCCGTTTGCGCCGAGAACATTTTTGCAATCCCCGGGAAGGGATTGAGCTTGGAAAATTTGGGTTGCAGCGCTTTACCGCTGAACACCAGCCCGCCCAGCATGACGGGGGAAACCAGCGCCACGATAACGACGCCGGCGATCAGCGGCAGGAGCGCAATCATGGCGTCTTTAATGAGCAGAATAATTTGGCTGAGGATAAGATTGGGATCGTTGACCATGCTGTGATCAAAACGCAGGCCAGCAGAAAGCATACCCGCCAGTCTGCGGGCGAGCGACTCCCCTCCCAGCCAGATGATGCATACACCTACGATTAAGATCAGCAGGGATGTCAGCTCACGGGATCGTGGGATTTGCCCGTCCTCACGCGCCTTATCTAGTCGGTGGGGTGTGGGGGCTTCTGTTTTGTCGTCGCTGTCGTCTGCCACAGTGCGCGCTCTCTGCCCATTTCGTGGCGTTTATCTTGCCAGAGCACGCCCTAATCAATGGACGGAAAAGCCCGTATAAGGTGCCCTTTTTGTCCTGTTTGAGTTAAATCTTCCTGGTTTTATTGATAGCAACGTCCAAAAAAGGACAATGTTTTTTGAAAAAAATTAATTCAAAAAGAATGGGGAATGAAAGCCAATTTTAATTATACCTATTAAACATTCACCCAACAGACTTCGATTATTAAACTCAACATAAACCATATATTCAGCCCTTACTTATATTTCATAATTATTAGTATCAACAAAAGAATAACCCTGGCAAATACTATTAGAAACCAAGTGTCACTTTACAAGCCCGCGATTATCTTTTACGTTAAATAATATCAATTAAGCCACGACTACCTTTTAAAAAAAGTAATATTGCGTACTGGTGATAATGATCATTTCTGTCTATATTACTCCATCGTTATTACTCAACCCGTGCATAATTGTTAAGGACTTCATTTATGAATTTCAAAAAAAAGGTTGTTGTCGGTGCGTTTGTCGCCCTTGTTTCTGGAAGTCCCTTTGCGGCAGAAATGAATGCAGGGACGATTCATTTTACCGGTGAGATTATTGAACCCAGCTGTACCATCCAGGGCGATAATGGTTCGGACAGTACGGTTCCCCTTGGAACTTACCCTGCTTCATTATTCACAGACGTAGGAACGGAATCCACATTAATGCCCTTCTCTATCACCCTGACGGGGTGTCCGTTAAAAAGCGATGGCCTTCCTTCTGTTCAGCTAACCTTCAATGGCACGACAACCCTGACAGCGTCGAAAACTCTGCTCGATGTCAGTACGATCACCACGGCTGGCGACACGGCAGCAACAGGGGTCGGGATTGCAGTGACCCCAGACACCAAAGATACGCAGTATATCTCGATGGATGGCTCTGAAGGTCAAATTGCTATCGAACTTCCGACCAAAAAAGAGGACCTCATCAGGGCTGATTTTAACGCCCGATATAAGTCATTTTCTAAAACTGTCACTGCCGGCCCAGCCGATGCGGATATGACGGTAAATATTATCTATCGATAACAGTCTCGTTTTCCATTCACAATAATCTCCTGATAGTGGTTATTGAATGGTCGTTCATTGCAATAGCCTGGAGGCTAATTCTGGCTATTGCAAGCTATTTTATTTTCACCCAACGCAGGCATTGTTTATGCGTATTTTCACGCAGATTCTATTTTTTCTCACTGTCTTTTTGACATCGTTCAGCCATGCAGAGGGCATTCAGATCGGCCGTACGCGATTGATCTACGATGCCACTAAGAAAGAGATTTCACTGCCGCTGGTGAATAACGATAGCATCCTTCCGTGGTTGATTCAGTCGTGGACAGATACAGGCGATGGCAAAACACGCGGGCCATTTATCGTCACACCACCGTTATTTCGTCTCGATCCTCAGAAAGAACAGAGTCTGCGTATCGCATGGAATGGAACGGCTCTTCCCGATAACAAAGAGTCGCTGTTTTACATGAACGTTCGCACTATTCCCGCAACCGCTAAGGAAGACGACGATAAAAATGTTTTACGTCTGATCTATAAAACCCGTTTAAAGCTGTTCTGGCGCCCCGCAGGACTGGCAGGCACTCCCGTTGAGACGTGTAAAAACCTCCGTTTTTCCTTAAACGGGAGGCAATTAACGGTGAGCAATCAGGGCGCGTTTCACATCACATTCGACAGCTTACAGTTGGGCACCACCAGGATTGATAAAGCCGACATGGTGAGCCCTCAGTCAAACACGCTGATCCTCGTTCCAGAGAACACTACCGGCACCCTCGTCAGCTGGCGATGCATTACCGATTACGGCAATGCATCCGATAAATTTTCAACCACCCTGGCTCAGGATTAGAACAAAATGACATGCGGATTTTGTTCAACGCCCAGCTTGCGTCTTAATCCGTTCGCACGTTATTTGGGCGGCGTTTTACTGATAACGTCAAGCTTTGCCAGCGCGCGTGAATATCGCTTTTCGCCCTCTTCACTCGAGGGCGATATGCTGATGCAGCAAGATATTGACCTGTCACTTTTCTCGCGATCCAATGCGCAATTGCCCGGTACCTACTCCTCCAGAATTAGGGTCAATGAGACCCGGATTGATGACATGGATATCACCTATCTCAGTAACCAGTCTGGGGAACTGGTGCCGCAACTCACGCCAAACACATTACGCCAATGGGGAGTGGATATTGATAAATATCCCAAATTAGCCGCATGGGATGCCAACAGCCCTCTGCCAAATCCGCTGGGTGACTACATTCCTCAGGCTTTCGCAAAGCTCGATTTCGCATCCATGACGCTGCATCTCAGCATTCCGCAGGCCGCCATTTACAGCCAGGGCAAAGATTATATTGCCCCTTCACGCTGGGACGACGGGGTTCCTGTGGCGTTTGCCGATTACGCATTTTCTGGCTCACAGAGTGAAGATGAGTCCAGTAACAGCTCAACGAGCCAGTATTTGAATTTACGCAGCGGCGCTAACCTCGGTGGCTGGCGTCTGCGTAATTACTCGACCTGGAGTAAAACTGACGACGCAACCCGCTGGGATGCAATTAATACCTATGTGCAGCACGACATTGACGCAATGCGGGCTCAATTTACCGGCGGTGAAAGCAGTACGCGCGGAGAAGTCTTCGACAGCCTGCAGTATCGTGGCGTCAACATTGCTTCCGATGAAGAGATGCTGCCGTACAGTCAGCGTGGATATGCGCCGACTATTCGCGGTATCGCCAGCTCTAATGCTGAGGTTTCGGTACGCCAGAATGGCTATCTCATCTATCAGCAAAACGTTGCCCCTGGTGCTTTTGAGATAAACGATCTCTACTCTACCACTAACAGTGGCGATCTGGAGGTCACAGTAAAAGAGGCCGACGGAACTGAACACCGTTTTACTCAGCCTTATTCAAGCGTCTCGGTGATGCAAAGACCCGGGCAGATGAAGTATGAATTTACAGCAGCACGCTTTCGGGCTGACAGTGGCAGCGATCAAAATGAGCCCACGTTTACACAAGGCAGCCTTATTTATGGTCTGAATAATGCCACCACCCTGTTTGGCGGTATCACAGCATCTGAGGATTATCAGGCGGCGAACACCGGGGTGGGGATCGCGCTGGGGGCTTTGGGCTCAATCTCTGCAGACGTAACCTTTGCCAAAGCGACACTCGACAATGACACGCAAAGCACTGGTCAGTCGTACCGCCTACTCTATTCCGGCAAAGTGGATGCCACCAATACTAACTTCACACTGGCAAGCTACCGCTACTCCACCAGCGGTTACTACAGTTTTGCTGACGCCAACCAGAAATATGATCAGCACGAAGACGATCTCCTGTTCCGTTACAACAAGCGGAACCGCATTCAGGCAAGCATCAGTCAAAGTATTGCTGGCGTTAGCCTTTACCTGAACGGTTATCAGCAGGACTATTGGCAAACATCACAAAAAGAACGCAGCCTGTCAGCCGGGATAAACACTGTTATCGACAGTATCAGCTTCCATCTTGCGTACACCTACAGTGATAACAGCGACACACATAACGACCAGATGGTCTCTTTCGGCTTTAGTATGCCGCTCAGCCGATGGCTGCCCCGCGCCTGGAGCAGCTATAACCTAAGTAACAGCAAGCATGGCTATACCCAGCAAACTCTGGGGTTGAACGGAACACTACTGGACGACCAGCGCCTGAGCTACTCCTTGCAGCAGAGTCATTCGAACCATGATGGTGACGATACCAGCAGTGTGTACGCAAGCTATCGCTCGCAGTATGCCAATATGAACGCGGGCTATTACTATTCGTCCGATAACTCCCGGCAATCCAGCTATGGTCTTAGTGGCGCAGTAGTAGCGCATCCCCTGGGTATCACTCTCGCGCAGCCATTAGGCAGCCAGTTTGTCATCGTAAATGCCAACCATGCGTCGGGGGTTCGCTTCCAGAATCAGCGCGGTATTCAGACTGACTGGCAGGGAAATGCGGTGATTCCGTCTCTTAGCTCTTATCAGGAAAACCAAATCCGCATCGACACCACCAGCTTGCCGGAAGATGTCGATTCCAGTGACACCGCGATCACCGTCATTCCTTCCCGCAATGCTGCCGTCGTGGCGAAATTTGATGCTCACGTCGGCTATCGTGCCTTAATCAAATTAACGCGCCCCGATGGCAGACCGGTTCCCTTTGGCGCCATTGCGACCACTCTTTTACCCGTCATGAGCGGCATTATCGACGACACCGGTACGCTCTATTTAGCGGGCGTGCCAGACACGATCCAGATCGCGGTGAAATGGGGAAATGCCCAGGATCAGCAATGTATCGCCAGTGTTTCGCTGGCTTCCTCTGCGCCACCGTCTAACCCTACCGGCATCCGCACTGTTAATGCCCTTTGTCAGCAGGAACAATCACATGCGCATTAAAGTTACCTCTTTCAGCTGGGGGCTTATCTGCCTCATTCTTCCTTTTTCAGCCCAGGCGGCAGTGACGGTATTACATGATTGTTTTAGCGGCCCTCAAGATTACAGCGTAACTTACGATCGCGATCTCACCGCGAGCGAAAACAAAGCCAACACCGATGTCGATATTCCCGAACACCTTATCGGTGCGGGCGCTGAAATGGAGGCCAATTGCAGCTGCCCCGGCACACTGACTGCGTCAATGCAGATCATGGAATTAACGCTGGCGGGTAGCCCGCTCACTCAGGGGACCAGCGGCTATGGCATTCTCACCGATAAAATTGATATCGACCTCAAAGGATACAGCGACGCCATTAACTCCCCCGACGGTTCGGGTTTAAATGGGCTCAACATAAACCAATACCCGACCATGCAAAGTTCGATGTCAAAAACGATCGAAACCATTAAAACAACCGAGGGAACAGCCAGCGTCTGCAGTGAGAGTACCAAAGTAAAAGATTCCGCGCCGACGCAGCGCAAATTCAAATGGAACGTTATTGGCGCTGTGCTTCACATTAAAAAACCGATTCTCGGCAAAGAACTCATTCCTTCAACGCTGGTGGTCCAGAACTACGCATGCCTCTATTTTGGTTCAGGCAGTTGTGACGTTAATACCGCACAGCTGGTTTCTAACATCTGGCTCAGCGGGTCGCTCTCTGCCCCCCTCAGTTGCACTATCAATGAGGGCAGCACTATTGAAGTTGATTTGGGCAACATCGTCAGCAAGCAATTCCGCGTTAAGGGACTGCCTCCACAAGGATTTACGTTGAAAGACATTTATATTAGCTACCACTGCGACGATAACGCTGTCGGGAATGACAACCGCATCAAATTGACGCTCAGTGCCGATCAGGGCGTGGTGGATAGCAGCGATCCGCTGATTGCCAAAATGATCGACAGGGATGATGCGGGGATCAGAATCTTTACTGACAACAACCAAAATGTGGCTCTCGACGGGAGCTACGCGTTTCCGATCACGATGGACAAACAGGGAAATGGCTCGGTACAAATCAAAGCGTCACCGGTCAGTACTACCAGCGAGTCGCCAGCACCGGGAAAAATGGAAGGGAATGTGACGGTCAAAATGGATTTACGCTAAGTGATTCTCAGGCTGCACACGCAGCCTGAGAATAGCTCGCCGATTAGAATCCGAGGCTGTCCAGCAGATCGTCCACCTGGTCCTGGCTGGCGACAACGCCCGCCTTGGTGGTATCGAGCTGCGGGCCGTTAAGCAGGCTTTCAGTCTCACGTTTAGGACGCGCCGCAGGTTCTGGCATGTTTTCCAGCAGCACCATCAGCAACTGGCGCTCAATTTCCTGAATCACATCCATCATGCGCTTGATAACCTGGCCGGTCAGATCCTGGAAATCCTGCGCCATCATAATGTCCAGCAGCTGCGCATTGGTGAAACTGGTGTGTCCCGGTACATCGCCAAGATACTGGCGGGTATCCGTCACCAGCTCACGCGCATCAGACAGTTCGATAGGATTTTCGAACCACTCATCCCAGCGTTTGCTCAGTGCTTTAGCGCCCTTCTCCATCTCATCCTGGTGCGGTTGAGAGGCTTCAACGCTGTTCAGCGCGCGCTCTGCTGCCTGAGCGGTCATTTGCACAACGTAGTCGAGACGATCGCGCGCGTCAGGGATCGCTTCTGCGGCTTCCGCAATCGCCTGATCGAGGCCCAGCTCGCGCAAACTGTCGCGCAACATGCGCGTCAGGCTGCCGATGCGGGCAATAATTTCGCTTGCCGAATGTTCTTCAACGGGTTTCATAGCAGGTTGCATCATCACCAACACCTCACATGCCGAGTTTCTCGAAGATCTTGCCGAGCTTCTCTTCCAGAGTCGCCGCAGTAAATGGTTTCACCACATACCCGCTTGCGCCCGCCTGTGCTGCTGCAATAATGTTCTCTTTCTTTGCTTCTGCCGTAACCATCAGAACCGGGAGAGAAGACATATTGCCGTCAGCGCGAATCGTTTTGAGCAGCTCCAGACCATCCATGTTAGGCATGTTCCAGTCAGAGATAACAAAACCAAAGCCACCGGCCTGCAGTTTGTTCAGGGCATCGACACCGTCTTCTGCTTCTTCAACGTTATTAAAACCCAGCTCTTTCAGCAGGTTGCGCACGATACGACGCATGGTGGAAAAGTCATCCACAACCAAAAATCTGAGCTCTTTGTCTGCCATAAAAAACTACTCCTCATTAAATACGTATTGCCTGTCCGGCACTGATTTTTGCCAGCATCTGCTGGCTTACCTGGCTAAGATCGACCACTTCGCTCACGCCACCCATATTGATGGCCTCGCGCGGCATGCCGAACACCACACAACTTGCTTCATTCTGCGCAATCGTCCAGGCGCCAGCCTGGTGCATCGCGAGCATTCCGGCGGCGCCATCGTTGCCCATCCCCGTCAGGATCACCCCAACGGCGTTGCGCCCCGCATGTTTCGCCACCGAATGAAACAGCACATCCACAGACGGACGGTGCCGGTTAACCGGCGGACCGTCATGAATCTTGATTTGATAGTTCGCACCGCTACGCGCCAGTTCCATATGCTTATCGCCCGGGGCGATATACGCGTGACCAGGCAGAACGCGCTCGCCGTCCTCCGCCTCTTTCACGCTTATCTGACACAGTTTATTCAGACGCTCGGCGAACGAACGGGTAAAGCCCGGTGGCATATGCTGGGTAATAAGAATACCCGGGCTCGAGAGCGGCAATGGCTGGAGTACATGGCGAATTGCCTCTGTTCCTCCGGTTGACGCGCCAATCACCAGCAGTTTTTCCGAGCTTAAAAGTGGCCCGGCTTTCAGCGTCACCGGGACGCCCGCGGGTTTGTGCGCCGCCAATTTGGCCCGCGAGGCAGTGCGGACCTTCTCGGCGATCATCTCGCTATACGCGAGCATTCCCTCACGAATACCCAGCTGCGGTTTAGTGACAAAATCCACCGCCCCCAGCTCCAGCGCGCGCAGGGTAATTTCTGAGCCTTTCCCGGTTAGCGAAGACACCATCACTACCGGCATCGGGCGCAAACGCATTAACTTCTCAAGGAAATCAATGCCATCCATACGCGGCATTTCCACGTCCAGCGTCAGCACATCGGGGTTATATTTTTTAATTAAATCCCGCGCAACCAAAGGATCAGGCGCAGTCGCCACCATTTCCATGTCGCTGTGACTATTAATAATCTCGGTCATGATCTGGCGCATCAGCGCAGAATCATCGACAGACAACACCCTGATCTTACTCATGCTTTTTCCTTACTCAGCGCATAAACCGTCTGTCCGCGCAGGCTAAATTCGCGGGCGAGGTTGCTGAAATTCTCCGAATGCCCGGCGAACAACAAGCCATCTGGCTTGAGCAACGGGGCAAAACGGCGCAGGATCTCCTGCTGCGTCGTTTTGTCAAAATAGATCATGACGTTACGACAAAATATCGCATCAAAAGGACCTGGCACGTTGTACTGTTTATCGAGTAGGTTTACCGGAGCAAACTCCACGCAATTCGCCAGTTCCTGACGCACGCGAACCAGCCCTTCATGTGGACCTGTCCCGCGCATGAAGTAACGTTGCAGCTGCTGGGGCGACAGCGTTTTCAGCTCGTCCTGGCGATAAACTCCGTTTCGTGCTTTTTCCAGCACTTCGGTGTCGATATCGCTGGCGTACACTTTCCAGCGGCCAGGCGCCATACCCAGCGTGTCGGCAAGGGTAATCGCCAGTGAATAGGGTTCTTCCCCGGTCGACGCCGCTGCGCTCCAGACTCGGTATTCCCCGCTACGGCGACGGGCATGTTCCGCCAGCACCGGGAAATGGTGGCCTTCGCGGAAGAACGCCGTCAGGTTAGTGGTCAGCGAGTTAATAAACGCCTGCCACTCAGCGCTGTTTTGGTTCGCTTCCAGCATGCTGAGATAACGGCCAAAATCATCAAGCTCAAGTGTGCGTAAGCGCCGGACCAGACGGTTGTAGACCATGTCTCGCTTATGATCGGCAAGCACAATCCCCGCACGCTGGTAAATCAACTGACATATCCGACGAAAATGCGCGTCGGACAGCGCGAGGCGCTGGGTCATTTGCTGCAATAATGACGATTGCCCCGAGGGGGTTGGTGAGCTCATAGCGCCTTCTTAATCACTTTCAGGATACAACTGGCACGGCCTGAGACCGCCCGACTTCTGCTACTTTTTCGACTTGCTCTTTCACGTTAAATACTGCAACCAGACCGGTCAGATGATCGGCCTGGCTGGCGAGCTGGTCGGTAGCGGCCGCCGCTTCTTCAACGAGAGAAGCGTTCTGTTGCGTTACCTGATCCATCTGCGACACGGCCTGAGCAACCTGCTCAATGCCGCGACGCTGTTCATCTGAGGCGGACGCAATTTCGCCCATGATGTCGTTCACGCGCGTCACCGAAGTGACAATTTCCGTCATAGTGTGCGCGGCCGTATCAACCAGCTGTGATCCTTGCTGCACACGGGAAACGGACTCTTCGATCAACGTTTTGATCTCTTTCGCCGCGTTGGCGCTGCGGCTGGCGAGATTACGTACCTCGCCCGCAACGACGGCAAATCCACGGCCCTGCTCACCGGCACGCGCGGCTTCCACGGCGGCGTTCAGTGCCAGAATGTTCGTCTGGAAAGCGATACCGTCGATCACGCTGATAATGTCGCCAATTTTCTGCGAACTGGTGGCGATTTGCTGCATGGTGCTGGCCACGTTTGACGCCTGATCGCCGCCTTTTTTAGCCGTCAGCGCCGCCTGTTTCGCCAGGTCCGATGCCTGACGCGCATTGTCTGCGTTCTGGCTAACGGTCGCGGTCAATTGCTCCATGCTGGCCGCCGTTTGCGCCAGAGAGGCCGCCTGCTGTTCGGTGCGTGACGATAAATCGTTATTCCCTTCTGCAATTTCAGAAATACCGGCGTGCATGGCGTAACTGCCCTGACGCACATCGGTCACCGTTTCACGCAGCGAGCCTTGCATCGCTTTCAGGCTGGCAAAAATGGCCGAGATTTCGTTTTTACCAAAGACCGCCACCGGGCGTGCCAGGTTGCCTTTCGCAATGCTGTCAAAATGACTGCTGATAATGGCCAGCGGTAATACGATCATCTTGCGCGACCAGAGCAATGCCCCGCCGGTCAACAACGCTGCCAGAATCACCACGGTGGCAAAAATCACGCCGGACATGTGGTAGCTGGCACGGCTGTCGTGGCTCGCCTCTTCGACGAACTGGTTCATGTCCTGCTGCCAGGCGTTAAAACTTTTATCGAATGCAGCCTGAGAATCCTGTACCGGCGCGGTCAGGAAGTCCGACAGCTGGTTGTTCTCAAGCCAAGTGGCCTGATGATCTAAATCGCTGTGCCACTGGGCATAGCCCTTTTGCATTTCAGCACTCAGCGCTTTGCCTTTTTCACTGACCGCATCCTGCGCCATGAAGGCTTTAAACTGCACATCGGCCTGTTTCAGACTGTCACGCGCGGTGGTCATCAGCGCCTTGATGTCGTCGGGCGGATAACTTAACGCCGTTAATGTGCCCGCTTTATTCAGCGCGGTACTGGCTTGTAAAAGCACCGCGCGCGTTTGCGCGAGCGAGGAGCGCTGCTGATTACTCGTCTCAACTTCCTGTAAGTTCTGATAGCCATCGCGAAAAGCCCAGAAAGACAACCCGTTACTGCCAACCTGCAACACACCGCAAAGAATCAGAATCAAAAACAGTGTGGTCGAGATACGAATACGATTTAACATCCACGCTCCCATCAAGCGGCAAGCAGCCGCAGTTAAATATCAATCAAAATGTTTCCCAGTTTTCATCTTGTCCGGCTGCCGTAGCACGCGTGTTGCTCATCCTTGCGGCAGGCGCAGCCCCGGCATGTGATGCCCGAGACGACGCCGAATTGACAGGTGTTGAGGTAAGGCGAAACGCCGAGACGGCCATCTTCAGACGGCTCGCCTGGTCTTCCAGTGCAGCGGCCGCCGCAGCGGACTCCTGCACCAGCGCGGCGTTTTGTTGTGTGACACGATCCATTTCCGAAACCGCCAGGGCCACCTGGTCGATCCCACGACTCTGCTCATCGGACGCCGAGGCAATTTCCCCCATGATATCGGTCACGCGAGTCACCGCATTTACGATATCGGTCATGGTTTCACCGGCGCTTTCGACCAGCACGGAGCCGGTATCGACGCGGGCGACAGAATCTTCAATCAGCGCTTTGATCTCTTTTGCCGCATTGGCGCTGCGACTGGCCAGGTTACGCACTTCCCCGGCGACCACGGCAAACCCGCGCCCCTGCTCGCCCGCTCGAGCGGCTTCAACGGCGGCGTTCAGCGCCAGGATGTTGGTCTGGAAGGCAATGCCGTCGATCACGCTGATGATATCGGCGATCTTTTTCGAGCTACCGGCAATCTCATGCATGGTTTTCACCACGCCATCGACCACTTTGCCGCCCCGCTGTGCGGTTTCTGAGGCGCTTTCAGCCAGATGCGCGGCCTGACGAGCGTTATCGGCGTTTTGTTTCACCGTCGCGGTGAGCTCTTCCATGCTGGCGGCGGTCTCTTCCAGCGCAGAGGCCTGCTCTTCGGTTCGGGAAGAGAGATCGTTGTTGCCCATCGCAATTTCGCTGGTTCCGGTATAAATCGCATCCGATCCCTGACGCACGTTGGTCACGGTATCCGTCAGGGAGCGCTGCATGTGATCCACGCTGCTCGCCAGTTCGGTAATTTCATTGCGCCCGGAAATGGCGAGCGTTTTGGTCAGATCGCCGCTGGCAATTTCACGGATGTGCGCAATCACCCGGCCCAGCGGGTTAAGCAGAATGGCGCGAATGCCATACCACACGCCAACCAACACAATCACTAACGCCAGGGCCAGGATCGCCATCTGCCATTTGGCAAAACGGTAGTCATTCTGGCTTTCGTTGAACGCGGTGTGATACTGCTCGCTGCTGGCAGCGGCGTATTCGCTCAGCGCCTTGCCGAGGGCGTTTTGCATCCCCTGCGTTGGCTGTGCGAAATAGGCGTCCATGTTGCCGCTTTCAAGGAACTGAATCAGCTCCGTCAATCCGGCTGCATACTGAGTGTATTTTTCGTCGATGTTCTGACTTACCTCGGCCATCGCAGGCATCGGCGTGATTTTTTTGAAGGCGTCGTAATGTTTTGCGGCGTCGGCAAGGGTGGCTCGCGCATTTTTCAGCAGATCGGTTTTGGCACTGCTCTGCTGATTATTCGGGTCCATCATCATGCGAGCGGAGGAACGACTCAGGTTGATACGCGTTTGCAGCATCAGGTCCCAGGTCGATGTCAGCTCACTTTGCTGGAGTCGTAAATCGTTCGACGTCGCAAAGCTCTGCTGGTTATTTTTTAAGGATGAGAAAAACAGCCCACCGGAAATAAGCTGAAGAAGTGCGAAAATGACCAGCACCATCATCAGCATCGTGACAACGCGGATACGGTTCAACATACAACACCTTCTCTAAGATTTATTAACGGTGTTATCGGCAAAGGCCGCAGGAACTTTACATTTGCGAAAGGGAAAAGCGTCAGTTCAGAAGGCGACGTCAACGATCAGGGTGTCGGTATAGGTTCCGGCGGGCGGAGTGGTCTGGCTGGTGAGCACTTTGGCGGTGTAGTTGTAGGTACGCAAAAGCCCGTCGGTGCTCAGTTGCGATGAGGCGGCGCTCGCCCAGCGCTCGGTACCGCTGCCGCCCCAGCGGTTAGTGGTCGCCTCTTTATAGATGTCGTAACTCATAAAGTTATTGCCGCTCATCATCCGGCGCACGCCATTCGACGCGTTGGCACCATTGTTGATGCCGATGGTGTAGGTGCTGCCTTTGGTGCAGGTGACGGAAATTGCCTGGGAGACGGTTGGAAAGTTTTGCACCAGCGGCGCACTATTGAAATTGACGTTGGGCGTAGTCATCGCGCTGCAATCGTTGGTTACATTCATATTCAGCGTAATGCTGGTGGTGGCGGTGCCGGTTTGCGGCGTGAGGCACAGCCCGACGGCCCCGACGGAACAGACGTTGTAGTTGATGCTAAAGGTCAGCACCACCTGATACGGCCCCGCCGTCACGTTTTGCCCCGCCACCGTGCGAAAATAGAGCGGAATATTGTACTGCTTTGCCCCCAGCAGGTTGAGCAGCGTGGCGCCGCTCCAGGTATAAGCTTTGGCAATTTGCACTTCACTGCTGCCGGAACATCCCGACAGCCCGCAGAGCCGCGTAGGGATCACATCGATGATGGTGGCATTGTCCGTGCGTTTCATGGTCGCGCGGCTGTTGGCCGAGACGGTCGCAGCGGTGTAGTTCAGGGTCACGGAGTCATTGGTGAGCAAGTTCAGGATCGCATCGCAGCTCACCACCAGGGTACCGGTGGTTTCGACTTCCCCCGTTCCGCTTAAGGCAAATGAGGTAACGCTGCCGAAATTCGCATTGACGGTGCTGATGACACAGGCCGCCCAACTGCCACCCGACATCATCAGCAGAAAAAGGGCGAGCAGCAGGCGTTTCACGGGGCCTCCCGGCATGTCAGCGGGCCGAAGGTTTGCAATTTATGCTCGGGATTAGCACCAATACTGAGCGTGGCATAACAGCGTTTCCCCTCAGGCAGGATAACTTCCAGCGGGTTAACGTCGGTGAGATTTTCAAGCCAGGCGATGCCGTCATATCCGACCACTGCCGCACTGCGCGAGGCGCGTCGTACCTGGCTGCCGACCGGGATCGCCTGTCCTTGCGCGTCATGCAGAATCACACTCGCCACCCGCTCCTGTTCCATCGGGAAATCCACCAGATAACCGCTGTGGCGGCGGATTGCCACGCGGCGCTCGGTCTCTTTAAGACGCGTATCGGCGGGTAAATTCAGCGTGTTGATACTGTAACTGGCCGGATAGTAGGCCGACACGCCGCTGACCAGCAGATAGCCATTACGGTTGGTTTTGCCGACCGGCTGGTTTTCATAATTGACCGGCACGTCCGGATGCCCGTCAGTGCTGATCACCACGAAGGCGTCGTTGATTTTGTTGGCCGCGAACAGCTCGTTATCCATCAGCACAATCGAACCCATCGCCTCACCCCACCAGGTCATCATGTCCCGTTCGCCGTATCCCCCGCCCTGCAGTTCAATATTGTTGTTGCGCCAGCCGAGCGTCCCCTGCTGATAGTTGTTGGATCTTGACTGGTTCGCCCACGCCATATTCCAGCTCAGCCCGCCGTCCGTCGGCATCGAGTGGTTGTAGTTGATCCGCTGAGTGCTGCCAGAATCCGGCGTATTTTCAAAGGTGACGGCGGCGCTGTCCCGCTCGCCAATCGGAATTTGCAGGGACATCGCCACCGTCCAGTCCCCGCGCTGCTGGTCGCGGCTGGCGGCAAGATAAATACTGCTACTTCCCCACAGGTTGCGGCTCCACGACAGGTTCAGCAGCTCAGTTTTCTGGCTGTCGAAACTCTCGACGCCAATCCACGCTGCGCCAATATTGCCGTAGTTGCCGAGATTAAAGGTCAGCGAATATTGGTCAGTATTGCGACTGAGGCTGGCGATGGGCTGATCGTGCTCATCATAAATAGTCGGCTGATCGTACAGCGCCAGGTTGCCATACCCGCGATCGCGCCGTGAATGCTGGGTAGCCAGGCTAAACGCACTGGTGCTGTACTGATAGCCCCAGTTCACCTGCCCGCCGTTATCGCCGCGCATCTGACTGTGGGTATAAGAAGAGTTCACCACGCCAAATTGACCCAGTTTAAGCACCGCCCCCGCCCCGCCCAGAGCCAACTCTTCTGCCCCTTCGCCGTGCCCTTCCAGCGTCAGCCAGTCGGTCACGCCGTAGCGATATGACCCACTCCCCGCCGCGGGACCGTAATCAAAATTCTTAATGCCGTAGTTGCGACGCAGGCTGCCTAGGGTGACGGCTCCGTCGCTCAGCCCCTGTTTGAGCAGATCGCTGGTGACATAAAACGGCATGGTGGTACTGACCTGACGCCCAAGCGCATCGGTGGTGATTAATACCGCATCCCCAGCGCCATTGATGTAAGGCAGATTGGTCAGGGTGAACGGGCCGGGCTGGAGTTGCGTGGAGCCTGAGCGATAGCCGTTGATGAACAGATCCACCGACGTCGGCACCGCGGCTTCGCCGGAAAATTCCGGCAGCGGCCAGGTGACCAGGTCCGGGCGCAGAGAGAAGTCGCGTCCGTAGCTAATTCCGCCCATGCGCACGCTGCTGCTCCAGCTCAGGGCATCGCTGATCACATCTCCGGCGGTCCAGGTGGTGGCGTCATCTTCATTGGTGAACATCATGGTCGTGTCGTAGCGCACGTACCCTTCCTGCTGACCATTGTCTCCGGCAAAGCTTTTACGCGTATAGCCGGTGGATGAGAGCGAACCGTTTTCATTGAAATAGCGGAATTCGTGCCAGAGCGAAGCCTGGCCACCGATGTGTTCGGTGTGATTGGTATAGAGATCGTAATTGAGCAGCGCGCCTTTACCGTAACGGGGTTTACTTTGCGCATTTTCCCCGCCGAACGGCGTAATGCGGGCCGATACCCAGTCGCGCGGCACACTGAGCAACAGGCGCTGGGCAGCACTGTCATATTCGACACGCACTTTTGCCAGTTTTGATAAATCGACTTCACCCGTTGGCACTTGCTCCGGCGGCAACCCGGCGCGTAGCAGATCGGCACTGGAGATAAAAAACGTGCCGTTGCGCTGCGTGACGGGGACCACCAGTCCAGTGTCGTAGTGGTTTATCACTACCGAGAGCTGAAATACTGCTTCGCTGTTGAGTGCCTGCGCATCCGGCGGTGGCGGTAAACTGTCATCACCGGTTTCGGCCCAGGCGCTTGTTGTGACGCAAAGCAGGATTATCATCGCCGGTTTCAGTGGACGGGCGCCGACTGCCATTGCGTGTTCCCGGCATTAATTTGCGCACTCATCTGGCGGGCCTGTTGCACACCCGCCGGAAGCGGCCAGCTGCGAGTGCTGTCCGGGAGAACATAGCCCAGCAGACCGTCGGCGATGGTCCGTTGATCCAGCGCCACCTGACTTAAGCGGACGTGAACATCCCCCCGATTACGCACCTGTAATGCGGGTTTTCCGTCCTCCTGGATAATCTTCCAGCTCAGGTTTTGCGTGTCGGCCAGGGCATGGTGTGCACCTTCTTTGATGGTCGGGATCCCCTGACCGTAAACAAACAGCGGAATGGAATAACGCATCTGGATTTTCAGGCCGATTTCCGGCTGGGATTTGTCTCCGGGCTGGGGGATTTCATCCACGATAATGCGGTAGGCTTGCTCAACGCCCATCGGGATATTGCTTTGTTTGATCAAGCGAATCAGTTGTTTACCGTCTTTGCCGATGGTCACAATCGGCGGGCTGGCGACCACATCCTGCTGGGCGGTGTAACGCTCGAATCCGTTCTCCTGCTTCCAGCGCATAATCCGCACTTGCATGGTGGTTGCGCTGTTTCCCTGATTCTGGATCCACAGCTCCGTGGCTTTGGTATCCGCAGAGAGCCAGGGGTCAATCGGCCACAGCAGTATGGTCGCCGCCGCATTCGCCCGGTTTGCCATCACGGCCAATATGGCCCACATCCCCAGTACGCCATAGCGAGTAAATGATGACTTCATTGACCTTCTCCCTTTTCACCATGACAAGGTCACGGTGAGTTGATCTGAATACGTTCCGGCGGGGCTAAACCCCGTCAACAGCGCCACACCAAAGAGCGGTAGCGCAATGTTATTGCTGTTGGTATAGGTCACCGGCACGGCCTGATTGACCCCGATCTCACTGTTTGCTGCCAGCGAACTGCTGCTGTACAGGCGATATGCCACCATTTCGGTGCCGCTGGCGCGCTGCATACGGCGCACCGAAGCGTAATGTTGTCCTCCATCGATGCTCATGCTCAGCGCAACATTCGGCGTGCAGGCGATAGATAACGATCCATTCGGCACAAAACTGGTATTCACCTGCCCTGTCGCCACGCCTGAGCGGGTACCAAAATTCAGCGATCCAAGCACGCCGCCCGTGCCCGTCGTCACCGAGCAACCTGGGGTGATCGTCGCGGATACCTGAAATGACTGCGAGGTGACCGCATGCGCCATTCCCGCAGGCCACACGCCAACGATGAGCGCAAAAAAAAGGCGCAGTTTTCCCTCTGCGATTTTACGCAGACGTGCAAAAGCAATGGTCATTTCTGGCGCTTAGGCTAGTAGGTCACGCTAACGTTAATGGTGTCCGTATAGGTTCCTGGAACCACAGTCACGCTGTTGCCGCCCCCAGTAATTCGGCCATACAAGGTGTAACTGTCGACGCCGCCTGCGGTGGAGGCCACCGGAAGTGGTGCGTTGTTGGCGACAATGTTGTTAAATCCGCTGTCGCTAAACAGGCTATAGGCCACGCCCTGTGCGGTGTTAGCGGTGTTGACCAGATAGCGGGCTGGCGTGCCTGGTGTACCGACAACGGTGCCCGGCGCAGTGGAGTTGGTATTCCCGGTAATCGCTACCGTATAGCTGGCGGTCGTACACTGAATGGTGAAAGTGTTGCCCCCGCTGGCACCCGCTAGCTGGGTGGTGAGGGTCGAGAAGGTGGCGGGATGCGTCCCGAAGTCGAGGCTACCGAAGTTAATACCGTTTTGCGTCGGAGAGCCGTTGATCAGGCAACCGTTGGTTAAGGTCAACGTCGCGCCGATGGTCCCGCTGCTGGTCACTGCCATCGCCTGATGCGCCGCTAACGCCAGCATACTGCCCGTACAGATCAGAAGGAGTTTATTTTTCATTTACAGCCCTCCAGTAAATGTTGCCCTTCATTTTCGTATTTTATTGATACCACTCAATCTGTTAGCACCACTAAACATTCCCAATCAGCGCTTATTGAGAATTTAGTTTATGGATCAGGGTTCAACCACTTAGGCTGTTTTGACTCATACTTTTGCCGTATTGCTCTGTTATTCATTTTTAAAACAATGAGTTATGTTTTTTAAAACATGCTTAACGCCCCCTAAACAGAGGATATATTCATCATAATGTGATTAGCGTCACAATATATCGCGTCATCATGAACAACAAATTTAATAAAACTTAAAAAATTGTTGTATCTCCATACGCTTTACTTCAATTTATGCGATGAATGTATTGGCGCGCTGAAATTAAAAAATTATATGACTCAGCGCACTGATGAAAACTTAGGCGCATAACAGAGGGTCTTTTTTCGTGGCAAGTGCAAACAAACTCACGCTATTCATCGTGATTTTCATGCTGGCGGGTATTCTTTCAGGGGCAGTCATTCACGAGTACGCGTCACCCGACGCTATCGCGACCTGGGCAGACAACATCACACTCCTCACCGATATTTTCCTCCGACTGATCAAAATGGTTATCGCTCCGCTGGTGTTTAGCACACTGACGGTGGGCATCATGAAACTCGGCGAAACGTCCACCATTGGTCGCGTCGGCGGCAAAGCCATGGTGTGGTTTATCAGTTCCTCAGTGCTGTCTATTCTGGTGGGCTTATTTATCGTCACGCTGGAACAACCCGGCGCGGGCCTGAATCTGGCGATCCCGGTTGAATCTGTTGATACAGGGCTGGCCGTCAGCGGCATGTCATTAAAGGGATTCCTGTCGCACACCATCCCGACCAGTATTGTCGGCGCGATGGCGAATAACGAAATTCTGCAGATCGTGGTCTTCTCAATGTTCTTCGGCATTGGCGGCGCGTCTCTTGGCGAGAAATTCAACGCTCCGCTCGTTGCGGCGCTGGATGTGGTGTCTCACATCATGCTGAAAGTGACGGGATACGTAATGTACGTTGCGCCACTGGCTATTTTCGCGGCGATCTCATCGGTTATTGCGACGCAGGGGCTGGGTATTTTGCTTAACTACGCGTCATTTATTGGCGGATATTACGTAGCCATCCTGCTCACCTGTCTGGTGCTGCTGGCTGTGGGCTATATGGTGCTGAAAAAAGAGGTCTTCCGCCTGGTCAGCATGCTAAAAGATCCGGTTCTGGTGGCGTTTACAACCAGTAGTTCGGAAGCGGCGTACCCGAAAACACTGGAACAACTCACCCGTTTTGGCTGCTCACGCAATATCGTGTCATTCGTTTTGCCAATCGGTTACTCCTTTAACCTGGTCGGTTCGATGGTGTATTGCTCTTTTGCATCGATGTTTATCGCCCAGGCTTATAATATCCATCTGAGTTTTGCCGAAGTGACGGTTCTGATGCTGACACTGATGCTGGCCTCAAAAGGCATCGCTGGCGTACCGCGCTCGGCGCTTGTGGTGTTAGCTGCAACCATTCCGAGCTTCCATATTCCAGTGGCGGGTATTTTGCTGCTGATGGGGATCGATCATTTCCTCGATATGGGCCGTTCCGCGATTAACGTGCTGGGCAACGGCATTGCAACCGCGATGCTGGCACAAAATGAGGGACTGCTGGAAGAAGAGCAGGAGCTGGTGCAGCAGGAAGCGTAAGATGTAAAAAAGCCGGGTGGCGCTGACGCTTACCCGGCCTACAACGTGATTTCCGTAGGCCCGTGCAAGCGCAGCGCCGCCGGGCAAAAAAAAGGAAGGCAGATGCCTTCCTTTTAACATCACTAACCTTACGCCACGTGGCTTGCCGCGATATCCAGCAGAGCCATCTCGTCGCTGTTCAGCAGTTTCTCGATGTTCACCAGAATCAGCATTCGGTCACCCAGTGCGCCCAGACCGGTCAGATATTCAGTCGACAGCGTCACCGCAAATTCCGGGGCCGGACGGATCTGGTCGGCGGTCAGGGACAGCACGTCAGACACACCATCGACCACAATACCCACCACGCGCTGGCCCAGATTCAGGACGATCACCACGGTGTTGTCGTTATACTCCACGTCACCCTGGCTGAATTTCACGCGCAGGTCGACGATAGGGACAATTACTCCACGCAGGTTGGTCACACCTTTAATGAAGGAAGGCGTGTTGGCAATGCGAGTCACCTGATCGTAGCCGCGAATCTCCTGCACTTTAAGAATATCGATGCCGTACTCTTCATCGCCTAAAGTGAAAACCAGGAATTCCTGCCCTGATGGCTCGCCGGCCAGTTTCGTTACATTACTCATACCGGTCATGTTTTTACCTTCTTAACTAATCAGGCGGCTGTGTACGCCACACGTTGTTCACGATTTAAACCCTGAAGCGCCGACACATCGACGATCAGTGCGACGCTGCCATCGCCAAGGATGGTGGCAGCTGAAATTCCCGGCACTTTGCGGTAGTTGCTTTCGAGGTTTTTCACCACCACCTGGTGCTGACCAATCAGCTGATCGACCAGCAGCGCATAGCGGCGACCCGCGCTTTGCAGAATAACCACGATGCCCTGAGTCGCTTCGGTTTTCGCCCCGTCGACTTCAAACACTTTCCACAATTCCACCAGCGGCAGGTATTCGCCACGCACTTCGAGCACGCGTTCACCGCCTGCCAGTGGATGCAAATCTTCATCACGCGGCTGCAGGGATTCCATCACCGCATTCAGCGGCAGAATAAACACTTCACCCGCGACCTTCACCGACATCCCGTCAAGGATCGCCAGCGTCAGCGGGAGCAGAATCCGAATCGTAGTGCCCGAACCTTGCTTAGATTTGATCTCAACGTGGCCACCCATCTCCTGGATGTTACGTTTCACCACGTCCATGCCCACGCCACGCCCGGACACGTCAGTCACCTGCTCAGCCGTCGAGAAACCAGGCGCGAAGATCAGCATTCCCACTTCTTCGTCGGTCATGTTTTCGTTAACCGACATGCCTTGCGAAAGCGCTTTCGCCAGAATACGTTCACGATTCAGACCCGCGCCGTCATCGGTAACTTCGATGCAGATGTTCCCGCCCTGATGTTCTGCGGAGAGAATCAGGTTGCCGACCGGGGATTTCCCCGCCGCAATACGGTTTTCCGGGGATTCGATACCGTGGTCGAGGCTGTTACGTACCAGGTGCGTTAACGGATCGATAATGCGCTCAATCAGGCTCTTATCCAGCTCGGTAGAACTTCCGAGCTGAGTCAGTTCAATTTGCTTATTGAGTTTACTGGCCAAATCGCGAACCAGGCGCGGGAAACGGCTGAACACGTATTCCATCGGCATCATACGGATGGACATCACCGATTCTTGCAGGTCACGGGCGTTACGTTGTAACTGACCCATGCTGGTAATCAGATCGCCGTGCGTCACCGGGTCCAGTTCGTTAGAACGTTGCGCCAGCATCGACTGGGTAATCACCAGCTCGCCGACCAGGTTAATCAGCTGATCGACCTTCTCTACCGCGACGCGGATACTGGTTGATTCGCTGCTGCGGGCGGCCGGTTTTTCACGCTCAGCGCGGTTAGGTGCGCCCGTTTCAGTTGGCACGGCTTTCAGCGCAGGCGCTGAGGCAACAACGGCTGGCGCGCTGGCTTCTGGTGCGGCCAGGACTTCGGCCACTTCAGCAGGCGCTTCAACGGCAGCCGCTTCGGTTTCAAAGGTAATCTGGTCGGCTTCAATCACGAAGCACAGTACCGCGACAATATCATCCTGACCGATACCACCATCAATGGTGGCAGCCAGGCTGTCCGGTCCTTTGACGATATTGCTTAACGTCGCCAGATTGCCCAGTTCTTCTTCCAGCAGATTGACTTCACTCTCTTTCAGACGAGAGAGAACCACGCGCAGCTTTTCTTCGGCTGCTGGCGGGGTCGCGTCTTCTGACGCCAGTGCATCTACCACACTCAATTTTGCCGCGCTGACCGCAGGTGCAGCCGCTTCGCCCTTCGCTTCCAGAGCTAACTGGCGCAGAGCGTTGCAGATGTATTCAAAGCTTGCAGCATCTGGCTCTTGCGAGCTTTTATAGGCGTCGAGCTGTTCCTGCATAATATCTTTGGTTTCCAAAAACAGGTTAATAATGTCGGTGTTGAGCTGCATCTCACCGCGACGAGCTTCATCCAGCAGGTTCTCCATTAAATGGGTCGTTTCCTGCAGAACGGTAAAACCAAATGTACCGGCACCACCTTTAATGGAATGTGCTGCACGGAAAATGGCGTTGAGCTGTTCTGAATCTGGCGCCTCAGGCACTAAATTCAGCAGATGCTGCTCCATGTCCGCCAACAACTCGTCGGCTTCATCAAAAAACGTCTGGTAAAAATCGCTAATATCCATGCTCACGCTATCACCTCGGATTGGCTGGTGGCGATGTTGGAACGGCAGCCGAAGGAACTGCCCCTGGCTGTTTTAAATCGTCCAGTGACTCATTCTGGCTTTCGGCGTTTTCGTGCAGAATGGTCTGCTCCGCCTGCTGATTGAGCACTAAAAGACTGATACGACGGTTAATGGCATCGTCCGGGCCACGGTCGGTGACGCGCATGGTGGCGGCCATACCGACGACGCGCAGGACTTTGCCTTCATCAAGCCCACCGATAACCAGCTCGCGACGCGAGGCGTTGGCACGATCGGCAGAAAGCTCCCAGTTGCTGTATCCCTTCTCGCCGTTGGCATACGGGAAATCATCCGTATGTCCAGAGAGGCTGATGCGGTTAGGAATACCGTTCAGCACCGGCGCAATACCGCGCAGAATATCGCGCATGTAAGGCTCGACTTCCGCGCTGCCGGTTTTGAACATCGGACGGTTCTGGCTATCAATAATCTGGATACGTAACCCTTCCTGCACCAGATCAATTTTTAAATGCGGACGCAGCGCGCGCAGTTTTGGGTCCGCCTCGATGAGCTGATCGAGGTCGCCACGCAGTTTTTTCAACCGCGCTTGCTCCATGCGTTTTTTAAGCTCGTCGATATTGGGCTCTCGTTTCACTTCACCCTTTTGTTGGGTGTAGTCATCACCGCCGCCGGGAATCACGCTTTCACTGTTAGAAATACGCTGTCCACCCGTGACCGCCGTCGCCAGCGGTGTTCTGAAATACTCCGCAATCTGAATCAGCTCTTTCGGGCTGGAAATGGAGATCAGCCACATCACCAGGAAAAACGCCATCATTGCGGTCATAAAGTCCGCATAAGCGATTTTCCACGAGCCATGAGAGCCGCCGCCATGACTTTTGTGCTTGCGCTTTTTGACTATGACGATGGGATGGGACTGATTTTTCATGCGTCCTCAGTCGTCGTCTGTTGGTTTGGGTTTTTCACGGCGCGCACGTGTTCTTCAAGCTCGATGAACGACGGACGCTCGCTCGAATACAGAGTTTTACGTCCGAATTCCACCGCGATTGGCGGCGCATAACCGTTCAGGTTAGAGAGCAACGTTATCTTCACGCACTGCATCATCTTGGTGGTTTCGGCACTTTTCTGGCGCAGCACGCTTGCCAGCGGAGAGATAAATCCGTAAGCGAGAAGAATACCGAGGAATGTTCCCACCATTGCGTGGGCAATCAGCGCCCCCAACTCAGCCGCTGGACGATCGGCGGACGCCAGGGCATGAACCACGCCCATTACCGCCGCGACGATACCGAATGCGGGCAAGGAGTCACCCACCAGCGCCAGGGCGTTAGCCGGCACTTCGGATTCGCTTTCGTGCGTTTCGATCTCTTCGTCCATCAGCGCTTCGATTTCGAAGGTGTTCATGTTGCCGCTGATAATCAGTCGCAGATAATCGACGATGAAATCCAGCATCATCGCGTCGGCGAGAATACGTGGATAGCTGGCAAAAATTTCACTCTCTTTCGGGTTCTCAATATCACGCTCCAGCGAGAACATGCCTTGTTGACGCGATTTCGCCATTAAGCGATAGAGCAGCGCCAGCAAATCCATATACATGCTTTTGGTGTATTTCGAACGACGAAACAGCAACGGGAGCGCCTTCAGCGTCCCTTTGATTGATTTACCGTTGTTACCAACGATAAAAGCACCTACCCCTGCGCCGCCGATGATAATCAGTTCAGCCGGTTGATAGAGTGCTCCCAGGTGTCCGCCGGTCATCATATAACCGCCGAAAACTGTACCGATAACAACCAGGTAACCTAATAAGATAAGCACGACATCATCCTTCCGCTAGTGACTATGGCAGGACGTCCAGTTCGAAGGCATAACCGGATCGCAGGGTAAAAAAAAGCAGCGGTAATTGCTTACCGCTGCTGGAATCTTGCCCACGAGTTCGGGTTAAACAGCTTGTTCGATCTGTTCATCCAGCAGTTGTGGAATAATATCGGCAGCTTCCGGGGAAAGTTTACGTCTTTTTACCGCACGGGATGGCGGCTGGCATAAACTGCAGGCAAAGCTACCTGCTGGCTGATGAGCATGGGTGATAAAGTTGCCGTCACAGCAGTTACAGCGCGACAATTGCAACAGACCACTCTCAACAAAGCGCACCAGAGTCCAGGCGCGGGTCAGTGCCAGTAAAGGCCCTTCTTCCGGCTGGGGACATTGTTCAAGGTAGAGTTTGTAAGCTTTAATCACGGCGTCCACGCCGCTACACAAACCTGTTTTCAGAAGAAATTGCCAGGCGTTGCAAAACATCGATGCATGGATGTTTTGCTCCCAGGTCATAAACCAGTCCGTTGAAAACGGCAGCATACCTTTCGGTGGCGGACTGCCGCGCAATTCTTTGTACAATTTGATAAGACGACCGCGGCTCAGTTGAGTCTCGCTTTCCAGCATTTGTAAGCGAGCACCCAACGTGATCAGTTCCATTGCCAACTGAATGTCGCGAGCTTCCTGAACAATGCTTTTTTCGCTCATCATTAAGCCCTTTTCTTGCGGGCCACTTCGTCAGGCTGGCTGATTTCGGTGAGAAGGCGGGTGGAAAGCAAAATTCCGGTGTGGATCTGTTGCAGATCGTCAACGCGTGAATCCTGGGTCAGACGGGTAATGGTCTGATGACTGTCGAAGCGGAACTGACAAACCAGCTGATTGGTTTCTGCCAGTTTGACCATCTGAGGGAGGGTTAATCCGCCGAGCGTTGTTGCCATCTCTTCGCTGATACCCAGACGGAACATTGCGGACGGTTTGTCCTGACTAATCAAACGCTGCGCAAGTAATAAGTATGACAAATTAATGTCATAGACATGTTTCAGCATCTCGGATGTATGCATTTTTCCCATCCAGAATAACCAACTATTATTTTTATGCGGTAAGACCGCACCCCGTGATGTCGCCGGGAAAACCCCGGTAAAAAAAAAGAAAAGGCGAAAATGCATAGTCGAATTAAGGGGTAAACTGGATAAAACACGCGATGTTTAAATGATGATCCCTTTCCTACGCGCTTTATCAATTCTTACAAATAACTAAGATTTTTCCTAATTCGAGGCAACTCTACTCGTCAGTTTTGAGACATACAATGCAGCCCCTCCCGAAATTTAAAAAAAATGTGATCCACGTCACACAATTTAAGCCATAAACTCAGATTAATCCATCAGTATGACTTCTAAGTTGGTTGTTTTTTGCTCAAAGAGTACACTTTTATATTCTGAATGAACGAATACTCATGCAGAGGGATGAACATTCACCGCATACGGCTCTTTTGGTTTAAAACCCTTCTCTGGGTGCGGATTAGAGAATAAGCCCCTTGAGAAGGGGTAAAATAAAAACCCATAAAAAACATAACGTTAGTCGTTAAATAAAACTAACTAGTTTCAATGAGTAACGATCGCCATTTTGTTGATAACGGGTTAAAACGATTCGTCGGCCAATTATTAACATTGTGGTATTTACGTTAAGTAGCACATTTCCGTGGTTATGTTGGGTTATGACACTATTCGTTTTATAAGAATAATTAATGAATAATTATGATAAGCGTCACACCAATGTCGTATTGCCCTCTTGCGAAGCGCAAAGAATCGCGCTAATGGTGATGAACCATCAGTCTCTGACAATCAAAGGAGTGAGCGATGAGTTACTCTCATGTTCTTGTTTGCGTTGCAGTGACGCCAGAAAGCCATCAGCTCGTGGCACGCGCAGTTTCTATCGCCCGTCCGCTTAATGCGCGGGTTAGCCTGATTACTCTGGCGACCGAACCGGAAATGTACAATCAGCTTGCAGCCCCTATGCTGGAAGACATTCGTGGTCTTTTACAGGAAGAAACGCAGGTGTTTTTGCAGGAGCTGGAGGAAAAGGCCCAGTACCCTATCGCACGGACTTTTATCGCCACGGGGGAGCTAAGCGCACATATTCTCGATATTTGCCGTAAAGAACATGTCGACCTGGTCATTTGTGGCAACCACAACCACAGCTTTTTCTCACGCGCCGCGTGTTCAGCCAAAGCGATTGTAGGCTCAAGTCTGGTCGACGTACTGCTGGTTCCCCTCGGCAACTGATGCCGCCGAGGGGCTGAACTCAGGCGAGTTTAGGGAAGGTTGCGACCTTTTTTTGCAGGTTGCTCTCCACGGTTCGAGGAGTTGTCCGCTCAAGATCGCGAATAAAATGCTCCTGCCAGTGGTTAATATCGTTTTCGCGTATGACCTTCATCATCTCAGCATGCCGTGCAATACGCTCTGTCAGCGGCATGGTAAGCGCCCTGTCCAGCGCATTTGCCACATCATCGCTGTCATAGGGATTAACGATCAGCGCTGAACTCAGTTCATTGGCTGCTCCGGCAAACTGCGATAGCACCAGCACGCCTGGGTCTTTCGGATCTTGTGCGGCAACATACTCTTTTGCCACCAGATTCATGCCATCGCGCAGGGGTGTGACCAGTCCCACTTCGGAATAGCGGAACACTTTCATCAACACCTTACGGTCAAAATGTTGGTTCAAATAGTAAAGCGGCGTCCAGCCAAGCTGGCCGTAGCGCCCGTTGATCCGCCCGGCTTCAGTCTCTAACTGATGGCGGATATCCTGATAAGCTTGCACCTCTCCACGGGATGTCGGCGCAATCTGCGTGTAACGAATTTTACCGTGATGCTGCGGGAATTTATCCAGCAGGCGTTCGTAGGCCAGGAATCGCTCCGGCAAGCCTTTGGAGTAATCCAGACGTTCGACGGAGAAGATATTTTTGACGTTTTTCAGCTCACTTTTAAGCTGTGCCAGCTTCGGCGGTAACGGGCCGGAGGCGTCGGTCGCTATCTCATCGGGTTCAATACCAATGGGATACACTTCCGTATTGAACGTTTTACCCCACGCGGTGTGGGACTTGCCGCTGCGGGTGGTCACCCGAGTCTTGCCGGAAACACTGTCCAGAAACGCCAGCCGGTCATTTTCAGTCTGGAATCCCAGCAAATCGTAATCGCATAATCCTTCAAGCAGTTCTTCGTGTGGCGGCAAGGCGTTAAAGATTTCTGGCGTCGGGAACGGGATATGCAGGAAGAAGCCGATCCGGTTATTCACTCCCCTTTTGCGCAGCTCGCTGGCAAACGGAATCAGGTGATAATCGTGGATCCATAAAATATCGTCTTCCTCGATTAAAGGCAGCAGTTTATCCGCCAGCAGCGCATTGACGCGCATGTACCCTTCAAACGATTCCCGCTGGAATTTGACCAGGTCCAGACGATAGTGAAACGCGGGCCACAGCACGGCGTTGGAAAACTGCGAGTAATACTCTTCGTAATCCTTTTCGCCAAGATTAAACGATGCCCAGGTGATATTCCCCTGCGTCACCTTTTTTAGCGGCTGATCCTCGTTACCGACATCACCGCTCCAGCCAAACCACAGCCCACCCGCTGATTTTAAGGCACCTAAAATCCCCACCGCCAGACCACCCGCGCTGGATTTTTTATCGTCCGGTGGCGCAATTCGGTTAGAGACTACGACTAAGCGACCCATCATGTTTTCTCCTGTTGTTATGCGCTATTTTTTCTTGTTGTTGCTGGTTAGCGACTTCAGTGACCCATTCCCATACGCTGGCTACGTTCGCCAGTCGCCATGCGGCGCAGGTTTCACCCTGCCCGACTTTAATTGATACCCCTCCGGCCTGATTGACTACGCTAAACCCGCTCTCATCCGTCAAATCGTCACCGACAAATACCGGCGTTCTGCCCGCAAACGGTGCCTCGGTCATAAAGGCCTTAATCGCCTCGCCTTTATTGATGCCTTTGGGTTTGATTTCGACCACGCATTTACCCGGCTGCAGGGCAAGTTGCGGGTTCGCTGCCACGACAGATTCTGCCAGCGCCGTTATTGCAGCCTCATGCTGAGGAGCCTGTCGGTAGTGCAGCGCAAAGGCCATCCCTTTGGCTTCCAGTTCCGTTCCCGGAAGACGTTCCAGCGCAGATGTAAGCTGCGCCGTGAGCGTCTGAATGAGCGTGGAAGGGAGTGAGACGATATGCGCGTTGTCATGGATGTCGCGGCGCTCCGCTCCGTGCACACCGGCAAGCGGAAAACGGTAAGGCCTGGCGAGCTCATCTAGCTCGGCCATTGAGCGCCCTGATATCAATGCCAGTGCTCCCTGACTCATCCCGGAGAGCTGGTGCAACACCCGGAGAATATCGGCGGGTAAAACCACCTGGTCGGGATGAGGTTTGATCTCGGCGAGCGTTCCGTCGAGGTCAAAAAAGAATGCAAATTCTCCGGTTAGTGCAGGCGGTACGGTTAACGAATCAGCCACCCTTATCCTCCTTACGGTTTTCGAGATGTAAGACATTTAACATCTCAGTAGCCATGTAAGTATAGACAGTGTGACGTTGCTCGCCATTTAGCAAACCGCCCACCAGCAAAGCTGGCAGGCGGCAAGGAGGTAGAACTAGACTTAAAAGTTGCGCCCGAATTTCCTTATACGGTACGTTTCGCTTTTTGCTTGTAACGGTCGAAGATCACCGCTGCCAGCAGGATTAGGCCGCGAACCACGTACTGAGAGAACGGGGAGATATTCAGCAGGTTCATGGCATTCTCGACGGTACCGAGAATCAATATACCGGCGACCACATATGAGATTTTTCCGATGCCGCCTTTCAGCGAAACGCCACCCAAAACGCAGGCCGAGATAACAATCAGCTCATAACCAATCGAGGTCATCGGCTGACCGCTGGTCATACGTGAGGCCAGAATAATCCCCGCCGCCGCCGACACAAGCCCGGAGAGCACAAAGATAATAATCTTGGTGCGCACCACCGGAACACCCGCCAGACGCGCCGCTTCTTCATTGCCACCAATCGCCAGCGTGTTACGGCCAAACGTGGTTCTGTTGAGCAGGAAACCGAAGATGATCAGGCACCCCACCGTCAGCCAGATAGGTGCAGGCAGGCCCAGCCAGTTGGCATAGCCGAGAGTAAAGAAGCGTTCGTCTTCGATGCCTACGGCTTTACCGTCAGAGATAATATAGGCCAGACCGCGCACAATCTGCATAGTGGCAAGCGTGGTGATCAGGGCGTTAATTTTCAGGCGTGCAATGACAAACCCGTTCACCAGACCGCTGAGAACGCCGAGCATCAGACCGGCTAACACGCCTATCCACAGGCTTTCGGTCATGTTGATGACCACCGCCGTCGTCACCCCAGCGCAGGCGATAACCGACGCGACAGAAAGGTCGAAATCACCCGAAGCCAGGCAAAACAGCATCCCGCAGGCGACCATGCCCGACATCGAAATTGCCAGCCCAAGCCCTTTCATATTGATGAAACTGGCGAAGTTCGGCACAAAAATCGCACAGCCAATAAACAGGACGGCAAACACCACCAGCATCCCGTATTGATCCCAGATACGCCCAAGGTTAAAAGCCGACTTTGGCGCACGGGAGGAAGTAACAGAGGACATCATTGACTCCTTGCTCAGGCGACAGCCTGGCTAACTTTAGGCATGGCGAGGCTCAACGCCTGTTGTTCATTCGCCTGTTCATGTAACAACTCACCGGCAATATCCCCTTCGCGCATCACGATGATGCGGTCAGCGACGCCCAACACTTCGGGCAGATCGCTTGAGGCGAACAATACCGCCACGCCGCGTTTTGCCAGCGCATAGATGACGTTATAAATCTCGTGCTTGGCCCCAACATCGATGCCGCGCGTCGGCTCATCGAGCAAAATGACTTTCATCTCCTCCGACAGCCAGCGCCCGAGAATCGCCTTTTGCTGATTGCCGCCAGAAAGGTTCATGATCAGCTGCTCGGCACCGGGGGTTTTAATATTCAGCGCACGAATGTGGTGATCGGCATTGCTCGTTTCCCAGCCGTCGTTTATCAGACATCCGGCACGGATAAATTTGCGCCGTGCGGAGATATTGATGTTGTCCCGCACCGAATGGACAGGAATGATTCCGTCGGCTTTTCGGTCCTCCGGGCAGAGCATTAAACCCGCGCGAATGGCATGGGCCGGTTTCTGAATATCCACCGGCTGACCGTCGATATAGACCTGCCCTTCGGTGATTCGCGTCCCGCCAAAAAGCCCTTTCATCAGCTCGCTGCGCCCCGCGCCAACCAGCCCGAACAGGCCGACAATTTCACCGCTGCGCACCGACAGGCTGATTGGCGTGCGCACACCGGGTGCTTTTACACCGTTCAGGCGCAGGCGTTCCGTGCCGTATTGTCGCGGCTGCCAGTGGTAGATATCCCCCAGTTCACGGCCCACCATCGCCTGCACCAGCTGGTCATGATTCACCTGCTGCATATCGGTAAAGGTGCGCACATAGCGTCCGTCTTTGAACACCGTTATCGCATCGCTCAGGGCGAAGATCTCTTCCATGCGGTGCGAGACGTATAAAATGATGCGCCCTTCTTTGCGCAGTTCGCGGATTACACGGAACAGATTGTCGATTTCTCGCGCAGAAAGTGAGCTCGTCGGCTCATCAAAGGCGATGATCTTGGCGTTTCGTGCCAGCGCCTTGGCGATTTCCACCATCTGCCATTGACCAATCGACAGATATTTCAGCGGTGTTTGTGGATCAATATCCAGCCCGAGGTGCTGGAGTTGCAGCCCGGCTTCGTAATTGAGCAGCGAGCGATTGACGATCCCGCTCTTGTGAGGCAATTGCCCCAGATAGATGTTCTCCGCCACCGTCATTTCAGGCACCAGATGCAGTTCCTGATAAATAATGGCGACCCCGGCATTCAGCGCCGCTGTGGTATCGGCAAACGCCACCTCTTCACCGCGTAACACAAGCGAGCCGGTGGTCGGGGCGTAGTTGCCGCTAAGGATTTTCAACAGCGTGGATTTCCCCGCGCCGTTCTCCCCCATCAGGGCGTGAACCTGACCGGGATAGCAGTCAAAACTGATATCGGTCAGCGCGTTTACACCGGGAAAGGTTTTACCGATGCCGCGAAAAGAGAGATACGGGTCAGACTGTTGCATAACGTCTCCGAGATTCCAGTAGTGTACGTCTGGCCCCTCAGCAGCGAGGGGCGCAATCACAACAAGTTACTTACCGCCCAGCCCTTTTTTCGCCAGCTCCTCTTTGAAGTTGTCGCGGGTGATCAGCACCACGTCCGTGACTTCAGTGAATTTCGGTGGCTCGGCGTCTTTGGTGACCCAGTTATAGAGCATTTCGCTGGATTTATAGCCGTGAACATCCGGGCTTGGCAGGAGCGATCCGTAGAAGCCGGTCGCCTGCGCTTTGGACAGTTCACTCACCGCATCCACACCGTTAATGCCGATGCCGATAACATCAGGTGCTTTAAAGCCCTGGCCTTCCGTCGCGCGCACGCCGCCCAGCACGGTGTTATCGTTCATGCCGACCACCAGCCAGTGTTTCACTTCCGGGTGCTGCACCAGCATCGAGTTGGCGGCATCAAATGCACCTGGGATATCGTTGGATTTGGTGGGCACTTTATAGATCTGTTTTTCCGGGAAACCGGCGGCTTTCAACGCTTCCATCGAACCGGAGGTGCGGCGGCGAGCGGTATCCAGCTCATCAGCTGTGATGGCCATCACCGCACTCTCTTTCACATCCCAGCCGCGTTTTTGCATCTCTTTATAGAGTTCCTGGCCCTGACGTTCACCGATTTTGGTGGCCGCCATCATCACCAGCGGCACGGTGTCCATCGGCTTGCCTTTGGCGTTGACGAACTGATCGTCAACCGCAATCACCTTCATGCCGTAGCCACGCGCTTTCGCCACGATCGCCGATCCGAGTTTTGGGTCCGGCGTACAAATCACAAATCCTTTCGCACCGCTGGCTGCGAGGCTATCGATGGCGTTTAAGGTTTTTTCACCGTCGGGAACGGCAATTTTAATGACGTCAAAGCCCAGATCTTTCCCGGCTTTATCGGCAAATTTCCATTCAGTCTGGAACCAAGGTTCTTCTGGCTGTTTGACCAGGAAACCGAGTTTTAAATTCTCTGCCATAGCGGATTGTGACATAACGGCAGCCAGGCCGATGGCCGCCAGCGTTTTAGTAAATTTGTGCATGGTTAACTCCAGCATTAGCATTCTTTTATGTAGGGTATATTGTCGTGCTTTCTATTTAATCGGACTTAAAACAAGGCATTAGCGCTAAACCTGTAATAAGCGATAGTGCTGGAGATAGTTTTAGCGGGAAATTAATCATCCATAAGAGAGCGCCATCACACCGCAGAATTACAGTAATTGCGTACATAGATTCAGCGATAAATGACATAAAAATGAGGGGTATTGTCGGACAAATAGTGAGGGTTTAAGCAGAATTATCCATGAGGTTAGCTAACATGTCCCTGTAAGGCGGGCGCCGTAGCGCCCGACAGAAAAATTACCAGGCGTAGTAAATGTGATCGGCGTGGTCACGCACCGGAGCTTCGTCTCCCAGCAAACGTGCCGAGAGCGTCAGGGCAAAATCAAAGGCATGTCCCAGACCTTTGCCGCTGAGCAGATTTTGGTCTTCCACGACCGGCGCATCAACATACTCTCCGTCTTTGACCGTTTCCCACAGTTCCCCGGAACAGACGTAGCGACGGCCTTTCAGCAGGCCATTTCCGCCCAGCACACGGGCAGCGGCAGAGCAGATCGGACAGATGAGTTTTCCGGCATCATCGTGGGCTTTCACAAAAGCAATCACTTCCTTGCTGGCGGCCAGATTCACACTCCCCTGCGGCCCGCCCGGCAGAACGACTGCGTCATACAGGGTATCTGCACGCTCCGTTAGCGTCCCGTCTGCCACCATCGGAATATTATGATAACTCACTACCGCGCGAGACTCCGCGCAGGCCAACGTCTCGACCTCAATCTGCATCCGTCGCAGGATATCAATCGTGATAATTGCTTCCGCTTCTTCAAATCCTGGTGCCAATAACACTGCAACCTTTGCCATTATGATCTCCACGCATAAAATAGATAAAACATCGTTTCATTTTACAAGATGTCATAAGTCAAACCTGTGCGTGGATCACAGTTCCTTAGAAAGGCGAAATGATGGCGTTATTCTTTTTTAATGAGGGGAAATGGATAGCCGGTCACATTAAGACGATGCTGAACGGCTTTATTCTGTTAGTAATCATCCCGTTCAGAAATAAGGATATTATAATGACGACCTCAGGAATGATTCAAAAGCTCAACACCCAGATGAATCTCGAATTCAACGCGTCAAATCTCTATTTACACTTGAGCGACTGGTGTTCAGAGCACAGCCTCAATGGCACCGCCACCTTCCTGCGCACCCAGGCACAAAGCAATATCACCCAAATGATGCGGGTGTTCGAATTTATGAAACAAGTCGGTGCAAATCCGATTGTTAAAGCCCGCGTGATATCCGAAGAGTCTTATTCATCGCTGGAAGAATTGTTCCAGAAAACCCTCGACGAGTATGAGCAGCGCCTGAGTATGCTCAATTCCTTAGCCGGTGAAGCGAAGGCCCTAAAGGACGACACTATTCTGGATTTCTTGCACGACATGGGGAAAGAGCAGAAGCAGGATGGATTGTTATTGAAAACCATTCTGGATGAGGTGCGCAGCGCAAAACGCGCCGGGCTGTGTATGGAGCAGACCGATCAGCATCTGCTCAACGTGGTGAATTATCAGCATCATTGATTCCTTTACCGTAATTGTTAATTAATAGTTACCAAGTCTCTGCTTTTATTGAAATTTAACAAATCTGATCTGGCTCCCAGCCAATACCCTTACAAAGTGAAATGATTTAATTCATTTCACTTTGATTGACGAGGGAGCTTCATGATCACCATTGAGTTTATTGTCATTATTCTCTGCCTACTGGTGGGAACACGGTTTGGCGGGATGGGTCTTGGGCTGATAAGCGGTATCGGCCTGTTCATTTTAAGCTTTGTATTCGGCTTGCAGCCCGGCAAACCGCCGGTCGATGTGATGCTGACTATTCTCGCGGTGATTGGCTGTGCCGCCACGTTACAGACCGCCGGCGGTTTGAACGTGATGATGCAGTTTGCTGAGCGTTTACTGCGCAAGCATCCGCAGCACATTACCCTCCTCGCACCTTTCACTACCTGGATGTTGACGTTTCTATGTGGCACCGGGCACGTGGTTTACACCATGTTTCCGATCATCGCTGATATCGCGTTGAAAAAAGGAATTCGTCCGGAACGCCCAATGGCCGTTGCTTCCATCGCTTCGCAGATGGCAATTACCGCCTCTCCGGTCTCTGTCGCCGTGGTGTCGCTGGTGTCGATCATTGGCGCTCAGCACGGAGTAGGTCAGGCGTGGGGCATCCTTGAGATTCTGGCCGTTTCGGTTCCCGCCTCGCTGTTTGGCGTGATGATCGCCGCGCTCTGGAGCCTGCGTCGCGGGAAAGATCTGGCTGATGACGCTGAGTTTCAGGAGAAATTAACCGACCCAAAACAGCGCGAATTTATTTACGGCAGCACCGAAACGCTAATGAATCAGCGCTTTCCGAAGCAGGCGTACTGGTCAACATGGATTTTCTTCGCCGGGATCGCCGTGGTGGTTTTGCTGGGTGCCCTGCCCGATTTACGACCTGCCTTCGAAATTAAAGGTAAAATGACGGCGTTGTCGATGAACCTGGTGATTCAGATGATGATGCTGATTGCCGGGGCCGTGATGCTGATTGCCTGTAAGGTCAATGCCTCCGCCATTTCGAACGGCGCGGTATTTAAAGCCGGGATGGTGGCGATTTTCTCGGTGTTCGGCGTCGCGTGGATGAGCGATACCTTTTTCCAGGCGCACCTCGACGAGCTGAAAATGGCGCTGGAGGGCGTGGTGAAAAGCCATCCGTGGACCTATGCCATCGTACTGTTCCTGGTCTCTAAACTGGTGAACAGCCAGGCCGCAGCGCTCACCGCCGTCGCACCGATGGGCCTGATGCTGGGCATCGAGCCGAAAATGTTAATCGCATTCTTCCCGGCCTCTTACGGCTATTTCGTCCTGCCGACTTATCCAAGCGATCTGGCCTGTATTGGCTTTGACCGCTCCGGTACGACCAAAATCGGCAAGTTTATTATCAACCACAGCTTTATTCTGCCGGGGCTGATCGGCGTGAGCTGCGCCTGTGCCGCCAGCTATCTGCTGGTGCAAACCTTCTTCTAATCGCGAACAGCGTGCTGCCAGTCAAAGACGCCCGGCGGCACTTCGTTTGCACGGGCCTACGGGGTTTTGTAGGCCGGGTAAGCGAAGCGCCACCCGGCAAAAAACCTGTTTCAAAATTCAAAACATCGGTTTATTTTAGTGTGACTCACCCTGCGGTGTGAACTTGAGTTCGATAAGCGCAATGGCTTTTTGAATGGCGCGAAGCGTAACGGGATCCGCCGCAGCAGGATGGCTGGTGAAATCGATGTTTTTCAGTTGGGTGGACATTTTTTCCCGCACTTCGGTCGGGGTGATAACGTCTAACACATCCAGGATTTGTTTGATGACCAACTGGCACGCGACGACGTCAGATACCAGTTCCTGATCGGCGCTCAGATTTTGAGACATAGGAAGCTCCTTCAATAAAGAGCGCCATAGTAACAAAATGAGTGCCCTTTCATCTTCCCTCTCGTCGACCGCAGGCACAAAAAAACCTGCCGAAGCAGGTTTTTTTCATCAGAACATTGCGCCTGGTGGTACGTCTTTGAACGTATTGCAGTAGTTTGCCCACATGCTTTTCAGGATTTTGCGCAGTTTCATTTTATGCTCCGGTAATGTGTTATGCAGGTGTTATTGTCTATGCGCATATAATATGACCAGCATCACAAAAATCAATGGTTATGTGATGCGCATCACGGTTACAAAACCAACAATGCTGCCAAGTTGTTATAAAAAATCACGGCAAATCCACAGGTTAGGAACTTATAAGTTCCAGTAAATTTTTATAAAATTTTTTGATATGGCAGGATAAAGATGACCGAAAACATCACCGGGAAAGAGAGTCGCGGCCTGTCGCCTGCGGCGCTGCTGGTTGCCGGGGCGTTCTTTATGGAGTTTCTCGACGGCACCGTCATTGCCACCGCGCTTCCGGATATGGCAAAAAGTTTTGCCGTGCAGGCCGTCGATTTGAATATCGGTATCAGCGCCTACCTGATTACGCTGGCGGTATTGATCCCCGCCAGCGGCTGGATTGCCGATCGTTTTGGCGCACGCAGGGTGTTCGCTGTGGCGCTGGCAATTTTTACGCTGGCTTCCGTTCTCTGTGGCCTGTCCACCACAGTCGATCAGTTTGTCGCCATGCGCGTGCTTCAGGGTATGGGTGGCGCGCTGATGGTCCCGGTAGGCAGGCTCGCCGTGCTGCGTACCACGCCCAAGCATCAGCTTATCACCGCTATCGCGACCCTTACCTGGCCCGCGCTGGTTGCGCCGATTATTGGTCCGCCGCTCGGAGGATTTATCACCAGCTACGCCGACTGGCGCTGGATCTTCTTCATTAATGTGCCGCTCGGGATAGTGGCGATTATTCTGGCACTGCGGATTATTCCCGATCTGCGCGAAGACACGCGTCGACCGTTCGATACACCCGGTTTTATCGCCACCACCGTTGCGATGGTAAGCCTGGTTTATGCTATGGAGTTAATGGGGGCGCAACAGTCCGAAGGATTAGTTCTCACTCTCTGCCTGTTGGCCGTGGGCGCGGCAACACTCATTTATGCCCTGCGCCATTTTCAGCGAGCCCAGTGGCCGATGATTCGCCTCGACGCCATGCAGGTTCCGACATTTCGCGTGACGATGTACGGCGGTTCCCTGTTCCGGGCCTCCATTAGCGCGGTCCCTTTCCTGCTGCCGCTGATGTTCCAGGTCGGATTCGGGATGGACGCTTTTCACTCCGGCCTGTTGGTGCTGGCGGTATTTGTCGGCAATCTGACGATTAAACCGGCGACCACGCCGCTGATTCGCAGTCTCGGATTCAGAAAACTATTGCTGATGAATGGTGCGTTAAACGTCCTGTCGCTGCTGGCCTGCGCGTTTATCACCCCACAAACGCCGGTCTGGCTGATTATGCTCATCCTTTATCTGGGTGGCGTGTTCCGTTCGATTCAGTTTACTGCCGTTAGCACTCTGGCATTTTCGGATGTGCCTTCGGCGCAAATGAGCTACGCCAATACGTTGTTTTCCACCGCGACGCAGCTGGCTGTCGGGCTTGGGATCACGCTCGGAGCGATTGGTATTCGTATCGGGGAAACACTGGGGGCGGTTCTGGGAATGGGGAATGTGCCAGGAATCAGCTTCCGTCTGGCCTTTGTCGCCATCGCGCTGATTTGTCTGGTGGGGATGTTTGATACCTTGCGACTCACAAAAGACGCGGGAAGTGCAGTGTCGAATAGACAATGAAACAGGTTTAGTAGGCCGGGTAAGCGAAGCGCCACCCGGCATATTCGAATGACGGATTAACCGACAATACCGCGAACAAAGGCTTCGATCTCTTTGTCCTGACAGTTTTCGAAGAAGCATTGCTGGAAACGCTGGCCAGACACCGCGGTTTTCACCAGTTCAGGATCGATGGCGCGCAGGGTATCCAGATAGTTGTCTTTCACCACGGCGGCTTTCACCTGGTTCAGAATACCGGCGTTACGCACCTGCGGCTCTTTACGCTCTGGTGGATAGCCTTCACCTTTGCGGCCAGTGAACGCTTTTTCGAAGATAAAGCGTACGTTCAACTCCGCGCCCCAGCCGAAGCCTTTGGCGAACGGCAGAGACAGCGCGTTACCGTTGTTAATTTGCGCAAACAGGAACGCATCTGCCGGGTCGATACAGTAGCCGCAGATCACGCCCGGATGGATGTTCAGGGACATCAACGCGCCCTGCCCGGTCCCGCAACCCGTCACGACGAAGTCGACAGCTTTAGAATTCAACAGGATGCTGGCCATGATGCCCAGGTGAATATAGGTCAGATGGTGATCGTTCTCGTCACTCATCCCGACGTTATAGACCGGGAATCCCTTCTCATCGACGACGGTTTTTAATTCGTTGAGGATAGTGGAGTTTTTGCCAGCCTGGCTGTTTTCCATCATCAGTGCAATTTTCATTCTTCATCTCCTGAATGCGTTGCGGTTTTTGCCGCTACAGATAGCTAATCCACCCAACCTTACTATCTAACAAACGCACTTTCAAATTAACTGAAAAAATGTTTTAAAAAACGAAAGCCGCCTCACAAATTCAGGTAAAGAGAAGGAAATGGCGAGCTATTGCATAAAGTTAAGAAATCTCTACTCACGAATCCAGCAGTTAGCTAGACTGCTTTTTAAAAGACAATAAAAATTCTCTGGGGAACCACTGTGAATATGCGCCGCCGGACGCCTCGCATCACATCGTTTTTCTTGATAGCAATCCTCACAGCCCTGGTCTGGGCACGAGCGGCTTGTGCACAACCGACACCCGAATCACATGTTATTCCTGTCTGGATTTACGATGCCGACAGCTTCGAATTCTGGCGCACGCCGCAGGGTGAGTTTCAGGGTTTTTACCCGGAACTGGTTCGCGCCATCAACCAAAAATTAGATATTCACTTACAGCTCCAGCCGATTTCCGGTCCTGAAATCGGCCAGCGTTTTAATGATGACGGATACGGCGTCTATGCCGGTGTCCTGCGAACCGAAGCCCGTGCGCGCACCAAAATCCTCTCATCGCAGCTTTTTAATAACGAAGTGGTTGTCGCCAGTCCGACCATGTCGGTCAATACGGCCGACGAACTCTCTCATGCCAGAGTCTTGTTTCGCCAGAACGACGCTACGTTGGAAAGCGTGCAAAAGCGCTACCCGGATCTGAAATTCCGCTCGCTACGACTGGTCGCCAGCAGTGAAGAAGCCTTTCGGCTGCTCGGCGAACACCAGGCAGATTTCTACATTAATGACGCCAGCGAAATGGAAAATACCCAGCGTTATTATCTTATCTCCCGGCCCTTCCCTGAACTGCGCATTCCGGTGGTGCTGGCATTCAGCCCAGAATTGAAGGATCTGCGCGAAAAAGTGAACGCTTTTATCGGCGAGTGGTATCGCAGCGGGGAGATACGTAAAGCGCTGGAAGAGAGTAAACGACAGTATCTGCTCAGCCGCATTACCCTCTCGAAAGAAGAACGTACCTGGCTTGCGAATAATCGTCTGCAAATCTGGCTGCCTAAAAATGAGAATTTCGCGCCGATAATCTGGAAAGACGATCGAGGCTATCAGGGAACCGCTATAAACATGATCCATGACATGCGCGAGCTGCTAGGCATGGAGGTGGATGTCCATTTTGTCGATAACTATGCCGAGGAGCTGGCGCAGCAGCGCTGGCCGGTGCGCCTGGTGGACGTTGCAGAGCAAACAGACGTTAATCACGCCGCCGGGCGAATCGGCCCCGACGTTGCCTGGCATAACGTCTATTACAACCGTATCAAGCAACCCTTTTTGTGGGATGAAGAGAGCATCCGTAGCCAGCGCGTTGGCGTGCTGGCGGGGTCGTTCTCGGCGCGCTATCTCCAGGAACGATTTGGCAGCGATGTGGTGATCGTCACCCGACACAGCGTTAACGGCCTTATTGATGCGATTGAGAACAATAAAATTGACTATATTTTGGGAGATTTGAGTTCACTGGAATCGACACTTCGCGGCAATGAGCTTTTTCGCGGCGTACTGAAAGTGGCGGGCGTGACGCGCAGCGAAGTGATTATCGGTCCCTGGGTTCAACCCGATAATCCCATGTATCACTTGCTGACTCAGGTGAATCGCCTGTCCAGTTTCCGCACGCAGTTGGAGCGCCACGAAACGCGGGACTTTTTCCCCGCACTGACCAAAAATACTCTCAAGGTCATCAGCGTGATTTTGCTCATCACCGCGCTTTTCAGCATCGGAATGCTGGTAATGATGCGTCGTCATATGAAAGAAAACCGGCTGGTGAACCGCAACATCGTCCAGGCCCTGGAGAAAGTAAACCGCGCGCACGATGATGAAACCGGGAGCCATATTCAGCGCGTGGCGAAATACTGCGGGATGATGGCCCGTGAACTGAATCTATCGCGCAAAATGATCGCTGAAATAGAACATTTTGCCTCGCTGCACGACGTCGGGAAAATTGCTGTACCCGAGCGCATTTTGCGTAAGCAAGGGCCGTTGACCGCGCAAGAATTCAACGAAATGAAACTACACACCACCAAAGGCTATATGATCATTCAGGGTCTGGGTTTGGGTCCGGTGGCAGAAAACATTATCCACTTCCATCATGAAAAATGGGATGGAAGTGGTTATCCCGAAGGGCTTCGCGGGGAAAACATTCCGCTTGAGGCGCGCATCCTGGCGCTGGCGGACGTGTACGATGCGCTGAGGCAAAAACGCGTTTATAAGCCGGGGTTTACTCATGAGCTGGCATGTGAGGTTATCTTTGAGGGTGCCGGGAAACATTTCGATCCGCAGCTTATCGCCTTGTTCCGTCAGCATCATTTGAAGTTCTGCACGATCTTCGACAGTCTCGCTGACTAAATCATATCGTTGTTAAGAGAAAGGGAAATTCATCCGGCTATTCCTGGCATTGTTCGACTGATCGGACGGTAAAATGGTGTATTCCCATTAAATCAGAGCGAAATATGAAGAGATTATTCGTTGCCGGTTTAGTTCTGCTCGTCGCGGGCTGCACGGTCACCCGTCAGGCGCAGGTGAGCAATGCCGATGCGCCAAACGGCGTTGTCCGACTGGATTACGGCCAGGCGATTTTTCAAAATGCCCGTTACGATGACTATGTCACCAACGGGACGGCCACGCGCGAGTGTCAAAGCATGGGCTTCGCGACCGCCTCTTTCTATGGCCAGCCGATTAAAACCTGCAGTCTGTTCAGCGGTTCGGTGTGCCTTAACGAAACGGTGACTATCCAGTACAAATGCATGGGCTATGCGGTTAATCCCGCCGCTACGCAAACCTGGTAATAAGGGTAGGGCTGCCAGAATAGTGCTGGCAGCTCATTAAAATAAGAACCAGAACAATTCTCATTAATATATTAACTACTGCCAATGCGTTTTATTCCCATTCGTATTTTTAATAAATAATATAATTATTTTACCTTTTGCAAATATTTAAATAACAAATTATAGTGACGCCCTGACTGACAAAATAAATAATTTCCTGGAGCTGCGCTATGCTGAAAACTGAAATGATTGATAAGCTCAACGAACAAATGAACCTTGAGCTTTTTTCATCCCTGCTTTATCAACAAATGAGTGCCTGGTGCAGCTATCACAGCTTTGAAGGTGCTGCCGCTTTCCTGCGCCGCCATGCTCAGGAAGAGATGACGCACATGCAGCGCCTGTTCGATTATCTCGCGGATACCGGCAGCCTGCCGCGCATCAACCCGGTCGCGTCTCCTTTTGCTGAGTACACCTCTCTGGATGAACTGTTCCGCGCGACCTATGAGCACGAGCAGCTGATCACTCAGAAGATTAACGAGCTTACTCACGCGGCAATGATCGGTCAGGATTATCCAACCTTTAATTTCCTGCAATGGTATGTTGCAGAACAGCACGAAGAAGAGAAACTGTTTAAATCCGTTCTCGATAAATTATCACTGGCGGGTAAATCAGGCGAAGGTCTGTACTTTATTGATAAAGAGTTGTCGACTCTCGACACGCAAAAATAAAGTTTATGGGAGCCTTCCGGCTCCCTTTTTTAATGTCGACAGATTTTACTTTCGTGCGTTGAAAACCCCTCTTCCAGCGGAACAAATTTCCCGCGCGCCGCCAGAAATGCCACCAGCTCCGCCGCCGTCATATTCTCCGCTGAACAAGTATGAAAACGCGCATGACTGCCAAAGCGTGAATCAATGGCCTGAACCAGGCTCTCCTCGCTGTACTGCTCACCCGACTCAATCATCATGTTGAGCACATCGTGTCCGTGAATCGACGCCATAAATCCTCCGAAGTGAAACCGACAGCCTAAACACGAATGTGTATCGCTGCCTTGCGCTGGCTCAGGTTTAATCCTGTAAAAATATCATTACACTGCTTGTAACGGGGATTTGACGAGATTGTGCTTTTGTCTTACTCTGCGCCGCAGATTAGGTTGCCATTGGCGGTTGCAGTAGAGGAAAGCGTGAAGAACAGAACTCTGGGAAGTATTTTTATCGTCGCAGGCACGACGATTGGCGCAGGAATGCTGGCAATGCCGTTAGCCGCAGCAGGCGTGGGATTTAGCGTTACTCTGCTGCTGTTGGGATGCCTGTGGGCGCTGATGTGTTACACCGCCTTACTGCTGCTGGAAGTGTATCAGCACGTCCCGGCAGATACGGGCCTCGGTTCGCTGGCGGCACGCTATCTTGGTCGCTACGGCCAGTGGATAACGGGTTTTAGCATGATGTTCCTGATGTATGCCCTGACAGCGGCGTACATGAGCGGCGCGGGTGAACTGATAGCCTCCAGCGTCAACGACTGGTTTGGCACAAATATCTCTCCGGCCACCGGGGTGATTTTCTTTACCCTGATCGGCGGTGGCGTAGTGTGCGTTGGCACTTCTCTGGTCGATCTGTTTAACCGTTTTCTGTTTACTGCCAAGATTATTTTCCTGGTGGTGATGCTGGCATTACTCGCCCCGCACGTCCACAAAGTCAATTTGCTGACCTTACCGCTCCAGCAGGGGCTGGCGCTTTCAGCCATTCCAGTGATTTTTACCTCGTTCGGTTTCCACGGCAGCGTGCCGAGTATCGTCAGCTACATGAATGGCGATATTCGCAAACTGCGCCGCGTATTTGTTATCGGTAGCGCCATTCCGTTGATTGCCTATATCTTCTGGCAGCTGGTGACCCTGGGCAGCATCGGCTCCTCGACCTTTATAGGCCTGATGGCCGACCACTCGGGTCTGAACGGATTTTTACAAGCGCTGCGTGAAGTGGTTGCGTCACCGCACGTTGAGCTGGCGGTGCATCTGTTTGCCGATCTGGCGCTGGCTACTTCATTCCTGGGCGTGGCGCTCGGACTGTTCGACTATCTGGCGGATCTGTTCCAGCGGAATCGCTCCGTCAGCGGACGCATTCAGACGGGCCTGATCACCTTCCTTCCTCCGCTGGCCTTCGCGCTGTTCTATCCACGCGGATTTGTGATGGCACTCGGTTACGCGGGCGTGGCGCTTGCCGTGCTGGCGCTGCTGCTCCCTTCCCTGCTGGTATGGAAAAGCCGCCAGCAGCATCCGGATTCGGGTTATCGGGTGTGGGGTGGGAAGCCGTTGTTAGCCCTGGTGTTTGCGTGTGGGATTGGGGTGATTTTGGTGCAGTTTTTGATTGTGGCGGGATTACTGCCCGAAGTGGGCTAAAACCGCCCGGCGGCGCTTCGCTTGCACGGGCCTACAGGTTTTTTGTAGGCCAGGTAAGCGCAGCGCCACCCGGCACTGTTTTTAATGCAAACAACAGCTCTTAAACTTCTTCCCGCTGCCGCAAGGACAGGGATCGTTACGGCCCACTTTGACGCCATTGACGATCGGTTTCTTCGCCAGAGGCTCCTGCGGATTCGCCAGCCAGTAGTTGTACAAACGAATTGCCGCCGGGCGAATGCTGTCGACGCTCGCGTGGTATTCCTCTTCGGTCATCTCTTCAACGCGATCGGTGTTCTCATCGCTGCCATGCAGGGCGATAACGGCTAAATCCGCTTTCAGCTCTTCGGGTAAGGTCGACCAGTCGGTCAATGCCATCCCGCGCATATAGCCGTAACACCACTCTTCCACCACGGTGTAGGTATTACCTTCGACCTCGTTTTCGCCAAACATCGGTTCAAACTGATCGGGATAATCGCTCAGACGCTCGGCGATATCGTTCATATGCTTAAAGCAAAGATCGATAAAGCGGTTCATTTCACGATCGTTTTTCCAGTGCGGAATATGTTTTTCGCCGCCCCATACAGCCACCAGCCAGGTGTCAGGTTCCACCACAACAGGACCCGACAGCACTGCGGTCAGCATGCCGTCGAGTTCAGAAAGATCGAGAACGGACGCATCGTCATGACCATGAGAGATTAATGTCTCTTCCAGCCACTCCATTTCGTTTTCATTTAATGGGCCTTCAGTCATTACTGATACTCCTGAAAAAAAAGAAAACGATTTTATCACACTTCAGGTTAGTACTCTTTAAATGCCAGCTCCAGCCGGGCAATCAGCGGTTTAAACAGATAGCTCATCAGCGTACGCTCCCCGGTTTTTATCGTCACGCTGGCCGGCATCCCCGCTTTAATTTTGTAGTCACCGAGCAAATGCACCCCCTGTGGGCTAACCTGGACTTCCGCCAGATAATAGGGTTGCTGGGTGACTTTATCGATCAGCCTGTCCGCCGAAACCGTTAAAACACGCGCGGGAACCGAAGGCAGCAGCGCATGATTCAGCGCCGGGAACAGCACATCCACCGTCAGCCCCGGCACCATTTTATCTATCGCATGTACCGGTATTTTGGCATCGATTTGCAGCGGCTGATTCGCGGCAACAATATCCATTAAATGTTCACCGGGCTGAATAATGCCGCCGACTGTACTGACTTTCACATCCAGCACAATACCGTCAATCGGCGAGCGGATCTCGGTGTTTTCCAGCTCATGGCGGGTGGACGCCAGTTCGTCCTCGAGCGTCGCGACATCTTTCTGATTGACCGTTAGCTCAGACTCAACCTCACGAATAAACTGGTGATTCACCTGATAGGCTTTAATTCTCAATTCGTTCTGCTGGGATTTCAGTTTGGCGATGTTGAGAATATCCTCCGACACGCTGCTGGAGATCTCTGCCGCCTCGCGCTCCAGTACCAACAGTTGTGCTTTGGGGTAGTAGTTTTTGGCGCTGAGCGCTCTGAGTGTGCCTAATTCACGGTTAATCAGGATGAACTGATGTTCCCGGTAGCCTTTTATTTTATTCAAATTCTCCGTTTGCCCCGCCAGACCATCCAGCGTCTCCTGGATCATCGACAGTTCATCCTGAATAGTTTTTTTGCGCGTATCGAAGAGTTTCTCCTGCAAGCGCCGGACTTCTGCCAGACGTTTATTGGTCGAAAAAGCCGTCGATAATGCGTCGCTAAAGGCGATAAATTCCATACCGTCTCGCTCTGCCAACAGCCGGTCTTCGATGGTTTTCGCGGAGATGTATTGCGCACTTAGGGCGCTGTAACGCATATCGAGCTGGATTTTATCCAGCCGGACCAGGACCTGCCCCTTTTTAACCAGATCCCCTTCTTTGATAAAAATGTCCGTGACTCGCCCGCCGCTCAAATGCTGAATAGTTTTACGATTGCTCGACACGGTCACCGTCCCATCAGCCACCACACCGGCATCCAGCGGGGCCTGCACGGCCCAAAGCAAAAATCCGCCCACGCCAAGTACAATCACCAGAATGCCCCGCAGCAACGGCGGCCAGATATTGGTATCAACGGTTTTGTCATGATTATCTTTCATCACAGTGCCTCGCGTTGCGGTTCATTTTGCGGTGCAGACGCGGTAGCCACCGGTTTCAAAATATTGGCCTGCCGCAGATTGGCGATCACCTGCTCACGGGTACCGAACTCCTGAATGGTCCCTTCATTGAGCAACAGAATTTTGTTCACCACGCCCAGCAGAGTGGGACGATGAGAAATAATCACTACCGTTTGCCCCTGGGTTCTCAGGGTATTGATGGCCTGAATGAGGGCATATTCCCCGGCGTCGTCCAGACTGGCGTTCGGTTCATCGAGTACCAGAAAAGCGGGATTGTTGTAGACCGCGCGGGCCAAACCGATGCGCTGGCGCTGACCGCCAGAAAGCTGATATCCATTGGCACCGAGCGGCGTGTCGTACCCGTCTGGCAGCCGCAAAATCATGTCGTGAACACCGGCAAGCGTAGCGGCAGCGACGACCAGCTGACTCTCATTTTGCGTGAAACGGGCGATATTTTGCGCGATGGTGCCGTCAAAGAGTTCGACATCCTGCGGCAAATAGCCGATCGCCGGGCCCAACAGGGCTTTATCCCACTGGCAAATATCAGCCCCGTCGATGCGTACTTTTCCAGACAGCGGTGACCAGACACCGACTAACAGTTTTGCCAGCGAGGTTTTCCCTGAAGCCGACGGGCCGATAATGCCCAGTACTTCACCCTGTTCGAGCTGAAAAGAGATATTACGCAGCACCGGCGTTTTTTGCCCCGGCGGCGCGGCAAACAGAGATTCAACGCTGATATTGCCTTTTGGACGGGGCAGCGTCAGAACCTCTTTCTCGCTTGGATAGTCGCTCAGCAAACGAGAAAGCTGGCGCCAGGCGTGGCGAAACTGCACAAACTGTTTCCAGTTGCCAATCACCTGCTCCACCGGATTCAGCACCCGCCCCAGAATAATGGAGGCGGCGATCATCAGTCCGGGGGTGATTTCACCGGCAATTACCAGCAAAGCCCCCGCGCCCAGCGCCACGGACTGCAGCAAAATGCGCACGAAACGACTCAGGCTACTTAGCCCGGCGGTTTTATCGGCGATTTGCGTCTGTATGACCAGGGCTTTGCTGTGCTGCTCAAGCCAGTTGTGCTTCAGGGTTGGCAGCATTCCCATCGCTTCAATGGTGTCTGAGTTTTGCAGTTGCTTATTCAGCTTGCTGGTATTGTTGATCGTTAATGCATGGGCCTGCTGGATGGGTTTTTTAGTGGTTAATTCGGTGACCAGCGTTAGCGAAAACAGTATAGCGATCCCCCCGAGGGACAAATATCCGAGTAAGGGATGAACAAGAAAGGCGATGAATAAGTAAAAAGGTGTCCACGGAATATCGAGCAGCGCAAATAAACTGTTTCCCGAGATAAACTGGCGAACTTGTGCAAGGTCATTAATTGCCTGCGCGGGATTATTATCCCCCGTAGCAATACGACGTTTAAAGGTCGCATTAAAAATAAGTTGGTTTAATTTTACGTCCAGACGATTGCCGAGGCGCGTCATGACGCTGGAACGGGCAAATTCAATCATCGAAATGACTGTATACAAGCCGATAATAAGCAACGTTAACATCAACAGCGTGGTGGTGTTTTTACTGACCAACACCCGATCGTAAACCTGCAGCATATATATTGCCGGGGCCAGCATCAGAATATTGATCGTGCTGCTAAAAAACAGCAACATGAAAAACACCGGTCGGGTTCCTTTTAAAGCCGTATTCAATTCAGTAAGCGGTTGCTGGCGCGGCATAACGTTCTCCTTATATTCGCGGTGAGCTACGGCCATTTTCATGGCCGTAGCAGCAGGAGTTATAAGATAAAGTCAGACACATTGACGGTGCTGGCCGTGACGCCCGTAAGGGTGATCACGTTACCGTCAATGGTGATGACCGCATCGCCTCCGCTGGCGGCAATCGCCACACGGCTACCGAAGTTTCCGCTGGTGATCCCAAGCCCACTGATATCCATGAGATCCTGTCCACCGCGCGCATCGCTGTCGAAGCCAGTGACGCGATCTCGCCCAAAGCCCGCCGCAAACGTGAACCGGTCATCGCCTGTTCCCCCGTCGAGCGCGTCGTTTCCTGCGCCGCCGCTGAGAATGTCATCTCCGATACCGCTGGAGAGCACATCATCACCTGCCCCTCCGCTCAGGTTGTCATTCCCGTTAGCGCCCACGAGGTTATCGTTCCCGTCGCCGCCGTCGAGCACGTCGTTGCCGATCCCGCCCTGCAACAGGTCGTTCCCGCCCATTCCAGACAACCGGTCATTCCCTGTACCGCCAGTGATGGTATTGGCAAGCGCATTCCCGGTCCCCGTGAAATTCCCCTGTCCGGTAAAGACCAACACTTCTACGTTTTCCGTCATCACGTAGGTTGCAAGATTGGTCTGGACGGTATCCGTTCCGCCGTTCAATCCCTCGGTGACCCCATCTGCGGCGTTATCGACGATATAAAGATCGTCACCTACGCCACCGGCCATGATGTCCGCGCCCTGACCGCCATCGAGTTCATCGTTCCCGGCATCTCCGTTCAGAATATCCTGCCCCTGACCGCCGCTCAGATCGTCATTCCCCGCACCACCGTTGAGCAGATCGTCTCCCGCCTGGCCCAGCAGAGTGTCATTCCCGCCTTCACCATTGAGAATATCGCTCCATGCTGTGCCGACCAGGGTATTCGCCGCGTTGGTCCCCGTCACCAAATCGCCGATTGGTTGGGTCGCGGCAGATGTCAGCACCACTGGCGGGTTGCCTTCGTCATCCACCACCGTCACCACCACCTGCAGGGTGCGTCCGATCATGGCCTGCCCCGGCGTGTAAGTCGCCCCTGTCGCGCCGGCGATATTCACAAATCCATTGCCCGCATTCATTCTCCACTGGTAGCTGAAGTTGTTGCCGGTCAGGCCATCGCTGTCAGCAATACCCGAGACCACAGCGGTCAGCGTGATGCTTTCCGTCGGCGTGAGATCGCTGATAACCGGAGCGCCTGTTGTCGGCTGGTCGCGCACCTGAACGGCACCTGTTTGTGCCGATACCAGTCGCTCGGCATCGCCCATCCGGTCGGTGAAACTGGCGATAACCCGTAGCGGAGCGCCCAGAATGCCACCCGGTACGCGGAAGGTTTCTCCGCTTGCCTGGTCGCGCCATTGCCCGCCCACCAGCGCCTGCCATGTGAGTACAATCGGCGCATTCGTCGCGATGCCGTTTCCATCCTGAAGATCCGTGAGATTCACGCGCAACAGGTCGCCTACCTCAGGCGTCGCATCGGTGATCGACAGATTCCCCGTAGCTTGCTGCGCTTTGACCCACAGCTGTTCACCGTTGCCAAACTCCACTTTTTCGATATTGAGCAGACGGTCAACGCCGTCATTAAACGCCAGCCCGGCCGCCGGAGTCGCGTGGTTCACCGTGAGACTGCCGTCCGCATTGCGGTTAAACAGATAGTTACTGCTAAGATCCCGATAGACAGCCACATCCGTTTCTGAACCGTTACCCTCACGCAATATTTCCCGCACGATGGAAAGCTGATTCGGCTTAAGCGTGCCCGCCAGCATGAGCGATTTCAGCTCATTCATACTGTCGGCGCTGGTTAACCCCGGCATACCGGAAACCGCGATGCGAACGTTCAGCCAGGCATCACCATCAATAATGTCGTTACCTGATTTACCGGTGATGCGATCGCTACCGCCGCCGCCGAGTAAAATGTCACCGCCATTATCCGGGTTAAACACCACCGCGTTAGGGTCTGTCAGTCGCGAGCCGCCGACAATGCTCTGCAAACCGGCGATCCTGTCGACGCCTTCCTGCGTGAGGTTATTGGACAGCGGAACGCCCTGCACCGGCGCGGTCCCGACCGGCTGCTCCGTACCGGTTAAGACATCGTCAAATTTCCAGCCTGACAGCCCTTCCACCAGGTCAAAGCGATCGCGCAGGATGAACTCCTGTTGGTTGACGAAGATTGGAATGCCCAGATCCGAGTTGGCCGCGTTGGGGTCGCCTTTATGGATCGCCCAGTCGAAACCGGCCATGCCATTGTTACGCTGGATGCCAGCGCCCTGCACCATGATGTCGTCGCCCGCTTCGCCGTCGTAGTCCGTGTCGTTACCCTGACCGTTGAGGACGTCGTGGCCGATAATGGTGCTGTTGAAGAACAGCTCGGAGTTTTCACCGGTCAGGGAGTCAAACCCGTCGCCGCCCTCCAGCCAGTCATCGCCTTCGTTACCCAGCAGCGCGTCACCGCCGGAGCCACCGAGCACGAAGTCATTGTCGCGTCCGGCGAAGACCTCCTGCGCATCTTCACCGACAACGATAAAATCACTTCCGCTGCCACCGAAGATCAGATCGTTACCGTTGCCGGAGAAAATGACATCGTGGCCCGCGTCGCCGTGCAAGAAATCCGCCCCGCCAATCGGCGTCCCGGTGTCGGTAATAATGTCGTTTCCGTCACCGCCGTGAACCACGTCCGCCTCGTCGCCGCCGTCCAGGCGGTCATCACCCGCATCCCCCCACAAACTGTCGATCCCTTTCCCGCCGATAAGCGTGTCATTCCCTGCCGAACCGCCAAGCACTACATGTCCGTCCCCGGTGTATTTCAGATACGCGCCGTCGGCCGCGCCATCTCCGTCAACATCCGCCCCGGCCGCACGTCGTACCACCAGCGGGAAGAGCAGATCTTTGAGCGCATTCCCCCATTTAGGGTCGACATCTGTTTGCAGCGCTTTGTTGACCTCAAAGGTATAGTCCGGCGTCTGGAATAAATGGGCTGGCAGGTGAGACGACCCTGCGTCCCCCAGGTCACTGTTACGCATCACCAGTGCCGAGAACGAGTTACCCTCCAGTTCGTTGAGCAAGTTCAGGCCCTGCACGCGGCTCAGATAGTAGAAACGGTCGCCGTCCTGTAGCATTTCCATCTGGGTTTCGAAGACAAAGTTAAAGGTCGAGCCAAGCATGCCGCCAAACTCATTTTTGCGCTCGGCCAGCCCGCCAATCCAAAAATCGACCTTGTCGAGCCCCGTCTCCTTGGTGGCCCACGCTCCGGTTCCCATAAAGAAATCCAGCGCATCGGCACGGGCAGGATCGTCAGCATCACCAAAAAGCAGGAAGTTTACGGCATCGCGGCGCGCTTCATTGGTGGTGGCGTTGAGAATCAACTCATGCTGACCATAGGCGGCCATGAAGTTGATAATCGAGGCCGGATTTTTCAGGAACGACGCAAAATCGCCCCAGCTTGTATACGGCCTGAGCTCACTGTTCCCGGTTAACTCGAAGAACTGTTCCCGCGCCTGGTTCAGCGTTGGCATGAGCGTATCGCGCCCACGCGCAAGGTTCAGCGCCCCGAGATCCAACGGCAGCCCGACCAGGTTATTACGCAGCGCATCGGTAATAAACTCATCAATCTCGTTACCCACCTGACGGGTCATCCCCCGCACAATTGCCCCCACCGCCTGCTCGGTTGAAACAGTCTGTCCGTTAAGCTCATGGAACGCGACCGGGTTCAGAAACGCTTCGATAAGCCCGATATCATCACTCTGCATATCCTCATCGGTACGCGCGACGGTTTCCGTTAGCATCGAGTGACCAAAGCGATATACCACGTGGGCAAACTCGGCAAAAATCGCCGGGTTAATGTCCGCGCTGTTCGAGAACACAAACGGATCGACCGCCGGTTGTACGGCGCGGGCGAACTCTTCAAACACCAGATGCTGGTACTCCATTTCCGTGGCGAAACGCCCCGCCTGGAACAAATACTCTCCGTTCCATTGCAGGGTGCTGGTATCCGCAGGAATTTCAGTTATCTGATGATTTGGCAGCAGCCATTGGTTAATCAGGTCAATGTCGTTGCTTTCAAGGATGGTGGTTTTGTACTGCTCAACCAGACGGTTGTGTTCGCTGTGGAATACGGAGTGAACAGCGGTCAGGCCGATGTTTTCGTTGCCACGTCCGTCACCGGTAATAAAGTGGCGATCGAGCAGTTCGTTGTCGTAGGTCCCGCCCGCCTGAGCGTTTCCTGTATCAGAATCGCCATCTGCAACCAGACCTGCTTTAGGCGCAGCGGTGTGGGCGATATCATCAAGGAACGCATGTCCGGTACGGATGGTGTCCGATGGCAGCGTACCGCCGTTAGCCTCAACCAGACCGCTTGCAGTGACGATTTGCACTTTGCCGTTGTCGCTTAAAATCAGATTGCCGTAGCGATCGGTTGCCAGCAGCGGAACATTGAACACATCTTGATCGGTGAGCGTAATACCGAGCAAGGTTTCAGCCTGATGCTTCACATCCGCCCAGGTCGCCAGCCCGCCGTTGCTGCCTTCAAGCAGATGCCCGGTCGGTTCGGGTTTGCCATCAACCATTACATATTCACGAATAAAGATTTGATGGGAAGGATGGGAGGTGTAGGTCTGGTTCTGATCGATGAACGGTGTGGTGGTGTTCTTGGTATCGTGGTTGGCATTCACTTCAGCACGGGTGAGCAACATAAAGTTGGTCGGGGAACCTTCGACGTATAAGGGGTCGTCTGGCATAAGCGGAATAAACACAATCCCGTTGCCCGCTTTGGGGATCAAGTCCAGCCCGTGGTCAAAGAATTGGCCAAAGAAGGTCATCCAGCCATTGAATGCCGGAGACAAGCCGATATCAGGCGATAAATTTGGGATCGACAGGCTGCCATTGTCTGATACAGTGCCGCCGCCGGGGGCATCAGCAAGCCCGTCGTGCGCCTCCTGTGCGGCCGGGTTAGAGGCCGTTTGGTCAGAAATCAAATTACTGATGATGCGCGGATCGGCATCCATAACCACCTGATTTGGGTTGAGGATCAGGTATTTTTGCAGCGCTTCCAGATTGTTGAGATCCAGCGTAATCAAGCGGGGCATGGTTTGATCGGCCGAGCCGTAAAGCTCCTGGCCGGGCAACAAATTGTTCCACGAACCATCCACGGTACGCAGCCCATAGGGTAACAGCGGGCTGGAGACCAGCTCCCGCAGAAGCTCGCCATTAACTGACCCGTCAGGATTAGTCGCCGCTTCAGAAATCTTTATCTGTTGGAGGATAAACGCAAGATCGTGCAACGTAACGGTAAAGTCATATTGTGTGGCCATAATCATTACCTCTGTATTAATAAGCTATCATCATCCGCCTCTGTCGCATTAAGGTATCGACAGAGAAAGAATGAACCTCACCAGAAAGAATTAATCACCTGAACATCTTTACTTAACCGAAATCCGTTTACTGTTTTAAGTACAACACGTTTAACCCTGAACGAAGAATGCCGGGGTGGAATTATCCTGTCAGATTAATTACCCCAAAGGATTTCCGGGGATAAACACAACGTTTATATATTCAGCTAATGAATGATTAATAACTCTGTAAGATTGTCGCTTTCACAAAGGCAATATATTAGTGACACTTAACTGTCAGTGGACCTTTTATAAAACATGACAGTTTTGTTATGGTGATAACTATGGAGGGTCCTTTCTTTCCTGACATCATACTTTCTGCTGAAAACAATCACCCCTGTACTAAGCTTTTTTCTTAGTACTTCCTGATGAATACTTTTATTTTTCAATACGCCTTTTCGACTCTTGAAGTATTGTCATGCCTGACTACTCTTGATCCAGAAGAATACTTCATGGCTTTTATGATAATTAATCGCATTTAATTCACAAAAATAGCAGACTAAGTATAGGGGGAGAAAGATAATGGCCAATATTAAAATGCCTTTCCTGCCAATTATATATGTCCGTGGCTATGCAATGAGTCGCCGTGAAATAAATGAAACTACGGCTGATCCATTTAATGGCTTCAATTTAGGCTCTACGATGCTGCGTGCCTCAGCGAGCCAAAAAGACCGTCCGCGAAAGTTCTTTTTTGAATCACCGGTCATTCGTCTTGCGTCTGAATTTGGCTACAGCGACGTTTTTGAGCAGGGCCTGGATTTTACCGACGAAGGCTGGGAATTTGACTCGACGGGAAAACCTACCGGTAATGTGCTGGATGATAAATCCATTATTGTGTATCGCTACTATGACGACGCGTCCACGCTACTGGGAACAGGCAAAACGCCGAGCATGGAGGAAGCGGCAATGGGCCTTTCTCGGTTGTTAGCCAAAGTGCAGCGACTGCTCATCAGCAACCCCAACAGCGGCGTGCAGACGTCCGCCGATTTCCGCTGTTATCTGGTTGCCCATTCAATGGGCGGACTGGTGTGCCGCGCATTTCTACAAAATACCGCTCTCGATCCAGAAAAGATGGTGACAAGCGTCGATAAGTTCTTTACCTATGCCACTCCCCATAACGGAATTGATTTTGCAGGGATAAATATTCCTGATCTGCCCTGGCAGAGTAGCGTCACTAATTTTAACCAACAGCGCATGAGTGAGTATCTTGCGCTTGGGCAAGCTTACGCTGAGTATAACCGGGTCGATTTGATCCCGGAATCACGTCTCGCCTCGGGGCGTATTTTCACTATGGTGGGCACCAATCGCCTGGATTATGAGGTTGCCGCAGGGTTATCGCGCACCTTCGTCGGTAACGGCAGCGATGGGCTGGTCAAAATCGAAAATGCCACCTTAAACGGATTGAACGACGACGGGACGATCGGCGCGCCCTGTGCTAAGGCATTCGCCTATCGCGCGCATTCAGGTTATTTCGGGATTGTGAACAGCGAAGAGGCGTTCCAGAATCTGTCGCGTTTTCTGTTTGGCGACGTACGCGTTGATATCTGGCTGGACCTTGACGAGATCCGTCTTCCTACAGCAGCAGTGAAAGCCGCCGGTGACGATGCCTCGAAAATTGATGCCATTTATCAGATTGAAACCATCGCATCACCGAGAGGAAAACCCTGGTCCCTCACCCGCCGTATCGCAGAAGAAGACTCCGTCGCCTGTCTGACGCAGAAAGAGTGGCGGGATCAAAAGCATTCGTCGCAGTATCTCTCCAGCGTGTTTTTATCCCGCCGCGCGCGGGTTAAGAAAAGCCGACCGTCCCTGGCATATAGCCTGATGCTGGGAGTTAAAATCCCGGATTATGAAATTGAAAAACGCTTCTGGTTTAACGAGCATTTTGAAGGCGGTTATCTGTTCCGCAATTCGCTGATCCTGGAAATCGTGCCGCCTACAGATGAAACAACGCCCTGGAAGATCAAATATGCCTGGCAGGATTCCGGCTTTGCCAGTGCGGATATTCCGTTGAATCCTAACCAAATGATCGGCCACGAATGCGAAGTCACCATTCCTGTCGTTAGCGGCACCGTTGACACGACGGGAATCCTGCGCCCCTCTACTCCGGGGATTTCCGGTCAGTTGCGCTTTAAAATACAGAACTGGAATCTTTCTTAATCACGCAGGTTGAGGAAATGGGAAAGGAAGAATAAAGACATTGCCGTAGTATAAAAACAAAAAAACCACCCGAGGGTGGTTTCACGACACTGCTTATCATTGATTTTATTCTTATTTTCCCATGGTACCCGGAACGAGACTTGAACTCGTACAGCCTATGGCCGAGGGATTTTAAATCGTGCGCTATTTTTATATTTTTCATATAGATAGCGCATATTTTCATAATTATTCGCTCTAAATGGCTGCTTATCTTTCAATAACTTACCAATTGTGATGACGTGGTATTATGACGGTATTGACCTCTTTCCAAACCCGAACTACTGTATATTAAAACAGTTTCCATGAGGCTATAAATATGGGCATAGAAAGAGAATCAAACGCGGGCGCGATGCCTGAACTGACTGATTTCGTAATCAGTTACTGCGCCTTTACTAAGCATGTCATTTTGCACGCCAGCTTCACCGATACGATGGCAAGCGTTCCAATGTGGTCGACCGTTGAGTTCCCGGACCAAACTATATGCCTTTCCCGCCGCCAGGCCGAAAGCCTTTTACATGAACTAAAAAAGGCTGTCGACTATATCGACGCCGGAATAGAGCACCCTTCGATCCGCTTTATTGATTAATTGCATTTATATTGCCTCGTTATCACCTTACCAATTCGGGCCAGCGGGATGTATTACCGGTGTGCCTGCCCTCCTTAATAAGCGCATATTTTGCGCTATCTGTAGATTTTGTCTTTAATTCGGTGATTTGGTCATTTGTTGACAACCGAACAAAGCCTCTAAACACCCTTCCCAATAACCATAAAAACCAACTCCACACCAGATCAGTAACAAGGCCGCCTTCTCTAAAACCTTGGTTTAGGAACAGCGGCAACGAAGAACGTCGGAACAGGCCCAGGACAGGTTCCTGATATGGGTTCTTTCAATAACCAAAAAGCGGACTCCGGTTATCAATATATTCCGGGTGGGTTGATTATTCAGTGGGGTGTAGCGTCAACGAACGCATCCCCGGGAACAGTGGCATTTCCTATTTCATTTCCTAACAGGGCAATTGTTGTCATAGCAACAGACCAGAGTGTCGGCGGCCCCGGGCAAGGGTTTGCTTTAACAACTCAGGTTTATACTTCCACAAACTTTCAGCTTCGAGCATACCAGACGGGAACCAACGCTGAATCATCTATTGGCGCGGGTGGATTTGCTTATATTGCAATAGGATACTAATCATATGAGTTATTTTTATTCCGCATCTAATAACGCATTTTATGCCGGAGATTTACAGGAAAGCTATGAAGCAAGTAATAACTGGCCCGATGATTTAAAGCCAGTTGATGAAGATATTTTCTCTGAATTCACTAAAAACAACCCAGGGAAGATTAGAGTAGCCAGTAAAGATGGTTTGCCTGCATGGGAAGATATCCCTCCTCCAACTCATGAAGAAAAGATAGCCGAGGCGGAACAGTACCGTCAGCAACTGCTACAACAAAATGACGAGGTTACAGCGGACTGGCGTGTTGAGCTAATGCTGGGTGATATCAGTGACGGAGACAAAGAAAAATTGTCTGAGTGGATGGCATACAAAAAAGCAGTGAAAGCCGTCGACATATCAATGGCCCCTGATATTACCTGGCCTAAACCGCCGGAGGAGTAGGCCAGTCGATATCTGGTGCGCTGGAAGTATCAACGGCTTCAAGCGCATCCAGATAGTCTAACCATTCGTTATACTTCGCTTTCTCGGCATCGCTAAGGCGGCCCATAGCGGCTTTGCCGGGCCATTGTTTACTGTTTATGTACTCGTTAGCCTTGTTAATTTTAGACTGCTTTTCTGCATCAGCAGCTGCCACGTCTGCTGCACGTTCAGCATCGGTATCCGTTACCCACCCTTTCCCGTCCCACTTATCGTACGGACCAGAAGGAGCAATATCGGTGAAACCATCCTGGATAGGGCCGATATAATCAACTGTGCTTTCCTCTCTGGTGATGGCTGAATAAACCGCAACCCCTCTATGGTCTTCCTCTTGCGTCCACCCTTGACCCGCAAAAACTGCAACCTCGCCAGCTATATCATCTCCCGGATCAATATCCGTCGAATTACCCGGCATGCTCACGCCGATATTAATATATTCGTCAGACCACCCCGTGTACTCGGCCGTTATTGCATCGAAATAAAAGCAGCGAATATCACCCGACTCGGTAGCGAGCCCATTTCCATCAAAAACAGGTTTCATTATTTAGCCCTTACCAGAAAGTTAAATGCTATGTTGCGTGGCCGTGTTTCAGTTGCAGTCCGAACCTGGCGAGAAGCGTCAAGGTTAATCTGAGCACGTGTTGTTCCTGGATCTGGATTATTGGCAGGAACAGAGTTAACAGCCCCACCAGATAAAGCAAACGCCCCATTACCCACTGAAAATAAGCCGTTTACATTAATACCAAAACTGCCTGTAATATTTTGTTGCGCATCGGTCTGCGAGCTTAATAATGCGCGCCCGGAATCGACACCCCGACCATCATCCCAAATTCTGGGGAACTCTCCGCGCGCATCTGTAAGAGTCAGGCTGGGGATCACCAGCGCCAGCTTAGGGTAAGCCGAGGCCGAAAAGGTCGCACCATTGAACTTCAAAAACACCATGCCTGACCACTCAGGCATGACGGTATTCGGCATCGCAGCGGACGGCCAGAAGAACGGAATCCCGATAGCTGGTGCGCCTGCTCCCAAACCAAGGTTTGCGATAAGCGCATTAGTGAATTTAGTCACCAGGCCACCTACATCGCCATCGTCCAGCGCATCAGCACCAGAATTGGCAATGAACTGCCCAACCAACGCACCGATGGTGGAAGCCTGGCGAATTGCTTTGTTCACCTGCGCACTGGATGCTTTGCCCGAAGAGAATCCCGACAGCAGCGCCGGAAGCGCTTCCCAGTCGGTTTGCGACATGACGTTAGCGTTAGGATCAATCGCGAACGGTTTAAAGTTATTTGTAGCCATCAGAGTAATACTCCCCATGCGCCTACATCGAACCCGCCGATGTATTCGTTATCCATATCAAACCCAAAAAATTTAGTCCCCTCAGAAGGTGTTTCTATCGAGGGAGTTTCAACATCACCGGCCCAGACGCCAGCTGCTTTTACTGTTAGATAGCCCTGTTTGATAGCGGCGATCAGTTCGAGAGACACATCAGCAATGTCAGTCTCGGGGAACACCCAGACCGATATCGTCATGTCCTGGTTGTCGACAATCTGCATGCGCAGGCCGGAGCCTGCCGTTGCCGCATCCAGAATGGGCGGCAGCGAGTCGTTCCGTCCGTCCCAGTTGTTGATAGCAATTTTCGCTTTCAGGATGATGCGATAGGTGTCATCGCTAAGCGTCGTATAACCCGAATCTGGATCGTACGGTCCCTGCCAGACGCCCTGGTCATATCCAAGCCCATCGGTGTCCCAGCTGAAATAGACCCCCGTAATCGGCTGGCTAACGATGCGGCTACGTCCTATCCACAGCCCGAGAGTGTCGAGCTGTACGCCTACAGCAGTGTCGATATCAAAGGCGGTCACCAACCCCGACACGGTGCCGGACACGTCAATTAACGGTCGCGTGCTCAGATCTATGTGATCGAAGTAAAGCGGCTTGGTTGCATGGTAATTGGTGATAAGTTCTGTGTATTTGCTCATGAACTCACCGCGAGACTGACGTTAGCTGTAGTGCAGGAGGCCGATTCGCTGTAAGCAATGCTCACATTAGCCGCGGCCACGGTACCAGCTGACTTACCAATCAACAGATCGGTAATATCGTAGTAGCGCGCATTCCCTCCGCTCACTACTCCCAGGTTAGCTGGGGAGTAAATGCGGCTCAGCAATACGCTGTCGCCGATGGTTAGCGAATTGATGTAGTCGACAACAGCCTGCTTAATCTGATCGCCGATTTGCGAGGTATAGCCTGTAAAAACCTTAATGGTTATTGCGACGAAGATCGGTACATCAGTAGAACGCGAGAAGCTAATAACATGCGGGTTTCCGTAGGTGTCTGGCACAGTGACAGATGTCGCTCCGTAAGTGCTGGTTCCCTGCCCCTTATTCCCCCGAATGGTCTGGGCTATGTCGGTGACATCGCCGCCGTCGACAATTGCGGAAATGGAATGCGGCGGCAGCCCGTTGCTGTCGGTCACTCCGGTGTCGTTCTCATAGAGCTTGTGCCGCGTTACTCCTGCAACATTGGCGATAGCACCGTCCACCCCCTCAAATGGAGTGATGGACGGTAGCGCCACACTCTGCCCCTGCCGGATGCGCAGCTCTGCGTCAGTTTCGGCAGGCGAGCCAACGGTGGCCGCCGCCGGGTTAGTTACCGAAACCCAGCCACGCGTCGGCGTGTTAATGACGGTAATGGTGTTTGCAAGCGCAGCCACGGCACCACTGTTTGCACATGTGGCGGTTGCCAGTACGGTACCGTCGACGCCAATAGATACGGAGGTGGGCAGGTTCCAGACAACGCTATTCTGGTCACGCACTGAGCCGTTAGTAATGGTCGTGCCGGCAGTACCTGTCAGAAGAACATCAACCGTCGAGCGGGTGGCCACTTTCCGGGTGATACCGTTAATTTTTACATTGCTGCTCAGAGCTGCCGCCTGGGCGGTTGCCGGAGAGTACGAGTTATAAATCTGGATGGCGGTATTGTTGGCATCATGGATAGCCAGCGCAACCAGAGCGACCATCTGCCCGTCTTTGCTGTCCGGCTCGAGGTAGGCGTCGCTGCCATAAATCTGACGGAAATAGCTGGTGATTGTGTCCAGTATCGTCTGATAGTCAGGCGCACTGATCCCCTGGGCGGTTACCGTTGCCGATAACCCCAGTGTATCGATGTTCAAAGCCATTTATGCCTCGCTTGTTACAGTCGTCTGGCCGTAGATAGTGTCGATTGTTGCTGTGAAGGTAACGCGGCGTGTGGTGCCGTCGTTGTTGGTATTGAATGACAGGATGGACAGCACACCAGGTGTGTCCTGTATGCGCTCACGGATAGCAAGAATATAAACGTCAGAACGCTGCTTACCGAGAACCGACTGTACGTAAGGCGTACCCTCGGTGGTATCCAGGAACCATTGACCGCGCCAGAGTTCAAAGCGTGTCTGCACTGCCTGCGCCACGCATTCCGGGCTGTTTATCAGAAACGTGTCGTCACCCTGCCCGAAGGTATAATCGCCATCTGCATCTTCACGTCGGTATCGCATTATTGCGGCCCTCCCGTACTTCCCCCGCCGGTTTGCACACCGCCATGTTTATGAGTGCTGACGCTAATCCCGGCGGCTTTCACGTCGTTGGTGACTGTGACAGGTCCCAGCATCGTAGCTGAACCGCCACCCGGGCCCATGCCCTGGCTAAGCGAACCGTTAATAGTCACTGCGCCGTTAAGTACAATCGTCGGAGATGTAATTTCGGTACCGCCCTGCGCACTGGCCGTCAGCTTACCGGGCGTGGTCAAAGTGATATCGTGCCCGGCCGCCACTTCAACGAACGCAGCACCGTCGTCGGTTCGCAACTGCGCGGCGCTGGTGCTAATACCGCTGATCTTGTGCGCCTGTGACTGCGGGCCCACAATGGCAAAAGCATCCGACAAATCATGCTGGCGGGGATCTACTGTCTTTTGCGCACCACCACTCTGCCACCAGAAATCGATACAGCGGTCCGCGAAGATAAGCAGACATTCGTCACCAGCTTTCACGGGAAACGTCAGTGTGCAGCCGCCACCGCGCGGGAAGATTACCGGAACGTCTACCAGCGGCTTAAGCTCAACAGTCTCGTCGCCCACGGCCCCCAGCAGCGCAAGTTCAACGGTGCAGGTGACAGTTTCGGGATCGAATGACTGGATAATGCCAGGCATCGCTACGCGGATCTGGTTTGATACTGAATCGGCTATAGCCTGCGCGGTCTGCTGCTCACCGCCGATCTGCGACTGCGTCGAAATTGGCATAAAAACTCCATAAAAAAGGCCGCCAAGTGGCGACCTCTTCGGGTGTGAGCATTTAACCTGAGACGGCTTATCGTTTCTCTTTCCCCTTTCGGGTGGCGCTTGGTGCTTAACACCCAGTCAAATGCTCGAATAAACTATAATAAAAAAATATGCTGCCGGCGATCCTAAAGTGGCACTAATTTACATCATAGCCATGTTTAATGGCAGCTCGCCGCATTTCACTGATTTCAACCTCCCTGAATCGGGCGATGTAACAGAATTTATGAACCGATAATTCTCTATACTCATACATTTCTACCTTAGCCTCTGATTTGCTGCCGTCATGGTTCAGCATAGCCCAACTTAAAGTACCGTCATCGACATCAACTGACTGGACATGATCTTCAGTAAAAATAGTTATTTTCATTGAGAACTCGCTTATTTCACCTTCACGCAATCATAGGTCGCATACTGCCGTGGCGCATCCATATTGGCCTGAAGCCACTGAGCGTTAAGAATGGCTTTGCCATTGCGTCCAATAAATTCCATGCCTACCCACCGACCAGGTTGATCAGTAGCAAGCCTCCATTCAATTTTAACGTTGTTATAGTCGCCTTTGTCCTTCAGGAAGGTTACTTTTTGTGACTCAGGCTTAGCACCATTAACACGAGCCATTCCATCTTCGGCCCAGTGAATTTTATAATCCCCGCACTGCGAGTCCGCTAATGCCTGTAGAGGAAATAACGTAGCGGCTGCAAGAATAATCCCTATTAATGGCTTCACAGACAACACCTCAATAATTGGTTTTTTGTATGGCACTCTGACTGACCAGATCGCGCGCACCCCGGGCAAAGCACATCAAATCCATGTACCACGCCTGACCTCTGGTGTCGCCAGTATAGTCGATAGCTTTGACGATATAAACGCCATCGGTCGCAATGCTGGCCGCCTGACTCATACCCCCGGTTAGCACCCGGTTGCCGTTTTCGTCCTCCTCAGTGATCCGCCCGGGAGACTGTGCAATCTCGTTATTGCCGAGAGAAGCGCGGTAAACAGATGCCTGGTCGAGCTGGATAAGACCATTTATGCGGATGTTTGGATTAATCAGGCAGCGCACGTTAACGCCGCCGCCCATCGTCTGCTGCGGCATGCCAATCAGGCCTGTATCAGCGTTCAGCACGATAGCCTCGTGGATGTAATTAGCCTCTGGAACCATCTGCACCTGCCCATCCACCAGCTGCCATGTCCCTTTGCACTGCTTTGCGATATTATCCATCACGTTGCGCGAGGCTGTGTAAATCGCACGGCCACGAGGAAACACAGTGTCGGGAAACTCGCCGGTAATGCCCTGGGTAACGCCGAACGCATTGAAATCCTGCATAGTCGCCCGGTGCAGGTCGGCAACGGTGTATCCGGCTGATAGCGTGGTTATCGTGTTGGCATACAGGAAGGCTTCATGGTCCCCGATGGCCTGTACCAGCACCCAGGAATCAGTGATGTTGTCCTTCCCTGTCACAGTAAAGCGGATATCACCGTCAAATATCAGTCCGTAGTTCTGGCCGTTGGTCTGACCCACTTCCCCGGGCGAAATTTCTCTGGAGACGCCGATCTGGCTTTCATCGACAACCGGCGCTATACCGTCATACCCTGCGATAATCTGCATCTTCGCGAATTCCTGCCCGAGAATTTTATTCGTGGTATCGGTAGAAAGGTTGTAAATCTTCACGTTCGCCACCCGCGGCCAGCGAGTATCTGCCCACTCAATCTGGAACGTGACTTTAAAATCTGACAGAGAAACACCCTGACCGTTCTGGTCCAGCAGCTGCAGCTCAAAGTGCCGCATCCAGTTAAATGACATGATTACTCCTGCACAAATATGAGGTGGCTGTATGCGCCAAGATTCGTTTTGGTGGGGTCATCCGGTGCGCCAATATCGGTTACTACCACCAGCGCGCCGTTGATGCCCAGCTGCGGGTACTGTGAGAGAAGATTAGCACCAGTAACCAGCGGAACACCTGTGAGGATCGGCGCGGCTCCGCTGTCCATTACGTCCATTATCCAACCCGCTCCATCTCGCCAGATAACCCGTAACGTGTAGGTGGTATCGCCCAGCAGAATACGAAACTGCTGATTATCCGGTGATAGAGGTATTTCGTTTATCTGCATGTCACAATCCAAATAGTTGCCTGCCGCTGCTGACGGACTGGCTGAGCAGGGACTCATTCAGCGGCGTAGTGGATTTGTTGCCAGAGTTCTGCACCGCAGATGTGCTCACGCCAGCTTGCATATCCGCTTTATCTGCAACACTCACGCTCTGAGTCTGAGTCATGATGACTTCGCGAAGCGTCAGTGTGCAGTTGAGAACGTTCTCGCTTGTCTTGTCCGTCGTAACCTCAATCGCACGCATGAGCATGTTGCTGTACGTCCGCTTACCGGTTACAACATCAAAGGGCGTTCGCGAAGACTGCAGGTCCAGCAGCTGCTGATAAGTTTCCTGCGGGCTCAGACCTAGCCCGATCCCGATAGCGGACGTATCCACGAAATCCAGCAATGAACCGCCGCCAGCAAAACCACATTCCATTGTGACTTCACTGGGACGTTTGTAAGCGTGATCGGCGATAAATCCGGAGGCGCTGCCTGTCGTAGGTTTCTCCACAGGGTGCTCGGTAATCTCGAGCGCGTCCGAGTGCTTTTCAGATACAACAACGCTCGGGATCAGCAGACCAATTCGTCGTGATTGTTGGCGAAAAATTGCTGACAGAATATCCATTAGCTCGGTACCGTCGGGAGTTGTTGGGTTAGTTGGGAATTGACGCCCTTCTGACGGTCAACTGTGAGCCGCGCCGCTTCGCGTGGGTCTGACACGCCATGAATGTTTATCGTCGTCTCCTGCTGAATCTGCGCGCCACCACCCCCACCTGCCGCCATTCGAACTAGCTCACCAGGGTAAGGATTTCTACCGTTCTCGTGGTGAATGATCCCATTCATTAATGAGGACATAACCTTCGGGTCTTTCAAATTCAGGACGGCATCCGGCGATACGCCCATCGTCTTCGATATCTGAGCGATGTATGCCCCGGTATTGTTCTCATTACCCGGTGCCCAGGTGGAGATGATATCGCTGATGGTTTGCAGCTTCTTGCCGGTTGTCTTGCCTTCAAAGTAGCGCATCAGCTGCCGTGATAAAGCCTTTAAGCCGTCATACGCTGTTTCGAATTTAGCAAAGCGGCCGCCGCGCTTTTCAAGCGAAGCCCCTGCCTGCCCACGATAATCGATGTTGCCGGGGTTATTGTTCCTGATGCCGCGAGGCGCGTTGTTTACCGTGGGGACGGTAAGCCCGTACTTTTCTGGTTTTTCCCTCCAGTCGTCCGGGAGAACCTTGCCCGGATTAGCCGATTGCCATTTGGTCGCAGCATCTATCAGCGCTTGATCGTCCTGCCAAATGGGCTTCGTCGGATCCTTCTGACGAATAGAGTCAATTTCTTCACTGGTGGTCGGCGTGTTATTGGCAGGGATGAACATCAGCAACCAGGGGTTTTTGATTGCCAGTTGCGCGATACCCTGCGCCAGCTTACCCAGTCCGCCAATCGAGCTGCCAATAGCTTTGCCCAGCCCGGTAAATCCAGACACTAGCCTGCCGATCCCGGTCAGCATCGAAACTAGCTTAGCGCCGGCAAGGAAGCTAAAAAGGATGGTAAGTGTATTTTTCCAGCCGCCTAACTGGTCTTTAAGCTCCAGGAATTTATCTCGCAGCCAGATAAAGACTTTCTTCGCTTGCTCAATTTCCGGCTGCCACTTCGACCAGTCAATCAGGCTTTTCCCGCCCTCTTTCCACGTCTGATAGTCGTCATACAGCAAACCAAGCCCGATTATCAGCGTGGTGATTAGACCTATTGGCGATTTCAGGAACGCGGCATTCAGCAACCGCCAGGCCACGAGAATTGCGCCGATGGTCATAAGAAACTGCTTACTGCCCTCATCCAGCTTTTTCCACCAGGCAATAACATCGCCAGCGCTCTGGATCACCCGGTAAGCCATCCTTGTAAACGCATCGGCCAGCCACAAAATGCCCTTAATGACCTTTGTCAGCGTCTCTTCAATCTTCGGGAAGTTGTCGAGGATGCGCTTGCGCAGCTCGTCCAACGAACCTGCAAGACCACCAGCAAGGTTGGAACCGATCTTGTCGCGCATGATGCCAAACAGTGACGTCAGGCCGCGCATGGACGTCATGAATTTATTGGACTGCACAGCGGCTTTATCAGCGTTGAAGCCTGTCTTCTGCAACATCGACTGATAATCGGAAGCAAAACCATTCATTCCGCGACGCATTGCCATCAGCGTATTTTCATCAATGCCGAGCATCTGCGCATACTGCTTAGCGCGATAATACGGCATGCCATTTAGCTTCTGGCCGACGCCAGTAAAGATGGCTGCAGTATCGCGCATTTTGCCGCTGGCGTCGCGGGTCTGCACGCCCAGGCGGTTCAGGAATCCCTCTGCGCCCGGACTGCTGCGCATAAAGCTTGCCAGCCCCGCGAGTGAGGATGTCGCCGCCTGAACGTCGCCGCCAAGCTGCGATACCGAATAACCAAGGGTCTTAATACCCTGGACGCTTGCGCCGGTGCGCTGGGATGCCCAGTAGACTTTATCCAGACCACTGGCGATCTGAGTGGTAAAGCCGACAATTGCCAGCGCGGTACCCTCGACAACAGCCCCCACCTTCAGCACGTTCGCAGTAACGCCTTTCAGCACCGCTTCAAATTTATTGGCGCCCGCGTCGTCAATATCGAAGCCCAGCGAGACCAAAAAATCCTTAATTGTTTCTGCGTTACCGCTCATTGGCAGCTCTCCATTTATCTACGCGGGCTTCGTTGTCCTCGCGCATGTCGAGGAAGTCATTGAGTAGTGCGACGCGGCAGAGATCCACCGCACCGCTGTCGAGGTCTTTCTGGTCAATACGGAAGGCGAGCGCCGGGCGGAGAATGAAGTCTTCCCCGCCCGGCATGCTGTTGAAGGTTATTCCGCTGGCGGGGTGGGCGTCTCTGCTATAGGGAGTTCTTGCAAAAAATTTCCCAGAGAATCGGCGACCACCCGCGCCACCAACTGCAGCATGGTAAACAGGTCGATGTCGTCAAACGCCATTTCACCGTGCTTGCAGACGGGAACCCACCCTTTCATGTGCTCGCGAGAAACCACCGACAGGCAGGGGAAAAGAATGGCGTTCACATCGTCATCGCTCAACCCAGATACTGCATTGGCAATCTTTGGCAGGATGCTGGTCATCGCGCCTTCGGTGTCTTTACTGCTGATCTTCTCCTGGACGCTTCGGAAATCCGAAACCATCCCGGCCAGAACGGGCAACAACTTACGGGACACCTTCAACTGCTCAAAAACGCTAAGTTTGGCAGTACGGTATTTCACGCCCTTGATTTCAAATTCCATCGATTAAAACTCCCCGAGCAGCTGGTCGATTTTGCCGCAGTCAAATATCCAGGCTACCGTTCCGCCTTCTTTGGCATTGTTAAAGTCAGGCTGTTTCTGGAATGCGCAGGAACGTGCTGTAGAAATATCACCGGATGCGGTATTGCGGATCACGATGACGTTATTACCCCAGGTAGCGGATGACTGGCTCTGTGCGTTATATGCCAGCGACAGCTTCTTATTTACAGGTGAGGTTTTAAGCAACGTTACCGTAATGGTGCCGGATTTATCAGCGTGCAGGCTGTGCATCACCTCACCGTCCGCGCCTATGGTCATGGTGTTTTTAGCGCCTGCCATAGTCTGCGTAATCCCCTCTTCGGAGTTAGCAGAGCCCTGACCGAGATCAATCACACCTGTCGGGCCGGTAAGAGACGCGGTTACATCAAGAAAAGAATAAGTCGACATTTATCGCTCCTTAGCGAACCACGTTAATCTGAACGTCGGCATAGTGGACGGCTCCCGCCAGCTTACAGGCCACCTGAATCAACGGGGCTTTACGGGCTTCACGGTCTGATTGCGCTTGTTGCACCAGCGGCTGCGCATAGACGTAATATCCTTTTGTCAGCGTATCGCCCGGTGACAGCTGCCCGATTGGGCCGCCATTCCACAGCCCTGCAGCGACCAGCCCGTTATTGACTGACTGGTCCATTGACTGCTCAACATTTGAAAGCAGACGTGTAATACCGGCATCGGTTTGCGGGATTTTGGTGGTGCTGGTAAACAACATGTTATAAAGGTTGGTTTGAACGTAGTTTTGTAACCAGTCGAGTCCGTGGCGCTCGTCGAAGAAATCACCGTTGGACATAACGCCCTGCTGCAGTATCGCCGTGTCGTTCGCATAGTAGACAAAGACATTGGCGCTTTTAGCATCTACAGCGGCCGCCTGCCCAACAGTCAGCGTTTCGTACGGTACCGTAGGTTCCTGCTTGAACTTAAGGGTGATGGTGGTGTTGCTACCGTTGAAATTAACAGTAAACGCCCGACCGAACGCGGATACCGCCGCATAAGGATTTTTGGTTGAATACTGGATGAAGGTACGGGCATATTTTCCTTCTTTCAGGAGAGACGCCACATCAGTAGTGGATGTGCTGTCGATAATGCCCGCTTCGGCAGAGGTGACGCCGAAGATGCGGCTCAGGCTGGAAGCCTCGATAACCTTTGCCACGTCGATAACATCATCTGTGTCAATAACATCAGCACCCGCGACAACATCATCAGCGATAATTAGCCCGTACCAGTTGGTGTATTGCAGGCAGGCATTTACCGCTTCTACCACGGTTTCAACAGAGCCACTTTCTGAGGAGGTCAGCGTTTTAGCCCAACGCCCGATATAAACCTGTGTTGGCTTCGGAGACTGTCCAAAGAACACCAACGCGGCTTCATACTCCGGGCTGTCAATGCCGAAGTCGTCGCCAATATCTTCGATAGCAGCGTACAAGCGAATACGTTCGGACACAGGGATAACCGTGGACGATCCAAGGATCAGCAACGAACCGAAGTTTCGACCAGTGGCCGCCGTTGGCGACATGATCACATCAACGTTTACAACGTTGGATACAGGTAAGCCCTGCGTCATAATTTATTCTCCAAAAAAGGTGACTGACGCTTCCGCCAGCGATTTGATGCCGTACTCGCGCACAACCTTGCGACGCAGGCGCACCGTCATGTCATAGCGGCGAACCCACTGCTGGTTGATAAGTTCGGGGAATGGGGTTAACCCGGTGTAATCACCGAGTGACAGGCCCAGCGCGTTCAGCTCCGCATTGTTTTGCGGTACGGCAATGCCATCACGGAAACGAGAAGCAAAGGCCATACCCGCGGGGCCGTAGAACGATGCCATGCACTCAAAGGTTTCATGCCGCCAGAACTGCGCCCCTTCATCCGTCTGAAGCACAAACGCAGGGCTGTTGTCGACAGGCCAACCTGTGACGCCAAAAGCACACCAGTTAGTTTCAACTGACAGCAAAGGTGGTTGTTCCTTCTGCCAGCGCGGACGCACTGATTTAGCGGGAAGTCCCGAAACGTTACGCATCCACTGGCTTAATAGCCTGTCGAGCGCTTCGTCATAATCTGGATCGCCGCTGGTAGGTGTAAGCCAGCCGCGTTCTGTACTGGTGTTATTGCTCAACTGGTGTTCCCCCATCGAATGGCAGCAGCTCGCAATGCGCCTGAACAAAACCGGTGCCATAAGCGGTGTAGGGGTCGACGAAGGTCACGCGATATTCACGGCTCTGATAAGTCACGATATCGGCATCCCGCCCTGTTTGCCCCTGGGTAAGGCGTTCAGTCGTTACAATCAAAATTGCACCGCTGATTACCTGTCCCGACTGCATGCGGCGGTTTTCCAGCGATCGGTCTACTGTCACAACGCCAGCAAACTGTGTCTTCACCTCGCTGTCGCTGCCGAAACCATCATCGTCAACAGTCTGCTCGCGCCGTGTAACCCAAAGATTGAAGTCGCAGAAATCGGGGTCAAACAGCACATCGGTAACGTCAAGAGTTGGCATCTTTAGCCCTCACTATGTGGGTAATGGCACGCCGATATCCCCCGGTGTCAATTAGCGGTTTAACCCGGTCTGTTCCGGGCGTTTCCCCTGCTGCACGTCGCGCCATTTCAGCCTTAGCCCCTTTTCGTCCCCGACGCGCGCGCGCTTCGACAGTGCTGTCTGCCAGTGGTGTAAAGCCTGTGATTGTCATGTAGCGTTTAACACCGTTGGCGGCCAGGGTCCCAGCCCGGTCCAGTGAACGCTCGGCACCTGACATATCTCCTTCGAGAGCTGCCTGCGCCGCGGCTTTCAGCATCGGTACTGTCTGGTCCTCTACCGATTTCACACCCGGTTGAAGGTGGGGGCGTGGCGGAATGTTTTGTGCAGGTGAACCATTTTCGTTCAGGTATCCAATCCCCGCGTTGCCGAAGGGAACATCTTCACGTTCACTATCTTCTTCCGGGATGCCCACCAGCACGTCTTTTTTCCCTATGGCCTTAAGCGCATCAAGAATGGCTTGCGAGCTATCTTTTCGAACCGTTACGCCACTCTTCATAGCTGCCGCCCGCCAGCCCCAAACATGGTGATTAGCTGGTACAGTTCTGCACCGTAGCGGCTGTTATTCCAGAACCCGGCGTCAGGGTTAAGCGTCGCACCTGTGTCGTAGCTGACGCTGACCTTATCCACCGACTTAGAGGACTGCGCACCGTTGGTGGAACCGCCAGGGCCACCGACAAGCGCCGCCCGGCTATCAGCTGCCCAGAGCACCATGTAATGTGCGACGTATAATTCAGCGAAATATGGAAACAATTTCTTTCCTGTTACCCCTTCCCCAATCAGCTGTATATCCGCCAAATCAAGGCGGAACTGAATCTGAAACTCAGGGTATTTAGCGGGATCAGCAAACTGGGGAAAGTCGCGGCGAAAATCACTTACTGTTGGCAGGCTTTGGTTTTGGGCCATCGTTATTTGCTCCACCACCGATTAGCGTGTCGGCCAGCTGCGATTGCAGGCTGTCGTTTTGCTCCTGAAGCTGCACCAGCGCTGTTTTTAAATCAGCGATGAGCGCATCCCTGTCTGTGACCTGCGTTTTCAGGCTGTCGATAGTTGCTTGCTGATCGCCGGTATCATCCGCTGCGCTTTCCGACAACTCAGAGTGGGCCTGGACAAACCAGTGTGATGCCACCGTTTCGGGAACGCTGTGGCGACCTTTTGCAAATTCATCAACGCTGTTATCAGCCTGGGTAAGCTTGAAGGGCGTGTGAACGTGGATAGTGACCATCTTCTCTTTAGCCATTTTATAAAATCCTTCTGGCCCCCGAAGAGGCCATGCTGGTTATCAGATGCCGTCCACGTAGGACAGAGTTTCTTTGTACACAGGCTCGATAGCACCCAGCTTTCCGTAATAAGTGGAAATCTGGTACAGACCGCGGTATTGGATTGGAACACTCTGTAATGGCACCAGCGGATAGCGCACATATTTCTTGTCGTTGGTGTAGGCAACCATGCGATCCTTTCCTGCTGTACCGCGACCTTTCAGCCACTTAACCGCTTTAATTTCCAACGGCACGCCGTTCTGGTGGAAAGCGATGGTATTCACAGACAGATACGTCAGCAGGGACTGGTTACCCGCTTCTGATACCTTGCGGCTCGCCAACAGTGAATACTGTTCTGGCGGGATGCGCAGATCAGAAGGCACGACGGAATAGCCGGATGCTGCCCAGGAATTCGACAGAATGCTGTTCACGCTATCGAGGATCTCGTCGTTGGTGGAGTTCGCCCAGGTCTTAGGCGCGTTATTCAGCGTTACACCTACCAGGTTTGCCAGACCTTTAAGATTAAGAGAAGCGTCACCAACGTAGACCTGTTCGTCGTTGTCCATCTGCCACTTAAGCTGCATGCCTTCGTACTTCTGGCTGTCGATTGGTCGCCCAACCTGCTGCGCAGCCTGCAACTCGATAACTGTCCAGCCGAGTTCCATCCCCCAGAGGTTCAGAGGATTACCGTCTTTGCCAATATCGACATTTACACCAGCAATGGCGGTAGAATCTTTGCCTACCCAGTTTTTACCGTTCGGATTCGCACCGGTGCCAGCAGCAGCAAAGCTGGTGTTGGTCCAGCTGGAAATGTCGTCAGCGATAGAAACGTCTTCACGTAACTGAATGTCTCGTGTCCACGTGTATCCCACCAGCGGCATGTTTAGCGTCTGGTCGAGGCGCTCCAGCTCCCCAATAAGAAAGGCACCTGAAGCGTCGACGGTTGCCTGATCAAAAGTAATCATTCGTTTATTCCTTAAATCTTCCAGGAGATTTCTGCATTGCCGTCAGCGTCGCCGGCCCCTGTAAATTCGGCGTTTGGTAACACCACGTTTTTTCCGCCCACGGATGTCGCCATGAAGCCACCAAGCGGAACGTCGATTGTCGAATCAAGGGAAACGACTACATAGACCGCCGCGCCTTTTTTGATGGTGCTGGCATCCGAACCGAGGTTTACCGAGATGTAGCCGCGCTTGAGCGCATCACCCGGGAAGTTCTTATCTGAGCCAACCTGGCGAACCATGTCGGATTGCGAGGTCGTTGGATAAGGACGGACGTAGATCCCTTTCACCTTGTCGGCGGTATCACCATCGGCGAGGGGAACGAAAAAGCCATCCGTATCGTACTTGCCCGCCAGCCCATAAGCAGGAAAGGCATTATCTGATTTCAGAATCACCGGCTCGACGGTGAGATCCTGCGGGCGTGAAACCGCCCCGGCGATGCCGACAGGCATCCGGTAAAGAAGTGCATTGCTCATGGAATTATCCTTTGCGGTTAGACCAGAAGTCGGCGTTGGTTTTGTTCAGGTCGGAAATGTTGGGGGTACCCATATTCGGACGAGCAGCATCGCCGGTTGCGGTGCGGGTATTGCGGCCTTTCGCCAGTTCTGAAACAGCATTGAAAGCCATATCAACAGACTGTTTTGGCAGCTTACGGATGTCGGCATCACCGACGACCTGACGAACCAGCGTTTTATCAGCCGTCGCGAGAACATCACGTTTGAAAGCTGTTGGCTTAACTTTGCGACTCAGGTCGATACCCGGCACGATAACTTCAGCACGATAAGCAGAATCCCCAGTAATAGTGGTTTCTTCTTCGTCGTCTTCACCATCACCGACAGGCTTTTTGTCCTTATCCGGATCGTCTTCATCGCCTGTCGCCTGGCCGTCCAGCTTCGCCAGGAGAGCTTTAAGCAAAGTCTTGATGTCATCCTCGCCGTCGCCGGTAACTTCGCCTCCCATCTCCGGCTTTTTGTCCGGCAGGGGTTGCTGTGGCGAAAGGTTAATATTGAGGTTTACACCTTGCGGCAGCTCCCCCTCATCACCTGTCACTGCAGAGGGCGCCGACTCAATGAGTTCATTCATCGTGTCTGCATCGCCCGTTTTGATGGCCGTGCGCATGCGGGTCCACCAGCTTTTCTTTTGATTTGCCATTGTGTCTCTGTCTCCAATTGCACAACGATTTCCGGCTCTGCCTTTGGGGACAAGAGCCACATGGTTTCCGGTAATATCTACCTGCTCGGCTTTACCTGGCTCGGTTTGCTCATACTCAGCGTCATAGCCGCACGACACTTCGCGCAGACCATCTTCGATTAGCTGAATAGCGTTCTCATCTTTGACGATAAGGTCGGCCAGCATTAAATCTGACTGGTTACCAGTGCCACGCCGAACGTTCTGAAGATGCCCGTTTGCCAGCTCTTTCCAGTTGGTTGGGTTAACCAGCCGGACGTTACCGTCCGCATCCTCCGGATGCAGGATCGTGATACTCATACCCTCAAACGAGGCGAGCGTAGCCGGGTGGAATACTTGCTCTGACGAGCGCGTTACCACTATTTCGCCGGACTTATCGGGCTGGAGGTTTGGCAGGTCCGCCGCACCGTAAAGTTGCTTCCCCGTTCGGCCTATAGGTACGTCTTTGCACAGCAATGACCCGTCGGCCAGCTGATAGCGGGTCTCCCCCAGCCGGGTTTCAAAGTAATATTTCATGGATTACCTGCTATTCAGGCGAGATAAGGGTGAGGCTTAGGGAATACGATTTCTTTATAGCAGCGGCAGTTCGGTAACTCCCCTGCATGGCCGGTCATGCCATCCAGCGTTGGTGGCCTCCCCCACTCGACAAACTTACCGTCCATCTCCTGGTGAGAGTGGCGCACATCACCATCTTCTGCCGTTCGCCAGATATAGCCATTAGAGCCGATAGACAGCGCACGAGCCTGGTCAAGCGCGCCGGTTGCGCGCCCCAGTTCGGTTCGTGCGATAAGGTTTGCCCTGGATTTTGCGACATCACCCGAGGCCGCAATTTCTTTCGCAAATGGCTCAGCCCTTCCGCCAGTAACGACAGCCTCTATGGCCTCGTTCTGAATGTCGTAAACGCGATCAGCCGCTTCAAGCGGCAATGATTTTATGTACTTAAGTTGTTCAGCAAGAATGGATTGCATTACCTGACCAACCGGGGCGTTATCAACCATGTTACGAAGATCGGAACTGATTGCCTTACTATGCTTTCGCCATTGCGTTTCGTTCTGCCGTGACACCTCGATGGTGAAGCGCTCTGCTACCCCGGTTGCCCAGGGGGTGATGAGTTCGCTGTAGCGGTCGAGAGCATCCATAATGTCTGTGACGCTATCATTTGAACCATCGTAGCGGCCATTTACGATGTCTCCGACCGCTTTCGCTATCTGCTGTAGGCTCGTTCGATATCGGATCTCCGCCTGGCGACTCTGGCGATTTGTTGACAAGTTCGCCGATGCCTGGCGGCGCTTCGTCTTCGGCATTCTCAATATCCTCGTCGGTAATGGATGCCCCGATGCCCGTGACATCAGAATTTTCACGCAGATCGGTCATGGCAGCCTTTTGCGTCATCAGCCCGTCACCCAGCGCGGTACTGATCGCCGTGGTCAGGTTCACGGCGACGGTGGAGCGGTCAACGTCAGACATTTGCCACAGCGGATTAAACTCGAAAGTAAAGTCCTCGGGCATTTCCATACCTAATTCAGAGCGATAAAGAATATCCAGTATCTTGCGCAGCGGCTGCCGCAGGCGGCGCTCCTGAAGCGAGCTAACCCGGTCGTAGTAATTTGCGAGGTCGGCATCGCCCGTAGAAAAACCTTTTGGCGATTGCCCAAACAGGCGCACCAGAGGGATCCCCACGGCACCGCTGATCTGTTCGGCGAACTGCGAGATGATGTCATCAAGGCCCGCGAAGCTGTATTGATGAGTCTCAAAAGTATCGCTGTTGTCTTTCAGCGTCATGCCTTCGTTGCTCTGGAACTGGCGTATCAGGTCGATTTGTTTCAACAGCGCATCGTAGGCCGGGCCACCAAAAGCGATGATCTCCCGAAGTTTATCAACCCCATAGGTCCGCAAATGTGCTTTGTAAACCAGTTGAGCCGCCCCGACGGTAGCACTGTCAAACGCTGTCAGACGGTCCCAGATGCGCTCTACAACGGACATACCCCATTCGTTTTCGGTCATGGCCTGCTGGTAAGGCAGCGTTACGCCGTCGAACCGGATCAGGCGGCTATGGTGGATACGCCAGGCAGGAATACCTGTGGCCGTGGTAACCACATCATAAAATTCGGGCTTACCGAGGTCCGGCCCCATTTCTTTGATGCGCCGCGTCAATACCGGGTTAATCATCCAACGGTCTAAAGCAAGGATGCCTTTAAATTTGCCTTCCCCGATGGTTTCGAGACGCAGCGGTGTGAACGGAGCCTGCCCTTCAATCATAATGAAGCCCACTGCACCACCGTAGAGGCGCGACCATTTCAGCGTGTCGTTGAGCTTGTCCCAGATCTGAAAGTCGTCGAAGGCAGACTCAATGACACCGCGGTCTTTCCCGTCAATTTCGGACGTGATGCGAATGCCTTTGCGAGTCATGTCATCAGGGATAGCGTCAACGGCTTCACCAATCACCCAGGATGAACGATAGACCCACTCAATCTGCAGCCTGTTACGGCTGGTGAAATTAGGCCGATAGTTAGATGCAGAATGCTGATTAGGCGTCTGCATCCCTACTCTGGCTAAAAGGTTGTTATAGCTATCCGCTGTTGCCTGTGGCGCATCGGTAGCCCTGTTTTTTCGTGCCATCAGGCCTGTCTCCCTAGCAGCTCCCAGATATTCAGGGCTGAATTCATTGGCGCGTAGCTGATCATCACCGCGTCGGCCAAGTTGGGCGATTTAGTGCCATCAGGCTGTTTATCCACGACGATTTTTCCCACTCCGTTGATGGAGTAGGTCGGCTGTGAAAGTTCGATGATGAGTTTGTCTTTGCTCCCCATCAGGCTACTGATGGAGATTATTTCGTCGGGGTCGTAGGCCATACCTTCAACCACCGCACGATAGGTGTTCTGAAATAGCTTGCGCAAACGCCACCAGCTTTGGGCTTTAGCATTCGCGAAGAAATCTTTATTCAGACGAGCGGCCTGACGGTTATCCCCCCTGACAGCCTCCCCCTCGGGGTCAAATACCGCCCCACTACCGCGAAATGGCGTAGCGAGAATTGACGGCCGCCGGGCGGCTTTTCGCAGTTCATTAATGGCACGCGCATCGCCACGAACACCGGCACCCAGGCCATCTTCGTCAAAGCGAAACTCATCAAGAATGTCAGATTCGCAATAGCCGAAGACCTTCTCTACCGACTGGTAAATGTCGCTACCAACACCAGACCATTCCCGCACGTTCTCCAGCAGGAAACCGTGACGGGTAGAAAAGGCGTTTTTGTCCCGGCCTTCGTCGGCGACGTCCATCGCGCCCAGTCGTTTGCCTGTTGGCTGGATGCCCAACTTGATATGCGCATCGACAGCAGCCTGCACCCAGTCAGAGGGAATAAGCACACCCTCAGCCGAAGCGCTGTAGTTCAGGTCGAGTTCCTGAGCAACGACCACCGGGTTGTCGATCTTCTCGCACTCCTTGCGGTACCACTCATCATCCTTGCGCGGGTCACTTCGCCAGTGGAACGTGAACACGGGTATCTTCCCGCCGTGGCGCTTCTGGGCAAACGGATTTGACATGCCGTTGACCGAACTCAGGTCAATACGGCAGCGAGTGGTTTGCGACAGTGACGCCTCGATGAGCAGCGGCCGCTGAAGGAATGCGGCTTCGTCCACAAAATACATCGTGGTACGGTCACCACGCCCGATGTTGTCGCCCGCTTCGCCAGTGATAACAGCACCACTATCAGGAAATTCAACGCGCATATAAGGAGCGTGTTTCTTCTCATCCCACGTACCGCGAAACTCAACCGGCAGCATTTCAACGAACTTACGCGCTTTCCAGAAGAGCGCCTTCGGGCTGCCGGAACTGTCGACGTACTCCTCTTTGCGGGAGCCGAAGCCAATCACCATCTCTTTATTGAACAGGCACAAAGAGCATGCCAGACCGACGGATGTCCAGCTTAAGCCCATCTCGCGGCTTTTCTCGGTTATCCCGTTTTCCATCCCCCGACGGCGGTCCATAATCCAGTGGATCCATTCTTCCTGCTTAGGGAAGAGCAAAAACGGCACGGAAACCGGGAGGCCGTAGTCAAGATTTCGCGGGTCTGTAGTCATTCCCCAGTCGATAATGAACTGGGCGGGGTTGGTGCGATAAAACTGCCTGAGCGAAGACAGCATGTCGGGGTTTTGCCGGATACGCTGCAGGCGCTCCATGCGCCACTCAAAAACCATCTGATAATCGGGGTTCTTGAAGTCAAAGGAGAATGGTAACGGCATAGTCACCCCATCATCTTGCGGTATTGCTCTGCCGCTTGTTCTGGCGTCAGATTCACGGTCTCCGTTTTAACCGGTCCGCCATCAGCGCCGGTAAGCTCGGTTTTCACGTTTTCTTTGAATGCCTGGACGCTCACATGCTTGCCCAACAGCTCAAGGTTTTTAACCTTGTCAGGCCATTTTATCTTTTTGAGAATACCAACCATCTCGCGGTCATCGCCCCGACCTTCGAACATCTCGGCCAGATTTAAACCGCTGAGATACCTGCGCCACGACTCCGGCCATTCAGACAGGGGCTTAAAACTCAAATCATCTTCCAGGATGTCGGCCACATCCATCTTGTCGATCTCCACCAGCCTCATTAGCACATAGTTCGCGTCGATACCGAGCTGGCTCATTCGCTCCTGCTTCAGTTCATCGATACGGGCTTTTATCGCTGGTTTATTCGCAAGTTCTGGGCCTGTGATATGTGCGCGCCGCTCGGCATAACCCGAACGTATTGCTGCCTGGGTGGCATTCAGATCGACAAGAAACTCCCTGCAAAACATTTCGTGTTTTGCCTTTAGCTTCTTGCTCATGGGGCTATTTCCCGTTGGTTACATCATTATCGAAGCCCCTCGTGGAAGAGCTTCTGTAATGTCACTTCCCACTAACCGCGTTGTACGTTCGCTCACACGCTAAGCCCGCTATTCGAGCGTTATCAGCCTCTGCTGCATACTGGCCCGCTGCTTTGTCAGATTCTGCAAGCAACTGGGCAAGCAGAATTCCGGCGCGGGCTTCTGCAGAGCGTTTTGCGGCAATGGCGGAAACGCGGCCTGTTTCACTGGCTGCGAGCTGCCGTTGCAGCTGGTTGAGGTGCTGCTGCAGGCTGTCAGCAGCAGACTGAGCATCAGAAGCGTTAGCTTTGGCAGCTGCGAGTTGTTTATCAGCATCTTCTGTTACCTGATTTACCTGCGTTTGTCGGCGTTGCTCTTCTGCTCTGGCGCTGGCTTCCCTTAATGCTGCTGCCTTAACGTCAGCCGCATTTCGCTGGGACCATTTAAGCTGCCAGGCCATATCTGCTTTGCTGTAACCAGCCGCATACCGCCAGTGGGCAAACCCACAAAGCAAAGAAGCCACCAGCACAAACAGCGCAAGTGGCTTCCAGAAGGTTTTCAGCAAAGAGATCATGACAGCGCCTGAATAGCCGTCGCGTAACCCGCGCGGCGTTCTTCAAGGCCATTACTGCCGCCGTTAATGATTTTTGTGACAGCAACGACATCCCCGCAACGGTTCAGGCAGCCGTGGGATGCAAAGAACCACGCCGCAGATCGCGCTGCGTCTGCATCCTGCTGGAGCAGCTGGGGAGCCAACACGCAATCTTTTTTCAGCGCCGAACTGCACGCCCGATAGTTGTCTTTAAAAGTAACCTGAATAAGGCCGCGCCCCCGATAATTCCAGCCGTCCGAAGCGGAGGTGTTACCGTAGCGCCCCTGATAAACCAGGTTCGCAATAGCACGCTGGCGCTCTTCAGGAAGCGCATTCTCACCCGGCTTTCGGCCCAGCGCATTCGCCTGATCCTGGGTTAAGCGGCCCGCGCGAACGAACGAAGCTAGCCCTGCGACGCTATAGTTAAAACTTTCCACTAAATGACAAAAATTGGCAGATTCATGCCCAACCTGCGCGATAAACATCGCCTGGTCCTCGGGCTTCGCTATGCCAAATTCAGTCATCGCCGCATCGATGTGCGGAAACCAACGGGCAGCGGCTTCGGCACTTATCCCCGCAGCCTGCTGAAATTGCGATTTGTTCATTTAGGTTCCTCTGTGCTGTTCACGCCAGCGCGCCTTGCGACAATGGCTAACGCCATGTCACGCAGTCTGTCCGCTCCGACGAAGCCCACCAGCGCGCCAACAAACGCACCTGAATTTGCAGGTAACCCGAGGTATTCAAGCAACGCTGAAATAGCCAGCGCGAATATCCCGCAAATCAGTGCGCCCGTGGCGGTGTAGAGCTTCGGCTTTCCTGCCCGGATATCAATCAGTGCAGAAATGCCCAGAGCGCATAACCCGGCGTAAACTGACGGCAGATATAGCGCGATCCATTTCATTGTTTGTTCAAATATCCCGTGCGGTTCGTTCATAGGTTCACCTCGCTATCGATGCGGGTGCTGTGTGGTTAAAACTGAAAGAGAGCCCTAAACAGGCTCAAAGGGGGTGTACTAAATGCGGCGGAAAGCGTACGAAGCGACGCCCTTACGCCCTAGCTGGCATTCGATGGTGTTTTGCTCGACGCAGACGAAACCCTGCTCCGCAAACCAGCGCCTGATGCCGTCGTCGGTGAAATACCAGATGTGCTCGTTCTTGCGGAAATGGTGCGAGCGGATGATATCGCCCGCATCAGTGAAGATCGGGATGGCAACAAATACGTATTCCGTTGCCTGCTGTACAGCAAGCTCCGGTTCGTCTATGTGCTCCAGCACGTCCCACATCGTGAGCGCCCGCCATTTGCTGCCATACAGGTCAGCGTAAGCGCCGCGCTCATCAAGCCAGGCAATCCCGGCGGGGTTTACGTCATAGCCCTGCGTGTCAGGGCGCCCTGCGACGAACTGCCCCGCCCCGATACCGACATCCAGCACCGGTCCGGTGTAATGCCGGGCTACGAGATCAATACGCGCTTGTGTCAGCGCCCGGCCTGTCTCGGTGTCCGCCAGCAGCTGGTACTTCGCAAAATATTGCTCGTCATAGGGCCGTGCGGCGGGTACCGGGTAGCGCCCGATCCCCAGCTCGGGAAGAAATACCAGCCCGCTGTTCAGTTCCTGATAAAACGACTTCATTCAGCCAGGCCTCTAATTTTGAGTCGAAGTTGGTGATGTGCTTATCGCACTTGTGGTCCCAGGCCTCGCAGCGGCAATAATTGTCAGGCAAAGCCCAGCCTACGCGACTCAGGTCCATATCCGGTGCAGTGACTATTTCGGGGGCGTTGTGCGCGCCCCTGCCGCCAGCAACAACAAAGACAGGTGTTTTGTACGCGATGGCCGCAGGCAGCGCCCAGCCGACAGGCGTAACCACGACAGCGGCATGCTCTACCAGGCGCATCAGCTCTTTGATATTCAGCTCACCAGCATGGAGTTTCAGATCGGCTTCTGGCTCTTCACCCACCAGCCACTCTTCACCGTCTTGCAGGTCCGCCACACTAATCACGCAGAAGTGCTTGCGCAGAATTCGCGAAGCACGCAGCAGATAATCAGGATCCGGGTTGCGGGAATCACTCCGCCATTCTGAACGCACCGTTGCCGGGCGGATCACCGCGATTGGCTTATGGTGCGTGAACTGCGCCGGGCCAAACGACGGTAAATCCAGCGCTGCTGACGCGACGCCGAACTGGTTGCGCATGGCTTCGAATATCGACCCTTTCGCCAGGTCAGCTGGGCCGTAAAAGATACGCTTTGTCTCTCGGGGAGACGGCGGCGGGTAGAATGACCCCACGCTGCGGTGCTCGTTCTTACGCTGCGTTCTGAGTGTGGTACCGCTGCGTACCGGCTTGACAGGAAGGTCTGCGTACAGCTCCGGCCACGCGGTCTTGATATAGGTGCCTGCCGGCAGCTGCTTGACGAAGGCACGCTGGTAGATGGTGTCGCCCATGCCCAGCATGCCGTCGATATAAATGGGTGGTTTCACCTGTTCGCCTCTCTGAGCGCCTCCTGAAGAGGCATGCGTCGGAAGCAGCGCAGTGAAGTTTCACGGCTGCTGTTGATGATGTTCGCTTTGCCATGCAGCTGCTGCGCCACCCGGCCAAACTCACCGTGCCAGCGTTTAATGTTCGCTGCTGTCGGGTTGTCCAGACCGGGGTGGTTCCCATGCCAGTGGCTACCGTTCTGTATTGAGCAGTCAAAACCCAGCAGGATGATGGTTGTCGCCCCCAGCCAGTGAGCAAGCAATATGCCCCTCTGGCCTGAGTTGAACGTGTTGCTGGTATTGGTGGGGAACTGATTCACGCCATAGCGCGTGTGGGCACGCAGACAACATGACCAACGTTCGGGGCCTTCGGGTAGCAGGGGGATATTCACATCCCACCAGCGTAGATCGCCTGCGTAGATGTGAGTGCAATCCGGCACCGCGCGCCATGTTGAGTTAACAGCAATGACGGGCAAGTCCGAATGAATCGCCAGTGCGCAATCGGCCAGGGTTAACGAGGGGCCAGAAGCGCAGATTATCGCCGCGGGCATCCAACCCCCTAAATTTGTTAAAAAACGTGCTGATTTAACATAATGTACGTTATGTCTACCACGCAAAATGAACTCAACCCGAATAGCAGGCTAAAGGCTCGTTTTCAGTAGTTTGCATCACGAAAACAGGACATTCCCACGCACAACATTTTATTAACAAAACGCCACTATTGGGGTTCAGTTAAATTTGCTGGCGAGCGGCCTGTTTCAGACACTTTTCCCAGATTGCGGGCATGAAAAAGGCCCCTAAAATTTGGGGCCCTTCGTTGAGGTCAGAAATTCAACTCATACCAGCGTAGCGCAGTTTTTGCGTAGCGCACTAATACTTTTTTCATCCCGTTGAATTTCCACCTCCGGATCCATCTGGAGACGCACTCCCAGCATGCACAGACACCCTTCAACGAATCCCTCGGCTACCTGCAACTGCTGGCGGATAAATCCTTCCGAGCAGCGACGACGTCGCCCTATCTCGCGCTTAGTCAACCCGTGGACGTAGTACAGCATGATAACGTCCAGTTCCTCGGGCTTGCGGACCTGCTGCAGACGGCAGATGCAGGCATCGATGATTAACCCGTCGTCGTCGCAGCAGCTCAGCCTGCTGGACGAACTGCTGACCACCAGCCCCTTGAATCCTGCCGCAATTGGTGCCCAGCTCACCGCGGTATTGCTATCGGCAGCCCAGCCGCCCCATCGCTCTAAAACCTGTTGAATATTACGCATAGCTCTGACCTCTACGTTTTGTTACCTGAAAAATTTATCTGGCGAACCGCGTCCGCTTCCCCGGTCTGGGGGTAAAACAGCTCGCGATTCGCCTAATCCGTGGTGCACTAAAGAACATGCAAAAAACTACTAATTCGGGGTGTATCCACCTGTAACCGCTGTATCCACCATCTCTCTAACCTTTCCCTGAACGACTTATATATATATATGGGGTTCTTAGTAATTAGGTGGTTACAGTGGATACAGCGGTTACAACCTAATTAAATCAGCAAGTTAAATCGTAACCACCTAATCCGAGAGGTGGTTACAGGTGGTTACTCTTGCAGCCAAACCTTTGCTACCTTCCCGTCAACACGACGCTGAACACGCTTAAATCCACAATTTTGCAAAACATTGCTCATTCGCATTTCTTCGCGCTTTCCGATGTTCTTTGACTCAAGCCCGATAGCTTCTTTCAACACGTCACTTGCACGTAAAAATTCGCGATTTCGCGGAATGTCCTGCGTCATCATGTCGGGCTCGTCGAGCCACTTCTCTACTGTTTCGAGCCATGCGTCCTTGATCATGTACTGCTCATGGACAGCGGCCCCGAGGCGTTCAGCGTCGCGGAACTGGATGCCGCCGAGATGCTTAAACGTCTCGCGAGCTTCAGCCCAGAGCTGTAACAGGTCCGTTTTTATCGCTTTCACGTCGACTTTCGACACCTCAACGGGTAGCCAGCGACGGTTACCGGTCTTATCTGCGAGGAATTCGTCTTCGTTGGTGGTACCGATGAATACCAGGCGACGCGGGAACTGCGTGGCAAACTCACGGTACTTAGGGATCCAGTTCTCGTGGGTACGCGTCACGAACGCCTTAATGGATTCGAGCTCTTTGGTATTGAGGCCGCGCAGCTCGCCAATCTCCGCCACCAGACGCCCGCGCATCTTGCGCGCGAGGTCGTCGTCTTTCTCTGCGAATGAGATTTCAGTGAAGAAAGCCGGGTCAGGGCTTAACGCTTCCACGCCGGAGGACTTGCCGCATCCCTGCGGTCCGACCAGGATCGGCACCATGTCAGCTTTGATGCCGGGCTCAATGACGCGCCCGGCCAGAGCGGTCCACATATACATGGACACCGCGCGGGTGTAGGCCGTGTCGGCGGTACCGAAGTGCGTGTGGTAGAACATATTGATGCGCGGCACGCCGTCCCACTCCAGCCCGTTGAGCCAGGTCGTCGCCGAGTCGAAAGGCTGTTCGTCAGCGGCCAGCAGCACAACGTCGCGCACCAGCTCCCGCCCCACGGGTTTAAAGCCGCGCTTCTCCATTGTAATGCGCAGGCGCGCATAGTCCGGATCGGTGAATGCCTGCCACTGACCGCTGCCGGCGGGTGAAAACATGATTTCATCGCGGAACTGGTCGAAGCGAATATCGATGTCCACGAAGTCCGGCCGCATTACCGCTTTGGCTGCGTTCTCAATGGTGCTTTCAATCTGGCCCCATTTGTCGCGCTTGAATGCTGGCAACGGGACGGGCTCGGCTAAGCTGGTGCTGGCGGTCAGGTCTTCGAAGTCGTCGTTACGGATGCCGATGGCGTTAAGGAAATCGCCGTCGTTGCGATGCGCACAGCTGGCATGCAGGCATTTGAAATGGCCCTGGTCAAAGCCCGCGGTACCGCCGGGGAAGTAAACCGTGCTGGTAGGGTCACCGCCTGTGCTGTGCCCGTCTTCGAACGGACAACGTATGTAGCGCTCGCCGTTGGCACCGTCGCCGAGTGTCCAGCCGTTGGCGTCCAGATAATCCGCCGTCTCGTCGGTGGCACCCGGGGTGAACGTGGAGCGGTCACGCAGTTTTGTCACCCCTGCTTCGGTGGTCACCACGACAGGCAGCTGCTGCGCGAGCATCGTCCAGATAGTTTCGAGCTGGTCAGCGGTCACGACAGGCGGCTCGTCGGGTAAATCACCGTCCCACTGGATGCGGGCGCCGCTGGAATGGGTGCCGACGGCAACGAACTGTTGCCCGTTGGCCAGTAGTTCGATAATACCGTGGTCGCCTTCCAGACGCATGATACGTTTGCGGTAGTCCCCGTCGACAGCCAGCAGGTACAGGCATTTGCAGCTGTTATCACGCCAGCGGCGCGGCGGCAGCTCGCCCAGCACCTGGCGTAGTACATCGGTGATAATCGTCTGGGTTGCTGCGTCTTCGCTGTCGCAGTCCAGCGCAAGCCAGCCATGACCAGTGCGCACACAGATCCCGTAATCAGGCTCTTTGGCCCAGCGGATAATATCGCTGTCGGAAACTATCTGCTCGGTCCACTGGCTGATACCCGTCACCAGGCGGTCGCGGTTATAGCGGCTCGGTGTCTTGCCCAGCGCTTTCAGTTTACTGTCGGGGGAAATAGCCGCATCCGGGTTACACACAACGGGCAGCAACTGGTCGGAACGCCCCAGCACTAAATCGAAGTGGAACCAGTCGTCAGGCGTCGCCCCGTAATGTTTGTTCTCGGGCATGGGTTACGCCTTTTCTTGAGATTGGGGACCATGCAGTAGCCAGTTTGGATCACATTCCAGAGCATTGGAAAGCTCCAGAAGGTAACGCGGGCGTGAGATGATGCCGCTTTCAATACGGTTAATTGCTTGCTGGCTAACACCAGTCATTTCAGCTAAAGATACCTGTGTCATTTTGAGCGCTTTGCGACGCTCTTTTACTCGGGTAGCCAGGTTCATAGTTATTACCTCATACAATTTTAGTGGTATTTAGCAACAACTAAAGGTGTTTGTCAAATACAACAAAAATTGTATTAATAGAGGAGGAAAGCTAACAACCCATTTTAAGAAGGAATATTCGTATGTCTCTCGCAGCCCGATTCAAAGCCCGCCGTTTAGAACTAGGTATGACCCAGGTGGAGGTCGCGAATGCTGCGGGGATTAGCCAGCAGTCTATCGAGTCGATAGAAAGCGGAAGAACACGTAAGCCTCGCAATCTTCTGGAGCTGGCAAAGGCTTTGAAGTGCAGCCCGGACTGGCTTTTGAATGGTAAAAATATTATGCCTCTTGCCGAGGTAAGTACTCGTCGCATCCCTGTTTTAAGCTATGTACAGGCTGGGGAGTTGACAGAAGCACAGGCGATCACAGATATAAGCGGCGATCTTGAATATGTACTCGCTGACTCTGATGTCCCGGAAACATGTTTTGCTCTACGTATTGACGGCGACAGCATGCAACCTGAGTTTAAAGAAGGCGATATAGTAATTATCGATCCTGACTTATGCCCTATGCCTGGTGAGTTTGTTGTAGCAAAGAACAATGGACACGAGGCTACATTCAAGAAATACCGCCCCTTAGGTGTTGGCATAGATGACTTCGAACTTATCCCACTGAACCCTGACTATCCAGTATTACGAAGCGCCGATATGCAATTGCGAATCATTGGGGTGATGATTGAGCACCGTATTTATCGCCGCAAGAGATAAGCATCCCGCCATATGAGGGTTAGAAGCCCTCTCCTACCTTACTTGTAAAATCTTACCAACTAAATCTCTTTAAATATCAATAGAGTGGTATTTCCGCGCTCAGAAATACCACATTTGTGGTTTACATAATACAATCTAAATTGTAGATTTAAGCCCAAGACATACCCGCTCTTTAACAATAAAAACCGCGTGACAGGCAAGCCGCTGCGCTCCTGGCAAAACGAAATAGCACCCGATGGGATCGAGGTAAGCGCCGAGTCCGTATGCGTACGGTAAGCGTAGAGGAACCCGCCGCGATGAGCTGATAAGTCACGCAAATTGAACGCCCCGATGAAGGGGCGCGCAGTGAATTAATCAAAGGCTTCGGGCCTTTTACTAATCCACTGGAGCACTAACGATGAAACCTGAACATTTTCACCGACTGACGGGGCGCGACGTGCTCCGCTTTCGCCGTAAGCACTTCGATTTAACTACCGGTCTGGTCCTCACTACTGCGTGCGGCCTGGCTATTACCTTCATTCTCCTTGTAGCGAGGACTGCTTAATGCAAATAACAACGTTTAAGGGATTTAAACAGGATCTTACCTGTCGTGGCTTTCAGTTCGAAATTGGCAAAACCTTCGAGCACGAAGGCGAAGTAAGAGCCTGCTCTTCGGGGTTCCATTCCTGTGAATACCCGCTTGATTGCTTCAGATATTACCCGCCAGCCGGGAGCCGTTACGCCGAAACAATAGCAATTGGTGAAGCGAGCCGCGAAGATGATGGCGATAGCAAAATCGCCACGGCATCAATCACTGTCAAAGCTGAGCTCACCATGCCCGAATTTGTTCAGCGCGCCATTGACTGGGTTTGGAGCAAAATAGATAAGTCCCTCGAACAGCAGATCATGCCCGGCAACCGGTCAGCCGCATCGAACACCGGCGACTACTCAGCCGCATCGAACACCGGCAACCAGTCAGCCGCATCGAACACCGGCTACCGGTCAGCCGCATCGAACACCGGCTACCAGTCAGCCGCATCGAACACCGGCAACCGGTCAGCCGCATCGAACACCGGCGACTACTCAGCCGCATCGAACAC